>Ga0306910_1000034_pt1 | contig 103838 bp, 103 predicted proteins | sample AntRauMFilla2698_FD_190438 | JGI IMG/M metagenome (GOLD analysis project Ga0306910, IMG submission 190438) | Saline lake microbial communities from Rauer Islands, Antarctica - Metagenome Filla 2 #698 (v2) (version 2) | ecosystem: Environmental > Aquatic > Non-marine Saline and Alkaline >... | reverse complement strand
CCGGCGGCGATCACCATCGGCGGCGGAAAGAACTTCAATCTGAGGGCGGGCGATAAAGTCGGACATAAGGTCGGACTTACCATCGGATTGAGCCTGAGATCAGACGGCCGCCGCCGGAGGTTTACTTCCTATGCACGAACGCCAAGACGGGACGCGTTCAATACCGCCTTACTGCCGAGAATATTTCATCGTTTCACCGGCGTTTTGTAACACTTCGGGTACTGTCCGAGGAAACCGGACACCACCGGAACACAATCAAAAGCATTCTCGAGGCTTCCCGAGTTCGCCGCTTTGCGCCGAATGGTCAGGATTTTGGACCATTATACCTAAGGGAAGATGTGGCTAAGGCATTCGGGTGACGGAGCAACTGATGGTCCGTCGAGCGCAACGTGTTGTTGACTGAATTTATGCAAGCACCGCATAAATTTAGAAATTTTCACTTGTTTCAAAACGAAATCAACCGCTTGTCATTTAATTTGAGATATACCAAAAAATGACTTGACAGGGGTGCACACGAGAAAACGCTGTTTTGCGCACACTTATGACCCATTCACATCAACAAACTAAGAAATGGCGATCCCGGGAGGACTCGAACCCCCAACATCCTGATTAGAAGTCAGGTGCTCTATCCAGTTGAGCTACAGGACCGATGGGTGCCCTTATGGTCCAACTGCGAAGGTGCATCAAGAGGGGAGTGCCCTATAGCGTACGGAACCATTTGGGCAGGACAGTGCGGCAGACATAGGGGATGAAGGGCGGCTTGACGATGCCGCGATTGGGGTCGCGCACCGGGTTGGCGCGGATCTTAGAATAGCCAAAGGCACGTGCTTCATCCCATGGTAGCTCCTGCACCGCAGCTACTTTTCGGAAGAATCGCTGTGCGTGGAAATCGGCCTTTGACCATCCGCTTACACCCCATGCCGCGCCCACGCTGTCGGCGACGGATTGGCGCACTGCGTTGGTGTCCGCCAAAGCATCGGAATTTGCGTATTTGAGATGCATGAAAAATACATCATCCGGCATTTCGAACCGGAAATCTTCGGTCTTGCGGTATCCGCAGAATACCCCGTGCCAGCGCAGCGGCATGGCGCGGCGCACGGCCCATGCTTTGGAGTAATTGCCACTGATGCAGGCGACTGTGCGGTGTGCAAAGACGCTGTCGCCGGGTTGGAGTGCCCGGTCCCCTTCGATCTCGGCTACGTTGAGGCCCAAAGCGAAGAGCGCGGGTGCGCGGGTCGTCTCGAACAATTCCGCAAACGAGCTGTAGGTTTCGGGGTTAAAACAGACCAACTCGTCGGCGTCGGTCTGGATCACCCAATCGTAAAGATTGCCGAGCCCCGATTGGATGTCATTTACGACCCGCATCCGCACACGGTCGAAATTCGCCAGCTCCTCGCGCGGGATGGTGATGATGCTGGCCTCGGGGCAGATCCTGGCGATTTCAGGATCGTGCCCATGCGAGATCACAAAAAGATTGCGCGGCCCCAGATGCGCGCCAAAATGCCGATACCATTGGGCGAGCGCCCAATAGTCGCGGTAAACCATGGTAATGGCGCAAATCTTCATCGCGTTATCCTTGCTCTGCCCACGGGGTAGCGTCGGAATGTGGTGCGATCAAGGAATTGACGCTGCGCTTCGTGAATATCACGATGTTGTTGCCTTGGCGCTCTGGACCCTGCGGAAAGGCTTGCAATACGCGCAAGACGGACCCATTCATTGCCGCATGACAGAAATGAAAGATCCTGATGTGCTCACGCTGACCTCCCTTGGATGGTCTGCGTTTTGCGGCGATCAGGTACAGCCTGACGAGGGGCACCTGACGCCGATGCGCATCGCGACCGTGCACCGCGCTCGGATGACGGCGCAATCGCTGGCGGGGCCGGTCCGGTTGGATCTGTCTGGCCGGGTGAAGACCACGGATTTCGCCGTCGGCGACTGGGTTCTGGTGGAGCCTGACACTCACGTGGTGGTGCGCTGTCTGGAGCGGCACGCGTTGTTGCAGCGCAAAACCGAAGGCGCGCACATTCCACAGCTGATCGCCGCAAACGTGGACACGCTGTTCATCGTGACGTCGTGCAACGATGATTTTAATCCCGCGCGGCTGGAGCGGTATCTGGCGCTGGCCAATGAGGCACAGACCGATCCGGTAATCGTGCTGACCAAGGCGGATCAGGTCGCGGATGTTTCCCCTTTCCACGATCAGGCATCGGCATTGCAGCGCGGGCTTCAGGTCGTCGCCGTAAATGCCAAGACTTCTGAGGCCATCGCCGCGCTGATGCCGTGGTGTGGCGCAGGGCGCACGGTGGCTCTTGTGGGCTCCTCGGGGGTCGGGAAATCCACGCTGCTCAACACGCTGGCGGATAAGACGGGCGAGGATGCCCAACTCACCGGCGGCATCCGCGCGGTCGACGCCAAGGGGCGGCACACGACCACCTCGCGCTCGCTTCATGCGATTGCGGGCGGTGGATGGGTGATCGACACGCCCGGCATCCGCACCCTGCACGTAAGCGATCTTGCGACCGGCCTTGATGTGCTGTTCGCCGAGATCACCGAGCTTGCGCCGCACTGCCGCTTTCGCGATTGCACCCACGCCCACGAACCGGGATGCGCCATTCTGGCGGCCGTTGCGCGCGGCGAGATCGACCGTGCGCGGCTGGAGCGGTGGCGCAAGCTGTCAGAGGAAAACACCGCCAACACACCCGACAGGCGTGGTAAGAAACGCTAAGAGCCGCTGTCGGGCACATGCTTTTGTCGCGCGGGGCCGCGATATTTCACGGTGTACTTCTCGTCGACTTCACTGCCGTCGTACAGGAACGGCAGGATGCCCCGGCCCAGCGACGCGCCGCGCATGGCTTTGATCTGGTCCTCGGATCTGGTGACCCGCTGCGACATCCGCCGGCCCCAGCGGCCCAGCATCGCATAGAGGCGGTCAATCTCGGCGGTATGCGCATCCCCTTTTCCCAGATCGTGGAACTCGTCAGGATCGGTGTGCAGATCGAACAGCATCGGGCGCATCCCGCCTTCGGCATGCATCATTTTGAACCGTCCGTCGAAAACCATAAACAGGCGTGCATCGCGCGGCTCCAGCCCCAGCTGTGCGCAATGGGGCGTGGCGGAGTAGTCGTATTCCGCAATCACGAAATCGCGCCATTCGGGTACCTCGCCGCGCAGCCACGGCAAAAGTGAGCGGCCCTCGATGATGTGATCCGGCACCTCGGCCCCGGCCGCTTCGACGAACGTGGCGGCCAGATCGATGCTTTCGACCAGCGCATCGCAGGTGGTGCCACGGGTCGTATCGGCCTGCGCGCGCGGGTCAAAGATGATCAGCGGCACCTTGACGGATTGCTCGTGAAACAGATCCTTTTCGCCCAGCCAGTGATCGCCCAGATAATCACCATGGTCCGACGTCACCACGATCATCGTGTCTTTGAGGGTGTCGGTCTTCTCGAGATGCGCCAACAAGCGGCCCAACTGGTCGTCGCATTGTTTAATCAGGCCCATGTAGGCGGGGATAACTTTTTCACGGACCTCCTCGCGCTGGAAGGCTTGAGCGATCTTGTTGGCCTGATAGGCGCCATAAACGGGGTGGGGGTTTTCAAGCTCGACCGGATCGCGGCGGGCAGGGAGGACATGCGCGGGGCCGTACATATCGTGATAGGGGGCGGGCACGATATAGGGCCAGTGCGGCTTGATAAAGCTGACATGCGCGCACCACGGCCCCTTGGCCTGCTCCATAAATGCTATGGTCTGCGAGGTGAGCCATGGCGTCTCGCTGTCTTCCTCGCGGATATTTGCGGGCTGGTCTGCATTGCGGAACATCCACCCCGAGGCGATCTTGTCATCCGTCACACCGGCGTTGGCGTAATCGGCCCAGGGGTTCTCCCCGTCATACCCCTTTGATTTCAGATATTCGTTATAGGGCGAGCGTTTTTCATCGTAATATCCATCGGGCCCGTGGCCCCACAGCCCGTCATCGCGCACCCAAGGGTCAAAGCCGCATTCGGCCTGCCGCGCGCCGATGACCGTGTCGGGTGCGATGCCCAGACGCGCCATGCCTTCGGCGTCCGCCTTCATGTGCGTCTTACCCAACAGCCAACAGGCCATGCCCGCCTTTCGCAGATGATCGCCCAATGTCTGCTCGCCCACCCGCAGGGGAAAGCCGTTCCATTGTGCGCCGTGGCTTGAGGCGTAGCGGCCGGTGTAATAACACATCCGGCTGGCGCCACAGATGGGTGATTGCACGTAAGCCTTGGTAAAGCGCACGCCCATCGCGGCCACACGGTCAAAATGCGGCGTTTTCAGATGTGGGTGACCCGCGCATCCCAGATAATCAAACCGCAACTGGTCGTACATGATGAAGAGAATGTTCACAGGCCCGAGATCCTTTTGCTGGCCGCAGGTAAGCACGGACGACCCGCTGTAATCCAGCGCAAAGCGTGGCATCATTGCCGCAATACGGTCGGGATCGGAGATGTTGTGGAATCCATGCTTGGTTCGAATCGTAGCCTGAGCGTAGAAAGTAGGTCGCTGTGGGGGCGGAACTGACAGGACTATCCGATGTTTAGACACGTCGCCTACGCGTGTATTGCGTTTGCTGCCGCCACGATGCTCACCCCCGCGATGGCCGATGCCGGTGAGCGGGATCATTTGGGCTACGGGCGCCTGATTACCAATGATTATATCGGGGATGGCAAGGACCGCTGGCGCACGATGTCGTGGACGTCCTCGCGCGTGTGGGGGCCGCAGTGGCGTGGCACAGTGCCCTTAAAATTCGGCGAGATGGTCGAGCTGCGCCTGTCCGCCGAGATTTTTGCACCCGTCAATCTGGACCGTCCTGACGCGGGCGACAGGCCTTATGCTGGCGCTTTGGCCGTGGGTGCGCATACGCATTTCAACTGGCAGGGGTTCGAGACCGCAGTGGGCGCGGATCTGGTGATGACCGGCTCGGGCACGGGCCTCGGCAGTCTCCAGCGCGCAGTGCATGGTTTGCTGGGCGTGCAAGAGCCATCGGGTGCGACGCTCGACAACCAGATAGGTGGTGGTTTTCACCCGACCCTTGTGGGCGAGATCGGCAGAGATCTGGCGCTGACACCTTCCATTCACCTGCGCCCGTTTCTGGAAGGCCGTGCGGGCGCCGAAACGCTGGTGCGCGCGGGGTTCGATATGACATTTGGCGGCGTGGGCGCGGATGATTTTATGACCCGGACCAGCACCACAGGCCAACGCTACCGGGTGGTACGCGGGCAGGGCGAGACTGGGTTTTCGTTCCTGGTGGGGGCCGATGTGGCCCATGTCGCCGACAGCATTTATCTGCCAGAGGATCGCGGTGTAGAATTGACGCCAAGCCGCGACAGGCTGCGGGCGGGGCTGCACTGGCAGGGGGATGAGGCATCTGCGTTCTACGGTCTGACCTATCTGGGCGAGGAATTCGAGGCGCAGACCGAAGGTCAGGTTGTGGGCTCGATCCGGATAAATTTAAGTTTTTGACCCGCTCAATCGCCCAATGCGCAACAGGTCTGGACCGATCCATCATTGACTCTTTCCAGATCCTCTCAGTTTTGTTAATGGTTAATTAATAAAAAAATAAACTGAGGCAGGCGAAGTAGTAAATGGTAACGGGCTTTAAAGGCACGTTCGTCATTTCCTGGTCGCAAACAGAAATTGATGGTCTTGATGCTGCACCCGTGCAAGCGTTGAGTGTTGGAGCAGCATGGGCATGGCGTGGTGACGCTGTGCGTGTGGATGGGCCGTCGGATGTTTTGCGCTTGGACGAGGCGGACGGGAAAGAGGATTTGCGCAGGCGGGCGGCGCGAATGGTGCATCGGCTTGTCGGTGCGGCACTCGAGCGTGATGCAGAGCCGCGCACCTGGGACAAGGATCCCGAAAAATCGCCGCTGATGGACAACAGCTTTGTCGTCACCGATGGCGGCAAAAGCTACAGTGTGACGTTGATCGAGGTAGGAGGCGGGACACAGCCGTTGCTCATGTTCCTTGACGAATTGCCGCCCCGCAATTGTGATTTATGGATCGTGCATCACACTCTTGGCACCGCACCGACCGATACCGGCAATGGCCCCCAGACCAGCGGAGTGATCTGTTTCACCCCCGGCACACGCATCCAAACGGCGCAGGGCATCCGCCTGATCGAGGATCTGCGCGAGGGTGATATGGTCCAGACCAAGGATAACGGCCTGCAACCGCTGCAATGGATCGGCAGTCGCCGGATGACTGGGGCGCGTCTGTTTGCCATGCCAAAGCTGCGCCCGATCCGAATCGCGGGTGGCGCGCTGGGCCTTGAGCGACCTGACCGTGATCTGCTGGTCTCGCCCGGACACCGGATGCTGATCAAGGGGTCGGTTGCGCAGAGCCTGTTCAACACACCTGAGGTACTGGTGGCCGCCAAAGACCTGATCAACGGCAAAACTATTACGGTCGACATGCAAGTCCGCGAGATCACTTATATCCACGTGTTGCTGGAGCGGCATCAGGTGCTGCTGGCGAACGGGCTGGAAACAGAAAGCTTCCACCCCGCCTCTGCCGCGCTGTCGACACTGGATCCGAATGACCGCAAGCGATTGCTGGCGGAATATCCTCAGCTTGAATACGATCCGCACACCTACGGCAGCTTTGCCCGCCGCACCCTGTCGCCGTCAGAGGCAGCGATCATGCGCCACGCGGCCTAAGCCGTCAGCCTGCGCTGCGTGTCTCGATCAATGCTTTGATGATGCCTTTGGCACTGTCGCTGGCCCAGTCGGCATCGCCGCGCAGGCGTGCGATTTCGCGGCCTTCCGGATCAAGCAGGACCGTGATGGGCAGGCCAAAGATGGCCATCTGGCTGGCCAGTGACTGCTGTGGGTCCTGGTGGCGGGGCAGGTTGGTCACGCCGATTTCTTCGAAAAATTTTGAAATTCCGGTGGGCGAATTCCGCCCGGTGGCAATGGTCAGGACTTCGAAGTCATCGCCGCCAAGCTCGGTCTGCAATTCGGAGAGTTGCGGCATTTCCTTGCGGCAGGGCGCACACCACGTCGCCCAGAAGTTTACCAGCACGTATTTGCCGCGGTAATCCTCCAGCGTCGCGCGCCCGGCACCATCGGCCAGATCGAATGCCGCGTTTGACGTGGCCTTGGGCGCGCTGTGCACCGCGAGCTTCTTCATATCACCCTCCATCAGCGGCGTGATGATATCCGCGTCCGAGGCTAGCACGGGGTTTGCACCCAACGTGAGGGCCGTATAGACGAGAGCGAGCAATAATTTCTTCATGGGTCCCTCCGGGGGAATAGGCATATGGCAGATAAGACTTCAGACGTGAACAAGTCGTCGAACAAGATGTGGGGCGGCCGGTTTGCCGCTGGTCCCGACGCGATCATGGAGGCAATTAATGCCTCGATCAGTTTTGACAAGCGTATGGCAGCACAGGATATCGCAGGCTCCCGCGCCCATGCGTCGATGTTGGCAGCGACGGGTATCATTAGTGATAGCGACGCAGAGGCGATACGGGAAGGCCTGCTCACGGTCTTGTCAGAAATCGAGGGCGGCACGTTTGAATATTCTACCGCGCTGGAAGATATCCACATGAACGTGGAGGCGCGGCTAAAAGAAGTCATCGGCGCGCCTGCGGGGCGTCTGCACACGGGGCGCTCGCGCAACGATCAGGTGGCGACGGATTTCAAACTATGGGTGCGAGATCAATTAGACGCCGCCGAGGGCGCATTATTGGCGTTGATCCGCGCGCTGCTGGTGCAGGCGGAGGCGGGCGCCGACTGGGTCATGCCCGGCTTTACCCACCTGCAAACCGCGCAGCCGGTGACCTGGGGCCACCACATGATGGCCTATGTCGAAATGTTTGGCCGGGATCTGAGCCGGATGCGCGATGCGCGCGCGCGGATGAACGAAAGCCCGCTGGGCGCCGCCGCACTTGCTGGGACTTCCTTCCCGATTGACCGCGAAATGACAGCCGAAGCGCTGGGCTTTGACCGCCCCGCCGCCAACAGCCTTGATGCGGTGAGCGACCGCGACTTTGCGCTCGACTATCTGGGCGCTGCCAGCATTTGTGCGATGCACCTGAGCCGCTTTGCCGAAGAGCTGGTGATCTGGTCTTCGGCCCAGTTCCGGTTCGTGACGCTGTCGGACCGCTTCTCGACGGGCTCCAGTATCATGCCGCAAAAGAAAAACCCCGATGCAGCCGAGCTGATCCGCGCCAAGATCGGGCGTATTTTCGGCGCCAATGTCGCGTTGATGATGGTGATGAAGGGGTTGCCGCTGGCCTATTCCAAGGACATGCAGGAAGACAAAGAGCAGGTCTTTGACGCCGCCGACAACCTGATGCTTGCGCTGGCCGCGATGGAGGGGATGGTTCGAGACATGAGTGCGAACCGTTCACAGCTGGCGGCAGCAGCAGGCAGCGGGTTCTCCACTGCGACCGATCTGGCCGATTGGCTGGTGCGGGTGCTGGGCCTGCCGTTCCGCGATGCGCACCACATCACTGGATCGCTGGTGGGGATGGCGGAAAAACAGGGCTGCGACCTTCCTGATCTCACGCTGGAGCAGATGAAATCCGCCCATGAAGGCATTACCGGTGACGTATTCTCCGTGCTTGGGGTGGAAAATTCGGTAAACTCGCGCATGTCCTATGGCGGGACTGCACCCGCACAGGTGCGCATCCAAATCGCGCGGTGGAAGGAGTTGACCCGGTGAGAAAACTGATCGTGATTGCCTCGCTTTTGCTGGCCGCTTGCGGTGTGGACGGCGAGCCTGTGCAGCCGTCGGGCGGGGTCAACGTCAGTTTGTCGGGTGAAGGCGTAGGCCTTGGCGCGAATGTGGGGCTGCAACAGGGGCCGCTTCGGGTTGGGCTGGGGCTGTGAAAGGCCTGATCCTGATATCGCTTTTGGCTTTGGCCGCCTGTGACGGACCTCAAGGGATCTCGCAGGATCGCGTCTCGCCACGGATCGGACCCACGGAGACGACACCGGGTTTGCATATCTCCGGTCATATGAATGTTGGTGTAGTGCGGAGCTTCTAATGTCGATTTTAAGAATGATCTATCTGGCGCTGGCCATTTGGGGTGCGATCCATCCGATGTATTATTTCATTACGTGGTTTCAGGAGAATACCTGGAGCATCATGGCGATGGTCGATGCCTGGCATGTGAACGCGGCCACCAGCGGTCTGGTCTGGGATCTGACGATCGCGGCGGTGACGCTCACGGTCTGGATCATCGCCGAAGTGACGACCCGCCGCAACTGGACCGCGCTGCTCGCGATACCTGCGACCTTTTGCATCGGGGTAAGCTGCGGCTTGCCGCTCTATCTGTTTTTGCGCTCGGCGCCTGTCCGCTAAAGCGGAATTGAGTTTAAAGGAAAAATGAAAAGATGGATCATTTCCTCTATTGTGATGGCGCGCTCTTTGCCGAGGATGTGCCGGTCGCGGAGATAGCGGCGGCTGTCGGCACGCCATTCTACGTCTATTCCACAGCGACGCTGTTGCGGCATTTTCGGGCCTTTGATGAGGCGCTGGCGGGGATGGATCATCTGGTCTGCTATGCGATGAAGGCCAATTCTAATCAGGCAGTTCTGCGCACGCTGGCGCAGGCCGGTGCCGGTATGGATGTGGTGAGCGAAGGCGAGTACCTGCGCGCGCGGGCCGCCGGTGTGCCGGGCGATAAAATCGTATTTTCGGGGGTGGGCAAGACCGCGCGCGAAATCCGCGTGGCGTTGGAAGGCGGTATCCGCCAGTTCAATGTCGAGAGCGAGCCGGAGATGGAAACGCTCAACGCGGTGGCGCTGGAGCTGGGTAAAATCGCGCCCATTACCGTTCGAGTGAACCCCGATGTGGATGCCAAGACCCACGCAAAGATCGCCACGGGCAAATCCGAAAACAAATTCGGTATTCCGATTTCGCGGGCGCGCGAGGTCTACGCGATGGCGGCGGCGATGAAGGGGATCAAAGTGATCGGCATCGACGTTCATATCGGATCACAATTGACCGATCTGGCCCCTTTCGAGCAGGCCTACCGCAAGGTGGCCGAGTTGACCGAGCAGTTGCGCGCCGACGGGCATGTGATCACGCGGCTCGATCTCGGCGGTGGTCTTGGAATTCCTTACGAGACCAGCAACGAAGCGCCGCCGCTGCCTTCCGATTATGGCGCGATGGTGCAGCGGACGCTGGGCCATCTGGGCTGCGAGATCGAGATCGAGCCGGGCCGCCTGATCGCGGGCAATGCCGGTCTGATGGTGAGCAAAGTCATCTACGTCAAGTCGGGCGAGGGGCGTGATTTTCTGATCCTCGACGGGGCGATGAATGATCTGATCCGGCCCGCGATGTATGACGCGCACCACGATATCGTTCCGGTGATCGAAGCGGCGCCGGGCACCGCGAAGCAACCCTACGACATCGTCGGACCGGTCTGCGAATCCGGTGACACGTTTGCCAAGCAGCGCGACATGGTGCCGCTGGCCTCCGGCGATCTCGTGGCGTTCCGCAGCGCGGGCGCGTATGGCGCAGTTATGTCCAGCGAGTATAATTCGCGGGCACTTATCCCCGAGGTTCTGGTCCACGGGGATCAATTTGCGGTTATCCGCCCACGTCCGACCTTTGACGAAATGATAAATCGCGATACCATACCTGTGTGGCTCGAAGCGCATCCTGCGACCTGACGGCCGACGCGAGGTGCTCCCATGGTTCAATTCACGCCCGATGATCTGAAAACGACGCTGGACGGGTTGCGCCGCCCACTGTGGTTGACACGTTGGGGCATGAGGGCCGAAGTCGCAGTGCGCAGCCTTTGGCCGCTGCTCACGGTGCTGTTGCTGGCGCTTGCGGCAGCGATGATGGGTCTGCACGAGTTTTTGCCGCTTGAGGCAGTCTGGGCTGTTTTAGGGCTCACAGTAGCTGCGGCGCTTTGGGCGTTGATATACGCGGCACGGCGCTGGTCATGGCCGGACAACGTCGATGCCATGATGCGCCTCGACCGAAGCCTCAAGGGGCGACCGATCACGGCGTTGCTTGACGATCAGGCGATTGGCGGTGGCGACGATGCATCTGCCGCAGTCTGGTACGCACACAAACGGCGCATGGCGCAGCGCGCGGCAGCCGCGCAGGCCGTTCCGGCTGATTTGCGGGTCTCGTCGCGCGACCCATATGCACTTCGTTATGTGGCGGTGTTGGCTTTTGTAATGGCGCTGTTCTTTGGTTCCGTCTGGCGCGTGGGCACTGTGGCCCAAATGGCGGGCGGCGGCGGGACCGCGCTGGCTGCCGGACCTGTCTGGGAAGGCTGGGCAGAGCCGCCGCGCTATACCGGTATGCCGACGCTTTATCTCAATGATCAGGCCGAGGGGTCGATCGAACTGCCGGTGGGCACGCTGATTACGATGCGATTGTATGGCGAGGTGGGCGCGCTGGAAGTGTCCGAGACGGTTTCGGGCACCGTCCCGCCGGCAGAGGTTGAGGCATCACCGCAGATGGCGTTCGACTTTAAGGTCACGCAAAACGGATCCATCGCGGTCGAAGGACCCGGAGCGCGTACATGGGATGTCACGATGCGTCTTGATGATGCGCCCGAGATCGTGATTTTGGGCGCGCCGGAAGTGTCCGCCATGGGTGAGATGCGCCTGCCATTCGAGGCAAAGGACGATTACGGCGTGGAGGCGGGCGAGGCGCGGATCATGCTTGATCTCGCCTCGGTCGAGCGGCGCTATGGTCTTGAGGCGGCGCCTGATCCACGGCCCGAGGTGACCGTGCCACTGCCGATGCCCATTGCGGGTGATCGCGCGGCATTCGAGGAGAACCTGATTGACGATTTCTCGGAGCACCCATGGGCCAATCTTCCCGTAACAGTGGCGATGACTGCCCTTGATGCCGCCGAGCAGCAGGCGCAGACAGCGCCAATGCACATGATCCTGCCGGGACGTCGTTTCTTTGACCCGACCGCAGCCGCAGTGATCGAAATGCGGCGCGATATTCTGTGGAGCCGGGACAACGCCAAGCGCACGGCTCAGGTCCTGCGTGCTGTGAGTTACCTGCCGCAAGACGCGTTTCGTTCGGAGACGACTGCGCTGCGGCTTCGCAAGCTCATCGGGCGCATTGAGACACAGGCGCGCTTTGGCATGGATGAAGAGAACCAGAGCGAACTTGCGCAGGATCTCTGGGACTTGGCACTTGAGCTGGAGGAGGGTGATCTCGAAGATGCCCGCGAGCGGATGCGGCGCGCGCAGGAGCGTCTGAACGAGGCGATGAAAAACGGTGCTTCCGATGAAGAGATCGCTGAGTTGATGCAGGAGTTGCGCCGCGCGACGGACGAATTCATGCAGCAGCTACAGCGCGATCAGGCGGAGCGTCAGGACGGCGAGCAGCAGCAGGGCCAGCAGCAGCAGGGCGAGAGCATGCAGATGACGCAGGACGATCTGCAACGCATGATGGACCGCATTCAGGAACTGATGGAGCAGGGGCGCATGGCCGAAGCGGAGCAAGCGCTGCGCGAGTTGCAAGAGATGATGGAAAACATGCAGATGGCCGAGGGCCAGCAGGGGCAGGGGAGCGGTCAGCAATCGCCGGGTCAGCAGGCCATGGAGGGCCTCGCCGAGACGCTGCGCGACCAACAAGGGTTGAGCGATCAGGCGTTCCGCGATTTGCAGGAGCAGTTCAATCCAAATGCACAGCCGGGCCAAAATCCGGGCGGCGAGGGACGTAACCAGAACCCCGGCGAAAGTCAGGAAGGTCGGCAAGGCGAAGCGCAGGGTGGGCCGGATCAGCAAGGCAGCGGAGAGCAGCCGGGCGGCGAGAATAGCGAAGGGCAGGGCCAACAAGAGAGCCTTGCCGAGCGCCAGCAGCAGTTGCGCGACGAGCTGGACCGCCAGCAGGGCAACATGCCCGGGGCAGGAACCCCGGAAGGCGACGCCGCACGCGACGCGCTGGACCGGGCGGGCGAGGCGATGGATGAGGCTGAACAAAACCTGCGCAACGGCGAGTTGGCTGACGCAATCGACAACCAGTCACAGGCGATGGAAGCGCTGCGCGAAGGCATGCGGTCGCTCGGCGAGCAAATGGCCCAAGAGCAGCGTGGCCAAGAGCCCGGACAGGGAAGCCAAGGCAGCGACCAGCGCGCCGATAACCGGGACCCGCTGGGTCGCAGTCAGGGCAGCAACGGTGCCACCGGAAGCGACAATGAAGCGGAATTGAACGGTGATGCATACGGTCGTGCGCGGGAATTGCTCGATGAAATTCGGCGGCGTTCGGGTGAAGCGGCCCGGCCCGAGGCTGAGCGCGATTACCTCAACCGCCTCTTGGACCGGTTCTAGGCTGAGAGCAGCAGCGGCAATTAGCTGGTGCCGTCGTCCGCGACGGAATCCAGTGACTGCAGCAGACCCTGCACCGTGGCGTCAAGCCAAGCGCGACCTTGGTCGACAAGTATGACGTAAGCTTGGAGCGGTCCATCGAGGGCAGGAACGGCAGCCAACAGACATGGTGCAATGACATAGAGTACGGCCAACACGGCGAATATAAGCAGCACTGTCACGAACCCTGTGCGGAAACCGCGTCTCTGGCGTTGAAATGTTGGCGCTTCGATGTCGGGACCAACATCGGCTGCACCGGGGCCCGTGCGGGCCGAGCCGGAGCGCAGGGTCGAATTGATCTCGTCGATGTCTGGCAACAGATCGCGGCGTGAAGGCGCGGCTGTCGTGGATTGCGGAACTGCTGTATCTGAAGTGCGGTCATTTGATGGTGGTGCATCGGCTGTCTCGCTTCCGCGCATCCGTGCCATCCGCTCGCGCGCCTGACGGGCGCGGCGATCAGCCTCTTGCTCCGGATCCGATTGCTCGAGATCCAGTCCGAGATCCGGTTGGCTTTCAAGGCTGCCGGATGTCCTATTGCGTCGCGCTGCCTGCTCTGCCTCGGCCTCCTGACGAAGGATATCGGCCACGGCCGGATCCAGCTGCTTGCGGACGGGTGCTACGGGCGCTGGCGGTGGAGGCGGCGGTGCAATTTCTTCGTCTGGTCCGGGCGTATCCAGGTCGGACTCAGAAGTATCCGGCGCATGGTCAGGGTGGTGTTGGAACCATGTCTGACCGCAGTTTGAGCACTGAACATCACGCCCCGATACCGGCATGACGTCGTCGGGCACTTCATACTGTGCGTCACAGTTTGGACAGATAAGTCTCATTTAATGCCCCGCAACACCGGTCTTTGACCTGTTTACCACTCGTTTATGCCAGCATAGGGCCTATCACGCGGTACGAAAAGTCTATTCTGGTGCGTTTGCAGCATGCAGATGCATTGAAACCCAAGCGATGCTAAGGCACAACAGGCCAACCGAGGGAGGCGTACAGTGATCGAGCTGGAAAATGTGGCCTACAGCTATGGCGACGGGGAGTTGTTGTCCGATATCTCGCTCAAGCTGGCGCCGGGGTCGTTTCACTTTCTGACCGGACCTTCTGGAGCTGGGAAAACCACGCTGATGAAGCTGTGCTATGGCGCGTTGTTGCCTACGGCGGGGCAACTGCGCCTGTTTGACCGCGATGTGCGCGCCATGACCCGTGATGACGTGGCGATGCTGCGCCGCCGCATGGGAGTGGTGCATCAAGATTGTCAATTTCTCGACCATTTGCCGTTGTCCGAAAACATCGCCCTGCCGCTGCATGTATCTGGCCGCAGTTCCGAGGCGGCGGGCGAGGATCTGGGCGATCTGATGCATTGGGTCGGACTGACCGAGCGGGCGGATGCCCTGCCGCCTGAGCTGTCGGGCGGGGAGCGTCAACGTGCGGCATTGGCACGTGCGGTGATCATGTCGCCCGATGTCGTGCTGGCGGACGAACCTACGGGCAATGTGGATTGGGAGATGTCGCAACGTCTGCTGCGCCTGTTGATCGAGCTGAACCGCATGGGCAAGACCGTGGTGGTCGCTACCCATGACCTAGGTCTGATCCGCGCGACAAAGGCGCATGTTCAGGCGCGTGTTTTGCGGATCGCCAACCGCCGGATCCAGCTTGCCGGTGCGGACCTGTGAAGCGGGTGTTTGGACTTATGCGCCGGGCGATGCAGCCCGATGCGCAGGCTGATCGGGTTGTGCCGTCGTCGGGCTTCACCGCACAACTCACCCTGTTTGCCGCCGGAGCCATGGCGTTTCTTGCGGTTTTCGCGCTGGCGCTGTCGCTGGCTGCGGGGCGTCTGGCAGAGCAATGGGGCGACGAGCTTGCCCGCACCGCCACGATCCGCATCGCGGCCCCCGATGACCAGCAGCAGGCTCAGACCGACGCCGCGCTGCGCATCTTGCAAACGACGCGCGGTGTGGCACAGGCCCGCGCGCTGAGCGATGCGGAACAGTCCGCGTTGCTGGCTCCGTGGTTTGGTGCGGATCTGGAGCTGGACAGGCTGCCGGTGCCGCGCCTGATCGAAGTGATCGAAACGGCAGAAGGGGTGGATGCGGCAGGTCTGCGTCTGCGCCTTGCTGCCGAAGTGCCCGGGGCCGTGTTGGACGATCACAGCCGCTGGCGTGATCCGCTGGTCAAAGCGGCCTCTCGGCTTAGAACTCTGGGCTGGGTGTCGATCATTCTGATTGCGGCTGTGACCGCAGCGATGGTGACGCTGGCTGCGAATGCAGCACTTGCGGCCAACGCACAGGTGATTTCCGTGCTTCGGCTGGTCGGGGCGACGGATGATTATATCGCGCGCGCGTTCATCCGCCGCTTTACCCTGCGCGCCTTGATTGGGGCCGCCGCAGGGATGGTTCTTGGCATGATCGCAGTTTTGTTGATGCCACGCGGTGGCGATGAGACGGCCAGCTTCCTGACCGGGCTCGGATTTCAAGGAATACACTGGCTTGTGCCGTTGCTCATTCCGCCGCTCGCCGCAGCGGTTGCATTCTTTGCGACACGCGCGGCCGCGCGGCGCACTTTGGAGGGGCTCTCTTGAACCTGTTGCAGTGGATACGCTCGATTATATTCGTGGTCCAAGCCACAATCATGCTGCCAGTGATCGGCCTGATCTGGGCGCCTTGGGCGATGGTGTCCAAACGTGGTGCTTATGCGGGTTGCCGGGCCTACGCCCGCTGGGTGATCTGGACGGCGGGATGGATGATCAACCTGCGCTGCGAAGTGCGGGGCACGCCGCCCGATATGGCAGCTCTGGTGCCGGCCAAGCATCAGTCGTTTCTTGATATCCTGTTGATCTACAACGCTCTTCCTGCTGCCAAATTTATCATGAAGGAACAGCTGCGCTGGTCACCCGTTTTGGGCCAATATGCAAGCAAGATGCAGATGGTTTTCGTCGACCGTGGCAAACGCGGCGCGGCCATTACCAAGATGCTAGCTGATGTCAAAGCCGGCGAACGCGAGCCGGGTCAGTTGGTGATTTATCCGCAAGGCACCCGCTCCCCTCCGGGCTCCAAACTGCCCTATAAAGTAGGGACTGCGCTGCTCTATGAGCAATTAAACCAGCCGTGTTACCCTGTTGCGACGAATGCGGGCGTGTTCTGGCCGCGGCGCGGTCTTTATCGGCGTCCCGGGGTGGCGGTGGTTGATTTCCTGCCGCCGATTGAGCCGGGAATGGCGCGGGATGCCTTTGTGGCCGAGCTGGAAAAGCGCATCGAGGCTGCCTCGGATGCGCTGTTGCAGGAAACGGGTTTGGGCCATCTGTATGGACAAGATTGAAACGATCGAGGCGCTTGAGCGCCGCTATGGAACGCCGGGGGCCGCGTCCCTGCGCAAGGTTGCGGATCACCTCACGCCGCTTTACCGCAAATGGATTATGGCCTCGCGGCTGTGTGTTCTAAGCACTGTCGGGCCGGACTGCACAGACGGCAGTCCGCGCGGCGACGATGGGCCGGTTGTGTTGGATCTTGGCCCAAAGCGGCTGGCTTTGCCGGATTGGCGGGGCAACCAGCGGCTCGATACGCTTCGCAACATTGTCGTGGACGGGCGGATATCGCTGATGTTCGTGGTGCCCGGTTCTGACAATGTGGTGCGGGTCAACGGGACGGCATGGCTGACCGATGATGCGGCGTTGCGTGCGCGGTTTGACAAGGCGGGGCGTCAGCCTGCAACTGTCATCATCATCGACATTTCAGAGGTCTACAGCCAATGTGCGCGTGCCTTGATGCGCGCGCAGACATGGGTAGCAGAGGACCAAAGCACGGGCCTGCCGAGTATTGGAGATATTTTGGCAGAGGCATCGGCGGGTGCCGAAGGCGGTGCTGACTATGACGCCGAGTGGGCGCCGCGCGCGGCCAAAACCATGTGGTAGGCCGCGCGCGCTGATTACATGTGGATCGCACCGTCACCGCAGGCAAGGGCCGCTTCACGAACCGCTTCCGAATAGGTCGGATGCGCATGGCAGGTCATCGCGAGATCCTGTGCGGAGGCTCCGAATTCCATCGCGACACAGACCTCGTGGATCAGATCACCTGCCATCGGACCGATGATATGGCAGCCCAGGATGCGGTCGGTCTCCTTATCCGCGAGGATCTTGACGAATCCGTCGCCTGAGAAATTCGCCTTGGCGCGGGCGTTGCCCATAAAGCTGAACTTACCCACTTTATATGCCCGGCCAGCGGCCTTCAGCGTCTCTTCGGTATGGCCAATATTCGCCACTTCGGGGTGGGTGTAGATCACGCCGGGGATGACGCCATAATTGACATGCCCGTGCTTGCCCGCGATCTGCTCGGCGGCGGCCATGCCTTCGTCTTCGGCCTTATGCGCCAGCATCGGGCCCTCGATCACGTCACCGATAGCATAGATGCCCTTGACCGAAGTCTCCCAGTGGTCGTTGACCTGGATCTGGCCGCGGTCCGTCATTGTCATGTCGAGCGCGTCAAGGCCAAGCCCCTTCATGTAAGGGCGGCGGCCGGTGGCAAGCAGAACGGTATCGGCGTCGATCACATGCTCGCTGTCGTCCTTGCGCAGCTTATAGGTGACTTTCGCCTTTGATTTCGAGGTCTCGGTCTTCTGCACAGCGGCGCCCATGATGAACTTGATCCCCTGCTTGACCAGCATCTTCTGGAATTGCTTGCTGACCTCGGCATCCATGCCGGGTGTGATGTGATCGAGGTATTCAACCACCGTCACGTCGGAGCCCAGACGCGCATAGACCGAGCCCAGCTCAAGCCCGATCACACCGGCACCGATCACCACAAGACTTTTCGGCACTTTTCCTAACTCCAACGCTCCAGTGGAGGTCACGATGACCTTCTCGTCGACTTCGACACCCTTGAGCGATGCAGGCTCGGACCCGCTGGCGATGATGATATTCTTCGCCGTGTGGGTGTCGTCGCCGACCTTGACCTCACCGGCCTTGGGGATGGTCGCCCAGCCTTTGATCCAGTCTACCTTGTTCTTTTTGAACAGAAATTCGATGCCTTTGGTGTTGGTATCGACGGTGGACTGTTTGTATTTCTGCATCTGTGGCCAGTCGACGGAGGGGCTTTTGCCTTTAAGGCCCATTTCGGCGAAGTTATGCTCGGCCTCGTGCAGCATGTGACTGGCGTGCAAAAGCGCCTTGGAGGGGATACAGCCAGTGTTGAGGCAGGTGCCGCCAAGCGTTTCGCGGCCTTCGACGCAGGCGGTTTTCAGGCCCAATTGCGCACAGCGGATGGCGGCGACATAGCCGCCGGGGCCGGCGCCGATGATGATTACGTCATAGTCGGACATGGGAAACTCCTTTGAAAAATTTGGCAGGCAGCTGTGGTACAGGCCCGCATCAGATCAGTGAGGCCAGCAACATGACCAGCGTCGCCATAAACCCCGCCGCCCAGATAAACGAGCGCCACGGGTTCCAGCCTAAGGCATAAGCCGGAATATAGGCGATGCGCGCGAATAGATAAATCCAGGCGCAGGCCGCCGTAACACCACTGTTCTGGCCGGACATCTGGATCACGCCGACAGCGATGGTGAACAGAATGAGCCCTTCGAAGTGGTTGCTCATCGCGCGGCCAAGGCGGGCGGCCTTCTCCGACAGCTGCTTGCTGGGTTCGCGGTCCCGTGCTGACATGGTGTATCCGGTGCCGAGCTGCATGTTGGCGGGCACGGCATACAGCGCGAATTGCACGAATTGCAGCAGGGCGGCGAGGGTGAGGACGGTGAGTTCAGGGGTCATCATGCGGTCTTTACGAAAAAGTGGCTGGCGTGTAGCACGGTTGAATTGTCATCGCTGCTCAGCGCGTCAGAGCGGGTGATCCACTTGTTCGCCTTGGCGCGGTCGTTGACCGACAGGAGGGCAAAGGCATGAGTGGTGCTGTCGGCATCACGCCAGATCTGCAACACCGTCAGCCCCGCATCGCGGCGCGCCTCGGCGTCAGCGTCAAACGCTTTTTTCCATGCCTCGAATGAGGTGACTTCAAAATGGCAGATCATTTGCATGGTAATTAATCCTTTTCGAGCGCGCTTTTTATAATTCGTTCGAGTCGTTTCTTGGAAAGGCGCTTCCACAGATCGCTATTCGTAGTGTGTTCATATTGTGACCACTGAAGATACTGTTTTGCATCTAACCAGTCACCACCTCTCTTATTTAGCGGCGGTTCGACAACTGTTATTAATATTGCTTCAAGTTCGTTAAGAGCGAACTTCACATCCCGTTCGGCCGTATTATCTGAAGTTTGCGGTTCTCCCGAGACCGCTGGTCCAATTGTAGACTTTTTCGACACAAATGGCTCGTCTAAGCCAAACCATGAAAAATGCGTCCAACGTCCACGATTATCATTGCGAGTATGCGACCAGAGTCGATCACCCAATTTACTTTCGCCGCGCCCGCTTTGGCCGATGTAGACGATTTTGCGATCCGAGGTCTGTAAAACATAGACGCCCGCCTGTTGGTTCATAGTCATATCGGGAGCGTCAGGTTCAGATCTCCAATGCTTATAGGTTGGCTTCCAGCCGTAAGCCCAATTTTGATCTAGTTCTACGAGGCTATGGTCCCAAAACAGACCATAGCACTTGATACTCGACATCTTACAGATCCATTAGCAAACGACGCGGATCTTCCAGCGCTTCCTTCACCCGGACAAGGAACGTCACCGCCCCTTTGCCGTCCACGATCCGGTGGTCATAGCTCAGGGCGAGATACATCATCGGGCGGATCACGACCTGACCGTTGATCGCCATGGGGCGGTCCTGGATTTTGTGCATGCCGAGGATGCCGGATTGTGGCGGGTTGAGGATGGGCGAGGACATGAGCGAGCCGTAGACGCCGCCGTTGGAAATGGTGAAGGTGCCGCCCTGCATTTCGTCCATTGAGAGCTTACCGTCACGGGCGCGGGCGCCTTTTTCGGCGATTGCTTTCTCGATCGCGGCAAAGGACATCGCATCGGCGTCGCGGATGACGGGAACGACAAGCCCGGTGGGCGTGCCTGCGGCTATGCCCATGTGGACGAAGTTCTTGTAAACAACATCGGTGCCGTCGATCTCGGCGTTCACCTCCGGCACTTCGCGCAGCGCATGCACGCAGGCCTTGGTGAAGAAGGACATGAAGCCCAGTTTCACGCCATGCTTCTTCAGAAACAGGTCTTTATACTCGTCGCGCAGGGCCATCACCTCGGTCATGTCGACCTCGTTATAGGTGGTGAGCATGGCGGCGGTGTTCTGGCTTTCCTTGAGGCGGCGCGCGATGGTCTGGCGCAGGCGGGTCATCTTGACCCGCTCCTCGCGGGAGGCATCGTCGGCACTGGTGGGTGCGCGGGGCGCGCTTGCAGGCGCCGAAGCGGGCGCTGATTTACCAGTCTCCAGCGCCTTCGCGACATCTTCTTTCATCACGCGGCCATCGCGGCCCGACCCTGTGACCTGATCGCGGCTCATGCCTGCTTCGGCCATCGCCTTTTTGGCGGAGGGCGCGTCTTCGACGTCCTTGTCGGAGGATGTTCCCGAATCCGATTTCTGTGCGGCGGGCGCGGGGGCTTCCTCGCTGGCGGGGGCGGATGCCGCCGCGCCGTCGCCCGACGAGATAACGGCAAGTTTGGCCTTCGCATCCACGGTCGAGCCTTCCTCGGCGAGGATCTCGATGAGGGTGCCTGCGGCCGGGCTGGGCACTTCGACGGAGACTTTGTCTGTTTCCAGCTCGCAGAGCATTTCGTCCTGCGCGACGGTATCGCCGACCTTCTTGAACCATGTGCTGACGGTCGCCTCGGAGACGCTCTCGCCAAGCGTGGGGACCATCACGTCGACGGTTTCGCCGCCCTCGCTTTGCTTGGGTGACTTAGGCTCCGCATCTTTCGTCTCGACGGACCCTTTGGCCTTCGACGGCTCTTTTGAGCCGGAATCACCTTCCGATACCATGGCGAGCAGGGCGTCTACGCCGACGGTCTCGCCTTCGGCGGCGACGATCTCGCTCAGGGTGCCTGCAATTGGGCTGGGAACTTCGACGGTGACCTTGTCAGTTTCCAGCTCACACAGCATTTCATCGATGGCGACAGTATCGCCGGCCTTTTTGAACCATGTGGCGACGGTGGCTTCGGTAACGGATTCGCCCAGAGTGGGCACGCGGACTTCGCTTGACATGGATCAGTTTCCTTTAACGGTAAGCGCATCGTTCACGAGTGCGGCTTGTTGTGCTTTGTGCTGGGAGGCGAGGCCGGTCGCTGGCGATGCAGCGGTGGCGCGTCCCACGTAGATCGGGCGCGTGTGCGTAGCGTTTATGCGGCCCAGAACCCACTCGAGGTTTGGCTCGATAAAGGTCCACGCGCCCTGATTCTTCGGCTCTTCCTGGCACCAGACCATGTCCGCATTCTTGAACCGCTCCAGCTCCTTGACCGCTGATTGGGCGGGGAAGGGGTAGAACTGTTCAAAGCGGAGAATGTAGACGTCTTCGATGCCACGTGCGTCGCGCTCTTCCAGCAAGTCGTAATAGACCTTGCCTGAACACATCACGACACGCTTGATCTTGTCATCCGCCACCAGCTTAGTCTCGGAATTGCCCTGCTGGGCGTCGTCCCAAAGCACGCGGTGGAAGGAAGATCCGGTTTGGAACTCCTCAGCTTTGCTCACGGCAAGCTTATGGCGCAGCAGCGATTTAGGCGTCATCAACATCAAGGGTTTACGGTAGCTGCGGTGCAGCTGGCGGCGCAGGATGTGGAAGTAGTTGGCAGGTGTGGTGCAATTTGCCACGATCCAGTTGTCGCCACCGCACATGGTCAGGAACCGCTCGAGGCGGGCGGAAGAGTGCTCGGGGCCTTGTCCCTCATAGCCGTGGGGCATGAGGCAAACGAGGCCGGACATGCGCAGCCATTTGCTTTCGCCGGAAGAGATGAACTGATCGAACATGATCTGGGCGCCATTGGCGAAGTCACCGAATTGTGCTTCCCAAAGGGTGAGCGCATTCGGTTCAGCCAAAGAGTAACCGTATTCGAAGCCCAGCACCGCATATTCCGACAACATGGAATCGATGACTTCGTAGTCAGCTTGCCCCTTGCGAATATTGTTGAGAGGATAATAGCGGTCCTCGGTATCTTGATTGATCAGAGCCGAATGGCGTTGCGAGAAGGTTCCGCGTGAGCTGTCCTGACCCGACAGGCGGACCTTGTAGCCTTCGGTCAGCAGAGAGCCGAACGCCATTGCTTCGGCCGTCGCCCAGTCGAAACCTTTGCCGCTGTCGAACATTTCGGCCTTGGCGTCCATCAGGCGCGACACCGTTTTGTGCACCGGATAATCGTCCGGAACGGTGCTGAGCGCCTTGCCGATTTCGGCCATGGTCTCGGGTGCGATGGCGGTTTTGCCGCGCTGGTATTTCTTTTCAGTGGGGCGGCCCAGATTGGCCCATTTGCCATCCAACCAGTCGGCTTTGTTGGGGCGGTACTCCTTGCCTGCCTCGAATTCCTCGTTCAGCCGGGCCTGAAACTGAGCCTTCATGTCCTCGATCTCGCCCTCGGGGATGAGGCCATCCTTGACCAGACGGTCGGTATACAGGGTCAGCGTTGTTTTCTGCTTTTTGATCTTTTTGTACATGACGGGGTTAGTGAACATCGGTTCGTCCCCCTCATTGTGGCCAAAGCGGCGGTAGCAGATCAAGTCGATCACAACGTCCTTGTGAAACTTCTGGCGGAATTCGGTAGCGACGCGGGCGGCGTGGACAACCGCCTCGGGATCGTCACCGTTCACGTGGAAAATCGGTGCCTCGACCACAAGCGCGTTGTCGGTGGGGTAGGGCGAGGAGCGTGAGAAATGCGGCGCGGTGGTAAAGCCGATCTGGTTGTTCACCACGATATGCATCGTGCCACCGGTGCGGTGCCCCCGCAGACCCGACAACGCAAAACACTCCGCAACCACGCCTTGTCCGGCAAAGGCGGCATCGCCGTGCAGCAGGACCGGCATGACGGCGGTGCGGTCCCTGTCGCCCAACTGGTCCTGTTTGGCGCGGACTTTGCCGATCACGACCGGGTTTACGGCTTCAAGATGCGACGGGTTGGCTGTGAGCGACAGGTGGACGGTGTTGCCGTCAAACTCGCGGTCAGACGAGGCGCCGAGATGGTATTTCACATCGCCCGATCCATCGACATCTTCGGGCTTAAAGCTGCCGCCCTGAAACTCGTTGAAAATCGCGCGGTAGGGCTTTTGCATCACGTTCGCGAGCACCGAAAGTCGACCGCGGTGGGGCATGCCGATGACGATGTCGCGTACGCCAAGGTTCCCACCGCGTTTGATGATCTGCTCCATAGCGGGGATCAGGCTTTCGCCACCATCGAGGCCGAACCGCTTGGTGCCCATGTATTTGACATGCAGGAATTTCTCGAAGCCCTCGGCTTCGACCAGCTTGTTCAGGATCGCCTTGCGCCCCTGTTTGGTGAACTGGATTTCCTTGCCGTAGCCCTCGATCCGTTCCTTGAGCCACGCGGCCTCTTCTGGGTTGGAGATGTGCATGTATTGCAGCGCGAATGTACCGCAATAGGTCGCTTTCAGGATATCGGTGATTTCGCGCATCGTGGCGATTTGCAGGCCCAGCACGTTGTCGATGAAGATCGGGCGGTCCATGTCGTCTTCTTTGAAGCCATACGTCTTCGGCTCCAGCTCGGCGTAGGTCTGCATTTCGCGCATGCCCAGCGGATCCAGATCGGCGGCGAGGTGGCCGCGGATGCGGAAGGCGCGGATGATCATCAGCGCCCGAATACTGTCGAGAGCGGCGCGCTGGATCTGGTCGTCGGTGAGTTTCACGCCAGTTTCGGCGGCCTTAGCAGCGATTTTTTCGCCCGCAGCCTTGGCCTCGACCGGCCATTCACCGGTGAGGGCGTTGGTCAGATCGTCGGCAGGCATCGGCGGCCAATCGGTCCGCGCCCAGCTGGGTCCGGTAGCTTCCGCTTTCACATCGGTGCTGTCATCGCCGAGATCCTTGAAGAACGCCTGCCACGACGCGTCTACAGCAGAGGGGTCATTGGCGTAGCGCGCATACATCTGCTCAAGATACTCGGCATTGTGGCCTTGCAGAGCAGAGGTGGCGTGAAACTGGTCGTTGGCTGGGTGGTCAGTCATTAGCTTGCTCCCGAGCAATCATTTTTGCTCTTCTGAGTGGTTCATTGAATTCTTCTCGGCATACCTTATCTCGCTTTACAGCGGTAATCGCTGCGAAATCGGGGCCATACTTCTGAGGCATAGCACCAAAACCCATTACTCCTCCATCGAGTACAGCTTTGGTGTCACTCTGCGCACTCATTCGATTGCTATAATCTTGTTCGACACCTGCAACCGATCCGTCGGCAGTTAGCGCGATTGAATATATCGTAGATAGGCTAGGTGCATCTGACCTTTGTTGATGATCAACTCCGAAGATGGTGGACGAAACCGAGATATTGGCAGCGCGATCAGGCATCGCAAAAGCACCGGCGGGTGCTGATGCGATGCCAGTAATCAGAAAATTCAGGTCTCCTGAACAAGTGGCTACCTTTGCAAAATTCAAAAAATTTAGCCCTTGTCGATCGCTTCTTGCACCGCTTCGCCCAGTGTCGCGGGGCTGTCTGCGACCACGATGCCTGCTTCGCGCATGGCGTTAATCTTGCTCTCTGCGTCGCCCTTGCCGCCGGCGACGATCGCGCCTGCGTGGCCCATGCGGCGGCCCGGAGGGGCGGTGCGGCCTGCGATAAAGCCTGCGGTAGGTTTCCAGCGGCCTGCGCGGCGCTCGTCGGCGAGGAACTGTGCGGCTTCCTCTTCGGCCGAACCGCCAATTTCGCCGATCATGATGATCGACGTCGTCTCGGGGTCTGCAAGGAACATCTCGAGAATATCGATATGCTCGGATCCTTTGATCGGATCACCACCGATCCCAACAGCCGAGGATTGGCCAATGCCCATATCGGTCGTCTGTTTGACGGCCTCGTAGGTCAGCGTGCCCGAGCGCGAGACCACGCCGCACGAACCGCGCATGTGGATGTGGCCGGGCATGATGCCAATCTTGCAGGCATCTGGAGTGATGACGCCGGGACAATTGGGGCCGATCAGGCGCGATTTTGAGCCGTCGAGCGCGCGCTTCACGCGCATCATGTCCAGAACGGGGATGCCTTCGGTGATGCAGACGATCAGCTCCATTTCCGCATCAATCGCTTCGAGGATGCTGTCGGCGGCAAACGGTGGCGGCACATAGATGACGGTCGCATTGGCCTCTGTCTTATGACGCGCCTCATGGACCGAATTGAACACGGGCAAATCCAGATGCGTCTGGCCACCCTTGCCGGGCGTCACACCGCCGACCATCTTGGTGCCATAGGCGATCGCTTGTTCGGTGTGAAACGTGCCCTGCGAGCCGGTGAGGCCCTGACAGATTACTTTTGTATTTTCGTCGATGAGAACGGCCATGTTATTCTTCCTTGAAGTGTGACCTGATAAATTCCGCGGTTCCGGACTCTATCGAGGTGATTTTGTTGAGTGCATGTTTGTACTGGACAGGGACGAAAGCGCCCTCGGGGGAGCCGCCTTCGCTGTCGCGATCAGGCGCGATTTGATCGAGCATCAGTGGACGGTGCGGCGGGCTTGCAAGGATATGAACCTCTAGCACCAGCTCCTTGTGGCTGCCCTGACCATCCTTATTGGCAAAGCTTTCGATTCTGGAGGTTTGCACAACGCCGTGCGCTGCAAGCTCGTGACCCCCAGAGTGCTCTGATGTCCAAATGAAAACATCCTCTCCGGTCTGAACGGTTGCGTGCTTGTAGGGCCGCGCGTGTATCTGCGCGACCCCGCCAGCTGCAATATTCAATGGAGGCTCAATTTTCGCGATCAGCGCCATTTCCTTAACCTTTGACCGCTTTCACGATTTTCTGCGCACCGTCTTTGAGGTTGTCGGCTGCGATCACGTCGAGACCGGAGTTTTTGATGATGGCTTTGCCTTCTTCAACATTGGTGCCTTCAAGGCGTACAACCAGCGGAACTTTCAGGCCGACCTCTTTCACGGCCGCGATAACGCCCTCTGCGATGACATCGCAGCGCATGATGCCGCCGAAGATGTTCACGAGGATGCCTTTGACCTGCGGGTCGGAGGTGATGATTTTGAAGGCTTCGGTTACCTTCTCCTTGGTCGCACCACCGCCTACGTCGAGGAAGTTGGCAGGCTCGGCGCCGTAAAGTTTGATGATGTCCATCGTGGCCATCGCGAGGCCCGCACCGTTCACCATACAGCCGATTTCACCGTCGAGCGCGATATAGTTGAGGTCGTACTTCGACGCTTCCAACTCTTTTGAGTCTTCTTCGGTGGTGTCGCGCAACTCGGCCACTTCGGCCTGGCGGTACATCGCGTTGCCATCGAACGAAACCTTGGCGTCGAGTACTTTGAGATCGCCCGAGTCCGTCACGATCAGCGGGTTGATCTCCAGCATTTCCATGTCACGCTCAACGAAGGCTTTGTACAGGATGCCCATCAGCGAGACGCATTGCTTGACAGCTTTGCCGGTCAGGCCCAGCGAGAAAGCGACGCGACGGCCGTGGAACGGCTGAAAGCCGGTGGCCGGATCGACGGAGAAATTAATGATCTTTTCGGGCGTGTTCTCTGCCACTTCTTCGATGTCCATGCCACCTTCGGTCGAGCAGACGAAACCGACGCGACTGGTCTCGCGCTCTACCAGCAGGGCGAGGTATAATTCGGTCTCAATGCCGGAGCCGTCTTCGATGTAGATGCGGTTGACCTGCTTGCCTGCGGGCCCCGTCTGGTGCGTGACCAGCGTGCGGCCCAGCATTTTTTTAGCTTCCTCGGCGGCTTCGGCCACGGATTTTGTCAGGCGCACACCGCCCGCGTCACCGGCACCGGCCTCTTTGAATTTGCCCTTGCCGCGGCCCCCTGCGTGGATCTGTGCCTTTACCACCCAAAGCGGGCCACCCAGCTCTGCGGCGGCGGATTTAGCGTCTTCGGCCTTGAGCACGACGCGACCGTCGGAGACTGGTGCGCCATAGCTGCGCAGGAGGGCTTTTGCCTGGTATTCATGGATGTTCATAAGAGACGGTCCCGTCTTTGGTTCAGATTATGCGTGGTATACGCCGAGTGCGTAATTTTTCCTGAACAGCATTTCGCAGCTGGCGGTATTAATCCAGTTAAAAGCGACATTTGTGATCACACGATTGCAGGGTGTGATCACAAAATTGAAGCGTGGGTGGGGAATCCGGGGGCTGAAGCGGCAATAACGGCGGAAATGGCCGCTTCCTTCTTAAAATCCGCACTAAATTGCGCGCAGATCTACTTTGTGTAACCTTAATCAGAGCGGCACGAGCGCCCAATAATCGAGATCGAGCATCACAGTCGGCAGATATTTGCCGTCCTCGTCGCGCAGATCGAAAGGCTTGCCGCCCTTTGTCGCCACCAGCCGCAGGCGAATTGCGCCGACACCGGGGGCTGCGGTTTCGGCCTTATCCAGCACTTCGGACCATGCGCGGACGGTATCACCGGCAAGGCAGGGATTGGCATGCGCGCCGCCGTTCAGCCCGACGATCATCTGGGCATTGGCCAAGCCGTTGAACGAGAGCGCCCGTGCCATGGAAATAACGTGACCGCCATAAATCAGGCGTGTCCCATCGGGGCGGGCGGAGGTGTCGAAATGCACTTTGGCCGTATTTTGCCACAGGCGGGTGGCCATCATATGTTCGGCTTCTTCGATCGTCACGCCATCGACGTGGTCGATCTTCTCGCCCACTTCATAATCTGAAAAGCGATGCCGCTCTCCGGCCAGATCAAAATCGTAGTTGCTGAAATCAAGCCCCTTCGGGATCACCAGATCCGCAGCTTTGATCGCGTCGGGCAGGTCAGGAACCACCGCCTCGGGTGCGGGAGCGCTGGCATCGCGTTTGCGGACCATGACCCAGCGGACATATTCCAGCACCGTTTGGTCGTGCTGGTTGAGGCCCTTTGTGCGGACATAGACGACGCCGGTCTTGCCGTTGGAGTTCTGCTTCAGGCCGATGACTTCGGACTGCGAGCGCAGGGTGTCGCCGGGCCAGACAGGCAGGAGCCAGCGCCCTTGGGCGTAGCCGAGGTTGGCGACAGCGTTCAGCGACACATCGGGCACGGATTTGCCAAAGATCACATGGAAGGCGATCATATCGTCGAGCGGGCTTTCGGACAGACCGCAGGCTTGTGCAAATTGATCGGAGGAATAGAGCGCGTGTCGGGCGGGGTAGAGCGCGTGGTAAAGGGCGCGCTCGCCTGCCTTTACGGTGCGTGGGACTGCATGGGTGAGACTCTGACCAATGCGGTAATCTTCGAAGAAGTTACCAGCATTGGTTTTTGTGGCTGCTTTGGAAGTCATATCAGTGCGCGCCCAGTTTTGTGTCGGCGGTGTAGGTGCCCTCGACTTCTTTCACCACCGACTGTCCGCAGCGCATCACACCTGCGGCATGGTCCCACGTCTGGGTGGGCGAGCCATACAACTCCCAGCCTTTGTTGAGCGCATCGGTAACTTTGTGACAAAAAGCGGAGGTGTCTTCCTCCGACAGGAAACGGTAGAGCTTCATGGAGATGTCCGTGTTCAGGAGAAGGGATTGACGCCGAGCGCGACATGGATGCCTGCCGTGATGCTGAACGCCACGAGCGAGATGACGGCAAGCCGGATATAGGTGCCACGGCCAGCGGGTGCAGGGGCGACCCAGGCAGGCTCGGAACGGTTGATCAGGATCACTTCTCCGACGGCCCATGCGAGCATGCCGCCGAACAGCAGGATCGACGCCATATCGCCGTTGACCAGCAGATGCGCCCCTGCCCAGATCTTGACCGCGAGCAGTTGCGGATGGCGTGTTTTATAGGCCGGCCATGCTTTGGCACCCTTGGCGGCGCTGGATCCGTAGATCCAGAAGGCCAGAAGCATGGCAAGATTGTTGATGCCGTTCAAAAACGCAGGCGGGTTCCAGACGGGGACGAAGGGCGCGCTGCGATAGCCAATGATTATGAGGATCAGCGCGCCGACCAAAACCAGTGCCACGATGCCTTTACCCCGATTGCCCAAGGCGGCCCGGCGCGCGGGCATCAGACGTTTGAAATAATGGGCTGCCATCCAGAGCAGTAGGCCGGGGATTAGAAGGGTCATGGGCTATTCCTTGCCAAGAGCGTTGATTGCATCCAGTTTTGCCAGCGTTTCACGGGCGGTGGCAACATGTAGATTTTCGACGATCTTGCCATCGACCACGGCGACGCCCTGTCCGGTCGCCTCGCATTCCTCAAAGGCGGTGATTTGGCGGCGGGCCAGATCGACCTCTTCTTCGGACGGGGAGAATGCCGCATTGGCGACATCTATTTGCGCGGGATGGATCAGGCTTTTGCCGTCAAAGCCCATATCGCGGCCTTGGTCACATTCTACTTTCAGACCTTCGTCGTCCAAATACGCGTTATAAACGCCATCAATGAGTGCCACGCCATGCGCTTTGCCCGCGAGCACGCAAAGGCCCAGACCTGTCAGCATTGGCAGGCGGTCAGCGCGCGCGCGACACTGGAGTTCTTTTGCCAGATCATTGGTGCCCATCACCATTCCCTGTAACGCACGGTGCGCAGCGACAGCGGGCGCGTTGAGCATGCCTGCGGGTGTTTCCATCATCGCCCACAGGGGCATGTCGCCCACGATATCGGCAAGCGCTTCGAGATCAGCGGGAGAATTCACCTTTGGCAGCAGGATTGCATCCGCACCCATGTCCGCCGCCGCTTTTGCATCGTCGACACCCCATTCGGTCTCCAGCCCATTGATGCGGATAATCTTCATCCGCGCGCCATAGCTACCCTGAGACAGTGCATCGCCCAGCGTGGCGCGGGCGGCCACTTTTTCCTCCGGGATCACGGCATCCTCGAGATCGAAGATGATCGCATCCGCAGGCAGGCCGCGCGCCTTGTCCAGCGCCCGGGGCTTGGAGCCGGGAATGTAGAGGACGGACCGAAGGGGGCGGGCGGTCGAGGGCATGGGCAAGCTCCTTATACGAGTGGCGCAACATTGTTGCTTGCAAAGGGGCATTTAAGCGCGAAAACTTCAAGTCAATTCGCGCCGCAGTGCAGCGGAAACTGTCCTGCAACAGGTGCAGGACGCTGCGTTAACCTTGTTTTGAAGTCTGCGCGCGCAGGATCGGACCGTGGCCGCCGCTTGTATCGCGGTTGCGCCGGACAGATCAATCGGCGGCCCTCGCAAATACGCGAGGCCGTCGCCCAAAACCGAAAGGGCACTGACATGACACGGGCAGCAAAAATCTTTAATCTCGCCGCGCTGACGGCAGCGGCGGTTATCTTTATCCTCACGACGCAGGCAGGCGCACAGACAGCGCAGAATTGCGGGCCACGCGAAACGGTGGTGGCGCGTCTGGCACAAGGATATGGCGAGACACAGCACGCGTTGGGCATCGGCTCGAACAACACGATGATCGAAGTCTACGCGAGCCCGCAATCGGGCAGCTGGACAATCCTCGTGACGCTTCCAACGGGGCATAGTTGTTTGATTGCATCGGGTCAGTCATTCGAGAGTGTTGTCGAGACCTTGCCTGCGAAAGGCAGTGATATCTGAGATGCGCGCCACAGCTTTGGCGTTGGAAGGCTCAAATTGGGGTCAAAATACAGCGCGGGGGATAGATTGATTGTCGAAAATGGGCAGGCGGCCCTTTAATGAACAGTCGGTCCTCTTGATTTGACCCCGGCGTACTTATGTTCAAAAAGAGGGACGGGCGGGGCCACCGCTGATTTTGACCAGACACCTTGGAGGACACCCAACATGAAGATTTTGCTGAGCGCGACCGCAGTGATGATTGCACTGGCCGGAGCAGCGGGCGCGCAATCGCAACAAACCGAGGTTGGTCGTATCAAGATGAGTGAGGCAAGCTTTCTGGTGCGTGACCTGATTGGCGAACCGATCTATAACTTTCGCGGACGCCCCAACACTGACGCGCCGATGCCGCTGGATGGTGCCAACCGTTTCGAGCGGGTCGCGAGCATCAAGGACGTGATGATCAATACGGACGGCACCGTTGAGGCGATTGTAATGAGCGTCGGTGGGTTTTGGGGGCTGGCCGACCGCGAGGTGACTGCGGCGATGGATGGCATCACTGTCGTGACGGACGTCCGCGGGGACAAGTATTTCGTCATCTACACCTACGATGAAGCATTGGACAGCGCGCCCCGTTTCAATAAATTCGACATCGACTAGCGGTTGAATGTGCCTGCTGCTGCAAATCTGGTCTTATGAAGTATTTGTGAAGAACGGTGGAACCATTTTGACGCACCTTGCGTTGGTATACCAGAAGTTACGCTTTTGTAACAACGCTTTAGGAGATACTAAAATGAAAAACCTTCTCACAACAACCGCGGTCATCATGTCACTGGCAGCACCCGCTCTGGCTGAATCACACTCGACAACTACGACAGAGTCGACTGCGACAGATTCAACTATGGCAACTGAAGTCGATACAGCGATGGACATGGAAATCGGCTCTGTCATGGCGCAGCCAACCGACCTGTTCGCCTCGGACCTCATCGGTATGAATATCTACAATGTAGATGTGGACATGGATCCAATGATGGAAGTGGCTGACGGTGCGGAAACCGAATGGGAAGATATCGGCGAGATCAATGATATCATCGTGACCGCCGACGGACAGGTCTCCGCAGTCATTCTTGGCGTCGGTGGGTTCTTGGGAATCGGTGAAAGCGATGTGTCTGTTCCGATGGCGGCACTCAACATTGTACAGGAAGAGGGCGATAGCGATGATTTCTTCATCGTCGTGAAAACGTCCAGAGAGATGCTTGAAGCGGCACCGGCCTTTAACCGAGACAACATGTAATAGAAGCCTGAGCCATCTGACTGTTGGCTTAATAGCTGAAGAAGGGTCACCCGCTGGGGTGGCCTTTTTTTGTTCGGATCATGGGCTCTTGTGTCAGTTATCTTGCGCGCGTCCGCCGATCGGTCTATCCCCCACGCAACGCAAACTCATGGAGTATGGACACATGGCAAGAGCAAAGATTGCATTGATCGGCGCGGGCAACATCGGGGGCACCCTTGCTCACCTGGCCGCAATTAAAGAATTGGGTGACGTTGTGATGTTCGACATCGCCGAAGGTCTACCACAGGGTAAAGCGCTTGATATTGCCGAATCCGGTCCTTCCGCCGGGTTTGACGCGGCAATGTCGGGCACGCAGGATTACGCCGATATCGCAGGAGCCGACGTCTGCATCGTGACTGCCGGTGTCGCGCGCAAGCCCGGCATGAGCCGCGATGACCTGCTGGGCATCAATCTCAAAGTCATGAAATCCGTAGGCGAAGGCATCGCCAAACACGCGCCGGACGCTTTCGTGATCTGCATTACCAATCCGCTCGACGCGATGGTCTGGGCGCTGCGCGAATTTTCGGGGCTGCCACCCGAGAAGGTCTGCGGCATGGCCGGTGTGCTTGATTCGGCCCGCTTCCGTCACTTTCTTGCCGAAGAATTTGGTGTGTCTATGCGCGATGTGACCGCTTTCGTTCTGGGCGGCCATGGCGACACGATGGTACCGTTGGTGCGCTATTCCACCGTCGCCGGGATTCCGCTGCCCGATCTGGTGAAAATGGGCTGGACCACCCAAGAGAAACTGGATGCGATTGTACAACGCACCCGCGACGGCGGTGCCGAAATCGTTGGCCTGCTGAAAACAGGCTCCGCCTTTTATGCGCCTGCGACCTCGGCGATCGAAATGGCCGAAGCCTATCTCAAGGATCAGAAGCGTGTGCTGCCCTGTGCTGCGTATGTTTCGGGAGCCTACGGACTGGACGGTTTTTACGTGGGCGTCCCAACGGTGATCGGCGCCGGTGGTGTTGAAAAAGTCGTCGAAATTTCGATGAACAAAGACGAGCAATCCATGTTCGACAGTTCCGTCGCAGCTGTCAAAGGGCTGGTTGATGCGTGCAAGTCAATCGACAGCTCGCTGGGCTGAGTCTACTTCTCAGCCAGAGCCGAGAGGGCGTGCCAGAAATGGCGCGCCTTTTTTTGTACCTTGTGATCACACTTAATATCGTGTGATCACAAAATTGCGGACCTGTGAGGATTTTCCGTTCAATTCAGGTAAACTGTCTTGCGAATCGCCGCTTGCCCCCGTGACAGCGGCGAAAAATACGCTACTAGTTACATCAAGTAGCCAAAAGGAGCCTGATATGGCCGATGTAAACCGGGGAAATCGCCCGCTGTCGCCCCACTTGTCGATCTACCGTCCGCAGCTGACCTCGATGACGTCAATTCTCACGCGGATCACCGGCAACGCGATGCTGATCTCGTCGTTGTTGATTGTATGGTGGTTTCTAGCCGCCGCCAGCGGGTCGGACACGTTTGCCACGGCAAACGGTTTTTTGACCAGTTGGTTTGGTGATCTGGTCTTGCTGTTTTCGGTCCTTGGCTTGTGGTACCATACGCTTGCTGGGGTGCGGCATCTGATCTGGGACAATGCCGTTATGATGGATGTCCCCACGGCGGAGAAACTGGGTTGGGCGTGTATCGGCGGGTCAGTTGTCTTGACGCTGATTACCGTTTTATTGGTTTGAGGAGAGCATCATGGCATTTTTGACTGACCGCAAACGCGCAATGGGGCTTGGATCCGCGAAATCCGGCACAGCACATCACTGGTCGATGACCATAAGTTCGGTTGCTTTGCTGATCCTCCTACCTTTGTTCGTATTCACTTTCGGCGCGGTGCTTGGCGGATCTTACGAGGAAATCTTAGCATATTACGGCCGACCCTTTCCTGCCATCGTCGCGGCGCTGACGATCCTCGTGTCGTTCAAGCACTTCAACGACGGTGTGCAGACTTTGCTAGAAGATTACGTTCATGGGCTGTCGCAGAAGGTGGCGATCATTGTCATGACCTGCATCAGTTATGGTGCAGCGGCTGTAGGCATCTTTGCGATTGCCAGGCTCGCACTGTAATTGAGCTGCGACAAATGGTGTGGCGGATTGACCTGTCAGGTTCCGCCAACCATGCTAAGTTACTACGAAAGCGGGTCGCTCCGCCGATAGGGATTACCAAGATTTGGCGCATGGTGCGCCGCAGATACAGACAGGGTCGTGATCGGTTTTCGGACGCACCCCCAGCTTTGAAGAGGGCATGATATGGCTGCTTATGATTATGAAACCCACGAATACGATGTCGTGGTTGTCGGAGCCGGTGGCGCAGGTCTGCGCGCGACATTGGGCATGGCGGAGCAGGGGCTTCGGACTGCATGTATCTCAAAGGTGTTTCCGACACGCTCCCACACGGTTGCGGCACAGGGCGGGATCGCCGCGAGCTTGAGCAATATGGGTCCGGACAATTGGCAGTGGCACATGTATGACACGGTCAAAGGGTCTGACTGGCTTGGTGATACGGATGCGATGGAATACCTCGCCCGCGAAGCGCCAAAGGCGGTTTACGAGCTGGAGCATTACGGCGTGCCGTTTTCACGGACAGAAGAGGGTAAGATTTACCAGCGTCCGTTCGGAGGACATACGACCGAATTTGGTGAAGGTCCTCCGGTACAGCGTACCTGTGCTGCAGCCGACCGTACCGGCCACGCAATTTTGCACACGCTCTATGGTCAATCGCTCAAGCACAACGCAGAGTTCTACATCGAATACTTCGCCATCGATCTTGTGATGAGTGATGACGGGGTATGTCAGGGTGTCCTGTGTTGGAAGCTTGATGATGGCACGATGCACCTGTTCAGCGCCAAAATGGTTGTGCTGGCAACAGGCGGCTATGGCCGCGCGTATTTCTCCGCGACCTCCGCGCACACGTGTACTGGTGACGGCGGCGGCATGACGGCACGTGCTGGTTTGCCATTGCAGGACATGGAATTTGTGCAGTTTCACCCGACCGGCATCTACGGTGCGGGCTGTCTGATCACAGAGGGCGCGCGCGGCGAGGGGGGATATCTCACCAACTCCGAGGGTGAGCGTTTCATGGAGCGGTACGCGCCAACCTACAAGGATCTGGCAAGCCGTGACGTCGTTTCGCGCTGTATGACCATGGAGATCCGCGAAGGACGCGGTGTGGGCGAGAAGAAAGACCACATCCACCTGCACCTAAATCACCTGCCGCCAGAAACGCTGGACCTGCGGCTGCCCGGTATTTCCGAGAGCGCGCGGATCTTTGCGGGCGTTGACCTGACGAAAGAGCCGATCCCGGTTCTGCCGACGGTGCATTACAATATGGGCGGTATTCCTACGAACTATTGGGGCGAAGTGCTGGCGCCGACGAAGGACAAGCCTGACAACGTCTCTCCCGGTCTGATGGCAGTGGGCGAAGCGGGCTGCGCGTCGGTACACGGTGCGAACCGTCTCGGATCCAACTCGCTGATCGACTTGGTCGTGTTCGGTCGTGCGGCCGCCATCCGTGCCGCTCAGATTGTCGATCCAAAAACTGCCGTGCCAACGCCGAGCAAACGCTCGATCGAAGCGGCATTCTCGCGTTTTGACGGTTTGCGCTATGCCAAAGGTCATGTGCCGACATCTGAGTTGCGCCTTGAGATGCAGCAGACGATGCAGGCCGATGCGGCTGTGTTCCGCACCGACAAGACGCTGGCCGAAGGCGAGGAAAAGATGAAGGGCGTCGCGGGCAAACTTGCTGATCTTAAAGTCACCGACACCTCGCTTGTCTGGAACTCCGATCTGATGGAGACGCTGGAGTTGACGAACCTGATGCCAAACGCGGTGGCCACAATCACCGCCGCAGCAGCGCGCAAGGAAAGCCGGGGCGCACATGCGCATGAGGATTACCCGAACCGCGATGATGAGAACTGGCGCAAGCACAGCCTGATCTGGTTCAAAGGCAACGAGGCAAGCCTTGGTTTCCGTGGGGTCCACACGCAGCCGCTCACAAGCCATAACGAAGGCGGCATTGATCTGAAGAAAATTGCACCCAAGGCGCGGGTATACTGAGCATGACTGGTGCGGTGCAGGTAGATACAGCATGGCCGCAGGCGGGGATAAGCCCCGTCTGTGCCTTGCAGGTATTCGGCATGCGCCGCTCCGGCAACCACGCCATCATCGACTGGCTGATGCGTAATGCGCCTGACGTCGCGACCGGAGGCGTTTTTTACAATAATTGTAAGTTCGGCAAAAATCCGGTGCAGGCTTTCGGGTCGCTTGATGTTTATGATGCGCACAGCCGTTTGTTGCCGCACAAGGATATGAAAAACGAGGCCCGGGCAGCTGAGGCAGGCGCATCCCCTATGATCGTCGTATCTTACGAAGACCGGATGCCCCAACCCTCAGGCGAGCGGCAAAAGGCAAGTAACGGGATCGCCGACAATCACTTTTCGTATCAGGTGATTATTTATCGCAGCTTTCTGAACTGGGCCGCGTCGCTGCTTGCCAAGCTCAAGAAAAACGGCGGCTTTGGGACGACTGACCGGATGCGGATCATGACGTTGGCGTTTGCGACATATGCCCAAGGGCTTGATCGTGTGGCCGACGCGCGCGACGTGATTGCAATCTGTTACGATGACTGGATGCAGTCAGAGAGTTACCGCACACGCATTTTGCGCAGTCTTGGCCTGCCTGCGCGGGATATGGACCGCGGCAAAGTGCAACGGTATGGCGGCGGTTCATCGTTTCAGAGCAAAGTTGCTGATGTTGACCAGCTTGATACCGTCTCACGTGATGCGGTGATGGCGGATGATCCGGAATATCAGGTTCTGATGTGGGCCGTTGCTCATGATCTGAGGTTTATGGAGCGCCTGATCCCGCATTTCGAACAGGATGCCGAGCGGTTGGCGAGCTTAGCCGAAACATCGAAGTTGCATCTCAGCCTGCCGCCCAGAAAGGTTACAGCATGATCCGAGCCTTGATCCTAACTGCCTGTGTCGGGCTTGCAGGCTGCGCTGAATTTCAACGCGCATCGGACAGGGTGACAGAGGCGACGGACCGCACGGGCCGCAGCGCGGCCACATCCGCTGTGACCCAAGTGATCGCGATCAACTTCCCACAGGTGCCCAAGCCGCTGATCGAAGCTTTCACCGGATGTGTGATCGACAATGCGCAAGCCGTTGAGGTGCGCGAGCTGGCGGGTGCATCGCTGGTGGGGGTCGATGAGACAACCGTGGCGGTCGTCCGCAGCATCCTGTCGCGGCCCGAAACACAAACCTGTCTGCGCAACCGCGCGAGTATGACAATCTGAATTTTTCCGGCGCACCCGCCGACTGACTGACAAAGAAGGAACAGCATCATGGTACAACTGACGCTCCCCAAAAACTCCCGTATGACCACCGGGAAAACATGGCCAAAGCCCGAAGGCGCGACCAACCTCAAAGAGTTCCATATCTACCGCTGGAACCCCGATGACGGTAAAAACCCGTCCGTCGACACTTATTTCATTGATATGGATGATTGTGGGCCGATGGTTCTGGACGCGATCATCAAGATCAAGAACGAGATTGACCCGACGCTTACCTTCCGCCGCTCCTGCCGCGAGGGAATTTGTGGATCTTGCGCGATGAACATCGACGGGATCAACACGCTGGCCTGCACCTATGGCATGGCCGAGGTGAAAGGTGTGGTAAAGATTTACCCGCTGCCCCACATGCCGGTGATCAAGGATTTGATCCCTGATCTCACACATTTCTACGCCCAGCATGCCTCGATCAAGCCATGGTTGGAAACCGAGACACCCGCACCGGCAAAAGAGTGGAAGCAGACCGTCGAGGACCGATCGAAGCTTGATGGTCTCTATGAGTGCATCATGTGCGCCTGCTGCTCGACGTCTTGCCCCAGCTACTGGTGGAACGGAGACCGCTACCTCGGACCCGCAGCGCTGCTGCATGCCTATCGCTGGATCATCGACAGCCGTGACGAGGGCACAGGCGAGCGTCTGGACGAGCTTGAGGACCCCTTCAAGCTGTACCGCTGCCACACCATCATGAACTGCGCCAAGACATGCCCCAAGGGTCTGAACCCGGCGCTGGCGATTTCACAGATCAAAAAGCTGATGGTCGAGCGGACTGTTTAAGCTGCCACTGTGTTTGGCTGGTTGAAAAAAGCGATGGGCGGCGCGCGGGAAACCGATGCGCCGCCCATTCCACAAGGGCCCCTCGGCGAGGCGGCGCTGAAACAGGCGCTGAACCGGCCTTGTGCGCCGCTGGTGTTTCGCAAACCGGCGAATATTGATCCGGTCGCTACGATGTTCGGCATCGTGCGTCTGGCGGGCCGCACGGAAATCTGGCCATCGCATCAGGGTGCGCCGCTTTGGCCGCTGCTTCAGATCAACCTCAGCACTGCGCCATTGGTGCCGGAACCGCTTCGTGATCTGGCTTTGATCACGGTTTATATCTCGGGCGCCCATGCCCAATCACCGACCCGGATTATCAATACCGAGGATCCTGACCCGAACGCCACCTGGGCGCTGAGCAGCTACGCCACGGTTGACGGTCTCAAGATCGCCAAAGCACCCCGCCACGGCAGCCCCCTGATCCCGCAGATGGGCGAATGGACCGAAGTGCGCCCTGACTATGCCAATCATGATCTGGCGGCGCAGGTGATCGATACCGAGGCGAACGATGTCTACGCCTTTGGCTGGTGCAAAACCGTACAGCAGACCAAGCTGGGCGGCTGGCCCGCGACCGTGCAATCCGAGCCGTGGTGGGACCATGAGAAAACCAAGGATACTTGGGACTATGTGATGCAGATCGAGAATGAGCCGAAAGCAGGTTGGACAGGCTGGGGCGATGGTGCCGCCTTTATCGCCCGCTCGCGCGAGCGCCCGCATCTGTGGGCCATCGACGTACAGTTCACCTGATGCTGCTGGTCCTCGCCCCGATCATCTTTGGCGTTGTTGCTTGGCTTGCCTGGCGCAACCGTGCTGTGCGTGGATGTCGCTGGCGCGAGGACCGCACCGGCGACAAGGGCAGCCTGCGCATGTACCGCTGTAGCGCTTGTGGGGCCGAGGCGTTCACGGCGACCAAGGGTCCGCCGCGAAGCTGCAAGAAAGACCTGGGCAAGTCATCGCTTTGAGCGCCTCGCACGCTCGACAGCGGATGCAGGCCGGGTATAGCCTGACGGGGAATGGATAAGGATCCCCACATGAGCGAGTTTTCACCCGATGTGATCGTGATCGGCGCCGGTCTGGCCGGAATGGTGGCCGCGCACGAGGCGATCCTGCGTGGCAGGCGGGTGATGATGCTGGATCAGGAAGGACCGCAAAGTCTGGGCGGACAGGCGTTCTGGTCGCTGGGCGGTTTGTTCATGGTCAACAGTCCCGAACAGCGCCGTCTTGGCATCCGCGACAGCGCCGAGCTGGCCTGGAGCGATTGGCAGGGATCGGCCCAGTTCGATCGCGCAGAGGATGCCAACCCGCGTCTGTGGGCCGAGCGGTTTGTTGAATTTGCCGCGGGTGACATGCGCAGTTGGCTGCACGGTCTGGGGATGCGCTGGTTTCCGGTGGTGGGCTGGGCCGAGCGGGGCGGCGCGTTGGCGGGCGGGCATGGCAACAGTGTGCCGCGCTTTCACATCACATGGGGGACCGGCACGGGCGTGGTCAAACCCTTCGCGGATCTGATGGTGCGCTATGCTGCGGATGGACATTTGAAAATGGGGTTCCGGCACCGCGCCAATGGCCTCATCGTCGAGAACGGCGCGGTCAAAGGCGTGACCGGTGATATATTGGAAGAGACGCGCGCCAAACGGGGTCAATCCACCTCCCGAAAAGCGGTGTCGGGGTTCGAGCACCGCGCCGAGGCGGTCATCGTGACCACGGGAGGTATTGGCGGCAATCATACGCTGGTGCGCAAACACTGGCCCGCGCGGCTGGGCAAGGCGCCCAAAGTGATGGTGGCAGGCGTGCCCGATTACGTGGATGGCCGGATGCACGGTATCGCGGCCAAGGCGGGTGCGGGCCTCATCAACGAGGACAGGATGTGGCACTATTGCGAGGGCCTGCAAAACTTTGATCCGATCTGGCCCAACCATGGCATCCGCGTGCTGCCCGGCCCGTCGTCCATGTGGTTCGACGCGCGCGGCGACCGGATGGAGGCGCCGTTTATGCCGGGCTTTGACACGCTCGGCACGCTCAGGCGGATCCTCAACGTGGGCGAACACAGCTGGTTCATTCTCACGCAAAAGATCATCGAGAAAGAGTTCGCCTTGTCGGGGTCGGAGCAGAACCCTGATCTCACCGAAGGAGGATGGCGCGAGGTATTGAGCGCGCGGCTGGGAAAGGGAGCGACGCCCGCTGTTGAGGCTTTCAAGCAAAAGGGCGCTGATTTCATCGTGGCGGACGATCTGGAGGCATTGGTGGCGCAGATGAACGCGCTCACACCTCATGCACCGGTCAAGCTGGATCACATCCGCGCCCAGATTACCGCGCGGGATCTGCAATTAGGTAATAATTTTTGCAAGGATGCGCAGATCACCGCCATCCGTGGTGCGCGCAGCTACAAGGGGGACAAGCTCATCCGTACCGCCAAACCGCACGCCATTCTGGACAAAGAAAATGGCCCGCTCATCGCGGTGCGTCTGAACGTAATCACCCGCAAATCACTGGGCGGGGTGCATACGGACATTCAGGGCCGCGTTCTGACGCCCTCGGGCGCAGTGCTGGAGGGGCTTTTCGCCGCTGGAGAGGTCAGCGGATTTGGCGGCGGCGGCTATCACGGATATAACGCGCTGGAGGGAACGTTTCTGGGCGGATGCCTGTTCTCGGGCCGCATCGCAGGACAAAACGCATGACCACACCCCACGACGCCGACGCCCGCCGCGCCATCGCGCCCGTTATCTGCTATCCGGTGGAGACGTTACCCGCGCCCGATATGGCGATGCTGGATGCGGCCCGCGCGACCCTGACGAAAACGGGTGAAGTCATCGTGCCGCCGCGCGAGGCCGCGACATTTATCGTACCTGCGGGGCATTTTTTCTCGATCACCAGCATCGAGGGGCCGCAGGTGGGCGATTTGAACCTATGGAACGCGCACGACCTGACGGAGCGGTTTTACTCCGGTAAAACCCGCGCACTGCATGGAACCCATATAACGCGGGGACAGCGGATGTGGTCCAGCTTTCCGGCGCTGCGGCCCATGGCCACGATCACCCATGACAGTCTGGAGTGGTACGGCATCGATGATTTTGGCGGTGCGGTCCATGACGTGATCGGCACGCGCTGCGATCCTTATACCCATAACCTGCTCTCGGGCGGGCAGTACCATCATTGCTGTCATTCCAACCTGACCCGCGCGCTGGCGCAGCATCTTGGTGTCACAGCAGAGCAGGCACAGCCGCATATCCACGATGTCCTGAATGTCTTTATGTGCACCGGTTTTACCCGTGACACCGGCCAGTATTTGATGAAAGCCAGCCCGGTGCGCCCCGGTGACACGCTGCAATTCTTTGCGGAGATCGACCTTCTCGGCGCGCTCAGCGCCTGTCCCGGGGGCGATTGCAGCACGGTCCATTCCTCTGATCACGCCCGTTGCCATCCGCTGCTGGTCGAGACGTTCAAACCAGACGTTGACACCTTGGAAGGTTGGATCCCACCGGCACTGAATGGCTATGATCGCTCACACGGAGAATGAACCTCTCACCCCTCGTTGAAAGCCGCCTCCAGCGCTATTTCGACCATATCTCCGAAGGATCTTTCGCGCTCGTCTGACGGCAGCGCCTCGCCGGTCTGAAGATGGTCCGAGACGGTCAGCACAGCCAGCGCACGGCGACCATAGCGCGCGGCGAGGGTATATAGCTCGGCGGCTTCCATCTCGACCGCAAGGATTCCGTGGCGCACCATCTGTTCGTCCAGATCCGGGCGCTCGGCGTAAAAAACGTCCGAGGAATAGATGCCGCCGACATGGGTTGTGGTGCCGCGCGCCTGTGCTGCCATGACCGCTGCGCGCAGCAGGCCCCAATCGGCACAGGGGGCGTAGTTGATCTCACGCAGGATGCCCGAGGACGGCGAGGTGATGGTACTGGCCGTCATCGCGATGATAATATCGCGGATGCTCACATGAGGCTGCATCCCGCCACATGAGCCGATTCGGATCAGGGTTTGTGCATCGTATGTGCTGATGAGTTCATTGGCATAGATCGACAGCGATGGCATCCCCATGCCGGAGCCCTGAATCGTAACGCGGTGGCCGCGCCATGTGCCGGTGAATCCCAGCATTCCGCGCACTTCGTTGACCAATTCGGCATTGTCCAGAAATGTCTCGGCTGCCCACCGGGCGCGGTAGGGATCACCCGGCATTAATACGGTGGGCGCGATTTGTCCGGGCTTGGCACCGATATGAACGGTCATGGTTTCTCTCCTGTTTCTTGTCGAGGGCAGGATGCCCAGCAGGCGCAGCAGGGGCAAGATCCAATAGAGGTTTCCCTTACTCGCGCTGTCACCTGTCTTGGTATTTTGTGAGAAGGCAATAATGAGAGGAATATGAAATGCGTTTAGTAAGTTTAATTGCAGCGGCGGTTGTCGCATTCGTTTCGGCCTGCGACGTAAGTCACCCTGTTGCTGTCGTCGGCCCCGGAAATACGGTGTACAGAGGGACAGCGACCGCTACGTTTTTGGAGGGCGGGTGGTTTCAGGCCACAAATGGAAAAACCAGCTGTCAGGGCCGCTACCGTCCCGCTTCTGAGACAGGCAGCGTTACTTTTCCGGTTGCCTGTTCGAATGGTATGACGGGAATTGGCACTGCTACTTATGAGACTGCGCGCGCAGGCGGCGGCGAGATTGTGATGAAAGACGGCAGTCGTTGGAAATTCATATTCGGCCGCGCGGCATTGGGAGTATAGTCTACTCGCCCTTGGGTTGCGGCGAAATTACGCCGCAACCTTTCGGTGAAATGGCACGATGTATCAGATTTCCATCGAAGCAGGATCAACACCTGCATCCACGGCTGCGCGGTACCAATTAGGCTGCCGGCCCTTTCCGGTCCATGTCCGCGACGGGTCAGCAGGGTCTGCGTATTTGGCTTTTGAAGGCTTCTTTGCCTTCTTTGGCGCCGCTACCTTCTTTTCTTTCTTGGGCTTTTCTTCGTCCAATTCGTTGAGACTAAAGCCAAATTCGGCTGCGGCGCGCTCTGCCGCCTTGCGTGCATCGCGGCGGTCGCGTGCCTGTGCGGTTTGAAGGGCTTTTTTCACATCACCCAAAAGCTTTTCAAGTTCTTTGCGGCTCATGCCTTTTAGATCGCTATTCATCGGAACGATACTCCTTGATTTCCTGACGCTCCCTTACCTTAAATTCTGACAGTTTACAGTCTTATTAATTCTACTGCGCCGCAACATCGGCTGGATCGACCAAGGTGACGATATCGGCCATGATTGTATTCAATTCGAAATCTTTCGGGGTATAGACCCGTGCAACGCCCATGGCGCGCAATCTTTTCGCATCTTCTTCGGGAATAATGCCGCCGACGATGACCGGAATTGCGCCAAGGCCTGCCTCGTGCATCTGGGCCATAAGATCTTCGACTAGCGGAATATGTGATCCGGACAGAATGGAAAGTCCGACAACGTGTGCTTCGTCATTTCGGGCGGCGGCGACAATTTCGGAAGGCGTCAGGCGGATGCCTTCATAGGCGATATCCATTCCGCAATCACGTGCGCGCACGGCGATCTGCTCGGCGCCATTTGAGTGGCCGTCGAGGCCCGGCTTGCCAACAAGAAATTTCAGGCGGCGACCCAGACGGTCGCTGACAGCGTCCACTGCCATGCGCAGATCATCGAGGCCTTCGGTCTTGTTCGAGCGACCTGCGGCGACGCCGGTGGGGCCGCGATATTCGCCGTGCACGGCGCGCATCTGCTCGGCCCACTCGCCTGTGGTGACACCCGCCTTGGCCGCGACGATCGACGCGGGCATGATATTGCGTCCCTCAGCAGCGGCGGCGCGCAGATCCTTTAGGGCTGCCTTGACCTCGCCCTCGTTGCGCTGGGCGCGCCATGCGTTGAGGGCGGCGATTTGTTCAGCCTCCACTTTTGGATCGACAGTCATGATGCCACCGTCGCCAGTCATCAGCGGCGAAGGCTCGCCCTTTTGCCATTTGTTGACGCCCACGACGATCGTCTCGCCGGCCTCGATCCGGCCTAGACGCTCCGCGTTGCTCTCGACCAGACGCGATTTCATGTAATCAATCGCGTCAATCGCGCCGCCCATATCATCGAGCAGGGCCAGTTCGGCACGTGCGCCTTTTTTCAGCCCTTCAACTTTGGCATCCACAGCAGGGTTGCCATCGAACAGGTCGTCGAATTCCAACAGGTCCGTCTCGTAGGCAAGGATCTGTTGCATGCGCATCGACCACTGCTGGTCCCAGGGGCGGGGCAGGCCGAGGGCCTCATTCCATGCGGGCAATTGCACGGCGCGGGCGCGGGCTTTTTTCGACAGGGTCACGGCGAGCATTTCAATGAGGATACGGTAGACGTTGTTCTCGGGCTGTTGCTCGGTCAGGCCCAGCGAGTTCACCTGCACACCGTAGCGGAAGCGGCGGTATTTGGGATCGGTGACGCCATAGCGCGTCTCGCAGATTTCGTCCCATAGATCGACGAAGGCGCGCATCTTGCACATTTCGGTGACAAAACGGATTCCGGCGTTTACGAAAAACGAAATGCGGCCCACGAGGGCGGGAAAGTCTTCCTCTGCCACGCGGGGGCGCAGTTGGTCCAGCACGGCGGTGGCGGTGGCCAGCGCAAAGGATAGCTCCTGCTCGGGTGTCGCTCCGGCCTCTTGCAGATGATAGGAACACACGTTCATCGGGTTCCATTTCGGCACGTTCGTGTAGCAATATTCAGCCACGTCCGCGATCATCTTGAGCGAGGGGGCAGGCGGGCAGATATAGGTGCCGCGGCTGAGGTACTCTTTGATCAGATCGTTCTGCACTGTGCCTTGAAGCTGGCTTATGTCAGCGCCCTGTTCCTCCGCCACGGCGATATAAAGCGATAGCAGCCACGGCGCAGTCGCGTTGATCGTCATGGAGGTGTTCATCTGCTCCAGCGGGATATTGTCGAACAGCGCACGCATGTCGCCCAGATGGCCCACCGGCACGCCCACTTTGCCCACTTCGCCGCGCGACAGGATGTGATCGCTGTCATATCCCGTTTGTGTTGGCAGATCGAAGGCGACAGACAGGCCGGTCTGTCCTTTGGCCAGATTGCCCCGGTAAAGTTCGTTCGAGGCGGCGGCGGTGGAGTGGCCCGCATAGGTGCGGATCAGCCAGGGGCGGTCTTTTTGCGGTGCGTCGGTCATGGCGGGCCTCTTTGGATAGGGTTGGCAACATTCTTGCGTTAGGTGACAGGTATATGAAACTTTCGGCAAGTGTCAATTCGCTGCATTGCGGCATGTCAGGTCAGGCGGTCCAGATCATCGCGGTCGCGCTGGAAAATCCGAACAGGTGGCGTAGTGGTCCAGGTTTTTGTGGTGTGTCGCCGACACATCCCCCGCCAGAGCGCACCAAACCAGCCGTAATGCCACGCGAGATCGCGCAGGCCACCGCCGGTCAGCGCACCTTTGGCAGTTTTGAAGCCTGCAACACCGATGACATTGCCATGGGCGTCGCGTGCCGTGATCGCGAAATCCGGATCCATGATCTGTTTGAAAAAGGCCAGCGCGCGGGCGTCGGGGCCCATAACCCGGCCCAGTTTGGCCGAGAATGCCTGCCAGTAAAGGCGCGCGATGGTTGCGCGGTCGGTATTGTCAAAACCGTTTGCGAGGGTGAACCGGGGCATATCGGACCTTTCGACAGCTACTTCATTATTGCGTCCGGAACGTTGAGTCTGCAAGGGTACATCCATGACCCAGACCGTGCAGCTCCCTCTCTGGCTTTTTGTCCTGATCTTGCTTTTTGCGGCTGTCACAGCGCTCAGCCATTTTCTGTTGCCCTCCGTGCGCTGGTTTTTCCGGCGCCGGTTTGAGCGGGCGGTCGAGCGGCTCAATACCCGGCTCAAGCGGCCGATCCAGCCGTTCAAGCTGGCGCAGCGCTATGACATGATCCAGCGGCTGATTTATGATCCTGAAGTATCGCGCGAAATCGCGCTCTATGCCGAGAAAAACGACGTGCCTGAAAACGTGGCATTCCAGAAAGCGCGTGAATACGCCCGCGAGATCGTCCCCAGCTTCTCGGCTTTCGCCTATTTCAGTTTTGCCATGCGGGTGGCCAAGCTGTTGGCCGAGGCGGTTTACCGGATCCGCACGGGCGCGCAAAACGATGCGGTTTTTGCATCGATTCCGGCGAACGCCACGCCTGTTTTTGTGATGAACCACCGCAGCAATATGGATTATGTGCTGGTCACCTATCTGGCATCCAAGACCTCGACACTGTCCTACGCTGTTGGCGAATGGGCGCGGGTCTGGCCGCTGTCGTCTCTGATCCGGCTGTGGGGTGCCTATTTCATCCGCCGCCGGTCGCGCGGGGGTCTCTACCGCAAGGTGCTGTCGCGTTATGTCCAAATGGCGACCAGCGGCGGTGATACGCAGGCTTTCTATCCCGAAGGGGGGCTGAGCCTGACAGGCCGCCTGCAACCGCCAAAAGTAGGGCTTCTGAGTTATCTCGTGGATGGATTCGATGTGGAGGGTCCGCGTGACATCGTATTTGTCCCCGTTGCGATCAATTATGATCGCGTGTTGGAAGACCGCGTGCTGATGGCGGCGCACGCGCGCGGCGACCGGCGGTTTGGGGCGCGGATCTCAGTCGTGGTGGCCTTTGTCGCGCGCAAGTTTTGGAATCGGCTGCGCGGGCAGGACACGCGATTTGGCACGGCGGCGGTTGCCTTCGGAGAGCCGGTGAGCCTGCGCGGCTACGGCAAGGTGGATGACGTCGGTGAATTGTCACTGGAGCTGATGCGCCGGATCGAGGCGGTGATGCCGGTGCTGGGTGTGCCGCTGGTGGCAACAGTTCTGCGGGCGCTTGGACCTTTGGATGTCATTCAATTGGAGGCCGAAGTGCGCGCGTTGCTGGTAGATCTGCCACCGAAATCTGTCGTGATCGACGAAAGTGAGCTTGGTACGGAGCTGCCTGAAGCCTGTCGGCATATGCTACAGCATGGGCTGATCGAAATGCGTGGCGATCTGTGGCAGATCAGTGAGGGGCAGGAGACCGCGGTGCAGTTTTACGCGAACTCTATTGCGCATTATCTGCCCCAGCGCGGGGATGTGGCGCAGAGGCCTGATAATGCTGCAATTGCAGAATAAGTTTCTGCAGCTGCTGGGTCATAAAATTACAAAAATGGGGCTCCAGTGGTTGCAATGTTGCGCATCGCAGCGTATCCAAAATCAATAGCGCCGCGATTCTGCACTGCGGCACCGATCAGTTCCGCAGGAGGACGACATGGCACTTGATACCGCGATCGCACAATACGAGGCGCCCGAAAAGGACCTGTATGATATGGGTGAAATCCCGCCCATGGGATATGTGCCGAAGAAAATGCATGGCTGGGTCATCCGCCGCGAACGCCACGGTGAGCCGGACACCGCGATGCTCAAGGAGGTCGTGGATGTACCCACGCTCGACAGTCAGGATGTGCTGGTCCTTGTGATGGCCGCTGGGGTGAATTATAACGGTGTCTGGGCTGCATTGGGCCAGCCTATGTCGGTTTTTGATGTACACAAGGCCGACTACGCGATTGTCGGCTCTGACGCGGCTGGCATTGTATGGGCTGTCGGTGACAGGGTAACACGCTGGAAAGTCGGCGATGAAGTGGTCGTGCATTGCAATCAGGACGATGGCGACGATGAGGAGTGCAACGGCGGCGACCCGATGTACTCCCCGACGCAGCGGATCTGGGGCTATGAGACAGCGGATGGCTCATTCTCTCAATTTACAAGGGTGCAGAGCCAGCAGCTCATGCCGCGTCCCAAACATCTGACGTGGGAGGAGAGCGCGTGCTACACGCTGACGCTGGCCACCGCCTACCGTATGCTGTTCGGACATGAGCCGCACGACCTGAAGCCCGGGCAGAACGTACTGGTTTGGGGCGCGTCCGGCGGCCTCGGCTCTTATGCGATCCAGCTGATCAACACCGCAGGCGCCAATGCGATCGGCGTGATCAGCGACGAGAGTAAGCGCCAGTTTGTGATGGATCTGGGTGCGAAAGGCGTGATCAACCGCAAGGATTTCACGTGCTGGGGCCAGATGCCGACGGTCAACACCGAAGAATACAACACCTGGCTCAAGGAAGCGCGCCGGTTCGGCAAGGCGATCTGGGAGATCACCGGCAAAGGCGTCAGCGTTGATATGGTGTTCGAGCATCCCGGCGAGAGCACATTCCCGGTCTCCAGCCTTGTTTGTAAAAAGGGCGGTATGGTCGTGATTTGTGCCGGTACCTCCGGCTTTAACTGCACCTTCGACGTGCGGTACATGTGGATGCACCAGAAACGTTTGCAGGGCTCGCATTTTGCCCACCTCAAGCAGGCGGCATCGGCAAATAAACTGATGCTGGAGCGGCGTTTGGATCCGTGCATGTCGGAGGTTTTCAGCTGGGACGACCTGCCCATGGCGCATATGAAAATGATGCGCAATGAGCATAAGCCGGGTAATATGTCGGTGCTGGTTCAGGCCCCAAAAACCGGCCTTCGCACTCTTGAGGACGCGCTGGAAGCGCGCAAATAAACCCCGCGTGAACCGCATGATGGATCAAACGCCCCGCGAATCAGTCGATGATTTGCGGGGCGTTTACGTTTCTGAAACCTGTTCAATGCGATCAATGCATTAGAATTGTTTCCCTCACTATATCTGGGGAGCGGAAATTCGTGAATATGTGCAAAGATTCGATACGTGCTATGGTTGTATTAAGAATCTGTTAACCATTAGGAGGGAAGTTGAGATGCGTAGTGATTGGATTTTGGATGTACTTGCCGATCTGCGCAGTTTTGCCGAAGCCAATGATCTGCCGCGTCTGGCGGAGCAGCTCGATGATACTGCGCTGATAGCCACGGCCGAGTTCGCCTCAAGGGATGAGAGGTCTGCGGCAAGCGGGCATGTTAGGGACGGACAAAAAACTGGAGAGCATCCTTGCCTCGCTGGAACGGGCGGACACGCTTGAGGCCATACAAAGCGTATCAGAGGCCCTGAGAGATTATTACGCGGTCAATCATCTGGTGTACCACTGGGTCGACTCCGCGGGAGACCAGTACGGGTGCGGCACGTATTCAGACGCGTGGCAGAAGAAATACCTGTCAGAAAATTATCTACGCATCGACCCTGTCGTGCAGGGGTGCTACCAGCGGTTTCACCCCGTTGATTGGAAGCGTCTTGACTGGTCGAGCAAGGCTGCGCGAGAATTTCTGAGAGTTTCGACAGAATACGGGATCGGCAATCAGGGGTACTCGATTCCAATTCGTGGGCCAAATGGGCAGTTTGCCTTGTTCACCGTCAATCACACCTGCGACGATGCCGAGTGGATCAAGTTCACAGAAGAAAACCGCCGGGATTTGATTCTGATTGCCCACTATTTCAACGAAAAGGCGTTGGAGTTTGAGCCCGGGCGCCAGCCGGAGCAACAGTCGTCTCTTTCCCCGCGCGAGGTCGATGCGATGACTTTACTGGCCATGGGATACAGTCGCGCGCAAGTGGCGAATTCGCTGTCGATATCCGAGCATACCTTGCGCGTTTATATCGAAAGCGCACGGTTCAAACTTGGCGCACTCAACACCACCCACGCTGTTGCCCGCGCGATGAGCCGGGGGCTGATCGTCGTCTGAGTGCAGCGGCACCTGCTGTTGCTTGAAACGCACAAGCAGCGCACGCAATGCGGGTACAGTGTTAATATATGGGTGACTAGGTTCTGATATCATTGTTATGTCAGGGAGCTTACCATGTTGCGATATCTGTATGCCGATCAACTCCACGCGCATCCGCGCCTCGCGAACGAGATGTTTACCCACCGTGCGGATCAGTTTCGTACCCGTTTGGGGTGGGACGTTTCCGTCGATGCACGCGGTCACGAGCGTCACGAATATGACGCGCTCAATCCGATGTATGTCATTTGGGAAACGGCGGATGGGGGGCACGGTGGCTCCACCCGGTTCTTGCCCACTACGGGGCCGGTGATGGTAAACGATCATTTCAGCCATCTGACAAGCGCTCCGATCCGCAGCCCGCACATCTGGGAATGTACGCGGTTTTGCATGGCGCCGGGGCAAGGTGCCAATGTTGCCGCCGCTTTGATGCTGGGCGGCGGTGAATTGATGAATGGTTTTGGCGTGCGTCATTTTGTTGGCGTTTTCGATGTACGGATGGTTCGCATCTACAGCCGCGTCGGTTCATCGCCCGAGGTGCTGGGAAGCATCGGGGAGGGGCGTGAACAGATCAGTGTCGGGCTTTGGGCGTTTGAGCAAGAGGCACAGCACCGTGTAGCGCTACGCGCAGGCATCACGCCCTCGCTCAGCCGCGCCTGGTTCAACCGCGTTTTCGGCGACTCTCCCGCCACGGAATTTGCCGCAAGCGCCTGAACGGCTCTGGTCCCTGCGCGGCTCTGGGCATAGTGTCTGCGCATGACCACCGACCTTGTATATTCCGACGATCAGGCCGCCGCCCATGATGCCGTCAGCGTAATGCTGAAATCGGCCGGGATCAGTCTGGATGATGATCTGCTGATGCCGCCCAAGGGCGACAAACATCAGGTGATGGCCGTGACCGGCAAGGCGGGGTCCGGCAAGACCCTGCTGCTGGCCGAGCTTTACCGCGCGATGGAGGCGGCGGGGGTCGAGATTGTCTCGGGAGATTATGAGAGTAAAAAGCGCAAGGACAAGCGCACGCTGGCCATCCTTGCGCCGACCAACAAGGCGGCCAGCGTGCTGCGCCTGCGCGGCGTGCCCGCGACTACGATCCACCGCATACTTTACACACCCGTTTACGATCCCGAGTACGAGCGGATTGCTGAATGGCTGGCCGGAAATGGCGAGCGTCCTGTGGATGTCGAAGGGCTGACCGAGATCGCACTCGACCGCGCGCATGCGTTTTATCAGAACAACAAATCCATTCCCGGTGCGCTGGCTGCCGCAGGTCTGCGCGGAAGTGATTTCATCACCGGCTGGAAACGGCGAGAGGAGCCGCTGGACATCGGATTTGTCGATGAATCCTCTATGCTCGACGATAAACAATTCGAGGACCTCAAAGAGATTTTCCCCACGCTTTTGCTGTTTGGCGATCCAGCACAGCTGGCGCCGGTGGGCCAGTCCGGCACGATGGTGTTCGAGAAACTTCCCGAAAAGCGTGTGATGAACCTCAACCGGATCTTCCGGCAGGAGGCGGACAACCCGATCCTCGATCTGGCCCATGCGCTCGCTGATCCCGACATCGGGTTCGAGCAATTCGAGCGGATGGTTGAGGAAGCCTCCAAGCGTGATCCGCGTGTGGTCTGGGGCCAGCGGGTCGAGGTGGATCTGATGGCGCGCAGTCCAGTGCTGGTCTGGCGCAACGCCACGCGCATCCGGCTGATCAACGCCTTCCGCCGTGTGCATGGCGCACCTGAGGATGCGTTGCTGGAGGGGGAGCCGCTGATTTGTGACGGGCTGGAACTGCCGCTTAAGCACCGCAAGAAACGGCTGGACCTTGAGGCGCGCGGGCTGATCAAAGGCGCGCAGGTTGTTTATCTGGGTGCCGGACGCAAGCCCGGGTTTTCGCGCCTGCATGTGGTCGGCGCAGAGGATCCGCAGGTCAGTGCGGCGAGCATCGTCAAAATAGAAAAGCCCGACGAGGAAGAGCCGTTCATCCCATTCGCTGCGCGTATGGGGGCGACGTTCTTGCATGGCGCGGCGGTCACGATACACAAGGCGCAGGGAAGCCAGTGGGACACGGTGCAAGTCTTCGCCCCCGATCTTTATGCGGCTGCCCGCATGGGGCGGATGGAAGCGGGCCAGCCTTTGTGGAAGCGGCTTGCCTATGTGGCGATCACCCGCGCGCAGGACAGGCTGATCTGGGTTGTGCGCAACCGTCTCTCGACGCCCACCTACGCGCTGCATGTGGATGATTTGCGTGCAGCCGCGCCCGCCCCGCTGACGCTCGACGCACCCGAGGAGGAATTGGAATGAAAAGCATCATCATCACCGGCGCCAGTTCCGGTATCGGGCGCGCCACGGCGCAGATGTTTCTGGAGCAGGGCTGGCGTGTCGGGCTGATCGCGCGCCGCGCGGATATGTTGGAAGAAGTCGCTGTGGATCACCCGAATGCGGTCGTACTTCCCGCCGACGTTACTGATGCGGCAGCGATGGAGCAGGCGTTTGCGCGCTTCGGGCCTCTGGATGTTCTGTTCAACAATGCTGGTATATTCGGCCCTTCCGCCCCGATTGACGAGGTGTCTCTCGACGATTGGACACAGGTTCTGAACGTGAACCTGCACGGCATGTTCATCGCCGCACGCCTTGCCTTTAGCGCAATGCGCACGTCGGGGAAAGGCGGGCGGATCATCAACAACGGCTCAATCTCGGCGCACAGCCCGCGCGAAAATTCGGTCTGCTATACCACGACCAAACACGCGATCACCGGCCTCACGAAATCACTGGCGCTCGACGGGCGGCCCTTTGACATTACCGCAGGGCAGATCGATATCGGCAACGCCGAAAGCGCGATCGTCACCGACCTCAAGGCGGCTAATCCGCAGATGCACACGATGGATGTGGCACATGCCGCTGCATCGGTGCTGCACATGGCGCAGCTTCCGCTGAATGCGAATGTGCCGTTCATGACGGTGATGGCGACAAAAATGCCCTATCTGGGGCGCGGTTAGCGGCGCAGTAGACTGAAAATAGCCGAGGCGCCCCACCCCGCGAAGATCGCGATGGCCAGCGACATCAGCCCGTAGAGGAACGACTGCTCGCGGCTGAGCGTAAACAGCCATCTCTCCATCCCGACCTTGCGCACATAAATGCTGGTCTCATATTGGGCTACGACGCTGCCGCCACGGGTCAGAAAAATGCGCGTTTGGTAATCGCCTTCGGTCAACGCGGCAGGCAGCGCGATCGAGGTGCGGAACAGCGTTTGTTCGTCCACACTCACGGTGCCTTCATTGAGCTGGTACTGGTTCGAGCGTGATTTGATCCGGATCAGCGCTTGTGTGAAGGTCTCGCTGTTGGCGATATTCGCGGGTGCGCCGACGGACCGTATCGCGCGGGGGATTGAGATCCTGTGACGCACGTCTTCGGTATCGCTCAGCGCCAGTGGCAGAATAGCACTGCTGGAGACCGCATAAAAACTCGGCGCGCTATCGACTTCGACTGCATCCGTATTGACCCAGATGCCGAACATCTTTTCCTTGCGTCGTACCGTGACCGGCTGGGACGGGCCAGCCACGGTCACGATCACTTCCATCGGCGGCTCTTCGGGGAAGGGAGCGTCGCGCTTTATCGCGCCGAACACAAGAATCTTGGAGCCGTCGAAGTTGGTGTTGATCGAGACGGTATCACTGCTCAGCCCCAGCACGACCTCTTCGGCAGCGGCGGGAAGGCTCAGGCACAGAAGCGCTGCTAGGATCAGGCGGGGCATCAATGCCCCTCCGCCGCGATCGAGTAAAGCTCGGCGGGTTGTAACAACAACTCCAACGCGAGCTTTCCACAGACCGCCAGCACCATGATTGCCAGCAGAATACGCAGCTGTTCCGCTTTCATCTTCACCCCGATGCGCGTGCCGATCTGTGCGCCGATCACGCCACCGACCAGCATCAGAACCGCCAGCACGATATCGACGGTGAAGTTGGTCGTGGCATGCAACATCGTGGTAAAGGCGGTCACGAAAATGATCTGGAACAGCGACGTGCCCACAACGACCTTCGTCGGCATCCCCAACAGATAGATCATCGCGGGCACCATGATAAACCCGCCGCCGACCCCCATGATCGCGGCCAGTATCCCCACCAGAACGCCGACGATCAGCGGGGGAATGACCGAGATATACAGGCCCGAGACGCGAAACCGCATCTTGAGCGGCAGGCCGTGGATCCAGTTATGTTTCTTGCGTTTGGGCGCTTTGCCTTTCTTGACGTTGCGGATGGCGTTGAGGCTCTCGAAAAACATCAGCCCACCGATCACGCCGAGGAAGACGACGTAGCACAGCTTGACCAGCAGATCGACCTGACCCTGCGCCTTGAGATAGTTGAACACCATCACACCCAAGGCCGCACCCACCAGACCACCGATCAGCAGCACTGTGCCCATCCTCAGATCCACCGTCTTTCGCTTGAAGTGCGCCAGCACGCCGGAGAAGGAGGAGGCAACGATCTGGTTGGCTTCGGTGGCGACCGCAACGGCAGGTGGAATGCCGATAAAAAACAATAGCGGCGTCATCAAAAAACCGCCACCTACGCCAAACATGCCTGATAAAATGCCCACAATCCCGCCAAGCCCCAGAAGGAGAAACGCGTTAACCGATACTTCGGCGATGGGCAGGTATATTTGCATGAGTTTCCTTAGGCACTGCGGGCACCAAAATCAATGAGCTATCCCCGAGGGATCATGATTTGGAGCATCTGGACTTATCTTTCCTTGACGTAGGGCTCCCCTCCGGCGCGGGGCGGCACCGCTTTGCCGACAAAACCGGCGAGGATGATGACGGTCATCACGTAGGGCAGCGCCGCGAGCAGTTGTCCCTGCACCTTCATACCGATGACATTCTCGATGATATCGGGGCGGGTTTCCAGCGCCCCGAACAGGCCGAACAGAAGCGTCGCATAAAGTGCGTACCAGGGCCGCCATTTAGCAAATATTAGCGCCGCCAGCGCGATATAGCCGCGCCCGGCGGACATGTCCTTGACGAAACCGGCCTGTAGCGCGGTGCTGAGGTAGGCGCCGGCGATGCCGCACAGGATGCCGCAGATCCCCACAGCGGCAAAACGCATGCCGACCACAGACACGCCCGCCGTATCCACCGCCGCAGGATTTTCGCCCACGGCGCGCAGGCGCAGGCCAAACCGGGTGCGGAACAGCAGCCACCAGGTAAAGGGCACGGCAGCAAAGGCGACATAGACGAGGATCGAGTGGCCGGAAATCAACTCGTAGTAGATCGGGCCGATGAATGAAACGTTTTGCACCGCATCGGCGAAGGGCAGGGTGATCGGCTCGAACCGCGCATTGCCCAAAAGCGAGGGCGTCCGCCCGCCCTGCTGGAACCATGCCTGCGCCACAAGAACGGTCAGGCCCGCCGCCAAAAAGTTGATCGCCACTCCCGAGATGAGTTGGTTGCCGCGAAAGGTGATGGAGGCGATGCCGTGGATGGCACTCAGCACCAGCGAGGCGGCGATCCCGGCCAGCAGGCCGATCCAGACGCTCCCCGTGAGGGCGGCAATCGCAGCCGAGAAGAAGGCAGCGGCCAGCATCTTGCCCTCCAGCCCGATGTCGAAGATCCCCGCCCGTTCGGAGTAGAGCCCGGCAAGACAGGCTAGCAGCAGCGGCGTGGCGAGGCGAACGGTCGAGTCTAGAAGCTGGATCAGCGTGACGAAATCCACGGCTCAGGCCCCCTTCCGGTTGCGCAGCGCAAGGAATAGCCGCTCCAGCGGCATCCGAACCATATTATCGAGCGCGCCAGTGAACAGGATCACCAACGCCTGAATAACGACGATGAGTTCGCGCGGGATCGTCGTCCAAAGCGCCAGCTCGGCCCCGCCCTGATAGAGAAAGCCGAACAAAATGGCAGCGACGAATACCCCCAGCGGATGCGAGCGGCCCATCAGCGCGACCGCGATACCGATGAACCCCGCGCCTTCGACCGAGTTCAACACCAGACGCTCCGCCTCGCCCATGACGTTGTTGATCGCCATCATGCCCGCCAGTCCGCCGGAGATCATCATTGTGATCATGATGATCTTGACTGGCGCGATGCCTGCGTATTTCGCCGCCGATTCCGAGTTGCCAAAGCTGCGGATTTCATAGCCCAGCCGCGTGCGCCAGATCAGGAACCACAAGAAGATGCAGGCCGCGACCGCCACCAAAAGCGAGACATTGGCCGGAGCCGAGCGTGAAAACTCGATCCCCAATGGCGCCAGCATTTCGTGCAGGGTCGGCAGATGCACCGCCTCGGAGAAGCGCGGCGTCGCCGGGTCCATCGACCCTTGGGGCCGTAGGACATTGACCAGCAGATAATTGAGCAGGGAGGCGGCGATGAAATTGAACATGATCGTGGTGATTACGATATGGCTGCCACGCTTTGCCTGAAGCCAGGCGGGTATCGTGGCCCATGCCGCGCCGAAAAGTGCCGCGGCCACCGAGGCACCGATCAGCGCCAGCGACCAGTGCGGCCAAGGGATATAGAGACAGGCCAGCGCCACACCCAAGCCGCCCAATGCGGCCTGACCCTCACCACCGATGTTGAACAGCCGCGCATGAAACGCGATAGACACGGCCAGCCCGGTAAACATGAAATTGGTTGCGTAATAAAGGGTGTAGCCCCAGCCATAGGTGGAGCCGAGCGCGCCTGTCACCATCATCTTGACCGCCGCCACAGGGTCTTCGCCAATCGCCACGATCACCAGCGCCGACAGGATCGCCGCCAGCAGCAGCGAGATGAGCGGCACGAGGATCACCTCGGCCCATTTGGGCATCACATCCATCTACTTGGCCTCCCCGTCGGCGGCATGGGCAAGATTGTCTTGCACCTCGGCAACACTGTGCGGCTGGTCGGTTTCGGTGATCCCCGCCATCAACAGGCCCAGCTCTTTTTCGTCGGTCTGTGCGGGCAGTCGTTCGCCCATGATGTGCCCATCGAACATCACCGCAATTCGGTCGCTCAGCGCCATGATCTCGTCCAGCTCGACCGAGACCAGCAACACGGCTTTTCCCTTGTCGCGCAGGGCAATGATCTGCTGGTGAATAAACTCGATCGCTCCGATATCCACCCCGCGTGTGGGTTGGCCAATGAGCAGCAGATCGGGGTTCCGCTCGATCTCACGGGCCAGCACGATTTTTTGCTGGTTGCCGCCCGAGAAATTCTTGGCGGCGAGTTTGGGGTCAGGCGGGCGCACGTCGAACCGCGCCATTTTTCCCTCGGTATCATCGCGAATGGCGCTATTATCCATCAGCATCCCCGCGCGGTAGGCGGGATCGTTGTGATAGCCAAAGGCCACATTCTCCCACGCCGCGAAATCCATGATCAGCCCTTCCCGCTGGCGGTCCTCTGGGACATGGGCGATGCCGCACGCGCGCCGCGATCGCCCGTCGGCGTGTTTCCCGCTCAGCTCGATTGGCTGGCCATTGACCGTGATGCTACCGCTGCCGTCGGCGTAACCGCCCAACACTTCGAGAAGCTCTGACTGGCCGTTGCCCGCAACCCCCGCAATCCCCAACACTTCGCCCGCGCGCACCTGAAGATCGACCCCCTTGAGCCGCTCGACGCCCTTGTCGTCGCGCACCCGCAGATCTTTGATATCCAGCACCACGGCGCCCGGAGTTGCGGGTGTTTTATCGACGCGCAACAGCACCTTGCGCCCCACCATCAGCTCTGCCAGTTCGGCGGGCGAGGTCTCGGCGGTCTTGACCGTCGCGGTCATCTCACCGCGCCGCATGACTGAAACTGTGTCGGTGGTGTCCATGATCTCCCGCAGCTTGTGGGTGATCAGGATGATCGTCTTTCCCTCCGCGCGCAGCCGGCCCAGGATGCGAAACAGCTGGTCTGCCTCGGCGGGGGTGAGCACGCCCGTCGGCTCGTCAAGGATCAGGATATCGGCCTGCCGGTACAGCGCCTTGAGGATCTCCACGCGCTGTTGCATGCCCACGCCGATGTCCTGAATGAGGGCATCCGGCTCGACGCTGAGACCATAATCCGCCGACAATTCCAGCAGCGTGCGCCGCGCCTTGGCGATGGAAGGCTTGAGCCAGCGGCCATCCTCCGCACCCAGAATGATATTCTCCAGCACGGTGAAATTCTCGACCAGTTTGAAATGCTGGAACACCATCCCGATGCCCGCCGCAATCGCGGCCTGACTGTCGGAGATCTGGGTTTTCTGGCCCTTGATGAAAATTTCGCCCCGGTCCGCTTTGTAAAAGCCATAGAGAATCGACATCAGTGTCGATTTGCCCGCGCCGTTCTCGCCGATGATGCCGTGGATGGTGCCCGGCATGACGCGGATCGAGATATCCTTGTTGGCCTGTACGGGGCCGAACGCCTTGGAAATACCTTTGAGTTCGATCGCGGGTGCGGTGTTCATGGGGCTTTGGTCCTTCACACCTTGGATTGGTGGAGTGTTGTATCAATAGAATGGGGCCGCGTTGCAATGTCAACGCGGCCCCGTGGTCGTGGTGCCGGAGTTTAGAAGGACAGTGCCGGGCAGCTGTCGTTGGCGTAGTAGGATACGACCTCGGTCTCGCCCGAGATGATTTTTTCACGCGCGTCGGCGACGGCTGCGGTCATCTCCTCGGTCACCAGGCTCGCGTTGTTCTCATCCATTGCGACGCCGACGCCTTCCTCGGCCAGACCCAGCACGACGGCCTCGCCTGTCTTCATATCGTCACCGCTGTTCATGGCGTCGAACACGGCCACATCCACGCGCTTGATCATCGAAGTCAGAACTTTGCCCGGATGCATATGGTTCTGGTTGCTGTCCACGCCGATGGACAGGATATCTTCATCGGCTGCGGTCAAAAGAACACCGACGCCCGTACCGCCCGCTGCGGCATAGACTACATCCGCGCCCTGACTGATCTGTGCCTTCGTCAGCTCGGAGCCTTTGACGGGATCATTCCACGCGGCAGGTGTGCTGCCGGTCATGTTTGCGATGATCTCGATATCGGGGTTCACGGACTTTGCACCCTGCGCATAGCCACAGCCAAAGTGACGGATCAACGGGATATCCATCCCGCCGATAAAGCCGATCGTGCCGCTCTCGGAAGCCATGGCTGCCATGATACCGGCAAGATAGGATCCCTCATGCTCGTCAAAGCTGATGATCTGAACGTTGGCGGGGATCTCGGGCATGAAACCGTCGATCATGGCGAATTTCGTATCGGGGAAATCAGGTGCGACCTGACCCATCGCATCGCCGAACGCAAACCCTACGGCGACGATCGGGTTGGCGCCGGAATCGGCAAAGCGGCGCAGCGCTTGCTCGCGCTGGGCTTCGGATTGAAGCTCGATCTCGCGGAAAGAACCACCCGTCTCCTCGGCCCAACGCTGCGCGCCGGTGAACGCAGCTTCGTTAAAGGATTTGTCGAATTTACCACCCAGATCAAAGATCAGCGCAGGCTCGGCCAATGCGGCACCAGCGCTCAGCGCGGTGGCGGCAACAGCGCCGAGAAATTTTGTCATAAGGGTCATAGGATCTCCCAAAGTTGGTTTTTGGGGCGTTTGCAGCAGCAGCCCCGCCCGTGATCGCGCGCTCGCGCGACACATGGGTAAATTGTCGGTGCGGACGTGGGTGGGGTCAACCTGATTCGGGGCAGGGCCGTGGTTTGCGCCGCCATTAACCTCGCGTCAGGGCCCGCGTCATCAGCAAGGCATCCACGGGCTTGGTACCGGCGCGGGCGTAGTAGTCTTTGCGCCGGCCATTCTGGACGAAGCCGTGTTTGGAGTAGAGCGCGAGCGCAGCGGCGTTGTCAGCGGCTACTTCGAGAAACGCGCTGTCCGCTTGTGCTTGGGCGGCTGTAATCCACCTCTCCAGTAGCTCCGCCGCGATGCCCCGCCTGCGCTGCGCAGGCGCCACGGCAAGCGTGAGAAGCTCGCTTTCATCAGCAACTGTCCGGGTCAGGGCAAAACCACCCGAAGCGCTCAGCGCGGTCGTGTGGGGTTGGGCCAGAAGGTCGGCAAATTCAGCCGCACTCCACCCGCGTTCGGGCGCAAAGGCATCGTGGTGGATCTGCGCCATCTGTGCCGGTGTCATGGCACAATGCGGGGTGGCGTGTCGCGAGCGGGGGCCGCATCGGCAGGTCGAAGATACAGCGGTGCTGGCTTGGGCTGCGGCTCTGACAGCCGCGTCGCGGCAACGCGCGCAATCGCTTCGGCCACGGGATGCACAGGTGTTTCTCCGTTTGCACCAATCACACGAACACCTGTGGGCAGTTTGTCCAAGGCACAAAGCTGTGGTGTCTCAAACCTAGGGACGCCAAAACCCTGTACAAACACCATCTCGCGCCGGGCATCGACGGTGCACAGACACGGCGTATCCGCTCCAAGCTGTAGCGCGTCAAACGCGTTCACACCGATCGCGGGAATACCAAGACCAAGGGCCATTCCGCGCGCGGCAGAAACGGAGATACGGATGCCGGTGAAATTGCCCGGCCCGACGCCGACGCCGATCGCGACAAGCTGGTCCATGCGGGTGCCGCTCTGGGCAAGTATATCCTGCACAAGTGCCAAAAGCCGCTCGGCCTGACCCTTGGCCATCGGCTCTTGCGCGGTGCCGAGTATCTCCTGCCCATGCAAAAGCGCCGCCGCACAATGTGCAGCGGCGGTATCGAATGCAAGGATCAGTGGCGCCGTCACCCGCTTTGCCTCAGGCGACAGGGCGGACTTCGGTCACTTCGGGGATATAATGGCGCAGCAGGTTCTCGATCCCCATTTTCAGCGTCAGGGTCGAAGACGGGCAACCGGCGCAGGCCCCCTGCATGTGCAGGTAAACCACCCCGCGGTCAAAGCCGTGAAAGGTAATGTCGCCACCGTCCTGCGCCACCGCAGGCCGTACACGGCTGTCGAGCAGTTCCTTGATCTGGCCCACGATCACGCCGTCTTCGCCGGTATGCTCGGCATGGCCGGAGGTGACCTTGTGATCGGCGCCCATGACCGGCTGGCCGGACTGGAAATGCTCCATGATCGCGCCCAGAAGGCTTGGCTTCAGGTGATCCCACTCGACCTCGTCCGCCTTGGTCACTGTGACGAAATCAATGCCGAAAAATACGCCCGTGACCCCTTCGACCGCGAACAGCCGGGTGGCCAGCGGGGAAGTCGAGGCGGTATCGGCGGTCGGGAAATCTGCCGTGCCCATATCCAGCACGTTCTGGCCGGGCAGAAACTTGAGTGTTGCAGGATTTGGGGTGGATTCTGTTTGAATAAACATCTGTCAGCTCTCCGTCAGGGTTACACCAGATATGCGGATCGGCGGCCCTGATGTCAAGGGTTTGGAATGGTTCTAAACTGGTCGGCTCAGGTGATCGCCTCAAGCTGCTCTTTGCTCAGATCACCGGGGACGATGGTGATGGGGATCGGCAGGCTCGCTGAATTGCGGCTCATCTGGCTTACCAGTGGGCCGGGGCCTTTCCCGTCCGAACCTGCACCCAGCACCAGGATGCCGATCTCGGGATCCGATTTGATCTGTGCAATGATTTCGTCTGCGGTCTGCCCCTCGCGGATGACCAGCTCCGGGTCGACCCCTTGGCGGTCGCGCATCCATTTGGCAAAGACTTCAAAATGCACTTCGATCCGTTCGCGGGCCTCCGCACGCATGATATCGCTCACCCCGATCCAGTGGTTGAACTCCTCGGGCGGAATAACGGCCAGAACCTCGACGCCGCCGCCCGTCTTGGACGCGCGCATCGCGGCAAAGCGCATCGCGCTCAGACATTCGCGGCTGTCGTCGAGGATCACAAGAAACTTGCGCATGATAATCTCCCTGCATCACCCGTAACCATGGCCTGCGCGGGCCCGCTGTGCAAATGGCTTTTGCTGATTCTGCCGGAGGGTCGGCCGACGGCTACGCCGTAATTCGGGAAACAGAGCGCTACGCCTTCTGCGATGCGGCCCAGTCCCAATACATTTCGCAGACGCGCATCGTGACCGGATTGCCGTTGCCGCCCACGGTATATTTGGTGTCGTCAAAGGCGCTGACAGGCGTGACTTTCATCATATTGCCCGACAGGAAAACCTCTTCCGCGGTGTGAAAGTCGTCAAAGCCCAGCACGCGTTCGTGCACCGTGATCCCCTCGGCGCGCATGTTTTCCATGTGCCGCGCGCGGGTGATCCCCGCCAGAAACGTGCCGTTGGGCACCGGTGTAAACACCTCACCATCCTTGACCATGAACACATTGGCCGACGCGGTTTCGGCCACATTCCCGATCGCATCCGCCACCAGCGCATTGCCAAACCCCTTGCTGCGTGCCTCCGCCATCATGCGGGCGTTGTTGGGATAGAGGCATCCGGCCTTGGCGTTGACCACGTTATCCTCCAGCACGGGACGGCGGAAGCGTGTGCGGGTGAGGGTTGTCGCTGCCTCCGGCGGTGCCATCGGTATCTGCTCCAGCGAGACGCAAAAGCCCGTGGCGTTTTGCAGCGGCACGATGCCCAGCTCGTCGCCCGCCAGCGCCCAATACATCGGCCGGATATAGACGGGCGCGTCCTTTGGGTAAGCGGCCAGCCCCTCGCGCACGATCTCGACCATGCGGTCCACCTCCATCGTGGGCGTGATCATCAGCGCGCTGGCGGAGCGGTTGATCCGGGCGCAATGCGCTTCCAGATCCGGGACCAACCCGTCAAACATCCGAGCCCCGTCGAAAACGGTGGTGCCCAGCCATGCACCGTGATCGGCGGCCTTCATAACGCTCAGGTCACCGTCGTGCCAAGTGCCTTCGAAATAGGTGCGGATGTTTGTGCCGGTGGCCATGATGGTGTCCTTGAAAGGGGCGCGCCTCTACGGCGTGCTGCGGTAGATGCCCTCGGGCAGATTGAGCGCTGCGGCCAGATCGCGCAGCTGGTTGGGCGACAGTGTGATCTTGCGGATTTCGTCCGACTTCGCGTCCCACTGCTCGATCGTGATCTGGGTGGCAAAGGCCAGCAGCGTGACGTCCTCCTGCAACGGCGTCTCGCCCTCGTCGACAAGGGTGATTACGGTGGCGTCGAATTCATGCTCAATGGTAAACATACCGCAATTCTACCCGATCGACGCGTGTGTGCAAGCGCGGGTCTGTGGCGCAAGGTCGCTCACCTTAGCGTGATTTGCTGGCACTGGTGGGGTGGCGTGCTAAAATGCTAGTGTGACATGAAGTATAAGGACAACCTCAGATGATCATGCGTGCCATACTTGCAGTGGGGCTGCTGGCCGGACTGGCCGCCTGCGATGTGCCGACTGGCCCGATTGCAGGACCGGCTCCCAGCGCTGCGCCCTATGCGCCGGGCGCCCCTGCGTCGCGCAACAACGCGCGTAGTTTTGCTCAGGTGGTTAATCGCGTGGAGGCGGTGGCCGAAAACGAATGTTTGTCGCGCACACGAAATGTGAACTGTGACTTCAATATCGTCGTGGATGACCGCCCCGGCATGCCCGCCAACGCCTTCCAGACACTCGACCGGCAGGGGCGGCCGATCATCGCGTTTACGCTTGCGCTGATTGACGACGCGCGCAACGAAGATGAACTGGCCTTCGTTCTGGGGCATGAGGCGGCCCACCATATCGCTGGCCACATCGGGCGCCAGCAGCAGAACGCGGTGGCGGGTGCGGTCATCTTTGCGGGACTTGCCACCCTGAGCGGTGGAGATGCAAACGCCGTTCGGTCTGCGCAAGAACTCGGCGCGCAGGTGGGTGCGCGCAGCTATTCCAAGGAATTTGAGCTGGAAGCAGATGCGCTGGGTACGATCATCACGCACCGGGCAGGCTATGATCCGTTGCGTGGCGCGGAGTTCTTTACGCGCATTCCAGATCCGGGTGATCAGTTTCTGGGGACCCATCCGCCCAACGCCTCACGCGTCGATATTGTGCGGCGGACAGCGGCCGGGCTTTGACGGCTTTGTGGGCGGCAGTTTTAGCCTGTCCATACCCGATATATTGAATTTGCTACCGTCTGTCTCCAGTATATCTGGCTCAACCGCTGTACTGGAGACAGAAACATTGGTCTTCTTCACAGAAAACCTCGTCAGGCTTTCAAATCATAAAGCGTTACGAGGCTTAGCGGCGTCTGTGGATTTACCTAAGCGCTGTGATGTGTGAATTGTCATGCCGGGAATGGCCAGCTCATAGCTGATGATCGCTAATGCTCTCTCTCATACACACAGTTCTGTTTGCACGATAAAAAAATCCTACAAACTACCCACACGGTGACTATGAGACATGTTCCGATCTCGTCGGTTTGCGAGCGAGCTTTAATTTCTTGCCGCCGGACCCGGACAAGGTGCCACCGATAGATCAGCGGCGCGAGAACGTAGTCATACCCGAGACAGGCAACCCGGTGGACCACTGGCAGATTAAACAATTTGGCTAACCATTGTGTCTGCGGAATTTCGCGCCATAGAAGGATAAATGCAGGTATTCCTGACGTGACCTCGCCATCTTTGCGCACGTGCAATCGCCGTGCCGCCTCGTCTGGTGTAATGCCCCAGTTGGACAGGCGGTCCGCATCGTTGAGATCATCGTATCGGATCGGCAGCGCCTGATCCGCGCTCAGCTTTGCGTAATGGTTTACTTCCCGGCTACAGACCGGGCACGCAGCATTATAAAGAACTTCAGTTTTCTTGGTAATTCCTGAGAGGTAGGCGGCACATATTCCGCCGCCACCCCTAGCGCGGCTTATTTCCGTCAATCCACCGCGACATGAGGCCACGGTCCCGAAAACATTCCGGCGGCACCTGCGTGCGCTTGAGCCGCGCGATGCGCTCGGCAAAACCGACTTGTTTCGATGTGGGGTAATCGTTGAAGGCGCTCGGTGCAGGCTTGTGCGCATCAATCCAGCGGGACAGCCGCGTACGGTCTTGAGTTATCCCCTCCGGCAGTTCGGACTGCGTCTTTTCTCCCAGAGACGTCGCATATTCGATCTGTTTCTGGGTGGCTGGCGTCGGTTTAGGCAGCGCCAGTTCGGCTTGATGTTCGGCCTCGAAGAGGTCCGGAAATGTGGTTTGGTAAGACATGGGACGCTCCTTTGGTCTGATTTTGTTCTAAAGTAGAACATAAAGTGAACACTGTCAATTGATACCCTAAGTATATCTAGATGTTGGGGGCATCAGCATCTGCTATACTATATGGGGTTAGATGGGGCTATTTCAAGGTGGATGAAACTGTGTGTCTGAGCATAGGTCCGCAGCCCGGTTAAACGGCTTCGCTCAAGGATGACCTTTGGTATTGGCACGCTCACAATGCTGCATAGGCGCGAGCAAGCGCACCCAAAGATTGCAGGGAACAATCTAATGATCCCTGACCAGTCCAAGCCGCCTATGCAGCGGTATCAGATTTTGTTGCAGCGCAAAAACCGGGGCGCCGCCACGGAATTGGCAGCCGGGACATGACGATCACCTGACCGTTTAGTCAAACCTGACCGCAACACCGTTGGGCAGTTTCGTGTCTCCGGGGTCTTCAGTGCGGAACAACCCGCCCCCACAAATCATACTCGCCCGCTTCCTCGACCTCGACGGTCACGATATCGCCCACTGACAACTGCTCAAAGCCCTCGTCGATAAACAGGTTCCCGTCGATCTCGGGTGCGTCTGCTTTCGTCCGGCAGGTGGCGGCGTCGGCGTCGACTTCGTCGATGATCACGTCCATGCGCTTGCCCACTTTGGCTTGCAGCTTGGCCTCGGAGATCATCTGTGCGCGTGCCATAAAGCGGTCCCAGCGGTCCTGCTTCACATCCGCATCGACATGACCCGGAAGCGCGTTGGAACGCGCGCCCGCGACGTTTTCGTATTGGAAGCAGCCGACGCGGTCGAGCTGTGCCTCGTCCATCCAGTCGAGAAGGGTCTGGAACTCCGCTTCTGTTTCACCCGGATAGCCGACGATAAAGGTCGAGCGCAGAGTGATGTCAGGGCAGACCTCGCGCCAGGCGGCGATTTCGTCCAGCGTGCGGGACGCCGCCGCCGGCCGCGCCATACGTTTGAGAACATCCGGATGCGCGTGCTGGAAGGGGATATCGAGGTAGGGCAGAACCAACCCCTCCGCCATCAGCGGGATCAGCTGACGCACGTGGGGGTAGGGGTAGACGTAATGCAGGCGCACCCACGCGCCAAGCGAGCCGAGATCACGCGCCAGATCGGTAATGTGGGCGCGGTGACCGCGGTCCTCGGCATGTTTGATGTCGATGCCGTAGGCGGAGGTATCCTGTGAGATGACCAGCAGCTCTTTCACACCGCTTTGCACCAGCTTTTCGGCTTCGCGCAGCACCGCATGGGCCGGGCGACTTTGCAATTTGCCGCGCATGTCGGGAATGATGCAGAACTTGCACTTGTGATTGCAGCCCTCCGAGATTTTCAGATAGCTGAAGTGGCGTGGCGTGAGCGAGACGCCGGAGGCGGGCAACAGGTCGATGAACGGATCGGGGGAGGGCGGCACGGCGAGGTGGACAGCGTCCAGAACCTGCTCGTATTGATGCGGGCCGGTCACCGCGAGGATCTTCGGGTGATGCTCGCGGATGTAATCGGGCTCGGCGCCCAGACAACCCGTCACGATCACGCGCCCGTTCTCGGTGAGCGCCTCCCCGATGGCATCGAGGCTTTCGGCCTTGGCTGAATCGAGAAAACCGCAGGTATTGACGATCACCGCATCCGCGCCCGCATAATCGGGCGAAATGGCGTACCCTTCGGCGCGCAGGCGCGTCAGGATCCGCTCGCTGTCGACCAGCGCCTTGGGGCAACCCAGACTGACCATGCCGATGGTCGGCTGGCCGGTACGCTTGGGTTCGCTGAAGGTCGCGCGAGGTGCGAGGTCGGGGCGGAGGCTGGGAGGATTTGTGCTCATCCGCTGGCTATAATCTACGCGCAGGCGTTGGGCAATCGGTCAGCTTAGGGTGGCGCGCAACCTCGCCAACCAAACAAGACCCGAGATTGCGTCCGGAACCTCGAATTGGCCCGGGGGCGGCACCACCGCCAGTCGAAGCGACGGCGCCGCGCCCAACAAACGCGCCGCCACTGTACAGATCGCGGCAAGGCTCAGCCCTTGGGCGCGGCAGAGGACCATTGAGGGATGGTCGACTCCGAGGCCGGTGTCGGGTCGAGGTCGGGCCAGTTGTCGCGCGACAGGGTCAGATTGCCGGGAATGTCCTCTTCCCAAAAGCCCACCACATTTGGTGTGGTGTTGAGGTAGAGTTTATCGTCGATGATGCGCCACAGGATCGGATTGCCGGGCACTTTGCCGCCCTTGGCCACGCCATATGCACAATGGCCATCGTATTGCGGCACATATTTGGCGGGATCTGCGGCGAACAAATCGCGGTTTGCTTGCGTGGAAAAAGCAAACGTAGCGCCGTTATAATCCGCTGTAATCGCTTTGTCTCCCTCTACCGGAGCGGGCTGGCTTTGCCCGACGGGGTTCTGCGGTAGCGAAAAATAGGCCACCACATCGTAGCCCGAGACGGCAAATCCGGTCTCGTCGATAAACTGGTCGCCGGCGAGGGCAGGACCGGTAAAGACCAGTGCGCTGGCGAAGGTGAGGAAGAAGCGGTTCATGATCGTCTCCTGAATGAGGGGTCTGCGGATGACCCTAGGCCAACAGCCGCATCATTCCATATCTCATCTGCGTGACCTCGCGCAGCTGTGAACACATCAGCAGCACGGTGCGGCATTATTTCAGGATCGGTGGCGCATCACCGTCGCCGCCGGGCAGGCGCGGGGTTTTCTGTAATGTCTCCATCTGCGGCAGGTCGAACCGCAGGCCCACCTTCATCAATTTGGCGACGGTCGGATCCGAGTGGTTGAAAAACCCGACATCCATAGCGCCCGCTTCGATCCCCGAAAAGGTAAGCGCCTCGGACGCTGCCCGCACCAGTGCGTCTTGCGCGCGCGGAATCGCATCGACAAAAGCCAGCAGATGCCCGCGCCCGCCGCCCTCGTATGCCACGCCGACCAGCCATGCGTTGGCCGCCATGCCCGTGGCGGTGGCCAGCTTCTCGTCGATCGCGGTGATCAGGCTTTCGGGCAGGCCCTTGGGTGGCAGCACAGTTTCGATCCGGGCCTCGACCTCAGCCGCGGCATGGGTCAGCGTCTCGCGCAGCCACGCGACGGCGCTGTCCGGCAGCAGGATCGCGGAGGGTGCCACATCGATATTGAGCGCGATGCCCAGCGGCTGTTCTTCCAGCATCGCGGCGACATTGCGGCCCGACAGCGCGACATAAGAGGCCGCATCGCCCGCATATTGCGCAAGACGCTGGGCGCGGTCGAAGGCCAGCAGAAACTGACCGCCTTCCGCTTCCAGCACACGCGGATTGATCTGGTCGCCCTGCGGTTCTTCCTCCAACAACAGATACAGCTCCGCATCCGCCATCCGCTCGTAGAACCGCAGGCGCGTGCTGTCATTATCGGGGGCGGCCATCATGGCGGCGTGGGCGGCATCAAGCGGGGTCTCGGTCATTTCATCACCTCGGCAACGGCGGTCTGCAGGCGGGGGATTACCTCGGCCTCGAACCACGGATTTTTCTTGAGCCAACCCGTATTGCGCCATGACGGATGTGGCAAGGCGTAGAGCCCAGGTGGATGGCTCTGCCACTCCCGCACCGCTTGGGTCACGGTTTTGAACCCCGGCAAATGCCAACGCATCGCGTGACCGCCGATCAGCACCGTGAGGCGCACGTCCGGCACCATGGCCAGCGCATCATCGCGCCACGTCTTCGCACACACAGGCGGCGGCGGCAAATCACTGCCTTTGGCGTCATAGCCCGGAAAACAAAACGCCATCGGGATGATCGCCACCCGGGAACGGTCGTAGAACGCGGCCTCGTCCAACCCCAGCCAATCGCGCAGGCGCACGCCGGAGGCATCCCAGAAAGGCGTGTTGGCACGGTGTACCTTCATACCGGGCGCTTGCGAGGCGATCAGCAACCGCGCACCGGGCTGAAACCAGACCACGGGATTGGGCCGGTGCGCAGTGGCGGTGGCGTCAAACCGGCTGGCGCAAAGAGTGCAGGCCTTCAACTGTGGTCGAATGTCATTCATAAGGGGTTAGGTAACGTTCCGACCCGCTTTTCCAAGGACAGCAGACCATGTGTCTTAAGTCTGATCCGCGAAAGCAAGGCTCCGCATCAGATGCGCTGATCTGGCAAGCAGGTCTTGTTGTACATTTGTTTCCCAATCGGACATAATCTGGTCAAATTCCGGAGATAGACAGAAGATCAACCTCCGCAAGAGAGGACACTACATCACACCGCAAACTGAGCCGGAGCAGGCGCGCAATGTTGGAATTTCGTAACGTTTACAAATCCTTCTGGACAGGGACGCAGCACAAGGTCATCCTTGATAATGCGTCGTTTCGGGTCGAGCTGGGTAAATCCATGGGCATCCTTGCGCCCAACGGGACAGGTAAAAGCACGCTCATCAACATGATGGCCGGGCTCGAAAAGCCTGACGAGGGCGAAATTGAGCGTGGCTGCAAGATTTCTTTTCCTCTCGGCTTTATGGGCGGTGTGGTCGGAAAAGTGTCCGCGATGGAGAATTCGCGGTACATCGCACGGCTCTACGGGCTGGACCCCGATTATGTCGAAAGCTTTTGCCGATGGTTGTGCGGTCTGGGTGAGTATTTTGACCAGCCGCTGGGCACGTACTCCGCTGGCATGCGCTCGCGCTTTTCGTTTGCGCTGATGCTGGCGCTCGATTTCGATATGTATCTCATCGATGAAGGCATGCCGGGGACCACGGATGTTGAATTCAACCGTAAAGCAGGAGAGATCCTGCAAGAACGCCTGCGCACCACGACCATCGTGATCGTGTCGCATCAGGCGCAAACGCTAGAAAAATTCGCGCGCACTGCCGCGGTCCTTGTGGACGGGCAACTGAACGTATTTGACAGCTTGGAAGAAGCGAAACAGTTATATGACTACCAAACCCAAAGCTAGAAAATTCAGGATCAAGCGCAGTCCGAGTGCGGCCACAGAAGGCGAGACACCGCAAGTGGTGGCGCCAGAGCAGTCTGCGCCTGTGACCCCGTCTGAGCACCGCCGCCCGATTGCGGTGCCGCCTGCCGGTGACGGGACGGATGCCCCGCAGTCGGATGCGCGCTCTGGCGAAGTATCATCGCCCGCGCAGGTCAGTGGCGAGGTGGATATGGACGCGATTCGGCGTGAGGGGCTGACAGGTCGTCAGCTGCGCATGGCGCGCCGCGTCGCACAAAAACACGGGCTGCCTGCAACGTCAGATTTCGATGCCGTGCGCCTGCTGCGTGAGAAAGGGATCGACCCGTTTCAACGCTCCAACATGCTTGAGCTGGTGGTGCCGCAGGCGGGCGGCGCACAGCACGAAGGCGGACCGGGAAGTGCCTTTAACGACGTGCCCGCCGTAGAGGGCGGAGCCGGATCAGGGCGCGTTCAGCTGCCCCAGACCGTACCCGCAGGTCGCAATACCCTGCCCTCGACCGAGCAGGGGCCAAGCCCGATGGAACGGCGGATGCGCGAGATCTCGGAGATCCAGCGCGACATCACGCGACGCCGCCGCAAGAAGATGGGACTTCTGCTCATCCGGCTGGCGTTTTTTGTCCTGATTCCGACATTTTGTGCGGGCTATTATTTTTACAAGATCGCGACGCCGATGTACGCGACCGACAGCCAGTTTCTGATTATCCAGAACGAGGGTGGCGGCGGGCCAAGCCCGTTCGGTGGTCTGTTGCCGACACAATTTGCCAACTCTGCCGACAGTATCGCCACGCAAGCCTACCTTCAGTCCAAGGATGCGATGCTACGCCTCGACGGCGATGCAGGGTTCAAAGATCATTTCACATCTCAGGACATCGACGTGATCCAGCGCCTGACAGCTGATCCGACCAATGAGGAAGCCTACAAGCTCTACAAGAAAACCATCAAAATCGGCTATGATCCGACCGAGGGTGTGATCCGCATGGAAGTGATCGCCGCCGACCCGCAGGTCGCGACACGGTTCTCCGAGCGGTTGCTCAAATATGCCGAGGAGCGGGTGAACAGCTTGAGTCAGGACAAACGCGACAGCGGTATGCGCGACGCGGAGATCGGATTTCAGAAAGCGCAGGAGGAGCGCCGCGCCGCGCAGCAGCGTCTGATCGAGATGCAGATGACAAACGGTGTGGACCCCGAAGCCGTGATTGGTGCCATCCGGGCGCAGATTACCAATTACGAAAGCCTGCTGCTGGAAAAAGAGCTGGAGCTTGCGGCCTTGCTGGACAACGCGCGGCCCAACCGCGCCAAAGTCGAGGGCGTGCAGGGTGACGTGCGCCGCATCGGGGCGACACTGGACCAGCTGAATGCGCGGATGAGTACAGCGACGGAGGGGACAAATTCGCTGGCTCAGCAAGCGGTGAACCTACAGCTCGCGCAGGCGGATCTGATGAATGCGGATACGAACGCCCAGCTTGCCCAGACCGGTCTGGACCAAGCGCGGACCGAAGCCACCCGGCAGGTGCGGTATCTCACCGTCGCGGTGCGTCCGGTGGCAAGCGAAGAGCCGAGCTATCCGCGCAAGTTCGAGAATACCATTCTGGCCTTTCTGATCTTTGGTGGCATTTACCTGATGCTCTCATTGACGGCCTCGATCCTGCGGGAGCAGGTGACTTCGTAGGTGCCAACCAATACTGCAAAAGCCAAAACGCCCGCCGGATCACTCCGGCGGGCGTTTCATTTTGTGCAATCGACGGAGCCTATTCGGCGGGCAACTCTTTGGCGTCAAGCAGCAGCGTAAGCCGCGCCCGCTCGCGCATGGCGTTCTGTACGATCGCAGGCTCGCGCAGGGTATAGGGACTGTCGAGACGGAAAGGCGCCGGGGCGCGTTTGGACATTTCCACACCAGACAGTGCCGACAGCGGCACGGCCAATACCAGACTGGCAACGATCGGCACCAACCAGAGCGAGACTAGGCCCGCCAGCAGACCCGTCAAAAGCACCAGACCCAATACCATCTCGATCCAGTGAAACTTGACCAAGGTGCCCCAGCTGTGCTGCCGCGCTTCGCGCGATTGCGGTGCCCAAGCCTCAGAGCTGCTGGTAAAGGCGCGCAGAACGGCCTTGCTCTGCTGGATCATCATAATCGGCGCATAGGCGATAGAAAGTGCAACCTCGACTGCGAAACTGCCCAAGAATGATCTGGCGCCTCCGAACACACGTGCCGCCCGGGGCGTCGCCGCGATGATCCCCGCGCCCGCGATTTTCGGGGTCAGCAACATCGCGTACATGATCACCAGAAAGACGGCGCTGTCGATGTGACTGATGGCGGGAGGCCAATCGGGGAACAGCGGGTTCGTCTCGTTGAAATAGCGGATCACATTGGTGTCGGCGTCCTTGCCCAGCAGCGCCCAGATCACCAGCAAAAAAAACCATGCAGGGCTCAACAGATACGCGACAGCCCCGTGAAACAGATGAAACCGCGAGACGGGGTGCAGGCCTTTGGTCCCCAGAAGGCGCAGATGTTGCAGGTTGCCCCGGCACCAGCGCCGGTCGCGGATCACATAGTCGATGAGCGTGGCGGGCGTTTCCTCGAAACTGCCCGTGACGCGGGGCAAGAACCGCACGCCCCATCCGGCCCGCCGCAACAGGCCTGCCTCGACGAAGTCATGGCTGAGGATCAGCTCGTCACGCCCGCTGCGCCCGCGCAGATGCGGAAGCATCGCACTGTCGGCGAAGGCCTGCGTCCGGATAATGGCGTTATGCCCGTAGTAATTCCCCTCGGAGCGCGCCCAAGTCGCAAGCCCTTCGGCCAGCAGCCATCCGTAGGCGATGTTCGAGAATTGCTGCAAACGGGCAAAAACTGTCTGCGCGCCGATCAACATCGGGAATGTCTGGATCAGGCCTGCGTTCGGGTCAATGGACAGCTCGGAGGAGAGCCGGTCAATCGCACGTCCGCTCATCAGGCTGTCGGCGTCCAGAACGATCATGCCCTCAAAGTCCGCACCCCAGCCACGGGTCCATTCTGCAATGTTGCCGACTTTCTTGTCCGTGTTTTCCACACGGCGGCGATAATGCACTGCAAAGCCCTGTGGCGCATGAGCGCATAAATCGTGGTAGGCGCGCCATTCCTGAGCTGCGATATCGCTATCGCGGGTGTCTGACAGGATAAACAACGTGTAGCGGTGCGGCCCCTTCCGGCTGGCAAGATCCTGAAGCATCGCGTTTGCGTTCCCAAAAACACTCGCCGCCGCTTCGTTATAGATTGGCACCAGTAGCGCCACATCAAGGCCCCGTACCGCTTCGGTGGGACGCGCATCCGCCTGCTCGCGCGCGAGAAGCCCGGCGATTGCAACGCCGACCGTGCTCACCGAGAGGCTCACCCAAATGAAGGTCGCGCCGATCATGCTCAGCAGCGCCCATTCCATCCCGCTCATACCGCCGGTGGCAAGCCAGCCGTAGAGACCGTAAACCAAAAGAGCCGTGCCAATGAGCGCAGGTCCAAACGTCGCGGTGCGCCACCCGTCCGCACGCGGCATGCTTTGGGGTTTGGTCCGCATTGGGGCCTGCTCGAATGCTTGCTCGCGGCCTTCCAAAGGCGCGCGCGGCGGCATCGCGGAGGCGAAATCTGTGTCGATCATGCAGTTTGTGTCCAACGGTAAAGCCATACTTCGCTCAGAGGTGCATCGCCCACGCGCAATTGAACGCGAAACTCGGACGAGGTTGCATCCTCTGGTTGGAAGGTAAACGCCAAACGCGGCCCATTGGTTTCCGGGTTGCGCTGTAAAATGCCTGGCGTCGTGCTGCCGTTGCTGCTGCGCAGGGTAATTTCGACGTCTTCGAGATCTTGCGGCACGGCATCGCCATCCTCAAAATCAATGACCATGACCAATCCGCCCTCGGGGCGCCCGCCCATTGCGGTGTCCGTCACCTTCAGCAGATCTGTCGTTTGCGGTGAGGGATCGGCGCCCCACTGAAGATTGTATCGCATCTCATGCGCGCTGCCTGCGACAATCGGTACGTCAGGGCGCCAGTAGGCGACGATATTGTCGTAAATCTCCAGATCGGCGGGGATCTCGACCAACGTAACCGCACCCGGACCCCAATCGCCGCGCGGTGTGATCCAGACCGAGGGCCGCAAATGATAAAGCGCCTCAAGATCGTTGTAGTCGCCAAACTCCCGCTTGCGCTGCATCAGGCCAAAGCCCTGCGGATTGTTATCGCCAAACGCACTGATCTGAAGGGTTGTCGGGTTGGCAAGGGGCCGCCAGATGACCTCTCCCCCGCCATTATGGATCAGCAACCCGTCGCTGTCATGCACATTGGGCCGGAAATCAGAGAACCGCGCCCGGTCGGTCGCATCAAACAGGAACATCGAGGTGAGGGGCGCGATGCCCACGTGGTCCATCTCGGTGCGCGCAAAAATCGTCGCTTCGACCTCCATGTCCAGAACTTCGCCATGGGTGATCTCGAAGCGGAACGCACCCGTGCAACTGGGGCTGTCCATGAGTGCGTGTACGATGATCGTATCGTCAAATTCTGCCGGCGCTTCGATCCAGAAGGCGGTGAAATCGGGAAATTCCTCACCGCGCGCATCACCTGTCTTCAACGCCAGTCCGCGGGCGGACAGCCCGTAGATCTCGCCCGTGCCGATGCCACGGAAATAGCTGGCCCCCTGAAACACGCTGTACTCGGTGAACAGATCGTTGCCCAGCAGATCGGCGCGCAGGCGAAGGCCGGAATATCCCATATGCTCGTTCAGAGGCAGATCGGGGAACTGGTCCGTGCTGTCGAAAACGCCGATGTCGAAGACCAGCGGGCGTGCCATGCCGCCCTCGACGATTGCTACGTCAACGGCCTGTGGATAATACAGGCCCGGCGGAAACACATCGAGGCGCTGGGGCCGTGGGGTGTTTTCCCACAGGGCATTGCGGGTATCGAACCAGATTTTGCGGTACTGGTCGTAGCTGATATCGACCCATTCGCGCGGAATCGTCGGGCGCTGCGCATAGTCGGTTTCCGCAAGCGTCCTTGCGCGGTTTTTCACCGTCTCGGCATCGAAGGGAAGCGCTTCTGAGGCCGTGCGCAACGGGGCATCGGCGGCCAGCGCAGCCGTGGGCAGAGCCGCAAGCGCGGCAAGGGTTTTCAGAACGTCACGGCGCAGCATCATGTTTTCCGTTTCCAAGGGTGTGATTTGAACCAGCCGGCTCCGTAGGCCGCAGCCACCAGAACAGCCGCGCCGCCCAGATTTACCAGTAAAGTAGTAGCGGTATCGCGTCCTGCAAGGTCCATCACAAAACCCATGACCCGTGCCAAAAACATCGAGACGATAAATACGGCCAAAGACTGCTGGCCGACTTTGAGAATGACCTTAAGCACCTGTGCCCAGATCCGGCTTGCTACGCCAGTGCCGCGCGCCAGCAGGTTATCCCCTTTGTCGCCCGCAATCACCCAGGCCAGATAGGCCAGCGATAGAAACTGGATATACCGGAACAGGCCAAAGTCCGTTTTGTCGATCAGCGGCAGCATCGCGAGGCGCGCATCGATGACCGGATTGCCGGTCTCGGTGACAAAAAACCAATCTTGCGCGATGGCACGCTGCGCGACTTCGCTGACCATGACATTGGCCACCACGATCAGCGTGGCCAGCGCAATAAGTGCTTTATGAACTGGCGGTTTCGGCAACCAGCCGCGCATGAAGGCAAAACCGGTGAAAAACACCAGTTGCCAGGCGAAAGGATTAAAGAACCATTGACGCTGTGACCATGGCTCTGCCGGGAATGAAAAGTTTGCGGTGCCCATCAGCCACGTCTGCGCGCCCAGCCAGACGGTGACCATAAAGGCAAACACCAGCCCGGTGTGGATGCGTTGCAAGGCCATCACCAGCGGCATCATTGCCAGCACCACGATATACATCGGCAGGATGTCGAAATAATTGGGCACATAAGTCAGCGTGACAAGGCCCAGCAAAGGGACCGCAGGATCCTCGAAAAACTTCCACAGGTTTAGCGAGCCGATGTAATATTTGTCATACCCGCCATAGAAATCTACACCGGCCAGAAAAGCGGCAAGCGCCAGAAACAGGCCGATATGCGCCCAGTAGACCTGCCAGACCCGAAAAGCTACGCGCGCGGTGCCAAGCGCCCAGCCGCTGGTCTGGAAGGTCCCGCCAAAGGCAATGGCCGATGCCATACCAGAGCAGAATACGAACATCTCCGTCGCGTCAGAAAACCCCCAACGCGCAGGGATCCAGGACACCAGAAAATTGCCAGGTACATGGGCGATCAGGATAATGAACATCGCGATGCCGCGAAAGAAATCGAGACGCAGATCGCGCACACGCGGGGTCGCCGCAGCAGCAGCGGCAGACATACGCGGTGTTGGGGGAACAGTCATATCGGTGGCGGTCAGCGTCATCAGAATAGGGTGTCCGGGCTATTGCGCGGCGATGCCGCGTGCAGTGTTGATTTTCTCGATGCGGGTGGCGGCGAAACGGTCGTTTTTGCCGCCCCGTCTGTGCCGCCTGTCTCGCAAGATTGCTGCTGTGGCATCATAGCGACCCGCGCGCAAGCCGGCATCGACGGTCATCCGCTCGAAGACGTCACGTTGCGCGTGACTGCCGCCAATGGTCTGCATCAGCGGGCGCGCTGCCGCCAGATTGAGGAAGGCCGTGTCATATCGGCCTTCGGCAAATGCGGTCAAACCGGCGAGCGCAGCGGTGCCCGGCGCCTCGACCCGCGCGGCCATCTCACCGGTTTTCAGCGCATCGCGGGCGAACCGTGCGGCCATTGCATCGCGCGCTTCTCCTCTGCCTGCGCCTGTCAGCGCGAGCATGTAGTGCAAATCGGCAAAGACCAGACAGCCATCCTCGACACGGGCCTCCGAAAAATCAGCCAGCTCTTCCCAGCGGTGTCCGATGTCGATCCCCTCCAGCTCCAGCCGGGTCAGCAGGGAGGTCGCGTTCGCGATATCGCGGTAATCATCAGTCTTTTCCGCACGGATACGCGCGTCATACAGCCCAAGCGCCACGTCCATTTCACCGCGATCCATGTGCAGAAGCGCTTTGTGCCACCAGACGTGATAGCGAAAATTGTTCGATCCGGACCAGGCGGCGGTGTTGCCTTCGATCAGCGCGATCCCCTCGTCTGCACGTGCGGTCATATCGTGGACATGAGCCACGGCGTGCAGGCCCCACGCATCATCTTGGGTCAGCGTCAGCGCCTCCAGCCCGGTCGCCTCGGCACGGGCATAATCTACGGTTTCTTCAAGGGTAAAGGCATGACACCCCAACAGATAGCCCCGGCAGGCGTGATCCGCGCCATGCGCGTCCAGCACCCGCTCGACCGAGCGGCGCATGCCAGCACCGTCGCCCAGCAAAAAACGGATGCCATGGCTGAGCTTGGCCGAAACGCTGTCATGGGGCATGGCGCGTAGACCTGTCTCGATCACGGCAATCGCGGCGGTCGGTTTTGCCTCCAGCCACAGCGCCAGCGCGTCGATCCATCCGGCCTCGCGGGCTGAAATCTCGTGCCGGGCGGATGCTGTCTTCGCGGCGGTCAGCGCCTCGCGGGCAGCGCCGATAACCTCCGCGCGGCCGGTCATCAGGCAAAACAATCCGCGGGCGGCATGGCCCATTGCGAAATCCGGCTCGGCCTCCATCAGCCGCCCCAGATGCACCGGTGTCTGCTGCCCGTGGGACAAAAGACCGTGCACCACGCCGTTCCAATGCACCACCGAGGCGGCGGAGGTGAGGGTGACGGGGCAAGAGCATATATCGGTCTGAATAACAGTTTTGATACCTATCGGTCAAATGTGCCGTGCCATGAATACACGCGCGCTGGCCTTAATGTTATACCAATCGCGCCATTCACGGCAGAGCCAGATGGCCTTCACACGGCAACGTGAGACTGTCTATACGTTTCGTGAACATTGCACGCGCCGACGCGGCGATCCGCCCGTTGATGAGCATATTCCCGCCGCAAATTGCCCAAAGATCAGGCTATTGCGGGGGTTTTTCGCTCAACCATGTTGCAAGCACTTCGTCGGTATCCTGACCGAAACGGGGCGGCGGGCGGCTGAATTTAACCGGCGTCGCCGAAAACTTCAGCGGATTGCCCAGCAACCGTAGCGCGCCGCCCGCAATTCCCGGCGCGGGGATTTCGCGTACAACCCCCCGCGCGACCGCCTGATCGGAGGTCAGCGCCTCTTCGATGCTGTTGATCGGGCCTGCGGGCACTTTGACCGCACGCAGGGCATCGAGGATGCCCGCCTTCGTCCATCTCAGAAGCGCAGGCCGGATCTGCGCCATCAGCGCGTCGCGGTTGGCGATCCGCGCCAGATTGGTCGTAAAGTCGGGCGAAGCAGCGAGGTCATCCAACCCCAGCACATCGCAAAAGCGGATGAATTGCGCGTCGTTGCCCACGGCCAGCAGGAAATGACCATCCAATACCTCGAAAGCATCATACGGTACGATATTGGGGTGGGCATTGCCCCGCCTCTGGGGCAGCTCGCCGGAGGTCAGATAATTCAACCCCTCGTTGATCAGCCACGCCATCTGGGCGTCGATCAGCGCCAGCTCTACGTGCTGTCCCTCGCCGGTCTTGTCGCGGTGGCGCAGGGCGGTCAGGATGCCAATGGTCGCATACATCCCACACATGACATCCGCGATGCCCACGCCTACCTTCGTCGGGACGCCGTCCGGATCACCAGTGATCGACATGATCCCGCCAAAACCCTGCGCCATCAGATCATAACCCGGCTTATCGCGGTTTGGTCCGAATTGCCCGTAGCCCGAGATCGAGCAATAGACGAGGCCGGGATGCGCAGCGCACAGCGTCGCGTGATCAAGGCCGTATTTTACCAACCCGTCCGGCTTGAAATTCTCGATCACCACATCGGCGCGTGCGGCAAGGCGGCGGATGATATCCTGCCCCTCCGTCGTGGCGATATCGACCGCGATCGAGCGTTTGTTGCGGTTGGACGACATGAAATACGCCGACAGATCCGAGGCGCTGCCATCTTCGTTTTTCGCATAATTCGGGCCCCAGCCGCGCGTATCGTCGCCGCCGGTCTTGGGGTTTTCAACCTTGATCACGGTCGCGCCCATATCGCCCAGCATCTGTGTGGCGGTGGGACCGGCAAGGATCCGCGTGAGATCGAGCACGAATAGCCCGTCAAGAGCGCCCGGCGTCTGCGGTGTTTCAGATGCGTCCGTCATAGGCCCCTCGTTCGATTGTGCAGGCGATGACGGTGAAGGTATCCGCGACCAGCGCTGCCTGCAATGCGTCCTCAAGCTGCGCACGGGTGCTCACAGTATGGCCCGCCCCACCAAAGGCACGGCCCATCGCGGCAAAATCATGGTGGCCAAAGTCCACTGCGGCATTGCGCAACTGCCGCTGGCGCTGCTTCAGCTCGATCAGCGCAAGAGAGGCATCGACGAAGACCACGAAGATGGGCGTGATCCCCAGCTCCGCTGCGGTCGACAGCTCTCCGGCGATCATCAGGAATCCTGCATCGCCCGAAAATGACACCACGGTGCGCTCGGGCGCGCAAAGTTTGGTGCCCATCGCCAGCGGCAGCGCGCAGCCCATCGTGCACAACGCCGAGGATTGCAGCAATCCACGCGGCCGCGTGCAGCGCCACATCTGGCTCAGCAGGATCCGGTGCGCGCCACTGTCGGCGGTGGCGATGGTATCATCGGGAAGGACACGGCGGCAGGTGTCTACGATGGCGGCAGGCCCCCAGACATCATCCTCAGGAAAGGCATCCGCGAGCGCGGATTTGACCGCGGCAATCTCCCCGCCCTCCCATGTCTTGCGGCTACTCACACTTTCGCCGATGGCGGAAAGGCTCGCGGCGCAATCGGCGATGATGCTCAGGCTGGCCTGATGCATATAGTGGTGGTTGGGGGCTGCGGTGATGTCGATGACGCGGGTCACGCGCGGATCCCAGATGTCGCGCCAGCCGGGGCGCATCTCGATCGGGTCATAGCCCACGCACAGGATCAGATCGGCCCGTTCGATGAAGGGAACGAGATGCGCGTCGGCCTTCGGTGACAGCCCTGCTCCGCCCAGCGACAGCGCGTGGTGCTCGTCGAGAAGCCCTTTGGCCTTGTAGCTGGTGATGACCGGGATGTTGAACTGTTCCGCAAAAGCGGTGACAGCCGCACCGGCGCGCTCGTTCATGGCATCCAGACCGACGATCATTATCGGACGCGCAGCCGCCGCCAGCCAGTCGCGCGCAGTTTGCAATGCAGAACCGGCGGGTGCCGAGGGCGCGGGTGTGGCACGCGGGGCAGGGGCCCGCGCGCTTATCTGCGCATCGGCAACCGAAATCGGCACATCAATATGCACTGGGCCGGGCCGACCTTCCAGCGCGATTGCGACCGCTTTATCCGCGATGACATGCGCCGCACCTGCGCTCAGACGAAACGTCGCCTTGGTCACGGGGCGTAGGATGGCCTGCTGGTCGAGCACCTGATGAGTATAGGTCTCGGCTTCGTCCGCATCGACACAGCCCGACAGCACGATGAGCGGTACGCGGTCCTGATGGGCGTTGGCGATGGCGTTCACACCGTTCAGCACGCCCGGCCCGATGGTCGCCACCATGATCCCCGGCGCGCCGGTCTGGTGCCATGCGGCCTCGGCCATGAAACCGGCGGCGTTTTCGTGCTTACACAGGACGAAAGTGATGCCAGCGGCCTCAAGCGCGTCGACAAGAGAAAGGACCTCGCCGCCGGGCATACCGAAGGCGTGGCGGCAGCCTGCCGCATAAAGACGGCGGGCTATCGCATCAGCGGCGCGGATTGTATCTGGCATTGGCTCACCTGCGGTACATGTTTGAACCGCGCTCAACAGCCGCTGTCAGCGCGGCGCAACTCAGCTGTGCGTGGTCACTGTTTCATCTGAAGTGCGGCACCTCAGCGGCGGCGATCACGCCGCGCGCTCATCGGCTGGAATGCCACGCCGACGTGGGCCTCGCAATAAGGCTTGCCCTGTTTGGTGGGCAGGCCGCAAAACCAGAAATCCTCGGTCGCGGGATCGCCCACAGGCCATTTGCATGTCCGCTCGGTCAGCTCCATCAGGCTCAGCTTTTTCGCCTTCTTCTCGACCTCGTTGACCTTGGCAAGCGCTTCGGGGCTGATCTCGTTGGCCGAAGGCTGCGGCGGCAGGGGCTGGCCTGCCGGAATGATCTGGTTGCGCGGCGGGCGCACGGCATTGGGGGAAATCGCAGGCTCGGTTCTCATCTCGGGCTTGGTGGGCACGGGTTCGGCCTCGACCTCCGGTTCCGCCTCGACCGGTTTCGGCTTGGCGGCGGCTTTTGGTGCAGGCTTGGCCTTCGGCTCGACCTTTGCGGCGGTGGCACCTGCGGTGGTGCGGTTGGACAGGCCGAGGCGGTGGACCTTGCCGATCACGGCATTGCGTGTCACACCGCCCAGTTCTTTGGCGATTTGGCTTGCGGATTGGCCTTCGCCCCACATCTTCTTCAGTATCTCAACGCGGTCATCGGTCCAGGACATGCAGGCTTCCCTAGTATAAAGAGCGGCCCTCAGGGGACCGCTCTGTCAAATTCAGTCCCCTATTGTAATGGCTGTGGCGGCAGGTGCAAGGCGTCACAGGGAAGTACGCACCGGCGGCACCGGCTTTTTCAGCCGCGCCTCGCGCAGCGCCAGCCATAATGCGCCCGTCAGAATGATCGCAGCACCCAGATAGGTGATCGCATCGGGCCGCACGCCGTAGAACAGTGCATCATAGGCAGCAGCGAAGATTAGCGTCGCGTAGCTGAAGGGTGCGACAAAACTCGCGTCAGCACGGGCCATCGCATTGACGAAAAACGTCTGCGCGACAGCCATGCACAGGCCGATCCCCGCCAGCAGCCCCCATTGCGCTGGCGTCGGCATTTGCCACACCGCGATCACGGCGATGCTGGCGATACCCAGCCCGATCATATTGGTGACCAGCAGGATCTGGAACGGGTTCTCGCGTCCCGCCAGCATTTTGATAAATATCAGCTCCATTCCCATAACCATCGCGGCCCCCAGCGCCAGAAGGGCGGCGGGTTGGAAGCTGTCGGGCGTGGGCCGCAGCAAAACTGCCGCACCGATCAGCGCCAGCACCGCAGCAGACCAGCGCACACGGCCCACCCCCTCGCCCAGCAGCGGGATCGCCAGCATCATCGCAAACACCGGATTGAGAAACGAGATCGCCGTGGCATCGGCCAACGGGATGTAGGCGACCGAGGCAAACATCAGCGTCACCCCGGCCCAGCCGAAACTGGTCCGCGCAATGTGCAATTTCCAATGCGGCGCCACGAGGCGGGGTCGCAGGATCGCCGCAGCAAGAAGAAGGCCCAGAAAAGCAAACAGGAACCGCCCGTGGCTGATCTGCAAGGCATGCAGCGGCGCGCCATATGTATCGGTGCCGAGGCTCTTGGCCATCAGCGTGGTCGCCGCGATAAAGGAAGCCGCCCCCAGGATGAGGGTGGCGGCCGCAGCGTTGCTTTGGGGTTTTTGGACGTACATGCGCCCGCTATGGCGCGGATGTCACGTAGGGGCAAGCGCGGCGCACGGAACGCTTGCATTTGCCCCACAGCCGAGTACAACCACACCCTATGATCCCAGTCGCAAAACCTCTCTCCCGACGACGCCGCAGCTGACCCGCTGTTGCTACGCTTGCCTTACCGGCATGTGTGATCCTCTACTCCCCCTCCCAAACTAGACTTGACCCGCCGCGATCCCCATGGCTCTTTGGGCGTCTCGTGGCCACGCGCTCCTGAAAGGACGTCTTCGATGATTTCTTCTGTTCTGCCGACCTATTCCCGTGCCCCCCTGAGCTTTGTCAAAGGCGAAGGTACATGGCTGATCGAGGCGGATGGCCGACGGTTTCTGGATCTGGGCGCAGGCATTGCGGTGAATGCCTTGGGCCACGCGCATCCAGCGCTGACGGCGGCCCTGACCGAGCAGGCGAACGCGCTGTGGCACACATCGAACCTCTACCAGATTCCGCAGCAGCAGGCGCTGGCGGACAAACTGGTCGCCCATACGTTCGCCGATACGGTGTTTTTCACCAATTCCGGCACTGAATCCTGCGAGCTGGCGGTGAAGATGGCGCGCAAATACTTCTATGACAAAGGCCAGCCCGAGCGGGTCGAGATCATCACCTTCTCGGGGTCTTTCCACGGTCGCTCCTCTGCTGGCATCGCGGCGGCAGGCTCCGAGAAGATGGTGAAAGGCTTCGGCCCGCTGCTGCCGGGCTTCGTACACCTTGAGTTTGGCGATCACGAGGCACTGACCGCTGCGATCACCGATAAGACCTGCGCCGTGCTGGTCGAGCCGGTGCAGGGCGAGGGCGGCATCCGCCCGCTGCCAGATGCCTGCCTTAAAGGGCTGCGCGATCTGTGCGACGAACACGGCATCCTGATGATCCTCGACGAGGTGCAATGCGGCGTGGGCCGCACCGGCAAATTGTTTGCGCACGAATGGTCCGGCGTCACCCCTGATATCATGATGGTCGCCAAAGGCATCGGCGGCGGCTTTCCCCTTGGCGCGGTCCTTGCGACCGAGGACGCAGCCCGCGGCATGACCGCAGGCACCCACGGCTCTACTTATGGCGGTAACCCGCTGGGCTGCGCCGTGGGCAACGCCGTGATGGACATCATCGCTGACCCCGAATTTCTGGCCGAGGTGAACCGCAAGGCGGGCCTCATGCGCCAAAAGCTCGAAGGTCTGGTTGCATCCTACCCGGATGTTTTCGAGGGTGTGCGCGGTGCGGGCCTGATGCTGGGGCTGAAATGCAAAGTGGCTCCCGCTGATGTGGTCAGCGCCGGATATGCGCAGGAGGTCATCACTGTCCCTGCCGCCGATAATGTGGTCCGCCTGCTGCCGCCGCTCAACATCTCGGATGAAGAAATCAGCGAGGCGATCACCCGCCTTGACCGCGCCGCCGACACTCTGGGCGCCGCCTGATCTTCATTTTTCCACTTAAACTCAAAATCGGGGGCTTGTCCCCCGATACGCGACCAATTCAGCAAAGACACTCCCATGAACCATTTTCTCGACATCCACCAAACCGCCCCGAATGATCTGCGCAGCATCATCGACAATGCCGCCGCGATGAAGTCTGCCCGCCATGGCCGCCCGCGCGGTGCGCTGGACGAGGAACAACCGCTAAAGGATCACATGGTCGCGCTGATCTTTGAAAAGCCCTCCACCCGCACGCGTGTGTCGTTCGACGTAGGCGTGCGCCAGATGGGGGGCCAGACCATGGTGCTGTCGGGGGCCGATATGCAGCTGGGCCACGGCGAGACGATCGCCGACACGGCCCGCGTATTGTCACGTTATGTCGATCTCATCATGATCCGCACCTTCGAGGAACAGACCCTGCAAGAGATGGCCGAATATGCATCGGTGCCGGTGATTAACGGTCTCACCAATCGCACGCATCCCTGCCAGATTATGGCCGATATCATGACCTTCGAAGAACATAACGGCCCGATCAAGGGCAAACGTGTCGTCTGGTCGGGCGATGGCAACAATGTCTTTGCCAGCTTCGCCCATGCCGCCAAACAATTCGATTTCGAGCTGGTCTTCACCGGGCCCGAAACGCTTGAGCCTGAACGCGCGCTGGAGGGTCTTTATACCACCGTGCGCAACCCGCAGGAGGCGGTGAAAGGTGCCGATCTGGTGGTCACTGACACATGGGTGTCGATGCATGATCCGCAATCCGCGCGCGAGCGGCGGCATAACCAACTGCGCGGCTATCAGGTCAATGAGGCGCTGATGGCTCAGGCAAAGCCGGACGCACTGTTCATGCATTGCCTTCCCGCGCACCGTGACGACGAAGTCACCAGCGCCGTGATGGACGGCCCGCAGTCTGTGATCTTTGACGAAGCGGAAAACCGGTTGCACGCGCAAAAGGCGATCATGCGCTGGTGCCTCGAAAAATAATGCGCTCTGCCTAGGTCTGTTGGGCTAAAGCGACCGCAGGATATCTTTCAGCTGCGGCTCGTCGACCATGTCGGCGGCCTCCTGCGGGCTAACCCATGTGCGCGTCCGCTCGTCCACCTCAGGAAACGCATCGGACAGCGCGCCCACATGGGTGAGGTAGACCGTCGTGTCGACCGGAAGCATCACGCCACCGCTCAGCCGCTTGTCATACTCGTAGGTCCCCACCGGCTCCGGCAGGATCGTGGCATCACGCACGCCCGCTTCCTCCCATGCTTCTTGTGCCGCAGACGCGGGCCCATCCAGCCCTTCGATGGGCCAGCCTTTTGGCAGGATCCAGCGTTTCGTATCGCGGCTTGTGATCAGCAGGATCTGCTTTCCCTGCGCACATTCGCGGTAACACAGCGCTGCGACCTGTTGCGTGCGCTGTGGCGCGACGGGCGCATGCCGCAGCCCCGCCCAAGTTGTCTTGAGGTATTGTTTCATTTTAATCTGCTCGCGTTTCTTGTTTTTATTTGACTATCCGTTACACGAATTTCTGCAAATTTGCAAACTTTTGCAAGCGGCGGTTGATCGGACACGCGCGTTGTGTGGCCTTCAGGTGCCGCGCGGCTTTGCCCGCAGCGTCGGATCTGCCGCGCGCGGATCATCGGGCCAGGGATGCCGTGGATACTGGCTGCGCATGTCTTTGCGCACATCCGCATAGGAGCCATCCCAGAAACCCGGCAAATCCATCGTGACCTGCACCGGGCGCTGGGCGGGCGACAGCAACGTTACCTGTAACGGCTGGCCCGCCACGCTGGGATGGCGCGTGACACCGAACATCTCTTGCAGGCGCACGGCGATCTGGGGCGTGTCACCGTCATAATCAATCGCGATGCGGCGGCCCAGCGGGGTCTCGAAATGTGCGGGCGCAGTGCGATCCATCTGGTGCTGCTGGTCCCAATTCAGGCGCGCGCGCAGGGCGGGCAGCAGATCAAATCGCTTCCAGTCGGCGGTGCTGCGCACTGTGCCAAGGTGGGGCAGCAGCCAGTGTTCCAAAGTTTCCAGCAAATGCGCCTCGGAGAAATTGGGGAAATCTGGCTCTGTCTGCATCAACGCTGCGCGCCGAAGGAAGCGTGCGGCGGCTTTGTCGGGGCGCAGTCCCAGCTGTGCGACACCTTCCAGCATAGCTTGTGCGATCTGCTCCTGCGGCGCATCGCTCCAGGCGCGGTCATCCAGCACCAGCGCACCGAAGCGCTCCTGCCGCCGCGTCTCGACGCGGCCTTCGCGACGCGACCATGCGCAGTGATCGTGCCACGCGATCTGTTCGGCAAACGTCGTGCGCAAGGCACTCTCGGACAGGGCGGTGCCTTGCCGGATGCGCGCCTCGCGCGGGTCCCCGTCCAGATCGGTGGCAACGATCAGGCGCGCACCGGCCAGCGGGTCACCGTCCGCGATCACAGCCCCCTTGCCCCCCGACAGCACGAATCGCGCGCCACCTCCCTTGCGGCGCAGGCCGATACGGTCGGGATAGGCGAGGGCCGCGAGCGTGCCGATGTCTTCGGGGCCGTCTTTTACCGTGGCACGGCCAAGGCGCTTGGCCTCCTGCCGGATGCGGGCCAGCGTTGCGTGATGCACCTCACCCGGTAGACGCTCGCCCGCGACGGCGCGGATGCGGTGGGTCAGGTCCAGTGGCGCTGCGCGCAAAGGGTCACGTTCGGCCAATATCGCGGCCAGCGTGGCCGCCATGCGCCCGCCGCGTGCGACCATATGGGCAAGACGCGGATGCAGAGGCAGGGCAGCCAGCTGCCGCCCGTGGGCGGTGATGCGCTGCTGCGCATCGAGCGCGCCCAGCATCTGCAACAGCGCCTTGGCCTCCTGCAATCGCCCCTCGTGGGGTGGCGTGACAAAGGCCAGCTCGCTTGCCTGCGCACCCCAGAGTGCCAGCTCCAACGCGAAGGCGCTCAAATCGCCGCTTTCAATCTCGGCGGGGGGATAGGCGGCCAATGCGCCATCCTCGCCGCGTGTCCAGAGCTTATAGGCAACGCCCGCGCTCATCCGTCCCGCGCGGCCCGCGCGCTGGGTCGCTTCGGCCTGCGTGACGCGGGTGGTCACAAGGCGCGACATGCCCGACGACGGGTTGAACTCCGCCCGCCGCGACCGACCGCCGTCGACAACAATACGGATACCTTCGATGGTGAGGGAGGTTTCGGCGATCGAGGTCGCCAGCACGATCTTGCGCCCCTGTGCCGCAGGGTTGATCGCCACGCGCTGCGCTTTGAAGTCCATGGCGCCGAACAGCGGCGCGATGTCGCAATCCTTCGGCACCTGCCGCTCCAGCAGTCCCTGCACGCGCCGGATCTCGCCCTCACCGGGCAAAAACACCAGAGCGGAGCCGTCATTCTGTGCCATCGCGTGAAGCACCAGATCGGCCACCGCCTGCTCGAAACGGGTGGTCTTGGGCAGCGGTTTTCCCAGCCAATGGGGCATCACGGGAAAACTGCGCCCCTCGCTGGTCACAACCGGAGCGTCCATCAGGGCGGCGACAGGCTCCGCGTCCAGCGTGGCGGACATGACCACCAGCAGCAGATCATCACGCAGCGCGTCTGCTATTTCGAGGCACAGCGCCAGCCCCAGATCGGCGTTGAGCGAGCGTTCGTGGAACTCGTCAAAGATTACCGCACCGACGCCGGGCAATTCGGGATTGTCCTGCATCATGCGGGTCAGGATGCCTTCGGTCACAACCTCGATCCGGGTCGATTTCGAGACGGCCGAAGCCCCGCGCACGCGGTACCCAACGGTCTGACCGACATCCTGCCCCAATGTCTGGGCCATCCGCTCGGCGGCGGCCCGCGCGGCAAGGCGGCGTGGCTCCAGCATCAGGATGCGGCCCTTCGTCAGACCGGCCTCCAGCATCGCCAGCGGCACACGTGTGGTTTTGCCGGCTCCCGGCGGCGCTTGCAGCACTAGACGACCACGGCTGCGCAGCGCGTCCAGCACGTCGGGCATGACGTCATCAATGGGCAGAAGTGTCTTCATACCTGCCTTATCGGCATTGCGGGGAGGCGGAGCAAGGCTGGACATTCACTGCCGTCCGCGTGAAAAACCTCAAGCAGGCAAGCGGAGGCATCCCATGGACATCGAAGGTACGGCACGGCGGATCGCCGCAGGGGAACGGCGCGCGCTGGCCCGTGCGATCACCTTGGTCGAGAGCGGTCGCCCCGATCACCGTGTTCAGGCGACAGCGCTTCTGGCGGCGCTGGGACAGGACAAACAGGCGCTGCGCATCGGTCTTTCGGGCACGCCCGGTGTCGGGAAATCGACATTCATCGAGAGTTTTGGGCTGATGCTGACCGGGCAGGGTTTGCGCGTGGCGGTTCTGGCGGTCGATCCCAGCTCTTCGCGGTCGGGCGGGTCCATTCTGGGCGATAAGACACGCATGGATTTGCTCAGCCGTGATCCGAACGCTTTTATCCGCCCCAGCCCCAGCCAGACCCATCTGGGCGGCGTGGCCCGCCGCACGCGGGAGGCTGTGGCGCTGTGTGAGGCCGCGGGATATGACGTCGTGCTGATCGAGACAGTCGGTGTGGGGCAATCGGAAACGGTGGTCGCGCAGATGTCTGATCTGTTTTTGCTGCTGCTGGCACCTGCGGGTGGCGACGAGCTGCAGGGGGTCAAGCGTGGCATCATGGAGATGGCCGATGTGATCGTGATCAACAAGGCGGATGGCGATCTGAAGGCTACCGCGATGCGCACTCAGGCCGATTACGCCGGCGCGCTGCGTCTGATGCGCAAACGCCCGCAGGACCCCGAAGGGTATCCCTGTGCCATGACAGTCTCGGCGCTGGAGCAGCGCGGATTACCGGAGGTTTGGGAGACGCTGAAAATGCTGTCGGAGTGGCGGCGGGAGCATGGATTTTGGGATCTGACGCGGGCGCAGCAGGCGCGGTACTGGTTCGAGGACGCAGTCAAAACGGCGCTTCTGGCGCAGCTCGACCAGCCCCATGCGCGCAGGGCGCTGGCGGCGCTGAGCGATGCCGTTGCAGCAGGAGAGCAGGAGCCGGGTGCGGCGGCGGCAGCCTTTGTGCGGAATTTGCGGAATGATGACCCGTAAACGGACGGTCGCGGGTTGACCTGCTGTGCGATTCCTCCTAAAGCCTGCGAACCAATTTACGGATCGCTGTGAATGCGAACTGATTAGCTGTGGTGCCAATTCATGGGTGCCGCGCCGAACCAAGAGGATGAACCCATGTCGCGCCGTTGCGAATTGACCGGAAAAGGCCCGATGTCGGGCAACAACGTATCACACGCCAAGAACCGCACACGCCGCCGGTTTCTGCCAAACCTGAACGACACGACGCTCCAGTCCGAATCGCTGGGACGTGGTTTCAAACTGCGGATCTCCGCCGCTGCGCTGCGCAGCGTCGATCACCGTGGCGGTCTGGACAAGTACCTGGCGAAAGTCAAGGACATCGAACTTTCCGAGAACGCGCTGAAGATCAAAAAAGCGATCGCAAAGTCGAGCGCGACTGCCGAAGTGCTGTCCTAAGTCTTTAGCGACTGCCAGACTATAACAACCCCGACCTGAACGCAGGCCGGGGTTGTTTTCGTTTGCGGGGGTGGAAATTCGGGTAAGAGCGCCCAAATACTCGAAATAATTGAGAGGTCTGGGTCATGAAACAACCAAAAGCGGCGATGGGGATTATCGTGCTGTTTGCGCTGGCTGCCGTGATCATGGCCGTCGTATCGGTCAAAATGTCACCACTTGACCAGAACAATGCGGCGTTTGTCGTGGAAGAACCATTCCTGCGCAGCAGTCTACCCACGTCCACCTCTGCCGCTGTGTTTATGGTGCTGCGCAACCAGACCGGAAGCGATGACCGGCTGATCGGCGCACGCTCAGCCCTGTCGGGGCAGGTCACGCTGCACAGCCACTCGGAGGACGCGAATGGCGTGATGCGCATGGGCCAGATTGAGGGCGGCGTGCCATTGGCGGACGGGGAGACGCATGCATTCGCGCGTGGTGGCGATCATCTGATGTTCACCGGCCTCGATGCGCCGCTGGCGCAAGGCCAACTGGTGGCTGTCACGCTCGAATTCGAGCGCGCGGGCGAGGTCGAGATCATCGTACCGGTGGATCTCGACCGCTAATGGCAGAGTGTTGAACGCAGGTTCGGTTATGAACGTTTCAGGATGTCATCGACCCATTCAGGCACCGTTTGTGTCGCAGGACCCAAGATTACATCGTCGAATTGCGAGCCTACAAGCGAGCGCTCGAGATTGATCTCGACGGTCTGCGCGCCAATCCGCGCCGCCTCCGCCACAAAACCCGCCGCAGGATAGACATTGCCGGAGGTGCCGATCGCGGCGAAGATATCGGCGCGGGCAATCGCCTCGAAAATCTGTTCCATCTGGTAGGGCATCTCGCCGAACCAGACGATATCCGGGCGCGCGGCGGGGGCGGCACAGGCAGGACAGGGGTCGCCCACAGCCATGACCATCGGCGCAGGCCAGCGGTGATCGCAGGCTCCACACAGCGCGGAATTCAGCGCACCGTGCATGTGGATGAGGCTCCGGCTGCCGCCACGCTCGTGCAGATCGTCGACGTTTTGCGTGACCACCGTTACGTCGCCGCTGTGCTGGGCCTCCAGCCGGGCCAGTCCCTCATGTGCCGCGTTGGGCTGGGCTGCGGCCGCAGCTGCGCGCCGCGCGTTGTAGAAATCCACCACCTTCTTGGGATTGCGGCCAAAAGCTTCTGGCGTTGCCACATCCTCGACGCGGTGCTGCGCCCACAGGCCCGTATCGGCGCGAAAGGTCTCGATACCGCTTTCGGTGGAAATGCCTGCGCCGGTGAGGATGACGATATTGCTCATGCTTGCGTCCCGTTTGATTTGGCTCCTGTTGTGGGTGCCTGCGCGGGGCGCGTCAAGGCGGGGCGGATCACGCTTGAAGTTGCGCGTGGGGCGGGGCATCAAGACCTAAAGACAACCGGAGCCTGCCGCCATGAAAATCGCCACTGCCGCCTATCCCCTCGATGTTCTGACTTCCTGGGCGCAGTATGAGGACAAGCTGGCTGGATGGGTTGGGCAGGCGGCCGGGCAGGGGGCGGATCTGCTGGTTTTCCCTGAATACGGCGCGATGGAGCTTGCCACGCTCGACGGCATGGAGGTGGCGGGCGATTTGGAGCGTTCGCTGTTTTCGGTCTCGGACAAGATCGGCGCGGCGGATGCGCTGCACCAGCGATTGGCGGCGGAACATGGTGTGCATATCGTCGCCGCCTCGGCCCCTGCGGCCACCGCCACGCGGCCTGTCAACCGCGCGCGGTTGATCACCCCGGACGGCCAGATCGGCGTGCAGGACAAACAGATCATGACCCGTTTCGAGCGTGAAGAATGGGGGGTGATCGGCGGCGGACCCTTGCAGGTATTCGACACAGCGCTGGGCCGCATCGGTATCCTGATTTGCTATGACAGTGAATTCCCCCTGCTCGGTCGCGCGCTGGAAAGCTGCGATATCATCGCCGTTCCCAGCGTCACGGAGGCGTTGGCGGGGTATTGGCGGGTGCGCACCGGTGCGATGGCCCGCGCGCTGGAGAATCAATGCGTGACCGCCATGTCCTCGGTGGTGGGGCAGGCGGATTGGTCTTATGCTTTGGGCAGTTGCGTGGGCGCGGGGGGGATCTTTTGCCCGCCCGATACCGGCTTTCCCCCCACCGGCGTGATGGCCGTGGCCGAGATTTGCGTGCCGGGCTGGACCTATGCCGATGTAGATCTTGAGCAAATTGCCCATGTCCGCGCAGACGGTGTTGTGCTCAACCGCAGTCATTGGGCGGAGCAGGTCGGCCGTGATGCCCCTGCGTTAAATATGCCGCTGGGGCGTATCTCCTCTTGAAAATCTGGGCGGAAGCGCTCATTTAGGCCCGTGTCCCCGCGTTGGGGGCGTTTTTACAGGAGAGACTATGGCCAAGGAAGATACGCTCGAATTCCCCGGTGTCGTCAAGGAACTCCTGCCGAATGCGACATTCCGGGTCGAGCTTGAAAACGGCCATGAGATTATCGCACATACGGCAGGCAAGATGCGCAAGAACCGCATCCGCGTTTTGGCAGGCGACAAGGTGCAGGTCGAGATGACCCCCTACGATCTGACCAAAGGCCGGATCAACTACCGTTTCAAATAAAATACCCCCGCCTGCCCCATCTGTCTGTGATGTCGGGCGAGGAGCTGATTTATGAAATTCATCCTCGGATCAGGATCACCGCGCCGCAAGGAATTGCTGGCGCAGATTGGCGTTTTCGCTGACGATATCCGCGCGCCCGACATCGACGAGACACCTGACAAGGCTGAGCTGCCGCGCCCCTATTGCGCGCGCATGGCCCGTGAAAAGGTAGCGGCGGTGAGTGCGGACGCGGATGATATCGTGCTGTGTGCCGATACGACCGTGGCGCTGGGGCGTCGCATTCTGGGCAAACCCGCCGACCGCGCCGAGGCTGAGACGTTTCTGCGCGCACTGTCGGGCCGACGTCACAAAGTGATCACAGCCGTCGCGGTGAAACGAGGTGAGAAGACCTTTGAGCGCGATGTGATGAGCACGGTACGCATGAAGGTCGTGTCCGACGAGGAGTTGCGCGCCTATCTCGACACCGGTGACTGGCAGGGCAAGGCCGGTGGATATGGTATCCAAGGACCTGCGGGTGCGCTGATCCCGTGGATCTCAGGCTCGTTCACCGGCATCGTGGGTCTGCCACTGTCGGAGACTGCAAATCTGCTGCGCGCGGCAGGCTACCCGTTAAATGGAGAAAGCTCATGAAGGGCCGCACGATTATTCTGGATCATTTGGGTGATATCGAAGCTGCTGCCCTGATGGTCGATGGTCAGCTCGATGATTTGCTGGTTGATACGCCCGATGCGGCGCGGGTGGGCACGATTTACCGTGCGATTGCCGACCGTCCCGTCAAGGGGCAGGGCGGTATGTTCCTGAAAACACCCGATGGCATGGCGTTTTTGCGCCAGATCAAGGGGCTCGCCCCCGGTCAGCCGCTGCTGGTGCAAGTCACCGGATTTGCCGAGGATGGCAAAGCAATTCCCGTGACGTCCAAGCTGTTGTTCAAAAGCCGCTACGCGATCGTCACACCCGATGCGCCGGGCCTGAACATCTCGCGCAGCATCCGCGACGAGCCCGAGCGGGACCGTCTGTTGGAAATCGCCCACGAAGCGATGGAGGGTACAGAATACGGTCTGATCCTGCGGTCCTGTTGCGCTGGCGCGGAGGGGGAGGTCATCGCGGAAGATATCGCCGCGATGCTTGATCTGGCGCAGACTGTCTTGACGGATGACAGCTTCGAGATGGAGACGCTGGCCGAGGGCGACGGGCCGCATGTGCTGGCCTGGCGCGATTGGGTCGAGCAGGCCGAAATCGTGACGCAGGCCGGCGGATTCGAGGATCACGGCGTTCTCGACGCATTAGACGCGCTGGCGCAGGATCTTGTGCCGCTATCGGGTGGCGCGTCGATGTACGTCGAGCCGACACGTGCGCTGGTGGCGGTGGACGTTAACACGGGCGCCGACGTCTCGCTGGCTGCGGGCATCAAGGCGAACATGGCCTGCGCGCGCGCGCTGCCTCGTGCGCTGCGGCTGCGGGGCTTGGGGGGGCAGATCGTGCTCGACCTTGCTCCTATGCCCAAGAAAGACCGCCGCCCCTTCGAGACTGCCCTGCGCGCGGCCTTCCGCAGCGACGAGGTCGAGACGACATTGGTGGGCTGGACCACGTTGGGCCACTACGAGTTGCAACGCAAACGCGCGCGCGCGCCGTTGTCCGAGGTCTTGGCGTGAGCTGTCCGATCTGCTCCGGCGAGGTTGATAAGAAGTATCGGCCCTTTTGTTCGCGCCGCTGCGCTGACATTGATCTGGCGAAATGGTTTTCGGGCGCCTATGCGACACCCTCGCAAGACCCCGAAGACATCGAAAAAGCGATTGACGCACTGGAGCAGTCACCCGAGCAAAAGCCGCACTGAGCGAACATATAACCTTCGTGCGCCGTACGACGAAATTGCCGCGAACATATGCATCTGTTGACATTGTACTGGTCAATTACTCAGCTGAAAGCCGCAATTCGATAGTTTGCAACGGTCCGGCCCTCAGCTTGTCGGTACCTAGACCGGCTGGACGTGGATTTGTGGAAATCTTCGTATCTAGGTGTTTCAAAGGCGGAATTACTGGCGGGTTGTTTGCCCATATTCATTCACTTCCCCCGTTAGCTGACTGTTTTCGCTGTACGATCCTAGATTTACGTTTGAGAGCGCACCTCATTTTTCAGTTTCAGGATAAACGTGCCAAGCCGATGATGGGAGCCACCACGGCCGATATTGTGGCAAGTTCAAGTCTCCTGGGAAATCGCCTTGCGGTGCTCTGCCTTTTTCCTTCAACGGCTGGTGCAAAGCATGATTGAAAAGGGGCAGGATCTTGACCGCAGAGCGCACTGGGATGCCGCCTGACTGTGCCAGTGAGCTGCGACCTGACAGATCAGAGGACGACTTTGCCTGTTCATCTTAATCAAACCAATCGGTCGGGGGATCTATCTGCTAGTAAAGCACTGATATATTGAAGTAATAAATTTTGGAGTTCCAGCATTGACAACAGGTTTGGAATGTAAGAAACACCAGCCACAGACTGATAAATGCTTTGTTTGGTTTGGTATCTTCCTAAATAGGTAAGTTACCGTAAGCCTAGTACAGGCGGGAATTATTGGTCAAGAATGTCGGCCATGCGTAGCTGACACAAGCCCGGGTAGCTCAGGGGTAGAGCAGTGGATTGAAAATCCTCGTGTCGGTGGTTCGATTCCGCCCCTGGGCACCAATTAACTCTATGATATATATTATTTTTTTGCTGCATAATCATTTCTCTTCCTTCTCGCTGTAGCAGTGGGACTACACCGGGACTACGAGCCCATTGATGCAGCAGTATGGTCGATTTTTGAACGGGCTAAAGGTATTTCATCTTTCCGATTTCCGTACCACGACAATCAACCCCAATTTATTTCAGTCACTACCATGGAGACTGAATATGACACCTAACGAATATCAACATGACGTCCTTCTTGACCTTAAGGCAGTTTGCGAGATCCTGTGCCGTTCGAAGGCGAGCATATACCGGGATATCGCAGCCGAAAGATTTCCTCAGCAAATCAAAGTCGGTGGTTCGAGCCGCTGGCGTCGATCGGAGGTTCTGGCGTGCGTCGGACTCACCAAGTAGTAGATGCTTTTTCAGCAACATCTGGACGTTAGTTAGGAGAGAGGGAGGCAGGCCGCAGTTTCCTCCGCTCCAAGCTGTCGCCCTCATTGATCGAACGCAAGGATCTTGTTGTCTTGAGCTTCGGAGCGCAGCCATGAAGTCACTTTCTTCATGGTTCCTGCCGACCTCTCCTTCGAAAGGGCGCACTCCCAGATGATCCCGACGCGCCATTCAAGTGCACTCAGGTCTCGTACTGCGCGTTGATCTCTCTCGATATTCTTCTTGAACTTTTCTCCCCAGAACTCTCTATTTGATTTCGGAACCGACGCTTGGGCGCATCCGCGATGCCGATGCCAAAAACAGCCGTGGACAAAGATGGCAGCACCGTACCGGCGCAGGACGATGTCGGGGCGGCCTGGAAGCCCGCGAACGTCCAGCCGATACCGGAACCCATCAGCATGGAGGCTTCGCCGGACGATCATTTCCGGTTTCGTGTCCCTACGGCGGTTGGCCGCCATCATGCGGGATCGAATTTCCTTTGAAACGTTATCCATCAAGTCGACACTCGGTTTGCAATCCTATAACTCTAAAAGAAAAATGGGGCGTGAAGCGGGAAATGGAAGATGCCATCGGTATAGTCGACCTTTTTTCAGGGCCCGGAGGCCTCGGAGAGGGATTTAGCAGGGTGCAACAGGCAGATGGCCGCCGCACGTTCGAGATCGATCTCTCTATTGAAAAGGACCCTGTTGCACACCGGACTTTGACTTTGCGCTCCTTCCTGAGGAAATTCGATACGGCGTTTCCCGAAGAGTACATCGATTTCCTCAATAGTGGTGGCGCTGATGAGCCGGATTGGGAGGCTCTTTATCCCGAGCAATGGCAAGCGGCAGTGCATGAGACCCTGAATCTCACCCTTGGTGCAGACGGAACATCCGAGATCGTATCGGAGCGAATTGCAGAGGTAAGGCGGAAGCGCGGTGATCGTGTAATCCTTATCGGTGGGCCTCCTTGCCAAGCATATTCCCTCGCCGGCCGCGGTCGCAAGCCAAGCGATCTGGGATACGTAGCACATGCAGAGAACAGGCATCGCCTTTATGAGGAGTACATCGATGTCCTCCGCCAACTTCGCCCTGCGGCCTTCGTAATGGAGAACGTCAAGGGGATGCTTTCCTCTTCGATCGAGAAGATGAAGGTCTTCGATCTCGTGACGAAAGATCTGGCCGGTGGCGGTGGCGCGGCAGAGTACATTTTGTTTCCACTTTCCGACGAACCTTCGTTCGACGGCGAGGTATTGCCGCGCTCGTTTATCGTGCAGGCCGAGGATCATGGTGTGCCGCAAGCGCGTCATCGTGTCATCATCGTCGGTATTAGGCGTGACCTGTCGGATGTTAGAGGCGGCGTAGCTCCTCCCCATCTGCCGGTCGAAACCCGACGTGCCACAGTTCGCAATGTACTTGAAAACATGCCGATCCTTCGGAGCGGCATCAGTGCGCGTGGCGGCAATCGCGACGATACGAACGAGTGGAAGAAAACAATATCGGCGGCGTCGGCGCTTATCTCCGGTGAAGGCTTGCCATTGACGGGGCGTTCCGGACGAGAATTCAAGATGGCAGTCAAATCGGTGAGTTCCCCCCGCAAGATAGCCCCTGCGCAGCGGAAGGGCGCGATCGGCGGCACAGCCTTGCCGCGCGATTGCCCGGATGAACTTGCAACTTGGCTGTTCGATCCCCGATTGAGGCGGCTCGTCCAACATGAGACACGCGGCCATATGCCCGAGGATCTCGGACGCTACCTGTTCGCCGCGGCTTGGTCGATTGCGACTGGAGTCTCGCCTAAGGCCGCGGACTTTCCCAAAACACTGGCACCCGCCCACAAGAATTGGACGACCGGCAAATTCAACGATCGTTTCAGGGTGCAGCCTTGGGACCGACCATCGTCGACTGTGACGTGCCATCTGTCGAAGGATGGCCACTACTTCATCCATCCTGACCCCGGTCAATGCCGGAGCATGACGGTCCGGGAAGCGGCGCGACTCCAGACTTTCCCAGACAACTACTTCTTCAAGGGGAACAGGACAGAACAGTACATTCAAGTTGGAAACGCGGTACCGCCCTTTTTGGCTTGGAAAATAGCACGTGCCATGCTGCCGATGTTGCAATCCTTACTCGTGCGGCCAAAGGCTGCGATCGCAGACGAGACAAGGACCGTTGCCCTGACATGACCAAGAAGGAGACTACAGATGAAGCTTCATATGAAACGATAGAACCTAACGCGGCCGCGCTAATCGAAAGTCTTCGCGATATCGGCTACACGCCGTCCACGGCCATTGCCGACATCGTCGACAATTCGCTCACGGCAGATGCTTCCAAGGTGTCAATCCGCGTAAATGCCGATCCTGACGATGCTGCGGTCGCGATAATCGACGACGGGCGTGGAATGTCTTCGGGCGAACTGTTCGAGGCGATGAGACCCGGAAGCCGCAATCCGACCGAGAAAAGATCGGAGAATGACCTCGGCCGCTTCGGACTCGGGCTAAAGACCGCGTCGTTTTCGCAGTGTCGCCGACTTACTGTCGTGACCAGCAAGAACGGCGTTCGGTCGATTGCGATCTGGGATCTGGATCTGGTTGTGAAGAGGAACGCCTGGGTTGTCGAGCGGCGGAATACCGATACAGGAATCCGCTACGCTGATATCCTCGGAGACAACGGTACGCTCGTGTTGTGGGAAAAACTCGACCGGGCCGGACTTGAGCTTGGAGACCAGACATTGCTCAGGATGCTGGATGAGACTTCGAATCATCTGGAGCTCGTTTTTCATCGATTTATGAAGTCCGAGCAGGGTCACCGAGCTGTTTCCTTCGACGTCAACGGACACAAGCTCGAACCCAGTGATCCGTTTGCTGAATGGCATGATGCGACGATCCGGCAACCCGTGGACCGTCGACAGGTCGCCGGAGGCACGGTTGTAATTCAGTCTTTCATACTTCCGCACCGCAATAAGGTGAAATCGGAGAATGAATGGAAGAAGATGGGCCTTTCCGAGGGGCATATGCGATCCCAAGGTTTCTATCTTTACCGCAACAGAAGGCTGATACGTCATGCGACCTGGTTCAGAATGGCTCCTCAGCACAGATTGACGCAGCTCGCGAGGGTTAAGATCGACATAGGAAACGAAAGTGACTCCGCTTGGAAGATCGATGTCCTGAAGGCGTCTGCTTCACCACCGCCAGCGCTGCGAAACCACCTTCGCCAGATGATCGAAGGACTCGGCGGCAGGTCAAAGCAGGTCTACCGAAAGCGAGGAGCTAAGCTGACCGAGGAGAACCCGATCCCACTCTGGCAGCGCACCAAGGTCGACTCTACGGTGAAATATTCACTCAATCCAGACCACCCATTCTTTTCAAAGTTCGAACAAAACCTGACAGATGTCCAATCACGCGACTTCCAAGAGCTTCTCCGACTTGTTTCCGCGGGATTGCCTCTGGAGGCGCTGCACCATGATATGGCAGATAACTTCGAAGCGATACAGCAGGAAGCACTTGATGAGTCCGAAATTAGATCCAGCGGGAGAGTGCTGATCGATCGACTTCGGGAGATGGGTCATGACGATCGCGAGATTATCAAGTTGTTGGGCTCAATACCGCCTTATTCGGGAGCAAAGACTACCGTCAAGGCACTGATTGATGAGGGAAAGTGATATGAACGTTCGCGCCGGGATGCCCGAATTGAAACTACTGGTCCAGTCATTTGCTTCGGGTGGTGTGAAGACCGAGCAGGAACTGCGCGACGCAATCAACCAGTACGTTCAGATGATCAATGCGGACGTAAGCGACGAAGGAATTGCCTCGTTGTTTGACGAGATGCGGAACCGGCATGGTGTCCGGATGGAACTTGGCGCTGCACTGATCGCTCCTGATTTCGAGGATTGGTTCGATGCTGCGCGTCGCCGATCTACCGATTGGTTCTATTGGGAACGGTACCGCGACTACCTCGCCGATTCTGGTTTCCCGGGGCCCGTACTGGAGGCCATGAACGAGAAAACTAACATGGTGATAAAGCTCTGCGGCGATCCGAAAGGGGATGCGCCATTTGATCGCCGTGGAATGGTCATGGGCGATGTGCAGGCCGGAAAGACGGGAAACTACACCGCATTGGTCAGCAAAGCAGCAGACGTCGGATATCGCGTAATCATCATCATTGCCGGTATCCATGAAAACCTGCGTAGCCAGACACAAAAGCGTATCGATGAGGGATTGATCGGTCGCAACAGCGACATCTCCCCGACCGAGGTGGTGGCCGATGGTGGCCGTGTCGGTGTCGGTTGGTCGGATTTCTCCCGGCTGCCGCGGGCGCTTACCGGTCGGAAGGCAGATTTTCGCAAGGGCCAAGCCAGTATCGGATGGCGGTTGGACAGCGACAAGGAAGAACCGTTCGTATTCGTGATCAAGAAGAACGCGAGCATCCTGAAACACATTCTGGGATGGTTAAAGTCCCTCAATCTCCACAAGGGGTCCGACCTGATCGACCTGCCGATGATCCTGATCGATGACGAAGCAGACAACGCATCTATCAACGTCGCCAAGGGCGCAGGTGCCGTGTCGAAGATAAACGGGCAGATCAGGGATCTTCTGAACCTGTTCGAGAAGAGTTCATACGTCGCCTTTACTGCGACGCCGTTCGCGAACATCTTCATCGACCCGGATGTCGACCACGAAGAGGCCGGCAAGGATCTCTTCCCTGAGCACTTCCTGATCTCGCTCGACCGGCCAGGCAATTACTACGGCGCTGAAAAGGTGTTCCTCAATGATCCCGAGCTGGAAGACGACCGACCGACCCGGGACATCGAGGACAATGAACCTCATCTGCCGCTGAAGATGCCGAAGGGTCATCAAGTCCTCGACCTTCCGGGGTCTCTCACGACTGCGATAAGGGCCTTCGTCGTGAGCGGTGCAGTTCGTGACCTGCGCGGTCAGCGGGACAAACACCACTCGATGCTTATCAATGTCTCACACCTGACAGCGGTCCAAACACAGGTCGCAAACCTGATCCGGCATCACCTGAACGATGTCGTCAAGCCCGCACTTAAGATGCACTGTGCACTCCCCCCGGACAAGGCGGAGCGGAATGCCGAGATCGTCGCATGTCGAGACGTTTTCGAAACTGAATATGCCGACGGCGGAGAGGATTGGGTGGATGTCCTGCCATTGTTGTACCGGATCGCGGAGCGCGCTACCGTCTACGAAGTCAACAGCAAGTCAGGTGAAAAGCTCCTTTACCCCGATGTCAAAGACGCCGAGAATGATCAGGTAACGGCCATCGCGGTAGGTGGATACTCACTCTCACGCGGCCTGACCCTCGAAGGGCTAACAATCAGCTACTTCCTTCGCAACTCCAAGGCCTACGACACTTTGCTACAGATGGCGCGTTGGTTCGGGTATCGGCCTGGCTACGAGGACCTTTGCCGCATATGGATCAAGGACGATGCCCGAAAGTGGTACTCGCACATTGCCGCGGCATCCGAGGAACTTCGACAAGACCTTCGATACATGGCCGCGTCGGGAGCGAGCCCGCGCGATTTCGGTCTTCGGGTTCGCAGTCACGAGTCAGCTTTGGAAATCACCGCACGAAACAAGGCGGGCAGCGGACAGGAAGTACTGGTCGAAGTCGGTTTGGCGCGGTCGCGGATCGAGACGACGGTTATCCATGACAATGGCCCGGGACTGGAAGCCCGACGCAACCGGGAGGCGGCCCTCCGTCTATACGAAAGGCTGTCCGACAGGCCGCTTAAGCCGGATGGTGCATCGATGGTCTGGCCTTCGGTCCCTTCGAAGCTTGTTAAAGACTATCTCGGTGAATTTGCAAATCACCCGGAGGCGGAACGCACCCAAACGGCACCGGTCATCAGGTATATCGAGGAACGCGAGGACGAAAATCTGGATAGTTGGGATGTCGTGTTCGTCGGCAGCAATGATGGCCAGCCGTCTGACTTTCTGCCGATTAACCTCTTGTTGCAGGAACGAACCCCGGCAATGAGAGAGGATGGCAAGGTTGTGGCAACAAGTCGGCGGTTTTCATCGCGTGGAGTCGTCCGTTTCGGGATGGAAGATGAAGATATCGAACGGGTCAAGGTCGCCGCGCAGGCCGAGGGAACGAGAAACATTGCAGACAGTGCGTACCTTGCGGAGCGGAAACGCCCCTTGCTTGCCATTCACTTTTTGAAGCTTCTCGAAGGAAAACCCGGCGCTGTAATCGATGCTCCACCCGTAACCGCTTGGACAATCGGTTTTCCCCATTCCAATCGTGCGGAACAGACTGTCAGTTACCGGGTGAATACGATCTGGTGGCAGCAGAACAGCGCCGACATCGACGAGGAAGTAGCAGAGGCGCTCGATCGTGAGGAGTGAGGACCCTTGGAAGGATATCGCCCAGTCGCCTGGCGGCGCGAGCATCTTGGGGCATCTCGTTCTTGAAAGTCGACCGCACGAAGTTTTTCGTGCCAGGGACGCTTTTGGAAGGCGCCTGCTCTTTCTCGTTCACGACCCGGAGACGATGTCTCCAATCAGCCTGCCGAAAATGGCAGGTCTCCAAGTTGAGGCGGATATCCGGAAGGATGACGGGAAGGCGATGCTGAGCGTGCGCCTTGAAAATCAAGAAGACGCCGACATCTTTGCTCAGTTCTGTGACGACATCGTGATGACAGTCTCGAAAGCGCCTGACGAGGTTTCCGCGGTTCAGGCATTCATCGGCAGGACTTGGAAGTGGCATGCATTGCTGAAGGGTGCTCGGAAAAAGACGCTCAGTCGCGAGGATCAGCTCGGCCTGATCGGTGAGCTGCACACGCTGTCGAAGAACATTGCCTCGGTGAAAGGCATCGGCGCCGCGCTTGAGGCATGGCGCGGTTCGGAAGGTGCGCCCAAGGATTTCGAGATGTCCGGCCTATGCATCGAATGCAAGACGCGTGGAGCATCCTCCAGAGCAAAGGTCAGGGTCACTTCCGAACACCAACTTGCAGACGTCACAGGCCATCGGCTCGTGCTCTTGGTGCATACGTTCGCGAATTCGGAGAATGATGAACCCGGATCGCAGAACCTCCACAGTGCGGTTTATACTTTAAGATCAGTACTCGCCTTGGACCGTCCCGACCGGGTGCAGCAACTCGAGGAGAAGCTCGAGGAAGCCGGTTTCGACGATGAGCATGTCTACGACGTCAACGTTTCCCACCGCTCGACGCAATTTTTTTTGGTTGAAGAGGGCTTTCCCAGGATCGTTCCAAGTAACTACTTAGATGGCCCTGTCGAGGTGTCCTACGACCTTCCTCTGGCGCAGATCGAACCCTTCCAGATAGGCGAGGACGAGCTCATGGCGCTGATACGGTACTCGGAGCAAAGATATGAGTGAAGGAAACGAATTCCCCGTGATGATGAGGGAGGATGTGCGGCTACTTTCGGAAGCCAACGGTCTCTCTATGGAGGAGGCCTTCTTTCAAAGGGTCAGCGACACGATAACCGGATCTGGCGAAGTCGATGAGCTTGAGTATTTTCACCATCGTGGCACGGCGCAATCGGGGATCAGGATAGACGGGTGGGCTGGCGACCCCCGGAGGACCAAGCAGCTGACCCTGTTCGTAATCGATCACGCTGATGACACTGAAGCGCTGACACTGACGGGCTCCGAGCTCAACTTGGCATTCAAACGTCCGCTACGGTTTCTCAAAGCAGCGCTTGACGAAGCGTGGCGTGATGCCCTTGAGGAGACATCGCCCGGCCACGAGCTCGCGCAGCTGATCGACCTCTACTGGGCAAGTGTCGGGCAGATCCGCCTTCTACTCATTACCGACAGAAAGCTCAGTAGTCGTATCGACGGCAGGGAAATGACCGAATTCCGCGGTAAGCCGGTCAGCTACAGTGTTTGGGACATCACGCGTCTTGAGCGGATCGAGAGCTCCGCCTTGGGGCGCGAGGATATCGTCGTGGACCTTGACGAGCATGGCGGTGCAGTACCGGTACTCTCTGCTCACATGCCGGACTCACCCTTCGAAGCCTATCTGGCGGCATTGCCAGGTCCGACGCTCGCCTCAATCTATGACAGGTGGCAAGCACGTTTGCTGGAGCAGAACGTAAGAGTGTTCCTGCAAGCGAGGGGCAACGTGAACAAGGGCATCAAGAAAACGATCGAGGAAGATCCCTCGATGTTCTTTGCATACAACAACGGCATTACCGCTACCGCGGAAGCAGTCGAGATCGAGGAGAGAGAGGGCGTTCAGGTCATGACCCGGCTGACGAATCTCCAGATCGTCAATGGAGGTCAGACCAGCGCGTCAATTCACGCGGCGCTTCGAAACAAGACCGACCTTTCGAAGACCTTCGTTCAGATGAAGCTTTCGATTGTCGATGCTGAGCGCTCCGAGAAGATCGTGCCGGACATATCCCGCTACGCCAACAGCCAGAACAAGATTGCTGCGGCTGATTTCTTCTCGAATCACCCGTTCCATGTGCGAATGGAGGAGATATCTCGACGGATCTACGCCCCTGCAAAGGACGGTGCCTTCACCCAGAGCCGCTGGTTCTACGAGAGGGCACGGGGGCAGTTCGCTGACCGGAGATCCCGCCTAACCTGTTGATTGTCACTGAGAACTGACCCGGCATTTTCATCAAGATCTGACCCACGCAGTTGTTATGTTCTATGCATTATGATGGCGTCAATGCTGTTGCCTCCTTTCGCTTTTTCTTGGCTGTTTCGGA
>Ga0306910_1000032_pt1 | contig 107512 bp, 199 predicted proteins | sample AntRauMFilla2698_FD_190438 | JGI IMG/M metagenome (GOLD analysis project Ga0306910, IMG submission 190438) | Saline lake microbial communities from Rauer Islands, Antarctica - Metagenome Filla 2 #698 (v2) (version 2) | ecosystem: Environmental > Aquatic > Non-marine Saline and Alkaline >... | reverse complement strand
AGAGTTGATACTAGTAGTAGAGTTGATACTAGTAGTAAGAGAGTTGATACTAGTAGTAGAGTTGATACTAGTAGTAAGAGAGTTGATACTAGTAGTAGAGTTGATACTAGTAGTAAGAGTAGATGACTACTAGTAGTTAGAATAGAATATTATTCACAATAAACAGATACGTTAATGAACGGTTTACCCGAGAAAGAGTGTGCTATACGAGCCGTACAGTACGGTCTTGAAGACTTCAAATCATGAAGATCTAACGAAATGGCCGCCGAAATTGAACCATATCCGACGGCTCAAAATGTAGATCTACGGTCAAATCAAATTTGAGAAGCCAATCAGGCAGGTTGGCATAGTTCAAATACTCTAAGGTGCTCTATAGGATGCTCTAAAGAGGATATTCAAATACTCTAAAGAGGATATTCAAATACTCTAAGGTACTCTAAGGTGCTCTAAGGTGCTCTATAGGATGCTCTATAGGATGCTCTATAGGATGCTCTAAAGAGGAGTTAATACTCCCTCTCTTACTACTAGTAGAGTAGAGTACAAAGTCTCTCTTACTACTAGTAGAGTACAGTTCCACACCGTGCTTGTTTGTCTGTGTTCGGCTGTGCGTTCGGTGTGGTCCAGGTCGGCTTCTTCTACTAGTAGCGTGTGCTGTCGTCCACATGCGTAACTCGCTTTTAAGCAGGCTGTGTGCTGAGCTTTGTTGTTACTAGTAGTTAGAGACTGTTATTAACTTGTTCGCGTTGTGTGCTTGGTTGTGCGCTCGTCATCGCAGCGGGGCCTGTTGCTCGTTGCACACGCTACTAGCGGCATCGCGCGAGGAAGAACGAAGGTAATAGTTATTATGTGTGTTTGATCTCTACTAGAATTTTTTCTTCTTTCTAGTTCTGTTTTTTATTAACTCGTCGTTGAGTTGTGTGTGTGCGCTCGTCATCGCAGCGGGGCCACCGGTGTGATCACACCGGGTTTGTTCTCGTTGGTTCTCTCAAAAGCCCGGATCGAGTTGATATTGAGAACGACGAGTATCTCGATCGAGTTGAATTATGTGCTGGGGCGGCACTCTTTAGGATCTATCAGTGTTTTATTTTGATTTTTCCAGCCTGTTACTAGATAATACGAAACACCATAATCAATCTTGTTGATTCGAATAGTTGATTCTTGAATCATAATACTAACTTTTCTTTTTATTTAAGTGTGCCTATCATAATTGCCTTAACTGATAACTCTATCAAAGTAAGAACCTTTGGGGTTATTACTTTAGGAAACATCATTTCGAGGTCTTTCAATTCTAGCTCGACCGTTGAAGAAGAAGGATGATGCCCGGTAGAGTTTTCTAGGTCTATTTGAAACAACCCATTTTCTTGGTCTTTTAGGTATCTACAGTTAACGTCATCCCTTACAAGTGTTATCCAAGTTTTAGGGATAAAACTTGAATTTGCTGAACACTTATAATAGTAAATATTATAAATGGTTTTGTCAATGCAAATAGTTGGTAAACTCATTAGTCTCTCAATCTAATAAAGGTTCAACCAAATAACATGGTTGTCCGGTCGATCTTAATAAAGTTAAATTCTTTTCAGGCCGAGGGTCTTCTTTAAATTTAAGATGAAAAAACCAATTAAAATTAGGTACCACTAATCTCTGCCACGTTTCTTTTCTTAGAACATATCTTTCATTTAACATAAATCTATATGCCTCTGCTGGACTTACTTGATATAAAAAGAAATCAATATATAATAAGTCTGCTGAATGTTTGTATGAAACTTCTTTTAATATAACAAAATCAGGCATAATTGGTTTTTCCATCTTAAAACCTATTCAGTTTTTTCAAATACGCGGCGCGCGAGGATTTCCTGACAAACGAATTAAAGTTAATTGAGATTCCGAAAGTATCTCATCGAGTTTTAGTCCGTTGATATCTAGTGTTGTACGGATAAAATGAAAATTTCTATCAATTCGCTGATGATAATGCACAGCGCTTAACCAAGTTTGAAAATTGGTATTTCTATTCTTAAAAACATCAACGAGAATTGATCTAGGATTATCTTTTAAATCGTGTAATTCTACACAAACGGGATGAGTAAGTCTCATTTGAGTTTACCTATTATTGCGTGTCAATAACAACAGTGTGTGCATCTTTGCACCGATCGTATCTTCAAATCCTAGATCATCACTTGTACCAGATAAATATCCACCGTGAATAGAATAGGAATCTGTTAGCTTTAACGAGTTATCTGATTGAATATCATAAAAGGCAAATGCTTCTTTTTTTATTAGAGTAACCATTTGACTATTATCACCTCCAAAGCGATCGGTCATCCTCGATCCGTTAAACGATCCTTCTATCATTTATTAATCTTCCTTTTAGCAACTAAACTAATAATGAGCCAATCAACCGATTTAATTTTATCCGGAGAATTATATTTTAAACATGGATAAAGTTTTGGTTGAGATACTCGAGAACCGTCGGGCAATTCCTGGTAGTGATCAACCCATTTTGTCATCATTTTTTGAGCCCTTGTCGTGTATTCAAGTTGTTTAACTCGAAAAGGATCGTCATCACTTCCTGAATACTCTATCAAGTATTGATCGTGTTCTTTCATCTTTGTTTGCCTCTGTTGCCCAAGCGAGTTCAACTCGAAAATCAAATCTTCCTAGTTCAGATCAAATCATTATTAAAAAGGATTCAGTTTGTCTTTTTGCATTCTTTATGACAAGGTAGGTTCGATCATCGTCGTCTTCAAAACGAGAATATATTCCGTATAGTTGCATATAAGAAATTGGAAATTCATCAAGTCTTATATATTCCGGATCAGACCGACCTTTTTTTAAGTTTTTAATTCGGAACTCTAATTTTTTCATTTCACTTCACAACAATACCCGATTGGTTATTTGGATCAACAATACCGATTGCTTCTTTCATCCCCTCGTTAAAACCTCGGTCATATCCTCTATCATAAGCTCTATATTGAATGACAAATAGTATAGATCCAAGGATAAAGAATATAATTCCTAATGCTGCAACAAAAGAAAGAGTTGGATATCGCTCAATCATTATACATTGGTCCTTTTAATGAAGGTGGACATATTCCCATCTTTAACAAGAGTTTGTTGTTGTCTGACAAAGATTCAAATTTTTCTTTTAATTCATACCAATTACCCAATTTACTTTTAAAAACTTCTACTACTTTGAATTTATCTTTTTCTGTTCTTAGAACCCAGTCTGCAGAAGAAATTAGTCTAATTGAATGTTGATTGAATAATGGTGTATGAACTAAGTTGCTATCTTTATAGAAATCAACTACTACAATTTGAGGATTATTATGAGGAATATATAACCAATTAGTATACCACATATTATTCGCTTTCTCGGACAACTGGATCTTCTTGATAAAAGATAACACCAACACGATCGGTAACCGAACTAAACTTTGGCATCCAAAAAGTTGATCTACCATAGATCGAGTTACTGGACCAACTGGTCTGTTTTCTTCTGGAATACGAGCAAGTATCTCATCAGATAAGGTAACTTCACTCGTGCGTCGTTGTACAAACGTACCTCTCTTAAAGCAAGAAGGATAATCATTAAAGTTAATTCCGGCTTCTTGAAAGAGTCGTTCTTGCATTTGTTTTCTGACAATCCCTCGAGGCTATTATGAGAAAAGCGATGTTGAGCGGCCATGCTGACAGCATTCTTTGTGGCATCCTGTTCTCGCCACAGAACTGCGCGTGCAGCTTCTGTGAGATTAGGTACATTGAAAACACGAGCATCAAAGCGAGCAGGACCATACCCATCGTGAGCAGGAAGGAATAGATCTTTCTTGTGGTTGAAAAAAGCAGCGGCTATCGATGCCAAGATCGAAACCATCTTCTGTTCTTTCCCGTCTAGATACAATTGACTCTTGTAATCTTCAGCATAGAATACTAGAGTGATTTCATCTGATTGAGTATAACCAATTCGAGCATGAGTTTCCTTAACAAGTTCTCGTGTAACTTCAATCATAAGCTGATTAAAGGAAAAGTCATAAGGGCGATCCAACCCCTTGGTCCATTTACTCGAGCGTTTACCATCAATTCGAGCAATGACAGGAAGGAGAGGAATAAATCGATCACTACTCTCGTAACCTTTCATTCGATCGCCAAAATTATCATAATTGGGCATTTCTTGTTCCTTTCTTATACAAAATTACCAGATTCCTGTTCACTGATAAGATCCTGTGCCTCTTTGAGAATACCACTATAAATTTTAGCGTCATCATCACTAAAACATACAAACCTTACATTTGGAATTCCCTCAATACCAACATAAGACATAATGGTACCAATTGCAACCCTTGCTCCGATCTCCATTGGAACTCCATAGACCCCACAACTAATAGCTGGCAGACCAACTGACTTAACTTTTTTATCTAGAGCAACTTCCATAATTCGAGAATATGTCTGCATTAAGATTGTAGAACACAACTCCATATCATTTACAATTCGATAGTCAGGACCAACTGCATGAATAATATTCTCAATTCCGTTATCGAGAAGACTACCAAATGCAGGTGTCATCACAGCATCTCCTGTGTGACAACCATGAGGATGATTTGAAAAGATATGTTCGTCTAGTTCAGGACCTGTTGCCTTAAAAATAGCACCACAAACACCAGAGCCTCGTCCCAATCCTGGATTAGCAGCATTGACAATGCAATCGGCATCTGTTAGAGTAATGTCTCCTACTTCAATAAAGACTTTCACATTTTAACTCCATTGTTTGTGTTTTGTTACTTTAATATTATAGCAATTAATTTTGGTAAAGTCAAGTAGGTATTCCTGATGTGTTAATCTCAGGACGAGGCGAAAAAGGTGTGTAGATTATGCGAGGACCGCTTTCCTCGCCAAATACACCAATTGCTTGTTTATTACACCATACTGAATTATTATCTAAATTATATCGGTTTTTACTTTCGTACGCAAGTCCTCCTTTTGTAGGAGTATGACCGTGTACAATAATTCTCTTCTTACCATCTAACGCTACATATTCACCAGTATACTCATTAACTGGCCTTGCCCAAGAATAAACATGTCCACCTTGACGATTAGGATCATCAACAGGCGCATCAAGTCTTACTCCGCCATGAACAAAAAAGTATTCACCATTGTCATGATAGTATGGAAGACCTAACATAAAATCAATGTGTCGTTGTGGAATAGAATTAATGATAGTTCTCCAATTCCAACTATCTGAATCTAATTCATGATCAAAATTTTCTGATTTTATTAAAGGATTATTACCATATGATTTCACAGCAGTAATACCACCGTTCTCTAACCACATACGACGCCAAGAAGCTTTTTCCGTACTAGGATGCCAAACAGCTCCTAATCCTGCTAACATGATATCTTCATGGTTACCGCGTATATGAATTTCTTTAAAATCTTTTAACGGATTAGAAATCAATTCTTCTAACACTTGAGCAGACTCGGGACCTCTATCCACATAATCACCTAAATAGACTATAGTAGAATCGGTGTATTCGTTTTTATTTGCATCTTGTTTAATAACATATCTTGCTGAACGAAGTAAATCAAGCCTACCATGGATATCGCCTATACAATAATACATATTCATCTTTCTTTCTTTCTTAAAAGTAAGAAAGGTGAACACGTTCTATGTTCACCTTTCTAAGTTTAACAAATGCACAGGTAAGTTTTACTTACCAGATTTCGTCAAGCTTACTGAGTGTTCTAGCGGTTGTAGTTTCCCATACCACTAAATTATGTCCATTGCTACTAACAACAGACTTGATGTCTCCATCTTCACATGCATCTATAACAGTTACAATGTCAACTCCAACATGATCAGCAACAGTTCTCTTGTAAAGATTGTCACCTACCAAGAACTTATTATCAATCATAACCATAACACCGCCACTGAATTCATACTTACGTGAGACAGGAACAGTTTTAGTGGCTACTGGATTAACAGGAGGAGTAGTAAAGTATCCATAACAGTCACGCCAGCGACCATTTGAATCCAACTTCTTACCTTCGTCAGAAGCTGGCTTAGGAGCCGCAACGCCTGTCTTTACCATAGAAGCATCTGCTACTGATTGACCCCAACGATGAGTAGTAGTTGGCTTGTTATTAAACTCTCCAACAACATCATATGCACATGCACGACCCTTGGAGTTGTTGTAATCTGTAGGAATTGACACAACATCTCTTGGGTTAATCTTCAAGATTACAACACGTCCATGACTTGCGTAAGAACCTAAATAACCTTGAGAACAGAAATGCAAACCATATGAACATGTGCGATCGGCATCTTCATCAACCTGGTTACGTTGTATGCTAACATGAACACCAATTGAATTGTCAGTCTTACCATCGTAGTGTGACTTATAATCATCTCGAACCATCTTATAAGCTAGGAAACAGCCATCATCTGTAATTGGAAGATCAGTTGCTTCTAAGAAGCCATATAGTTCATTCACTGCACGCCTTGATGGATTCTGATACAAGTTTTCAACAAACTTGAACATTGGAGACATATCAAAGCCTTCTTTATGCATTTGAACCGCACGATCACCAAGAACGCCATTAACCGGACGATCACCAAAATACAACAAACCGTGTTGAATCTTAACTGAGCCTGCGACAGAACTAAATCGTGCAGCCATTTCGCCTGCAAGATCAAGTAGCTTCTGTGCTTCATCATAATTACGAACCTTAATAGCTTCGCGAATTTCGTCGTAATTACGATGTGATAGTGCCGTAATACTTACTGTGTTGCCATCGGACGTTACAACTGTAATCGCCTGTGGTGCAACGGTAGCTGCTAGAATTCCCATTTAAATCTCCTTTTGGGTTGCGCCTAAATTTGCCTAATTAATATAGTATTCTTACTATAGCAGATGTTAGAGGTTTTGTCAACCTCTAACATCGATTTTATTTAAGATTTATCAACTAAGTTGACATATTCTCGCAAATCCTTCTCTTCTTGTGGAGAAAGATTTCCGTATGTGTTTATGTATTTGATCATAGGATAAGTGTCAATTAACGTTTGCCAATTAGCTTTAATTTTAGAAGGATCTCCCTTGATTCCACTAAGCTCAATTTTAAAGATCTTAGCACCTTCTCTAAATTCATTCAACCACTGTTCATCAGTATTTTCGTTGCTAAATGAATCAAAAAATTCAGTTACTGCCTTCCCACCTATTTTCTTTTTATTTAAGAAAGAAAATGGTCGAATAGTTTGTGGAAAGTTATATCCTTGTGTTTGACGGAAGGCATGTGCATCTGCAGCGATCTTCATTTCATTTAACAAAGCTGTTTTATTAAGATCGATGTATTTCTTAACTTCGTCTACAAGATCCTTTCTGTTTGGAGCATTCTTAGAAACTCGTTTTCGTAAATTTCTAGGCACTCCATATACTTTGTCGCTGCTTTTGATTACTTTTAACGCAAGAGCAATACGATAGATAATACTTGGACAGCAATTCTTGTAGTTAAATGCTTTGTTATACGAATCGTAATAATCAATATCACTTTGAAAAACATCAATTGTATATTCTACATCCTTTAATTCTACAGTTGAAGACGCTGACCATCTGTCTCGTTTCGTATGTGTGTTATTAGTAAAGTACGTCAAATCTGCAATAGTTTGATCAACTATTGGTCGACTTCCTCCACTAGCAATATTCTTTGGAGGTTTTGGAAAAGAACTAGCAAGTAAGAAAGGTTTCTTACCGTAACCTATAAGCTCAATAAACTCCTTCAAAGTAGCAGCAGTATAATTTCTAATCATAAAATAACGATCACCCGGTTGTGCATTATTTTCAACATAATGTTTGAAACGACTCGGACCATCTACTTTAGCATCATCTAGTACAAAATAATAAGTCTTGTGTGGAGCAACTCGAAGGTCTCGACGATTAAAATTTGGTTTATAATTTCTTACAACTCGAGAATTAGTATAGTCTCCTTGATTATAAGCCATTACATGGAAATCAACACTTGTTTCAACGTAAACTGAAGAAGTGTTAACGTCCTTGCCCTTCCATTTAGGACTGACCAAACCGTAATTTATCAACCTATTTACACCATCTTTATTTTGATTTATTTCGTTTAGTGCAACTGCGGCATCCCACATGTTTTCATATTTTAGAAATTGTTCATTTATAACTTCTGTTATCTCTTTTAGAGCTCGTTCAAATGCATCAATTATATTCTTAGAAGTGCGAGCATCGTAACCAAGATCTTCTCGACTAGCACTAACTTCAAGTTCACCTATTTCAAAATCAAGCTCAAGACCAAGGGAGTTGTATATTCGACGTTTTTCATGACTAACACCTTGTAGATTATCTGTACGAATAGGATAAGCCACTGTTCCTTGTATTGCGTACGAAGTGTTATCATTGTAATGACTTTGAGAAGATTTTATCATACGCCAACCGTCACTAATATGACTATATTCAACCTTCTTAATCTCAAAATCCGATACACCAACTACCTTTGGTACAATTGGATAACGCTTGAAGACTTCTTCAGCCTTTCTTTGAAAGTCTCGAAAATCTTCTTGTTTTGCTGCAATTTTAATTTCCATACCGTTATGTTCTTTAGTATGAAAAGGACTACCATCAACAAGACCAACAGTAGGAACACCATCGTCTCCGATGTCAATCATATAGATACGCTTTTCACCATTTACAATAGAAGTAACAGTAAATGCATCGGTATAACTAAAAGGGGACTTGGAACCAAGTCCCATGGCACCTGTAAATTCATTAGACGAGTCTTTTGTACTGTCAAAATAAGTAGAATACAATCCCATTACTTGTTCATGTTCTAGACCAGTACCGTAGTCACGAATAGAATACCAAGGTTCAATTGAATTAGGTAAATGAACTATAAATGGCTTTGATGTTGTACCAGCGGCAACATGGGCGTCCCATGCGTTAGAACCAAGTTCTCGAATCACAGCTTTTACCTTGTCAGAATACAAACCATCTGACAAGATTCGAAATGCTTGTGCGCTTGCCTTAATTTTAAATCCACGACTTTCGCCTATTCCACTACGACTAATTTCAGTTTTTGTACTTTGAATTTTCATCATTTATCCTTATGTGATTGTTTTAACACTATTTTAGTGTAAACGCATCTTCTAATAAAGTCAAATATTTAAACGAGCATATATCCTGAGTCAACAAGATCTACTCTTAGTCTGTTAAGTCCGTCTCTGGTTAAATGTGGAAGTTTGACCCTGTTTGTTGAACTCGAAATTGCCTCAACAAGAATCTTTGCTTCTGACAACCTAAAACCAGTAGCAGCTCGAATAGATTTAATTGCTTGAATCTTTCGAGTTTCAATGGCGTTTGGATCAAATGAAAGATATCTCTCACCACCATTACCTTGCATCAGTTCAGCAGTTATTCTTATTGGAAGATTCGGATGAATAACACACATTATATCATTTAGCAATTGATCAGCTTGTTCTGAATCTAGCAGTTCTCTAGCTAAATCTTCACCAAGTGCTATAAACATAGAAATTATATTATTTGGTATGTCACTTGAAGATTCCCAAATTAATGATTTTTTATCTGTTGTATCCGTCATATTATTAATTTCCTATAATTTTTACTTTGTTTCGTCTAATTCTTTAGATAAGCGATCCTTATCTGCTTTCTTATGAAGGTCCCACCAATCAGCTACTTTTCAAGATGTTGGATTACGTCCATTATAAACAATTTTTCCAAGTTGTTCTCTGTTTAGGTTTTTAATCATTTCACAAAGAGAATTAGTGTAATCAATCTTAGCATAGTAATCTTTTGAGGTATCAATTACCTCGTCTTCTGGAGTAAAACCTAACCTTTCAGTAACAAAAATTAAATAACTAGCAGTTTCTTGATAATATTTCTCTTTGTTAGTTTGATTTAAATGATCTGAATTACAAGGCATTTTCTTCTCCTTCTTGTGTTATCTCTTTAAGCATACGTTTTCGAACGTGACTCATCACAAGTCCATGTCCAACATATGCAACAACAGGCACAGATCGATCCCAACATTTACGACATTTTCTGCATTTACCTTCTTGAACAGAAGCAGGACAAACACTTGCTTCAGTCGGCCAAGCAGAAGTAGGAATAACGGTGCTACCATGTTCAACATCAAATGTACCATCTACATTTGGAGAACTATATCGAACCATTACATTTTCTTCTTGTTTGATTAATTCGAGTATAGGAAGCAATTTAGGAATAATATGACTTCGAGTTGGCAACCAATGTTTAGTCTCAGGCGTACCTTGTATAACTTCAAGGATCTTCTGACCAAGATCTGGATGATATACGTCTCCAGAATCAAACCATCGAAAGTACGGTTCCATTGAAATTTCATTGATCATCTCTTCTACCCAAGCGTCTCTCTTCCAATCTTCACGATTAAATTCGCGCATTTTTCGAGGAGTAGGATAGGTGTAATTTCCTGTTTTAGCATAACAAGATTTGCAGACTGGGATGATCTCGCCAGTCTCAATATCATGAGATCCTGGACAAGTTGCGCCGGCAGGTAAACTCCAGCTAGGTCCTGGCATCTTGACTGTCTTACTTAATTTAACCATAAAATCTTTAATCCTTAATCCTTATTATGTTGCTTATCAAACTTATCTTTCAAATCAGCAACAGTTCTAGCCAAACTTCCAACTTCTTTAACTATTACTTGTAAGTTTTCTAAACGTGGAATTAATACTCCTGAGTTAATTGATTTTCCAATATGGTCAACTGCTTCATCCATTTGATCTGCTAAGTTTCGAATTTCGGCAGTGGTTTTGTAAATTTTAGAATACATGCTCATGTAAGTTCTTTCTTAATCTTTTCTAGTTTTCTTTTTACTTTATATAAGGCTGTACTTTATCGCAGGGTACGGTAGCAAGTATCTTTGATCCCTGAGCATAACATATTCCAGTACGAGGATCTTTTGAATAGACCAAAGTAGAAGGATCGGGTGCCCAGCTTGATCCCCAGTTATTTTTTGTGCTTAGATACGCCAAGCTTAAAAGGACAACGAATATAAAACCAACAAAAATTACATAACTGATTTTCATTTTATTCTCCTAATCTATCTTCTTCAAGTATAGAAATTTGACTCATTCCACGCGTTTGATTCCAACAACCCATTAGCTATTTTCTTTTGTTGTATCGTCATTTAATTGCTGAGGTTTATTGATCTTAACAAAAGAATTCTTAACTTGAACCTCAAGCCATTCGATTCCTTCCCATCCAGGCCGGTTTGCCTTTATAACACTTACAAAGATAGACTTCTCTGAAAATCGAGTAATTACGCAATACCGAGATTCAGGCCACCTACCAGTTGTTGAGTAGAAGATATGATCTCCTACTACAACTTCTTCCCCAAGAAAGTCTTTAAAGGTTTTCGTCTGCATAACTTTGAGTCCTACTCAATGATTTATTACTACGTCGTTTCATTTCTTTAGAAATGATTTTTGATATCTTACCTAGAATGTACAATTTTTGAACTTTATTCGAGTAAGGTACAAGGTTACAACCTAAAAAGATATCGTCTGCTTCTTCATAGGTAATACCAAAAAACTGTGCTAGATGTTTCCCCTTGTTTTTAGGAGTTCCTCCATTTCTGTCTTTCTTTTTCTCATCAACACGTGAATAAACAGGATAATTTTTACTATCTAGAGAAAGCCCTTTTTTCATAAATTTAGGATGAGTACAAGCAATCCCACCTGCGCACTTAGTTTTATTAACCACACTAACCCAATTTTCCGTATTGAATTCATCATCTGGGTGATTTAAGACAAGTGATTGAAGTTCAAGAAGTCTTTTGAGACGGATTTTCATTTTTTTGTTTCTCAAATTGGATAAGGAGTGCCAATAACAGAATTAGAACCATATTGTCCAATCAACTGTTGCTTTGCATCATAAGGATTAGAAGCTTGAACTTGTACCTTCTGCAACCGCTGATTAACTCGAATAAGACCTTCATAAAGCTTCATCTCACTCTCCTGTGTTTGTGTTTGTGTTTTGCTATAATTTAATATAGCAATTTAACGTTGAAAAGTCAAATTGTATTATGAGAAAATTAGATGGCTCTCAATAATAATAATCGAACCTACAGCAAGGGCCATTCTTCCTATTTCTAATATTCTATTCTCCTATCGCAGCAGGATTAAACTCCTCGAATGCCTTCTTGTACAGAATGCATCAAACCTGATTCAAAGGCTCCAAGCATAGAACCACCGATAATAAGAAAGATAAGAGCCCAAAAAGGATGTTCTTGGACAATCAACATTAGCGCACCTACAAGAAAGAATGCACCAACGCCAAACCCTACAAGTGAAATATCCATTTAAGTGTGTGTCCTTCTAGTTGCTGGTTAAGAGGTTTCTTCGTCTACAAGATTAGTTTTCCTGTAGTCAACCGAACAATAGTCACACATAACTTTTCCATCGACGATTTGTTCATTACCTCTAATTCCACCTGACTCGCCTCGACAGATTTCACAATCATCGAGCAAACAGACCCATAGGAATTCTAGTATATTATTGAACAGTCGTTTCATTTTTCGTTAGGCTCCTTGTGTGACTATTAGCTTACTTTTACAGTATAGCAATTTTCACACAAAGAATCAACAGGTTTATAGATTTTTTCGACTTTATTTTGAATTGTCCATTTAAACGTGTCCCAAGTAAACATCAAAAGAACTGGAACAATCCAAAGGAGGGACATATGTATTAATGAAACGTTAGTTAAGGCAAGTATAAAGTACAAAGAAATCCAGCAAATACCTATAAAAATTTTATTAATCGTCATTGGCTGAAGAGTCATTGTCTTTGCCTCCCTTGATAACCCCAAATTGAGGTTTTCCATAAATTCTGTGAAAAGGTACAATAGTGCTACCATCTTCTACAAAATCATCTTTGCTAATAATGATAACTCCGTCTTCGTCTTCTTCATCCTCGTAATTAAACACTCCTACTTCTGGCAGATTAAAGCGTTCATGCACTTCGGCTAAAGTTTCAAAAATACTTTCTCGAGCATTTGAACAAATTTGTGAACGAGCAAGTATATGGCCAAGTTGCAGAGCTTCCATAAGGATTTCAATAGTGTCATCGTCTATAAAATAGAACGGTTTCTTATCACTCATTTGCTATCTCCACAGTGTCTACGCCCCATACATTTTTAAAACTAACAACAAACTCTCTATCAAGATCGAGATCAATTATTTTTAGCAATTCTTTGTCTGTATCTCTAGTCTTGATTATACCAAAGCCGTTGTAATCACCTGGTCCCGGAAAAGACTCACCAATGTTACCTCTTGCAGGATTTCCTGCATTGTCGAGCATTGTATTAACTCGAAAATAGCAAGCATATGATTGTCCTTCTACTATGTCTTCAATTTCAATCTTATTTTTATTCATTTTTGATCCTTTTCAGTATTTTTCTAACTTACAGGCTATGATTGTATTTACAAGTAATCCATTAATAACATTAATGAATCGAATGAACTCTAATCAAGGATCTTTTTATGAAAAGAGAGAACGTGTGATTCACACGTTCTCTCTTTCAGTTATGCTAAGGCAAGGTCGTTGCCAACATCAGCACGATATACAGGTTTACCGTTTTTCTTAAACCGAACAACTACCGGTCGGGCTAGATCCCAACTTAGTTTTTCAGCTTGGGTTTTAGCTTCAAAGAAAGAAGTAAATGTAGTTTCAAGAACTCTATATTCTTTTATTTCGGACATTACAATTTGCCTTTTATTGGTTAAGTTTTTGTTCTTCCATTATTTTATCAATATGTTTACACCGTCCACGGAATTGATGGCCTGGACAAGAGCAAGATGCTCGTCCGTTCCTTCCGATAGTAACTGTATAAACGTTTTCGTTTGATCCCGTGACTTTGAAGACCTGTTCCCTTGGTTGAGTTGGGTCTGCAGTCTTTTGCTCAAGTTTAGTGTTGTTGAGTTCAACTATCCTCTCCTTGTTTATGCGCCGAATGGGCCAATTTTTATTAGTAGTGGTAATACCTATTTCATTAGGAGCATACCACTTTTCTCGAATTAATTGTCCTGTGTATGTGTAGAATTCAGGTATATAAACATTGATAGCATAACGATGACGATTTGGCCAGAGAACGTTCTTCACTTTAATCGTAACGGTCTCACCTAACTTTATCGCTATTTTGCTCACCTCAAAGCCTTTCTGAGAGATTCTAGTTGTTCGTCAGTTATCCAACCTTCGTAAACAGAACGAGCTCGCATCTCATAAATCTCTTGAGTTTTTGACAAACCATTAAGATGATTTGACCATATACGAAATGCTTCATCTGAGATAGATGGATCATTTAGAATAGCCAAAATCTTTTCGGCACGATCAATTTGATTCTCTTCTGACCAGGGACCCATCGACTTTACCTCGTGTCTGTTGCTATATTTAATTATAGCATGTTGCTACGAAATGTCAAGTGTATTACCACGTAAACATTACAGTGATAGAAAGCAGCCAGATAACTATTAGCAGAAACCAATGTGCACCAACGTATCCACTTCGAGAATCCATTCCATTGGGTGATCGATCATATGTTACAGTTTTGACAGGTTTATTTTGATTATCGGTACTATGTTCAACTTTCTGGATTTGATTGCTACACAACTTTCGAAAACTCCAAAACCAAATAGGAATCATAATGATTAACATTATGAATCCAGATACTACATGGACAATCATAGATCCAAATAGATGGAAGATAATTAGGTAGATAGAGAGCTTGCCTACATCTGTTTTAGCAAAGTTGTTAACCTCAACACCCAATTCTCGAGCAGTAGCAGCTAGTGCTTTTCCGATATTAACTCCAAAATCAGATCCAAGGTTAGCATATTCTTTTATTGATTCCGGACTAATAATATTGGATGATTCCTTATTTGCCTTTGCCTTTGCAATGCTTAGCGCTATTTCTGCCTTTTCAATTTCGCTTAGTCCAGAAACATTAACCTGTTGGGCAAAAGCCGGCGATGTAAGAAAAAGCAATGTTAGGCATCCGGCGAGAATGAGAAATTTTTTGATCATCTTATGTCTCCTGTTTTTTGGTACCGTTTGTTGTACAGTTTGAGTTCTTCAAAAGTTAGCATATCAAAATACTTCTTTAGAAGTATTGGTTGTAGTTTTTTCACGATAAGTCAACCTGGGATTATTTATATTAATAGTATGCCAATCCCAAGGATATACTCTATCTATTTTATATTGAGAAAGAAACAACTCTGTTTGGCCTCTATGAACATCGAGCAATTTTTCATAAGGAAGAGTTATAATCTCAAGTTTCGAAAGATACTTTTTTAACGCAAATTTAATTGCTAGAGGAGCACACCCAACCAATTGATTTATCTTGCTATCTGCTGCAACAATATTCACATCAAGACTTTTGTATCCAGAAGGAAGAATAGATTGTGGAATTAAATGTTCAATTGAACATTTAGCGTCTTTTATCTTAAAGAGGTCAAGCCCAGAGTAGAAACAAACAGACAACTCTGTGTTTTGAAATTTTTTCGGAACTTTAGGTATAATTTGTGGCATTTGACTCTCCTTTCCGCTAAGTGTGTGCTACTGTGTGCTTATATAATAGCAATGTCAAAAGAAGAAGTGAATAGTTTATTCAATAATAACCAATTTTCCACAATCAGATTTCCAAACACCGCCCTTAAAAATCATTAGATATCTATTTTCTTTAATATCTTTATCGATTAACCAAAACCCCTGTTCATCTGTATCCTGATAGATTTTATCTTTCATAAATTTTCCGTACATTCCGGTTTCGTTTAATTTAGCTTGAAAAACCATTCCATCCCACGATCTCTTAAAGATGGAAGAAGGGATCCCAGAATTGCCTAAAATTATTAGTTTTTCATTTTTCATAACCGTTCCATTTCTCCTTCACTGATTGAATAAATTCTTGATCTATTAAGAGCTGGTTGGGATCTTCCCAACATTCAGTAGAATATATTTTAGTTAATTTATTAGAAAGCAAGTCTACTGTTTTCTTTATTTCAATTTTCTTTTCAATTAAGGGAAAATCACTAATAAAAAATATATAATCCCAAGAATAAATATTTAATTCGTTAATTGGTTCTTTATTTTTAGAATAATAAAAATGATGATTTATATTTTCCCACGGACCGTCATAACTACCTGATCCACCAGTACCAGGATAAGTAAGGGTGTTGCCAAAAGAATGATAAGATCCTCCAACATCATTACTTAATCTCACCCACACCCTGCCCGCAAATCCTGGATAACCACGAACATCAGTTTTTCGGTTGTTCCAGCCCCAATTGGTTGTACCGTTTTGTGGGCAATAATGGCTATTACTTACAAGACCAAAATAGCTAAGATTACATTTTAGTCCTAAAACTCTTGGTATTGATTTTTCTTTTTTATTTCTTGATGAATTTAGTGCAGCTAATTTCAATTCGTGATTTAAGACATCAATAGTTGAATAAAACAATTCGTTTAGAGTTTCTGGTTCTTTTCCAGCTATTTTAAGCCATCTTTCTTTTTTATTAAGCATTACTCTTACTCCTCCAGCCCCTGGCACGATTTTTCGATTCGGTTTGCATTTTATTAAGTCTTTCTTCTAATTCAATTTCATCTTTAACTTCACTTACTGTGAGATGAAATAAAACTCCGGTTATTATTCCAATCATAATTAAAAATAAAGAAACAAGAAATCCTATAGGAGGAGAATTGTCTCCTGAACGAAACCATTCATCTACTGATAATCCAATAATTACAGACACTATTCCATACAACAGAAATAGACTAGGAACAATTAATTTCTGAAGAAACCTTTTAAAGATTAATTTAGTCATTTGCTATTCCTTATTATGTCTATAGTTTCTTGCCGTTCTTTTCTTAATTCTGTCTTAGCTTCGTTCCACAAATGAACACAAAAAAGCAACATTAGAGAAATAAAGAGAATCCCCATTGACGTAATTTGTGCGATGCCAGAACCAAAAATCATAGTTCCAAGAAGACCCACACTTAAAATAACAGGAATACCGTAATAAAGGATAGTTTTTATTTTCATCCAAAATCGTTGGATAACTAATTTTTGAAAGTCACTCATCGGAAAACCTTAGGCTTTGACCAGGCTTTGCATCCGGGTGTTTCAAAAATTCCGTATCTCCGTTTGCGTGCAATTCTTTAGTAGCAAGGTATCCTTCGGATATCAACATGATGACTGTAGTCCCAGCACCTAGCTTTATACCAGTTGATCGACCCCATCCGTAGGCTATAAACGTGATAAGAATATACCCTCCAACAATTACTAACAAACCGGCAGTAGTAACACCTTCTAGCATGATATGCGCTCCTTGATTAGTTATACTAAAGTTATAAAAGATAAATGTCAAATGTTATTATGAACATAATATGGACACATTATATACTATATGCCTCCGTCAGGTACTTCAAAGGTAAAAGTTGGATTAAAATCTTGATTCTCTGGATTCTTACTATCCGAAACATACCCACGAGGATTACAAATGACTCTACAATTATTAATTGTATAATCTTTGTTTACATGAACATGTCCATGTACCCAAAAATCTGGCCACTCAAAAGCAGATAGCTGATCAAAGGTGTTAACATAATAAACATTACTGTTTTCACCATTAAATTTTTGATCTAATGACAAATGACAAGGAGCATGGTGTGTCATAAAGATGACGCGATATCCCTGATTTCGATAAAATGTTAATTGATCTTGCAACCACATAGATGAATTATGATTTTCATTCAACAAGTCGAGTGGTCGAATACCATTCTTCCATCTGTAATCATTCATAACACTTGGTGCTTGAAGTAAATCATTTCTTTGATTTCCATTTAATTTAAAATCAGTCCATAAAGTCGCCCCAAGAATGACTATCCTTTTATCTTCGTACACTCGAGCAGAGTTTTGAAGGTAATAGAGGTTGTCGTTTAATCCCCAATACGTGAGACGTTCTCTCACTTGATCGTATGTATAACGACGGGTATAGAATTCATGATTACCGGCAATATAAATGGTTTCAATTCCGTTATAGACGAAGGTTTCATAAGCCCATTTAATTCCCGAAGCACCGGTTGAAATATCACCAGCAAGAAGCATTACGTCTACTTCTGGTAAATCGTTGGTTTTTATAGTCATGCTTCTATATTCTCGATGTATATCAGATATTAATCCAAATTTCATTTTTGCTCCTTATTAGATAATGGAGGATGAGATAAAAATACCCAATTCTCTCCGCATTGCACACAAGTATCGTAACTTCTGTATCCATTCTTTTGTTTATCTGGTATTAAACCAATTGATGCTAATCCATTTAAATTTCTATGGTGATTGAAGTGGTCATAGAAAGTAGAATTGCATCCTGATAACAAGACTAACAAAAATATAATTGATAAAGATTTCATTTAGATCCCCTATTTGTGTGTGTATTTTAAATTGTAACAGTTTTTAACAATAATGTCAATAACTAACACAAACCCCGCAGCGGGGCCATCATTATAAGTCGGTTATTAACTGTATACTAACTGGTCGCAGCGGGGCCAGCTAAATATTTGCATGTTGAAGAGGAGATATCAAATGTCAACACTACGCAATATCAGCCTGAATCTAGAACTTGGTCAAGAGATATGTGTCGGTCCTAATGGCGACCGTGCTCGTATTACAAAGATCGAATTCCATCCTAAGACTGGAGAGATCTCCCTAAATACAACCCGAGGACCAAGAAAGGCTTTGACCTTTCGTTTGACAGAAGATACTTCTGAGTTTAAATCTTCAGCAGATCGTTATCGTTGAGCGATCAACGATAAATACTTGTATGAAAATACAAGATATTGATCCTGCACTATTAGATGAAGCGAAAGCTTCACGTGCCCTTTGTAAATCAAGCACACCTAATTTTAAATTAGGTGCTAGCCAACTTGCCTCGTGTAAATCACAAGGTCTCCGTTCAAGAGAAGGCGACAAAAGCCATAAGTTAAGCAAAAAAAAGGGTTCAAGAACAAAAGTAGGCGGCAGGAAGATAAAAGGTAAGAAGTACGGCGGCCCTCTTCCGGATTGGAGTTAAACGTGTCTTATACTGGCAAGTTGCTCATCGCTCGTCCTGGTATTGAACATTCTTTATTTGCAGAGAGTGTAATATATGTTTGTCAAGATCTTCCAACTGGCGCAACAGGATTAATACTTAATAAACCGTTAGATGACCTTAAAGTTTCTAATATATGTGATATTGGAGATATGACATACCTTAATCATGAACCTTTATATCAAGGCGGACCAATTAAGGCAAGTTCTGTTACAATGTTACACACAAAGGGTTGGTGGTCTGCAAATACAATAGATGTTGGTGAATATATATCATTGAGTTCGGATGAGTTTATGTTAGACAAACTATCAATAAATAATTCACCAGATGAATGGAGAATGTTTGCAGGAATATGTATGTGGACACCCGGACAGTTAGAAGCAGAAATAGACGGCACTGGAAGTTATACATCTTCTGGTAATTGGATAATATTAGAACCTAAACTTGAAGATATATTTGTAGACAATTTTGAATCTCATTGGGAGAAAGCAGTTGAAATGTATTCTTCACAATTAGTAAATACTTATTTTTAAAGGACACAAATGAAAAAGATTATAATGATAGTCTCTGCTCTTATCTTTCTTTCTACCTCAGCATTAGCTCAGCAAGGGCAAGTATTCTTAGCTTTAATTCCGTGTCAACTTGAAAGTGAAATGTTAAATGAGATTATTGTAAAAAGGAAGATGGAGATATTTTCATCTTCATCTGGTAGAATTGTTGCTCCTAATCAAGAAAGAAATGAAATATTGATATTGAATGGAGAAATTAAAACCTACGTACAATATGAAAAGAAAGAATTTATAACAGTGATTAATGTTAATATGAATCAACCAGAATTAATAAGCTGTGTAATAGCAAGCGGAGAAAATTTCCGTCCCGGAAATTAACGGAACCAACTTATTTTTTCTCCTGTAGATTTACGACGATTGTATTCCTCTACTGATCCAGGATATTTCCAACAATATACTGCTACCAATAACATAAACAATCCCGTCCCAATTACTGCAACTAAATTACTAGTGGATATATATGTGAACAAAAGAGTTGATGACATAACAACTATCATAGCATATTTAAAACGAGTAGGAAATACTTTCTTTTCAGTCCAGTTAACAAGGAATGTTCCAAACCAAGGATGAGTATAAAGCCATTTGTGCATCCGCTCGGAACTTTTTGCAAAACAAGTTGCTGCTCCTACTAAAAAGATAGAAAAAGGAATTCCAGGAGTAACAAATCCTATGTATCCCATAACTAGACAAAACATGCCGAGTGTATACCATAGTGCTCTTTTAATATTCATATTGTACTTATATAAATAACTGTACTATGGCAGCAAACGAAATATCAACCCTCGAAACAAAAGAGTTACGTCAAGTAGCAAAGTTAGATTTAGCAGCAACTGATAGAACAGAGGTTGGAAATTCTCGTAACGTGTATGATATTACTGAGCTTCCAACCCAATATTCAAACAATGATATAATTAACAATCCTAATTTAGGTGGACTGATTACAGGCGGCCCATGGAGTGCTGCATAAGAGATAACCCTGTCAATGACAGGGTTATCATTAATTAAGATTGAATATATCTTTTTAAATCAACGCTTGCTGTTGTTATTGACAAAATCGTAAAACTTTGTCGCTGCATTCAAAACGTCTTCTGGCGTAGGTACCTTAGGCATTTCTGGAATTTCTACCTTAGTAACAATAGTGTCACCTTCCTTGCGAACGGTAGTTTCGTATGCTCCGAGCTTGGCATAGTAGTCTTGCCAAACAGTATTGATAGCCATAGCCAATACATCTGATCGAATTTCATAACCATTGCGGTTAATCTTCACTTCGGGCATCTGTGGAATAACAGTCTTAAGGCTGTCAAACATTTCTTGCATCATCTTGTTAGTGTCGGTCATTTTTCTTTCCTTCTCTGTGTGTTTATAACGTGCTATTTGCGCACAATTAAAATATACAGCATAACATGATCTGTGTCAAGAATTAAACTGTATATTTCTATTTATTTACATGTAGTTAGCTATTGAAGCGAACAATACAATTGCAGCGGTTACACCATACATTATTAGTGCTGTCACTATTCCTGCTGAACCTTTCATTAAAATACTCCTCTGTGTGAATAATTGTCTTTTAGTTGATAAGGGGCTGATCCCCTTTGGATATTCTTCAACCTACGTTCAAGGTCGCAAATATCAGTCGAAGCTTCTAAATACTTCTTTTCTGGATCAACTGTCTCCAGAAGTCTCTTAAACCAATTCATGACTGTACCTCCGGATTCTTTCCAGATACCTTAAAATTCTTAACAGCCCAATCTCGGTCTGCTCTATTTCTAAACTCTGATCGAGCCCAGCTTTCTATGTCTCCGTGTTTTGGACAACTGCGTCCAAACATGGAAACAAATGCTTTAAAAAAGTTCATTTCTTTCTCCTATGGTTGGATGCTTAAGGTTAGCAATACCGCGGTTCTTCCCCGCCGCCACTACTTTTGAGGCATGTAAAATGCCCTAGTCTTTCCTAGCGTCTGCTTATACATACATATATATATGCTGCAATGCACAAAAAGTCAATAGTATTTGTTACACAGGAGTTATGTGGTTTCCACATAACTCCTGTGTATCTTAACGCATACACAAAAAATTAATGTAACCGTAATGATATTGTAACAAAATTATGTTATAGTATCTTTAAATAAAGTCGTAATAAGATACTTTATTTGCAGCATAACGAAAGGAAATTTCAATGCGTACACATTATATTATAGTAGCTATTGCAGCCCTTGTTTTCACTGCCGGTGCAGCTGAGGCAAGAGACCAAATAAGAGTAGTTGGATCTTCAACTGTATTTCCATTTGCTACTACCGTAGCGGAAAATTTTTCTAAATCTACTAATTTTAAATCCCCTGTTGTTGAATCAACAGGATCAGGTGGAGGATTTAAATTGTTTTGTAATGGAACAGGAGTAGAAAATCCAGACATCACAAACGCTTCTCGTGCAATAAAGAATAGTGAAATAGAACTATGTGCATCAAATGGTGTAACAGCAGTAGAATTAAAGATTGGATTTGATGGAATTGTTTTAGCTAATTCAAATCAAGGAACAGACCTTAATCTCACAATTGAAGAACTTTACCAAGCAGTTGCAGAAAAGGTTCCAAGTGAGAATGCAGGTTGGATTCCTAATCCAAATAATAAATGGAGTGATATTAATCCTACATTCCCAGATCTTGAAATAGAAATTCTTGGACCTCCACCTACTAGTGGAACAAGAGATGCATTTGTTGAACTTGTGATGCATGGTGCTTGTGAAGAACTTGGTGTCCCAAAGGAAGACATTAAGAATAATTGTTCGTCTGTAAGAGAAGATGGAAGATTTATCGAAGCAGGTGAGAATGATAATTTGATTGTACAGAAATTAGATACAAATCCAAATGCATTTGGAATATTTGGTTATTCGTTCTTAGAAGAAAATGGAGATAAAATAAAAGGTGCTACTATAAATGGTGTTGCTCCTGAGTTTGAACTCATAGCAAATGGAGACTATCCAATTAGTCGTTCATTGTTTGTTTATTTTAAGAAAGAACATTTTGGACAAATACCAGGCCTAGTTGAATTTGCTGAATATTTTGCAAGTGACAAAATGATAGGGCCAGATGGCGCAGCAGCATACAAAGGACTAATACCCCTTTCAAAAGAACAAAGAGAAACTAATCTTGCTAACCTAAAAACAAACTTCTAATATATTTAGGCAAGGCAGCAATTGTATGCTGTCTTGCCTCTTGACAAGCCCATAAGATTAGTGTACAGTTTAAACTTAACGTAGAGGTCAAAATGTCAGACGATGTTACTATCACAGCATTCTTAGGAGTTTTTGAAGAAAAACTCGAAAAGATGAAAAAGAGACTAAAATTAGAATTAGAAAAGACCAGCAAGGATCGAAACAAGGTTTGGCTTAAAGAATCAATTAAAGAAGCAAAAAAGATGAGAGACCTTGTAAAGAAGATGAAAAAAGAAACAAAAGATTCTTGTCCACACTGTGGTAAAGATCTTTAAAGAGGTATTAAGTATTTGGTAACACTAAATATTGGTGGAGAACAAATATGAAAAAACGTACCAGAAGCATTCTTGAAGAACTAAACAGTGTTGGCATGAGACGCGACACAGATCATCTAGTTGAGGCAACAGGTAGTAATCTTATCGAAAGTTGTATTAATTTGTTAAACAAGATAACATCATCATATGATGAAGATACAGCGGCAGAGCTTGAACGTAGATTTCTTAATTCTATAAGATCAGGCGATCCAAAAAAGTTTAAACGTTCTATGAATAAAGTAATAGAATCACGCAAACGAGGAAATAATGAGCGGTAATGTTTTTAAAGACAATAACGGAAACTCAATTACAACAAGAATTAAAAAAGAAAATGTAGATGTTACGATACAGTACCTTGAAAATTTAACAGGTATCGAAAATTTACACAAAAATAAATTAGGCTCAACCGGCCTTTACAAAACAAGTGGTGACATAGACCTTGCCGTTGATCACCATATTCCAAAAAAACTATTATACAATCTTTTATGTCTACTTAGCAATCCTAACTCAGTTAAGATAAGTGGTATCAACGTACATTATCTTTCGCATATCATTAATCAAGAAGGGGAATATGTTCAAGTTGATTTTATGTTTGGAGAACCAAACTGGCTTAAATTTGCTTACGCTGGATCCCCAAGAGAAGGATCTCTTTTTAAGGGTAGACACAGGGCTATTTTATTGGCTTCTATCGCAAAAGCAAAAGGAATGAAGTGGTCTCCTAGTAACGGATTAAAAGATAGAAAAACAGATGAGCTATTAAGTGATGATCCTTATACAGTTGCAGAGATGCTATTTGATGATTCGATCTTTCCAGATCAGCTTCTTAGTGTAGAAAGTATTAACAGGATTATCAGTCCATTAAAAGACTATAATGAATTAGTATCTGATGCTGTAGATACTTTTAAATCTGAAGGTCTAATTTTGCAACAAGAAAGAGACGACTAAAATGTTTTTAGATAAGGGCTTTATAGAAGATAGATGTGTTGGTCGATATTATTCTCATCCGGAAGATTTGCTCTTTTCGCGCACAACAGAAGGAAAGTGGTCATTTGATTTAATCCAAGCTGCAATCACTATTTTAAATGAAGTTGCAGTAGGAATGATAAGTCCTTCTATTAAGTGGGATGGCAGTCCTACTGTGTATTGGGGGAGAGAACCAGATGGTACTTTTGTTCTAGTTGGGAAAAATGGATGGGGCCGTAGTAAATCTACTTCTTCTAAAGAATTACACGATTTTATAATGTCAACCGGAAAGGGAGAAGAATGGCGACAAGATTTTGCAGATAGCATGGCTGAAATTTTCGAGATAGTTAAAGCTTCTACCCCAGACGATCAACGAGAATATTTTTATGGCGATATACTATTTCATCCAAATAATACCTTTAGTGAAGATGACCATAGTTATAAATTTACACCTAATAAAGTAACATACGAAATTGATAAACACTCAGAATTAGGAAGACTAATGTCTTCTTCAAAAGTAGGAATTGCAATCCATCAAGGTTATTCTGAGTTTGGTAACAAAACCGGCAGGATGATTCCAGATCTTAAATTTTCTAAAGATTCTAATCTTTTTGTTGTAAATCAAATTTATGTAAATGCAACATACTTTTGTGAAAATTTATCAAAACTAACAGAAGGTAGTCGTGCCTATACACTAGCTTCGACTTATAAACATGATATTTACAAGTTTTTACGATTACGAAAGGGATTGTCAGATCTTAATGAGATATTTTACAGATATTTTAATCATATGTTTCGAACTCAACAATTCCATTTAGTGGACGAAGATACGTTTGTAGAATTTTTAAAAGAGTCGAAAGTTTCAATAAAAAAACAAGAAGCCATAAAAGAACTAATAGAAATCCATGAAGATGGATTTCATGGAATACTAGAAGTATATAAAGCGGTTTGTGTCTTTAAAGATAAAGTTATAGAAATACTTGATCAAACAGAAGGCACAGTAACTTCAGCCACCGGAAATGTACCAGGTGGAGAAGGATACATAGTTGACAAATACAGACTGAAACTAGTTCCTAGATTAAGATGGCACCCCAACTAAATAATTCATACATTTGGAGAAAAGAAAATGACTAAAGAACTTAATGAAATGAAACAGTTAGCAGGTATGAGAATACCAATTAACGAAACGGCAGAATCAACTGCAAGAAAGTTGATGAATCTTGCTATGAAACAAAAGATAGATGAAAATGCAAATATGTTGTCTCGAGTAGGAGAATCACTTCTTGATTACGGACAACCATTTGGTCCTACCAACTTAAAACAAGTTGCAGAGAGAGCAGGGGTAACTGAACAAGTTGTGCTCAAAGCATTAGAATACGCCAAGAAGAATTAAGGTATTCTGAAAGAGAACCAAAAAGTACCTTAAGTAGGCGTTTTTCCTCCTTTATGGTAAATAAATGTAACAGGACCAGTAGACTTGGTCCGCCATAAAGGAGAATATTACAATGGCAACATTCGCACGTATTAACGGTTTCGGCAACTATGCTCAGGGAACCATTTATTCAGTAGCACAGCTAGATGCATATCTAATTGACGCACAGGCAGCATTAACCACAGAAGACGATGGAGCAGACGAAGCAATGGAGGCAATCATCCGTGAAGTACAGCCTCTTATGTATTACTCAGCCGGCACGGCTCAAACTATTACAGTAGTTGTTGACGGACATGCAGTTAACGCAGCAACTCTTCAGGCACGCCTGCGTAACTTGGGTTCAAGCGTTGGACCAAATGGTTTTGATCTAAGTGCAGCAACCGTTGTTGCAGCTTCGACACTAGTCGCTACCTAATCGACCGCTGAGGGTAACAGCCGAAAGGGCTCACATTTAATGTGGGCCCTTTCTTCTTGACGGCTATATAAGTTATGAAGTTTATAGTCCATACAATAATTGATATCACACAAACTCGTGCAAGAAGAGGCGAAGATCATTTTTTGGTTAATCAGCAACAAAATTTTATGACCTTCTTACAAACTTTAGGATTAAGAGCTAATCCAACAGTAAAAAATCCTCCTTCACAAAAAGAAATCTCGCTAACAGGAATGGGGTTTGGAACTCGATATAAGGGAACTCATCTCGTATGGACATTTGAATTTGATATAGAATATGAAGATGCTTTAGATTTAACAATGTTAATTGAAGATTTTGATTTAGTTCCTATTATATTAGGATTAAACGAAACAGCAAAAATAGAAAAAAGTGTCTTTCGAACAAAGGATAACAAAGAACGTAACATAATATTCAATTTAATAAATGACTAAATACTGTCGACAAAGGACGAATATAAATGAACGTAGAAAAAGAGAATTTAGAGGCACACGTTGAGTTATGTCGTCATCGGTATGAAATGTTGGAACGCAGACTCGGTATAATTGAAGGCAAAGTCGAAAATATAAGAGAAGAAGTTTCAAACGGTAACAAATCAATGGTAAAGGTAATAATTGGTTCTACTGGTACAATTGTTACGGGCCTTTTGTCTACCATTGTCGTATTGTTATTAAACTTTAATGGTAATTAAAATTTATTATGCTCATAAGGGAATTATCAAAACCAATTGAAGAGAAACAAGTATGGGGTCGTACTGGAAAGAAGATAACAAGAAAATATCGTTGTACTTCTGGATCAAGAAAAGGAAGAACCGTAGCCAAGTTAGCTCAATGTTTTGCAGCACCCAACTTTAAAAAGAGCATTAGACTTAAACAGACCAAGGCAAGACTTGGTCCAAAAATGATAAGAAAAGCACGAAGAACAAAGAAATATAATCCGGTTTCTAAAAGGGTACAGAGGATGAACAAACAATGAGATTAGCTGAAATTGAAGAAGCAGTAAAAACTGCATTTGGGCGTAAGGGATCTTCTATAACAAGAAAATATCGTTGTACTTCTGGATCAAGAAAAGGAAGAACCGTAGCGAAACCGTCAACTTGTAACGCTCCAAAAAATATTAAAGCTTCAACTTCCTTAAAAAGAACCAAAGCAAGATTGGGCGGTAAGATGAAAGCATTTCGTTCAAGAACAATGCGTTCGAGCGGCCAATCTAAAAGCATACAGCGTTTGAATAGAGGCGGACCTAAAGGAAGATGAGATTAAATGAATTTGAAAAAGGTGCTGTTTCTAATGTTAGAAAACAATACGGTGATGTAGTTGAGTCTTTACCTGCTATAGCCGGATTAGCAAGAGGCACCGGAATGGTAGCAAGAAAAGCAGCTCAAGCAACCGCGCGCGGAGCATCTAAATTAGCAGGCGCTGTTAAACAAACAGTAGGATCAAGTGGTCCTAATGCAACAGTAGGAACACAAGGTCCTACTGGCGGCGGAACATCAGGTGGAACAAGTTCTGTATCTGCAACTTCTTCTAAGATGGGAGCAGGACAAACACAACAAGGTGGAATTGCTCAAAAAGCTGCCGATAAAGCATTACAACAAGTATCAAATAAATTAATAAGAAGAGGCGGACAAGTTCCTCTTCCAAACCAAGACAACCAAGTCCAACAATACAAGGTGGACAATGTACAGGGCGACGAAGTAACATTGATAGACCCTAAAGCAAGACGGAAACCAGGGCAACCAGATAAGGTCGTTGTGAAACGACAAGACATTGAACCAGTTATCAAAGGGATGATGGGAAACAATGAAACTAAATGAGTTAGTTGGTGAATTCCGTGTAATTATGACGAATGAAGAATCTGAAATTCTAGAAAGAATGGAAGAAGTTTCGTATGTCTCTTCTTATAATGAAAGAGAGAGATATGTTATTGAAAATCTTATTCGAAAAAGCCTTGTAAGTAAAGTCGTTAGAGACGGAGTAGTCTTGGTAGTTAGGAATGATTGACGGTGATTTACTTGTTAAAGAATTAGAAAAACTTCTTAACGATAATATCGAAAAGTTACTCATCCCTCACGTTCGTGGAAATTCTATTCGCATCAAACATCATATAATAAGAAAATCGAAAGCTGGTTGGCTAATATACGATATAAAAGAAAATCAACAAATAGCCAAAATGTTTTCAAAAACTGCTGCAATCGCCCTTGCTAAAACATTAGCTCAGGGTCTAGATGAGATTGAAAAAATACAATATTTAGATTTTAATATAAAGAAAAATTATAATGATGCAATCTTTGCCAAGCACAGCTTAATAAAAACCAATAATCAAATAAAAAGAGAAGTATGTTTAGTTAAATACGAAGTAGCAAAAGAACGAACAAAATTAGCCAAACGTAAATTAGATGAATATATTTTTAATTGAGATAAATACTGATAATAAACTGCCAAGGAAGAGGTAACATGAAGTTAAATGACATTTCAAAACCACTAAGCGCAGCGCAACTGAATGAAAACCTCTCAAAGAAATTTGGACAGAGGATTAAGATAGAAACATTTACGCGCGAGCAGCTTGAGAATGTTCGTAATAAGTTACGCACTACACTATCACAAATTGAAACAAACGAAAGTTTTGATTCAGTAAACAACGAAGGTTATCAAAAGAATAAGATGTTCCTTGATGTAGTTAACGCTGCAATTAAAGAAATGGACGAATCAGATGATAACACTGATACGCCAGATGATAACACCGACGAAAGTCTTAAATTTCATAAAAAGCGTAAGTTCAAAAAGTCACATTCTAATCGTTGGAAGCATTTTGGTGACGAAGAAGAAAACAATGCCCCTGCAATAGAAGCAAGAGAAGAAAAAGTAGCCAAAAAATCAAATTTTGACGAAAGATCATTAAGGAGATTGCAAAGAGCTAGAACACTTGACCAAGCACAAGAAATAGCTTTATCAATTATAAATGATCCAGAAAATACAATTAAACCTGAAAAGAAAAAATATTTTGCAAGACAGATAGAACGAGCAAATAGTCCGTTAAAAATAGTTGACATGTTTTATCAAATGATGCTTTCGGGTGAAGGACTAGGAACAATAGGAACAAGAGACGGTATGGGAAAATCAACTTATAGAAATAAATTTGAATCTAAAAACCTTAGAGAAGGTGAAGAAGATAAAGCAGAAATTATTATGGCTGCAAAAGATATGGTTGACCGACTAACAGGTTGGATGGAAGATACTGCAGAGATGCAGACTGAGTCCATGCTTGAATTAGCAGATGCTATAAGAGACGAACTTGGGTCACAACAAAGTGAAGGATTCTCTTCTCAAGTTAAGCCTGCCCTAGAAACACTATATCAAGCAATGGAACAAACTCGTGTAACACTAACACAAGGTGTTGGTTTGTTAACAGGTGAAACAGATGATATGGGAATGATGGGCGCAGATGACGAAATGGGCGGCGACGATATGGAACCAACAGTTGATGGAGAAGATCCTCTAGCAATTGATGGAGAAGATCCATCAGCAGGCGACGAAGATCCGCGAGCAGGCGACGACGAGTTTGGAGCATCTGGTGCAGCAGACGGTGGTAGTGAATTGGCTGGCCGCCCCAAGAGAGAAAGCCGAGATCGTCGTATGGAAATGAAACGTAAGATGCTTGAATCTTCTCGTAGATTAGGTATGTTGCTAGGTTCAAAAAAAAACCGCTAAGTGAAGGAATTGATACAAACAAAATTTATCAAGTTCTTGAATATTATAAGAATGTAGGTAAGTTAAAGTTATCAATTAAGAAATTAGATATTGTGATGCGCAACATAGGTGCATCACAATTTAATTATGAAGTTTTCAAAGCAGCATATGATTCCGATACAAAATTACAAGAATTAGTATCTGATTTTGATGAAAACAATATTACATTGTCTGATGGTAGTGCAGAATTAGAACCAGGTGCAGCTGAAGTTGGATCAGGTGGTGATTCAGTATCAAGTATGGCCCGCCGAGCAACTGACCTGGGCGACAAGCTCTAATGAGATTAGTTGAATTATTTGATCGCCCACTTTCTTATACTTGGAAAGAAAAAGCTGAAGACCTCTGGGAAGGTTCTTTTAGATCGCCGTCGGGTCAACTAGTTTCTTTTATAGCAGAGAAACAAGGAAAAGCATGGGAAGTAGTATTTCATGTTAATCAGTCTCAAAACGTAACAGGAGAGGGTGACGAGATACCTATCTTTAGCACAGTTTTAAAGATGTTGTTTGAGTTTGCTCAAACAATGGAGCCATGGAAGGTAGTATTTGAATCATCAGAACATGAACCATCAAGGGTAAAATTGTACAATGCAATGGTATCTAAATATGCCCGAGCAAACGGATATTCTACAAAGATAAAACAAAAAGGTAGTGGTTCCTTTGTTTTTGTCTTGGCAAATATTTCTTGACTTTAGAGTGAAGATCAAGTATAATTATACATGACATTAATTAACCCTAAATATGATTATGCTAAACTTACAAGAGCAACAGTAGAAGGAAAGAGAAAGTACCAAACACCGGATGGTGGCAAGGTATCCTCGGTCACTACTATATTAGATGCTACAAAACCCGAAGAGAGTCAAGTTGCTTTAGATAACTGGCGTAAGAGGGTAGGGCATCAAAAAGCACAGAGCATAACTACAGAAGCAGCCAATCGCGGAACAAGAATGCACAAGTATCTTGAAGACTATGTAGATACAGGTATATGGCCAGAGGCTGGTTCTAATCCTTTTGCAAAACAATCACATATGATGGCAACTATTGTAAAAGAGCAAGCATTATCTTATGTTGATGAGATATGGGGGTCGGAGGTTGCTCTTTATGTTCCTCAGATTTATGCAGGAACAACTGACCTAGTTGGAATTTACAAAGGTAATCCTGCTATAATGGATTTTAAGCAATCAAATAAAATTAAAAAAGCAGAATGGATACAAGACTACTATTTGCAGATTTCTTTATATATCGAAGCACACAATGACATGTTTGGAACAGACATCAAGCACGGACATATATTCATGTGTGTACAAGATGGAACATATCAACAGTTTGACTTATCGCCTGCCCCTGATCCACATTTCGGCAGAACATATGAGGATTGGAGATATATTGCATTAGATCGCGTTTATCAATATTATGAAAAATTTAGTAAAAAATAACGCATAAATATGTTATGAAACATACTAAGGAGAAATAAAGTGGCTGTCGTTCAAATCTCAAGGATACAAGTTCGTAGAGGGCAAAAGAATGCAGGTTCTGGATTGCCACAACTTGCAAGTGGAGAACTTGGTTGGGCAATTGATACCCAACAACTTTATATAGGTAACGGATCTGTTAGCGAAGGTGCGCCTGCTGTTGGTAATACCGAAATATTAACTACAAATACTGATATATTTTCTTTAATTGATACGTACACATACGATGCAGACGATTTAATAGTTCAAACCGGCAGCACTCCTACTAATCCAATTGCAAGAACATTACAAGATAGGTTAGATGATAGAGTTTCGGTTCGTTCATTTGGAGCAACAGGAGATGGATCGGATCAAACAGAAGCTTTTCAACGGGCAATAGATCAACTCTTTATAAACACGGCTACAAAAGGCAATGCATCAAGTAGACTTATATTACACATTGAACCCGGAGAATACTTAATATCCGAAACTATCTATGTCCCTCCTTATGCTAACATCGTTGGAGCAGGAAAAGACAAGACTATAATAAATGGTGCTAACAATATCACTGTTTTTCAAACAGTAAATTCAACCTCTGTTCCGGGTAGTCCTGCACTTGATGCTACTAGCACCACACTCAATCAAGCAAAATATATTAATATGTCGGGCTTAACTATAAACACAGTTGGAGATGAAGCCAAGGGGTTGGTTTTAGAAAGTTGCACAGATTCAATATTTCATGATATGAAAATAACAGGTGATTGGGAAAGTGGTGATGCTGTTTCAATAACAGGCATTGGTATAAATTTGAAATCACTTTCAACTCCTGTTACTTGTACTCGTAATAGATTCTCTAATATAGAAATTGTTGGATTTTCATATGGAGTTGAATCAAGATATGACATAACCAATAATACATTTGAAGATTGTGTTTTTCAAACATTAGGGCAAGGTGTAACATTTGGAAGAAATACAAACGGGGGTGTAAGCGGACAATTTACAGGACCACTTAATAACACAATAACAAATACCGAATTTAGAGATATAGATCAAACAGCACTTCGAGTTATCAATGGAAAGTATAATTTAAGTGAAGGTAACCATTATTATGATATAGGCAACGACGGTGGTACAGAAGCCAGTGCTATATATTCTGTTATAGAATTTAATGATCCAACTAACAGTTCAGCAAATGATCATATTTCTAGATTTGCATCTCTTTCAGTTGACGGTACTTATATTAACGATCCTTTTGTTCCAGATCTAGCAGGAGATGCTATAGTTGAACAGGGGTTCGTAAATAACGCAACAATTGTTCAAACCGGAGCAGGAACTACTATATTTAGGCTACCAGCAGATTCAGACAAGTCATACGAAGTAGATTACATTTATAGATCCAATCAAGTTGATGCTTTAAGAAGAGGAACTTTACGATTTACAGTAGATTATTCGGAATCAACAGTTGAGATAGCAGAAGAATATGAGTATAATGGTAATTCAGCATACTTGACTTCTCTTTCATTTAATGCGTCGTTGACAGATGAAGATTCTGATGCTAGTATAGATACACTTGTAGTAACTTATGAAAACACTGTGACATCGGATACTGCAAATTTTTGGTTTAAGGTAAAGACTTATTCATTGTCATAATATGTTTAATGAAATTGACTACTACAGTCGATTAAAAAGTTGGAATGAACTTCGAGCTTCGCTTGAAGATTCTGACGACCCCTTTGGAGATCTCCAAAGGTTCTATAAGGAAGCGCCGCTTATTTCAATGGCAGCAGATCCTTATGATAAACTTTCTTGGCCTGATCCCTGGGAACAGATCGAGGAAAATATTTATTGTCCTTTTACGGTAGTACTGGCGATGTATTATAGTCTCCAGTTAAGTCGTCGCTTTAGTGATAGTAAATTTGAGATACATATAGGTACGGATGGAAACAAAGAACAGATTTTGTATTTCTTGCGTGTGAACGGCCGACCAATTGGATTATGGGATGATGAAGATGTGCAAACAGTTATATCACAAGAAGTTCACATCATGCCTTCGTCCCTATAAATAACCAGCTAATTTAAAATAGGAGATAAAATGTCTGACGGAATTATGATCATTAAAAGAGACGGATCAAAGGAACCTTTAAATATTGATAAGATACACTTTGTTGTTGACGAAGCTACTAAAGGACTAGCCGGAGTTTCAGCTTCACAAATTGAAATGAATGCAAATCTACAATTTTACGATGGAATGACAACAAAAGAAATACAAGAAATACTAGTTCGATCTGCTAATGATCTAATATCATTAGATAATCCAAACTATCAATACGCAGCCTCAAGGCTGCTTCTTTATGGAACATATAAAGAAGTTTTTGGTGGATATCAAACAATTAGCTTGCGAGAAGTAATTGAAGACAATATACTAAGGGAAGTATACGATAAAAAAATACTTGAACTATACGATGATGTTGAACTAAAAAGATTAAACTCGTATATAAATCATAAAAGAGACGAAAACTTTACATATGCAGGATTGAGACAAGTAGTTGACAAATACCTAGTTCAGGATCGATCAACTGGGCAAGTATTTGAAACTCCTCAATATATGTACATGATGATAGCAGCAACTCTTTTCTCTGGGTATCCCAAAGAAGAACGTATGCAATTAGTAAAAAGGTACTACGATGCAACCTCATTATTTAAGATTAACATACCAACTCCTGTCATGGCCGGAGTCCGTACTCCAATTCGTCAGTTCGCTAGTTGTGTCTTGGTTGACAGCGATGATACCCTTAATAGTATCTTTTCTAGTGATATGGCTATCGGTAGGTATACAGCACAACGGGCCGGCATTGGTATCAACGCGGGACGAATTAGAGGCGTCAATTCGAAGATCAGAAACGGAGAAATAGCACATACAGGTGTTGTCCCGTTTCTAAAGAAATTTGAAGCCACTGTTCGTTGTTGTACTCAAAATGGAGTAAGAGGTGGTTCGGCCACTGTTCATTTCCCAATTTGGCATCAAGAAATTGAAGATATACTTGTATTAAAGAATAACAAAGGAACAGAAGATAATCGAGTAAGAAAGCTAGACTATTCGATACAATTAAACAAAACTATGTATGAACGCCTCCTAACAGGAGGTGATATCACCTTGTTCTCACCACATGATGTTCCAGACCTATATGAAGCATACTTTGGTGATCCTAATGTGTTTAAGGAATTGTATGAATCTTATGAAAGAAAAATTTCAATAAAGAAAAGAAAAATTTCTGCAATGAAATTATTTTCTGAATTAATGAAAGAGAGAGCTGAAACAGGTCGAATTTATATAATGAATGTCGATCATTGTAATACACATTCTTCTTTTGTTGATAAAATCTACATGTCAAATCTTTGCCAAGAAATAACTTTACCAACAAAGCCATTACAGCATATAGATGATCCAGAAGGAGAGATTGCACTTTGTATTCTCTCTGCTATCAATGTTGGATTGTTAAAGGATATTTCTGAATTAGAAGATTTGTGTGATATAGGAGTAAGGGCACTTGAAGAGATAATTGATTATCAAAAATATCCAATCCTGGCAGCAGAAATATCAACTAAGAAACGCCGTTCTCTAGGAATAGGTTATATAGGATTGGCACATTATCTAGCCAAGAACAAAGTTAAGTATTCAGATCCAAAGGCATGGGAGTCTGTACATGAGCTAACAGAAGCTTTTCAATATTATCTACTCAAAGCATCTAACAAGTTAGCTAAGGAAAGGGGACCTTGTGAAGGTTATAACCAAACCAAATACTCACAAGGATTACTACCAATTGATCATTACAAAAAGGATTTAGATAATGTCGTACCAAATACACTCAGATTTGATTGGGAGCAGCTTCGTTCGGACATTCAAGAGTCGGGATTACGGCACTCAACATTGTCAGCACAGATGCCATCGGAGAGCAGTTCCGTTGTGTCGAATGCAACAAACGGAATTGAACCGCCGCGCGGATACTTGTCCGTTAAGAAGTCAAAAAAAGGCCCTCTTAAACAGATTGTTCCACAATATCAAACTCTTCGTAACTACTATACATTGTTATGGGAAATGCCCTCCAACGAAGGATACATCAACATTGTTGCCGTCATGCAAAAGTTCTTTGACCAAAGTATCTCAGGAAACTGGAGTTACAATCCAACACAATTCGAAAACAACGAAGTACCAATGTCCGTAATGATGAAAGACTTGTTACAAACCTATAAATTAGGATGGAAGACTTCTTATTACTTAAACACTTATGATTATAAAACTGATGATGAAATAGTATTTGAAGAAGAAAAGATAGCTGTTCCTTTAAAATTAGAAATAATGGAAGATGCAGAAGATTGTGAAGCTTGTAATATATAATTCTTGACAAATTGCACAAAGACGTTATTATAAACTATAAGAAGGAACAAGAATGGGTAAAACTGTATTCAATACTAATAAGGTAGATTTCACTAAACAACATATGTTCTTTGGTGAAGATCAAAATACACAAAGATATGATACATTTAAGTTTCCAGTATACGACAAGTTAAATCAAACTATGCTTGGATATTTCTGGAGACCTGAAGAAGTAAGTTTACAAAAAGACAGAGCAGACTATCAAAGTTTTCGTCCTGAACAAAAACACATATTTACTGCTAATTTGAAGTATCAAACCCTTCTAGACAGCGTGCAGGGTCGGGGACCATGCCTAGCATTCCTCCCTCACGTTTCGTTACCAGAGCTAGAAGGATGCATCGTCACTTGGGATTTCTTTGAGACGATCCACTCACGTTCATACACGCATATAATGAAAAACATCTATGCGGATCCGAGTGAGGTGTTTGATACTATACTTGATGACCAAGAGATACTAAAACGAGCAGCCAGTGTTACTAAAAATTATGATACCTTTACTAACACAGCTGATGAATGGTTTCACCACGGTCGAGGGTCATTGCACGAAGTAAAAAAGAAACTTTACCTTGCAATGATGAATGTAAATATTCTCGAAGGATTGCGATTTTATGTTTCTTTTGCATGTACTTTTGCATTCGGAGAACTTAAAATAATGGAAGGTTCAGCTAAGATCATTTCTCTTATAGCAAGAGATGAAGCACAACATTTGGCACTAAGCACACACATTCTTAAGAATTGGTCACAAGGTAAAGATGATCCCGAAATGGTTGAGATCGCAAAAGAATGTCGTGAAGAAGTAATTGAAATGTGGAAAAATTGTGTGCTTGAAGAAAAGGCTTGGGCAAAACATCTTTTTAAGGATGGTTCAATAATTGGATTAAATGAAACATTGTTGCATCAATATGTAGAATATATTGCCAATAGAAGATTAAAAGCATTAGGATACGAAGCAATATTTGATGCACCTGTTAATACAAATCCATTGCCATGGACTCAACATTGGTTAAGTTCAAGTGGATTACAAGTGGCTCCACAAGAAACAGAAGTCGAATCTTATATTATCGGCGGCATTAAACAAGACGTTAGCGGAGATACTTGGAAAGGATTTGAACTATGATTGGTAACTGGAATAAGATAAAAAATACTTTAGTAGTGGATTTAGAACAAGATAGAAGAAAACCATTTTTAGAAGTATTAGATCTTTATATGGAAAAGGTAAAACTACAAACTAATAATGAGTATGATTTGAATTTGCTTCATAAGATTTTCATTCCAGTAATGCGAGTTGCATACGGGAAGATAGATGATGTAATGGATCCTGAAGAATTTTTTAAATTAACACTTGAAACGATTAAAATAGAAAAAGTACCAACACCTACATTAGGTGACCATAAATTTGAAATTTTTGAGGAAGATGATCTTCCTCAACCTAAACCTGATGAAAATTTAATATCCAAACAATTAGGTGAGATAGCAAATACCATTATTTTTAGAGCTAACAGGAGATCTTAATGGATACTATTATATGGACAAAGAAACATTGTCCTTTTTGTGTAAGAGCAAAAGAATTATTCGATAGTAAAAAAATTGAATATGAAGAACGTGTAATTGGTGAGCAATGGACGCGTGATCAGCTATTAGAAGCGGCACCAGAAGCTAAAACTGTGCCTCAGATATGGCTTAGAGGAAAATACATAGGTGGATATGATGATCTACAACAGTATTATGAAGACCACAATATGTGGGGAGAAAATTAATTGATAATTGAAAAGAAATTTGCAACAAACGACACTGTTTCTATAAAGCTTTCGTCTGGGGAAGAAATCGTTGGACGATTTGTGTCTATGTCAGATTCAGAAGTTATAATAAGCAAACCAATGAGTTTACTTGCTACACAAAACGGAATGGGGCTTTCCCCATTTATGTTTACAGTTTCGATGGATAATAAATTTCCATTTAATCGAAATTTAATTTCAGTAATGATTCCAACGGAATCTAATATGGCTAGTCAATATATTGAACAAACATCTGGATTAAAGTTCTAAATGGCCGATCCGATAGAGTTACCAAGTTTTGTATCTGAGGGGATAGCTTCTCTCGAAACAGGTACAGAATCTTTGTGCAAAGCAACTTCTAATTTTTGTCAATTTGGTAGCACTCTAAATTCTTTATTACCTGATCTACCAGACTTTAGTCAAATAACAGCAGCAATAGAAGAAGCTATGGGAGCCGCATCTACAGCAATTGGTACCATTACAAAAGCCATAAATGATGCCCTTGCACCGGTTTATGAAATAATTGATCAAATTAATACTGCAATAGAAAATGCAATTGGAGCAGTGGCTGATGCACTTTCTGCAGCCGGTAGTGCAATAATGGATACTCTTGGTTCTGCATTTGAAACTTTCAATGCCGCAATAGCAAGTCTTACTGGAGCAGTTCAAGGGGTAATTGATTTAGCTGTAGGTGAGCTTTCAAATCTAGTTTCTAATATAAAAATATCAACTTGTGAAGAAGCTGCTTCGTCAGTTGCTAGTATCCCAGAAGGTGCAAGTGGATTTATTGACGAGATTTCTAATGGGATAGCAGGCGGAATTGATTCCTTTAGTTCTAATTTTGGGCCCGGAGTTGAATCAGCACTGTTAGGTAGCAGTACATCAATTAATAATGCTACTTCAACCGCTTCTTCGGCATCTGAAACAGTTATCGTAGAGATTGCCGATCAATTGTCAGCTTTGGGATCATTAATAATATGAGTTTTAGACCCACAGCAAGGCTAGGAGATAGAACACATGGAGTCTGTTATGCACATGATAGTCCCTTAACAGTTGGTGGTACTATCATAACAGCTTCCCCTAATGTTTTTACAAACAACAGAGGTACTGCTCGAATTGGAGATATTGTTTTAGCTGACTGCGGTCATCAAAGTTCAATAATAACAGGATCGCCTACAGTTTTAGCAAATAATAGACTTGTTGCTCGAATTGGAGACAAGACTGATGGATCACCATATGACGCAGAAATTATAACTGCATCACCCGATACATTTAAAGAACCATAAGAGGAAAAATGCAAAATTTTCAACGAATACTAACTGACGTAGACGGTGTTTTATTAGAGTGGGAATCTGCTTTCCACGCATGGATGAAAGAAAAAGGATATAATCAGTTAGAAGACCCGGAAGTTTCTTATCATCTAGACAGCTATTACAATTTAGATTCTTTGCGCGTAAAGGAATTGATATCACAATTTAATGAAAGTGCATGGATTGGTTATTTAAAACCATTGAGAGATAGTGTCAATGTTGTTCAAGAAATATACATTGAACATCATCATTTTGAAGCTATAACTTCTTTATCACTTGATCATTGGGCAGGTGAGCTAAGAAGAAGAAATCTTGAAAGATGGTTTGGACCTGCCGTAAGAAGATGTCGGTGTATTGGAACCGGGGCCGACAAAGATGACATCTTAAAAGAATATGAACCAAGCTGGTGGATTGAAGATAAACCAGAAAATTGTGATGCAGGGCTAAAAGCTGGACATCGCCCAATATTAATGGATCACGAACATAACCGTTGGTACAGCAACCCCAATGTTATAAGAGTTAAAAATTGGAAAGAAATAAAGGAAATCGTTTTATGACTACACATGAAGAAATAGTACAAGCATTCAATAATTATTTGTTTGAAGTTCAATCATTTGAAGATAAGAATGTAAAGGCAGCAGCAGCTAGAGCAAGAAAAGCACTTGGTGATCTTGGTAAGTTGTCTAAGAATAGAAGAGCAGAAATCCAAGAACGAAAGAATGGTATGTAATGACAACAAATGTCGGTTTTGAAGTAGAAGATATGCATCTTTATTCGAAGAATTGATAAAAAATCAAATTATTAGTTTTTCAAAAAATAAAATGTCTTCACCTAATGTTTATAAAACTAATTTTTCATTAACTGGTGTTTTTATTTCTGAAGTCAGTTATCATGACAACGGAGATATAAAGAGTGTAAAACTCAGAGTTGATCAGGTTACTTAAAGATCAAACTAAATAATAGTAGGGAACGCGGTTGTTCCCTACTACAAAAAGTCCACAAGGATGTGGCAGAACATAAAGGAGCCAAACAATGGCTAAATTACCAAATCCCTTTCCGAGAATCTCGACCACTACGGTCACTACAACTAAAACAAAGAACGAAAAGATCACAAATGGTGTTTCTGCAGGTTATAACGGAACACTTATCGCTTTCGTCTTAGACGAATCCGGGTCTATGAACAACGCATGGGATTCTACTATAGAAGGATTCAATGGCTTTGTCTCAGGACAAAAGAAGACTGAAGGCGAGGCTAAGCTAATGGTGAATAAGTTTGAAGGTGGTAACATCGTTGACTTGTGGGGAATGAAGGATATCAATTCTGCTCCTCCGTTGAGTGTTGATAATTATCGTCCATCTGGCGGAACTAATCTTAATGATGCTATAGGCCAGACGATAGAAGAGATTGACGCGCATCTTAAGACAATGAAAAAGAAAGAGCGTCCAGCTGTGATGATAGTTATCATGACAGATGGTTATGAGAACCAGAGTCGCAATTACAAAACAGAAGAGATAAAAGAGTTGATCAAGCTGCGCGAAAAGAAAGACTGGGGGTTCACTTTCATTGGTGCTGATGTTGATGCGTTTGCAGCAAGTTCAAACTATGGTATGAACGCAAACAACACCATGCAATACAGCAAGAGATCAACCTCTGAAGCTTTTGCAAGCATGAGTGCATCAACTACCCGTTTCCGTTTAGCAAAGTCAATAGGTATGGATACTCAAGGATATTATGCATCTGGTGTTTTTACAGACGAAGAACGTAACAAAAGTAATGGCGGTGAATAATGTTTGATTACACTCATCAATATAGTGCTCGGATAGTTATAAATGATAAAACTGAAGCAGATGAATATTATCATACAGACGGTAATACTTATGTCGAAGCCCGAAAAAACTCGGAATATTCGTTAGAACTAGCCAATAACTCAACTGAAGTAGTATTAATGGTTCCTGCTATTGATGGTCTTTCGGTTATTGACGGTCAACCTGCTGGATTAAGTTCTCCAGGATATATTGTTAAACCTAATTCAAGTATGCAAATAACAGGTTGGCTTAAAAATAATAAAGAAGTTGCTCGTTTTGTATTTTGGGATAAGGATAAATCTTATTCAAACATGACTGGAAGAGGAACAGAAAATACTGGTGTAATTGGTATTTTAATATTTCGTGAGAAACCATTAGATATTACCTTTCCTAAATACGTTGGATGGACTGCTTCTGCTTCTGCTTCTGCTAATACGCAGTTAAGAGCTTCGTCGGTATCAAATTCTGTTAATGATACAGGTACAGGACACGGAAGACTTGAGGAGTTTCATACAAATCAAACTTTCTTTGAAAAACGTGATCCAAATCATCCGGATTCTCAAATTGTATTGTATTATGATACAAGCAAAGGATTGGAAAGACGCGGAATAACTTTGAGATATAAGAGCACATATGCTCCGGATCCTTTTCCATCTTCTCCTGGTTATATCAAAAAAAGTCGTTGACAACTATCATATTTTTGTATAGTATATAAAAATATACAACAACACGTACAAAGGATATACAAATGGCAAAAGGCAAAGGTTCAAAAGGCACAACTTATGTGTCTAAAGGTGAAATTGGGTACGACCGGCGCGCCTCTAAGGAATTGCGTCGAGAATTTGTAGCAAGTGGTGATCGTGCTATCGCACAGCGAGAAGCATGGAAGAAGGGAAAGCGAGTAATGTTGCTGGTTCCTAATTCTGACGGTGCAAATACCCGTGAGCGCTTTGTCCGAGTAGAAGCCCAAACTATTTGGGGTGATCCACGCGGCCGTCGAGGAGATAAGAAGGCAGCTTAACCTATTTGATAGGGCAGAGAATATCTCTGCCCTATCTTTCTCTCTATAAGAAATCCAAAAAATAATTTAAAAGTATTTACAAATCCTCTTAACTTGTGTATAATTTAAACAGTTAAAACACACACACAACAAAGAGGTTAACATGAAAAAGATTCTGTTTGCGGCAACTTTCTTGTTGTCTTTTTCGTCTGTTAGTAATGCTTCAACACTTGGAAATCCTACTGGCTATGGTAAACCTCCTCCAGGACGTGACGAGAGTCAAATTGAATGCCTTGCGTTTAATATCTATCACGAAGCACGTGGAGAAAACCTTGCTGGAAAATTTGCGGTAGCAGACGTAACACTCAACCGAACACGAGACAAAAGATTTCCGGATACTATTTGTGATGTAGTTAAGCAAGGTAGTTTAAAATATCGAAAAGCTGACCACTCACCTAAAATCAACGTGTGTCAATTTAGTTGGTGGTGTGATGGTAAAAGTGACGAACCGTTAGACGAAGAACTTTGGGCAATTTCACTTGATATTGCTTATAAGATTGGATGGGGCCAAAGTTTCCGCGGTATTACAGAAGGTGCTACTCATTATCATGCAACTTATGTAGATCCGGCATGGTCTAAGGATTTCTATATCGTTGGACGAATTGGTAATCATATTTTCTATCGTTGGGATCTTGATTAAATCCAACTAAATACTGTATGGGATTAGCAATACTCGTACTTATAACAGCATTGGCAATCAGTTCTGTTGCTATTTACTATTCAGTAGCAGGATTGGTTGCTATTTTTGCGGCGGCATCTATACCTATTGTAATAATGGGCGGAACACTTGAGATAGCTAAATTGATTACAGCAGTTTGGCTACACAAATATTGGAATAGAACAACTTGGTGGTTAAAGGGATATCTCTCTATTGCTATTGTTGTACTCATGCTCATTACTAGCATGGGTATCTTTGGGTTTTTATCCAAAGCCCACATAGAACAAACTTCAGCAAGTTTTGAGAGTGAAGCACAAATAGAAAGATTGAATTCTGAGATCACGCGCCAACAAAATATAATAGAGAGATCAGATCAACGCATTAAACAAGTTGAATCTTCAGGATCAGGCGGTGACGCAAATCTACAACAACAAATTGATAAAGAACAACAACGTATAGATTCGGCATATAATCGAGTACAACAAGCAGAACTGAATATAGCAACTCGGTTAGAACCGTTTAAGACAGAGTTAACAGAAATAAATTCCTCATTACAAGATTTAGATAACGCAGTTACAAATGGTGATATTCGTAGAGCACAAGGAATAGTTGGTGCATCACAAGATGGTCAATTAGGTCCAAAAACTTCAACTAATATACAAAACTTTCGAAACGAAAAACAAGAGCGTAGAGAACAACTCTTAAATCAAATTGAAGAAATAAGAAATTCAAACGAAGGAGTTTCTATAGCTAGACAACAAATAAAAGATGGTAATGAACTTATTAATCGATTAAGATCACAACTTGGAAAAGGCACTACACAAGATATTGATACAATAGTAGACGAACAACAAGAACGTATCAAACAAGCTAATATTGAATTAGACATATTAAACGAAGAAAAATTTACAATTGAATCAACATACCGAAAATTAGAAGCAGAAGTTGGTCCAATTAAGTACATAGCAGAATTTGTATTTGAAGATACTGCTAAGGCTACTCTTGAAAATGCTGTTCGTTGGATGATAGTAATTATTATCTTTGTATTTGATCCTTTAGCAGTTCTATTGTTGATAGCTAGCCAATATACTTTTCGTTATTGGAGAGAAGATCATCCAATAACGGCACAAGTAGTAAAAGAAAATATTTTCAGTATTCTTCCTGGACCTATATCAAATACGTTTGCTATAAGAGATAGAGAAGAAAGTGAAAAGTTTCAAAAAGAACAAAGAAGGTTGTGGAGAGAAAGGTTAGAAAGAACTGACGCAGTTACATTAACTGAAGAAGAAAAAGATAGAGCTGCTCGATTTGAAGTATTAGAACAAGATTTAACTATGAAAGAAGCAAAATCTCGCTGGAAAGACAAAAATCCAGACGAAACACTAAAAGAATATAAGAACGCATATATACGTGGTCATATTGACAAATTACCATGGGAAGATTATGTCGAAGATTCTACTGATAACAGCACCGGATAGAATATACAATTTTGATCCAAGTTTTTTATTGATTAATCCATCAGAAAAAGCAAAACAAGAATTTCAAAACATATTAGCTAATGACAAACAAGGAGTAAGAATATATCTTTATCAAAACAATGATGATATTGATTGGTTACTTAGTGTTTTTAACGAAGTAGACTATGTATATTTAGATTTAGATAATTCCAATAATGAAATTAAAAATTTATCTTCATTTTTTATTGCACATAGTAAGACTTACTGGTTGACAAAAGGCGAGTATAGAGAATATAATAAACTTAGCGTGAACAGAACATATGACATGTCCTGGGCATGGGATAAAATAAAAGGAGAAGGTATCCCTAATGAAGAATAACCAACCGAGGCCTGTTGTTGGCCTCGCAGTCGAAGTACGCAACGGCGATGTCGGTAAGGCACTCGCAAAGTTTAAGAAGAAGGTAACTAATGACGGAATCTTGCAAGAGTACAAGGAACGTCAATTTTATACAAAACCTTCTGAAAAGCGCAAGCGTGAAAAAGCAGCCGGTCGATCAAGATGGCTGAAAGAACAAGCAAAAGAACGAGCAAAATGGGGATAACAGAGATAAATATTTCTTGACAACTATGGCAAAAAATGCTATATTGTTAATGTAGTGCTTTTTAAAGGCTACAGAGATCTTGCTTATGAAAGGAGAACTAGAATGAATACAAGATTAGACTTACCATTACTTGCACGAGGATCGATCGGACTTGATCGACTATTTGGAGAAGCTGAGAAAACTTTTCAAAACTCGTTGTCTAATGGTTTCCCTCCGTATAACATTGTCTTAAAGGACGAGAATACATATGTGGTAACCTTAGCAGTTGCAGGATTTTCAAATGAAAATATTGAAATCATGCAAGAGAGAAATAAACTTCGTGTAATGGGTACTGCCCCAGAAATGGGAGATGTTACCTATTTGCACAAGGGAATCGCAGCGCGTTCTTTCACGCGTGAGTTTGCGTTAGATAACCATGTGCATGTTGAAGATGCAACTCTTGAGAACGGAATGCTTACCATAATGTTGGTTCGTGAAGTTCCAGAGGAACTGCAACCTAAAAAGATCGCTATATCAAAGCGTTCTTAAAGTTGAAAACAGAGTGGGGACAGAGTGTCCCCACTCACTTTATAAGAGAGGTAACAATGTCAGATTCAGAACTTGAAATTACTATTGAAATTGATAATATAGTTGACGAAAGCGTTGATGAAATTGTCAATGAACCCGGCCGTTATAAAGTTATCTTTTTAAATGATAACGTTACTCCCATGGAATGGGTAGTAGATTTGCTAACTAGGGTATTTAAACATAAGGTTGAAAGAGCAGCCGAATTAACTATGGAAATTCATACTGAAGAATCAGCCGTGGTTGGAATATTTAATTATGAAGTAGCAGAACAAAAGGCTTTTGAAACTGTAAGGCAGAGTCGTGATAACGGATTTCCATTACAGGTCAAGGTCGAAGAAGAATAATTATAAGTAGCTTTATGAACAATTTAAAGCAACTTACATATGAACATCACCGAAATGCAGAAAGACAAGAGTTTGTAAAAGAACTAATGTCAGGATCAATCGACCCTGACAGATATGCTACATATCTTTTCAATCAACATGCTTGTTATAACGTATTAGAAAGCATAGCTTATCTTTATGATCTTTTTTCAGAAATACCAGAAGTACCTAGATCAAAATTAATTTGGGAAGATTTTAATGAACTCTGGGGAGAACGCCCAGAGTCTCCCCAACCTCTACCCACAACTGGCAGGTATTTAGAACATCTCAAGTCTATTATGGATGATCCGGAAAAAATACTTGCCCATGTCTATGTTAGACACATGGGTGATTTGTCAGGTGGCCAAATGATTTCTCGAAAGGTTCCTGGACAGGGTAATTTTTATAAATTTAGTGGTGATATAGAGGATATTAAGACTCGTTTCAGAACTTTACTTCATGATGGAATAGCCGATGAAAGTAAGATATGTTTTGAATTTGCCACTAATTTATTTAAGGATATGTCGGAGTTAAAATGACCACAGTATGGAATAAATTAGAATTATGCAAGGGTAAAATGATACACACTCTTGACAAATACCTTACAAGATATCATGAATCTAAATTAGAGAAATTTAATCAACCAGAAAATGGATGGTTAAATCTAACATGGAAGAGTAAAGATGTTAGGCGAGCACACATTGATGTGGTAGATGCTCGTGAAAAAAGGGGATTGTGGATGATGCACGTTTGCATCTTTCCTGATCTCACAAATGATTCTCCTATATACGGATTTGACGTTATAGCCGGAAAAAATAAGATAACAGGAGCCTTTCACGATTTCTCGGTATCAAGTGGTGAAGAAGAACATCCTCTTGTAGCTTGGTATAAAGATCAAGTAGAAGACTTTATACCTAGTAAGAAAAGAGAATTACCCGAATGGGCTACTAATATTTTTACTGAATCGATGATAGCAGCAGGTAATGTTACATCCGAAGAAGAGATTGACAAGATACTGGAGTTAGCTAATAATAATTTAATAGTGTATTTAGAAAGCTTGCCCGAGTTTACAGGAAATGGCAATTCTGAAATTACATTAGGTTGTCAAAATTATTATTCTGATAATCAACAAAAAAACCCTCATACACCTAAAGTAATGAAAGCATTGGGTCTCGATGATAAAGATGTTGAAACTTTTTGCAAAGACGTACTTTTTCCTATAGTATAAAACTATAGAGTTGAAAAAAGGAGATACCTATGCAGCATTTTGGTGTGCATAGTAACGAAATCAATCAATTGCTATATGGATTTAACGGACCTCAAAAAAGACAATTAAAAAAATTATTCCTAAAACTTGCAAAGACACGTTTTAAAGAAGGACAAGAACAGTCATTTGAAGATGAAAAAGCTTTTATTGAAAGCTTTAAAATCTTAATTGAGAAACTTGCAGCCAAAGCAACAGGAACACTAGAAGCAATCGAAGCTCAGTACCAAGAACAGTTTACAGAAGAACCAGACACTAAGATAAAAGGTGTATTAGGCAGAACTATGCCAGCAGCACCTGAATATACTCAAATTGAAAAAGCTGTACAAGATACTCTCCGTAGTGTTTTCTTTAATGCAGCTTTTGGTTCTAATACATTAGATGAACAAAGAGAAGATAGAACATTACTAACTGATTTCTTAGCAGCATGTGAAGATGGAATATTAGAATTAGGACCTCTCATAGACAAGAAATCAGGTAATATACTCGAAGAATTTCGTAAGACCAAATATGCCAAGTTAGAACCGTTTGTTAATGAATTACTTCAAAAGGTTCCAAGCGGATCTGGTGCAGGCAGTTGGGGTCCTGCAGAATTAGGATTATCAATTGTTGGTACCCCTGTTAAGAAAGCAGATAAAGGTGATTTGTGCCTAGGCGACGGACGTAAGATTGAACTTAAGGCAAGTCGTGATCCAAAATCCGGAGCAAGAATTAATACTCCTGCTATAGGCAGTGGACGATCAGGTGAATCTAATTATACAAAAGCATGGAATAAATTTACCAAAGACTTTGGATTTTCTTATAAGAAAACCAGTAGATCAAGAGCAGTATTGTACGCCCATGATTTTATTAAAGGAAAGAAATTAATACCTGGTCACCGTTCTATAACATTTACAAATTTTGGACCCACTGTGATTAACAAGGTATTAAATCCGGCTATAATTCTACACGATCCAACTAGAAACGAAATAAAAGAGTTTTTAACTGATGTGGCATTATCTTCTGTTTTAGAAGAATACAAACCATTAGGTCGTAAGTTATTTAGAGCAGCTAAAGTAGTTAAAAGAAACAAGACAATAGATGGTGCTGCTTTCGTAGCAGAATATCTTCATATGTTACTTTCATTCTATGCTTTAACAGATGAAATAGAAGAAATAGTTATAATTAATCCAATCTCTGGAAATTACGAAGTTGTTGATGCAACTGACACAGATACATTAAAAGACAAATTAGAATCAGGTGAAATAATATTAGGATCAACATATATTGACTTTTCGGATTCTCAAAGCAAGGCGTCTCCTCAATTAGGAATATATTGAGGTTGACAGACTTTGATAATCTTGCTATATTAATAATAGGGTTGCACCTTAATATGCACGCAAAGGCCACGGTTAGCCTTTAACATATTTTATAGGAGAAATAAATGGTCAAAGAAAAAGTTTTTATATGTAACTGCCATTCACCCGAACACCAAATTATTGTTAGTTATTTTAAAGAAGATCCAAAAGATCCATTTATATATGTACAACCAAGATTGAATCATTTTCATCCTCTTTGGAAAAGAATTCTTTTCGCATTTGGATATGTTTTTAAAAGTCACGAAGCTAGATACGATGAGGTTATTTTAAATAAAGAGAAGATGATAGAACTTAGAGATTTAATCGATAAAAAACTTGACGAGTTAAATTGATAATGCTAAATTAAAAACAAGCAATATTGCTTATAAAATTTTAGGAGTATTTTATATGGCTCGTTTGACTAAAATCGAAGTTAAAAATATTAGAGATGCTGCTCCAGAAGTTCCCCCGGAGACTTGCCCAAATATTGACTTTGTTATTGATCGACTTGATGATTTTAAATTTCCTACTGAATCAGATCAACAACGTCAAGAAATGATTGTAGCTGTAATGGAATATATTCGAGTTGCAAATGACACTCTTCGTCAATCTTCTTATTATTGGTATCAAGAATGGAATAAACTTGTTAAGTAAAGATTGAGATTATATGCCCGAATCCCAAAGATATTGTCATTTTGCACTAGTGCATAGCATTAAGAAAAAAAAAGAAAATGGCATAAGCTCGCTAAGACATATAATCAATAGTTCAGTGGACAAAAAAGGGTGTGTGTGGAGTAATAGACTCTTGAACTGAGAAGCACATACTTACCGTAAGGGATAGACGTACTGTGGGGTAGACCCGAAAAACCCGGTGTCTGCGGTACGCCGTGAGAAATTCGAAGCCGGAACAGAACGTGGCTCGAACCTGACAGGAGGGTGGAATGCCCTCCATTTTTAAAGAGAGAAGAAATGAAAGAATTAAGTGATTTTGCAGATGAATTAAAAGAAAAAGATCCTTATTTCCTTTGTGATAAAAACTCTGTGCAGCAATTGAGAGACTACGCTCAATGTTCTATGTTTGCGGCCAAAAAAGAAATAAATCGTAGGATCCTTTTAGATCAAATTCGAAATGCTGAATCAATTGAAGATATTAAATTAATCTTGGAGATAGCCTTATGCAAATAAAAAATCTTTTCATTCCGGTTTATTATGATAATATCTTTTTTGAAATTAAGACTAAAGAAGAAGTAGAAAATTGTCGCAAACAATTTAAGAGTTTTCGAATTTGGTTATATCCAACTGTTGTTTATGAAGATTGGTTTATTTCTCGTGAAATAGGGTATATAGGTTTTTTTCGAAATCCTATGCACGAAACATTAGCTATGATAAATTTAACACCAATTGAGAAAAAGGTTAAAGTAAGTTTCGTAGAGAAACTTAATGGAATACAAAGAATATGATAACTCTTGGTTATTATGAAACTTTATTTTTTGAATTATATTCAAAGAATGATCTTAAAAAGTTTCAATCCAAATATAAAAGTCTTGTTATATACCTATATCCATTTTATTGTGTTGTAAACGAATCTTATAATAGAGGTTGGGTATTTTATTTTAAGAATCCGACACATGAAACTTTAGCATTGTTAGAATTAAAACCATTGATTGTTAATATTGAGAGAACCTATAAAGATTATATTATAAGAAAGAAAAGACTTTAAAATGAAAACATTCTTAATAAGTGACACACATTTTGGACACGTGAATGCTTACAAGTTCACTAATTACGATGGTTCTCCTATGCGTCCTTGGGATAGCGTAGAAGAGGGTGATGCCATTATGATAGAAAGATGGAATTCCGTTGTAAAAGAAAATGATTTGGTATACCATCTTGGCGACGTTGCTATTCCTCGACGAGGATTAAAACTTGTTGAGCAATTAAACGGTCGTAAGAAATTGATTCGTGGTAATCATGATATTTTTAAAATGAAAGATTATACTGATTATTTTGAAGATATTCTAGGAACTCGAAAAATGGGAGAATTTATAATTTCTCATTATCCTGTACATAGAGATAGCATTCCTCGTTGGGCAAAGGCTAATTTACACGGTCATACTCATGGTAATAACGTTCGCAAAGAAGTTCGAAATCAATATCTTCCGTGGCGTAAAAAAATAGAAGAAGATCCTTTATACCTTAATTTGAGTGTTGAAAAAATCAATTATACTCCAGTTGACTTTGAAGAGATCAAAGCTAAATTTGCTTAAATATCTTGGAGAAGAAATGATGGAAAATAAAGTATTAGTTGATTGGAGATTTGGTAACGTTTGTGATTGGAATTGTTCTTATTGTCCTTCAGTATTTAAGAATGGGTCTGCCCATTTCTTTGAAGAAGATGAAATTAAAGATGCATGTTTTAGATTAATAGAACATTATGAAGAGATGAATAAAAGAGTTGAATTTTCCTTTGTTGGAGGAGAGCCAACTATACATCCCGAGTTTATGTCTATCATGCGAGCGCTTCACAATAGAGGAGCAGGTTCTATTGTTCACACAAACGGTGGCTCAAAGAATTTAGATTGGTGGAAGGAAATACGCCAATATGTTCATGCTATAAATCTTTCTATTCATCTTGAATATACTTTTGTAAAAGAATTAACTGAACATTATATACCGCTTATAGAATTATTTGAATTGTCAGAACGAAGTTATTTTCAAATACCCTATCTTCCGACGCATGATGAAAAAGCAACAGAGTTTCAAGGTATCATAAAAGAGAAAACAGGAAGAGCTGTTCCTAAGAGAGTTCTTTATCAAGATTCTCCTCGAAATACAAAATTATATGATTACGGTAATATAGAAGAAAAAGTAAAAACAGAAAATATTGTTAACGATAAAAGATTTGTTTACAAAGATTGGACTTGTTATGCAGGCATTGATCAATTGGTGATTGATCCTATGGGTAACATATATCGAGGATGGTGTCGAATGGGTGGATTAATAGGTAATGTATTAGACGAAGAATTAGATTTACCAACAGACCCAATTGTCTGTTTAAGAGAAGCATGTCGTAATGGCTTTGATCAACAAGCAAAGAAAGTAGAAACTGATGGAATATAACGTAGATGACATTTTTATTGAAAGAGAAGATGGAGATTTTGACATGATCATACCTCCTGAAATTGCAGAGAAGATGGGACTAGTATTTGGAGACAAACTTAAATTAGAACTTGGAGACAAAGGAACTATTATTATAACGAAAATAGAAGATGCAGATTGATATAGTTGGTGGAACTTCTAGACAAAAAGAATTAATAAAAGATATGTTAGAATATTCGGGAAAACACTTGTTGTCTTCTCGTATGTATAATAGAATATCAATATATGTAACGATCAATAAGATTAAAGACAAAAATGGTGATTGTTGTTTTTCTGATGATAACCGCAGACCTAGAGAATTTTCAATTTCATTAAACAGAGAATTAAGGCAGAGAGACTTATTAGAAACAGTTGCACATGAAATGGTACACATAAAACAATGGGCAACAAGTCAATTAATAGATTATATTAGTGACACTAACAAAGTCAAATATGATGGTAAGATCTATTACAAAGACAGAATAGAATATTGGGATTATCCTTGGGAAATCGAAGCATACGGAAGAGAAGTGGGCATTTTCATACGTTGGGCCAAAAAACGAGGAGAATGGGGGAAAAATTGGACTATGCGTTAAATTAAACATTGACATTATTTCTTGAATTGTGTATACTTTATAAAGTACATAAACACACACGAGAAAATAATGAAAAAAGGTCAGACAGTTTTGTTGAATGATGCATTAGCAGCAGCTTATACAGCGTATCGCGTTAATTATGGTTATATTAGAATTGAAGATGCTATTAGCAGGACTGACAGTTCTGGAGAAAGATACGCAGTAAGTTGGTCTAATGCAGAGTTAACCAAACATGCACTTGGTTACGTTTCTAATGTTCGTTATCATCGTAATATTCCTCAGGTCACAATTACTAAAGAAGATAGAGAAAATGCTCTATGTGTTAAAAAATATATGACCGAGCTCACTATTAAAATTCTAACAGGAAAAGCAACTCCTGGAGAATCCATTGTCCATAGACTTTCAAGTCAAGAATTTATTGACGTTCGAAAAGAAATAATTTACATTGTTGGTATTCCGTTAATGATAGCTAAATATAACGTTTCTAAAAACAGAAAAAAGCAAAACTGATGATCAAAGTTCAAGGAAAACTTCCAAGAAAGCTAACAATCGCTTGTTCGGGCGGAGCAGATTCGATGGCAATTCTTGATTTCTTAATAAGAAATCACGAAGTGAAGGTTATTTTTTGTAATCACGGAACCGAAACTTCAGCAAGGTCTCAAGAGATCCTTGTTGATTATTTAATTAGCAAAGGTCTTTCTATTGAGACTTCATATTACATTAGTAACTTTCGTAATAAGAGACCACACGAAAGTCAAGAAGAATATTGGAGAGAATTTAGATATTCGATCTTTAAAGCAAAGAAAGACGAAACTGTAATTACTGCTCATCATTTAGATGATTGCGTCGAAACATGGTTGTGGCGTAGTTTAAATGGCAACCCTGGAATCGTTCCGTATCGAAATGAAAATGTAATTCGACCTTTTCGTCTTAATAGAAAAAGAGATCTTGAACTATGGTGTCATCTTAATAATGTTCCTTATTACGAGGACGAAAGCAATAAGGATACCAAATATACAAGAAATTATATTAGGCATGAATTAATGCCACATGCGTTGCACGTTAACCCGGGATTACATAAAGTAATAAAGAAGAAGGTACTCGAAGATGATTATGAAATCAAACAATAGAAATATTTGGAAATTAAAGCCTGCTACAATTGAATTATCAACTGTGAGATTGCCGTTTAGAGAATCCGGAGGAATATACGAGACCTGCCTCTTCACAAAAGATGAGTTCGAAGTTCTCGAACGATATAAGACAGTCGATGATGCAATTTTAGGACATCGTCGATATGAAAAACAATATGGAGTTACTGACAAATGAAAATAAAAAACGAAAGTGAAATTTTTACACAAGACGGTATTACAAAAATTGAAAAATTAAGAGATTCAAAATTTGTATGTGAATCTTGTATTCGAACAAAATATCCGGATGGAAATTGGGCAAATCAACCTGTTGCAATCTTCTACGGAAAAGAACCTCATCCAATTAGCAACAGTAGATACTTTGCATTATTTATTAATGGAGATAATAATATAATGGTTGCCAATGCACAAAGTGCAGTGGATGAACCAATTACCGGAGTTATAGCAGATAACGAAGAAATTATCTATAGTAGATATAGACATGATTTTAGAAAGTCTTCTGATAATTCTGTTTTTATAGATGGGGGTAGAGATTATGTTAAGAGTGGAATTTATCCACCTGAAAGATTTGTAACATTAAAGATAATAGATGGTGATTTAGTTATCGTTAATAAGGAAAATAAAGATGCCTAATATGTATATGTTAATTGGTGTTCCTGCATCTGGTAAAAGTACTTGGATAAAAGGAAAACAAGGAAGAAAATTCTGTTGTGGTATCAAGTGATAACCATATTGAGACCATGGCTACTTTTCTTGGAAAGACTTATGACGAAATCTTTCTAGATGTGGTAGGTAAAGCTACGTCAGAGATGATGGAAGACCTAAGACAGGCAATCGAAAGCGATAAGAACATTTATTGGGATCAAACTAATACTGGTTCAAAGAGTAGAATAAATGTTCCAACCAAAACAGGCAGTCGTGGATTTCTAGTCCCATCTTTTAGATATGAACATATTTGTTCGTATGATTGTTTAGGAAATGCTTTTTATTCTATACAAAAGGTGTTATTGGAAAACTGGGGAGATCATGATTGGAAAATAGACGAAGGTGGGAAAATAAATTTCAAAGATTAACTTGACGCTATCAAGTTTTTTTGCTATACTTTAAAAATTAATAACAAAGGCACAAAGATGAATAATGAAGACAATCAACTTATACTATATATTCTGATGCGTAACGATATGGATTCATTAAATCCTGGCAAAGGGATGGCACAATCTTCTCATGCCACAAACTGTTTTTCTAAAAAAATAGAATCTCTAAGAGGGTTTAACGAATCAAGTCTTTCTGATATACAATTTAAATCTTGGTCCGAAACTACTGATTCCGGTTTTGGAACTGTAATTGTATTAGAAGTAAACGAAACTGAATTAAAGTCGGCAATAGATAACGCTAATCAACTTAACGTAATAGCCGATTATGTTCTTGATCCAACTTATCCAGTTCGTGATGGAAAGGTTACACATCTCATTCCCATAATTACATGCGGTTATGTATTTGGTAACAAAGAAGATAGTGCAGTAAAATCAATCGTCGGAAAATTCCGACTACACCCGTAGCTTAACCGAAAGAAGAAAAAATGAGTCATTATATTAAGCAAGGCAATACTTTCAAGGTTGTTGCAGAACAAGCTTTGGATTTGCACAAGAAGCTCCCAGCAGGGAATTATACTATTAGTCAAGATATATATGGAAATATGTTTCTTGAAATGATCGAGGGCTTTTCTTTGCCAGACAAGCTTTATGGAAATACTCTTCGACACACTGGTAGGATTTTAAATACTTTTCAGGATCGTCCATATAATACAGGTGTTCTACTTGCAGGCGAAAAGGGATCAGGTAAGACTCTACTTGCACGATCAGTTTCGATAGATGCTGCATCAATTGGTATTCCAACTATTGTTATTAATCGTCCATGGAAGGGCGATGGGTTTAATAGCTTGGTACAATCTATTAATCAGCCCTGTATCATCTTGTTTGATGAATTTGAAAAAGTATATGAAGATGATGATCAGCAAGAGATTCTTACATTGATGGATGGAGTTTATCAGTCTAACAAACTCTTTATTCTTACGTGTAATGACAAATGGCGTATCAATAAGCACATGCAGAATCGTCCAGGTCGTATCTTTTATTACTTGGAATTTTCTGGACTTGATATTGATTTTATTCGTGAATACTGTGAAGATAAACTTAATGACAAGACTCAAATTGAGGTTATTTGCAATATGTCTCTAGCATTCAGTAAGTTCAACTTTGATATGCTAAAGGCACTAATTGAAGACATGAATAGGTATGATGAGAGTCCACAGGAAGTTATGGAGCTTCTAAATGCTCGACCAGAATACAACGATGTGTCTTATTACGAAATCGAAATGATTTACAATGGAAATGTTATTCCACACGATAAGATACATGACACAGAGGAAGGAAACTCAATGAGAGCTAATCCTTTTGAAGGAGTTTGTGTTTTCTTTGAAGATACAGTAAAAGAAAGAGATGACGACGGGGAAGAGTATTTCCCGGAGCGGAATGTCTACTTTAAGCCAGACATGCTTCAAAAGATCAATTCAAAGACGGGACAGTTTGTGTTTATAGACGACAGTTCCAAGAGTAGCTTGCGTCTGCGTCGAAAGGCTCCTGTAGCTACTAATTATTGGTCAGCTTTTGCAGACCTCTAATATAAAATCTTCGCTCTGTCCAACCTGCAACAGGCGGTTGGACGGAGCATCTGGTAACGGAACTCCCAAAGAAGGTGACATTTCTATATGTGCCTATTGTGAGAGTTTTGCATTCTACAACAAGGATCTTACGTTGAGACCTGCAACACTAAAAGAAACAGAAGATCTTCTTAAAGAAGATGAAGTAAAAGAAATCATGTTAGCTGTACGAAATGTATGGGGAAAGAGTTTGCACTAATGGACATCATTTTTGATATTGATGGAACTTTGGCTAATATTGAACATAGACGTATCTATGTTCAATCTAAACCGAGAAATTGGAAAGCCTTTAATAAAGCCATTCCTCATGATACACCGATTCTTCAAACTACAACATTGCTTGAACTATTATATAATGCAGGACATACTATTCTTTTGGCATCTGGCCGTGGAGAAGAAACTAGACAAGATACACTTGATTGGTTAAAGAAATATAATCTCGACTCTTATGTAACCAAGCTCTACATGAGATCAGCAAAAGATATGAGATCGGACGACATTGTTAAGAGAGAGATCCTTGCTCAAATAAGAGAAGATGGTTTTGAACCTTTCTTTGTGGTAGACGATCGACCTAAAGTTGTTCGTATGTGGAGAGAGGAAGGTATCTTTGTTTTTGATGTAAATCAAACAGGTGAGGAATTCTAATGCCAGCAGTAATGTTTTTTGGAGTGATAGGACTTTTTGTCTTAGCATTCGTTAGTTGTTCTCCGGAAATACCCAATAAATCAAAAGAAGAGAAAAAAGCTGAATAAACAAACTCAAGGTAAGACGAGCTTTGCTCGTCTTACCTTTTGACTACTGTTAACTTTGTGTTATAATAACATTAAGTAAAATAAATTTAAAGGATGATGTTATGCACTATAAATTTCCTAAGATCAAACATATTAATGATATTCTACCTCATATCGAAGGACGTAAGGAATTCATAGTAGCAGAACGTGACGACTATACAGTAATCAATTATGTTGTAATGGGCAATGATACTTTCCCTCCAATTAAAGTTGTTGGCGGTTCCGCAAAGATGCGAGCAGAACGAGAAGCAGTTCATGCTCTCTTGCGAGAATGTCGCGGATTGATTTTTGATAAAAATGGATGTATTCTCTCGCGGCGCCTTCACAAATTTTTTAATGTTGGGGAACGAGAAGAAACTTTTGCGAAGAACATTGACTTATCTAAATCCCATGTTATCTTAGAAAAACTTGATGGATCTATGATCACTCCAATTTACATCAACGGATCTTTCCGTTGGGGAACTAAGATGGGAGTAACCGAAGTTGCAATGTTAGCAGAAGAATTTATTGTGGATCATCCACAATATGTAAAATTTGCAGGAATGTGTTATACTGCAGAAGTAACGCCGATCTTTGAGTTCTGCTCAAATAAACAACGCATTGTTGTTGATCATCCAACAGATCGATTAGTGCTCCTTGCTGTGCGTGATAACCTTAGTGGCGAGTATTGGTCTTATGATATGCTGATAGAATATAGTCAAATCTTTAACATTGATGTAGTCAAGGCATATCCAGGAACACCAGAAAGTATGGATCACCTAATTGAGTCTGTACGAGGTGAAGATGAAGGTGAAGGTTGGGTTATCCGTTTTGATGACGGACATATGGTTAAAATTAAAAATGAATGGTACTTGCGTCTTCATAGGGTAAAAGATCGTATTCGATTTGAACGAAATGTAGTCGATGTTATCTTAAACGAAGAGATTGATGATCTCAAATCGTTTATGATTGATGAAGACTTAGAACGTATTAATCGTTATGAATCTAAATTTTGGTATGAACTTAATCGTCGAATTGAACTATATGAAGGAGTTGTGCAAGCATCAGTTTCTAAACACCGAGGAGACCGCAAAGCATTTGCTTTAGAAAGCAACGAATGGGAAAACAAGATGCTTCGAAGCATTGTTTTTCAGATGTGGGATTATCCCACATCTGTACGAGATGCTGTAATCGAACGACTTAGAAAGAGTTTGTCCTCGAATGTTAAATTTAACTCTGAAAAGGAAAATTTCATCCCAAGTGTTTCTTGGGAGGAGGTTTCTGAATGATTGCAGAATATCTATGTGGATGTGGATACAAATGGGAGACTGAAATCCAAGGTGGAAGTCTCCCACTTAATCATGACAAAGTACACTCAAGTCATTGCCCAAACTGTGGCAGCTTATGGTTTAACTGGACTAATTATAAAAAAGAAAAAGAAGAAAAAAATGAATGAAGAGAAACCAATTTATACAAGAATAGAAGGATTTTTAATTGAAAGAACTAAAGATTCTTTTAGGATTATGGGAGAAGGCGAGTTATTGTCTTTTAGCAAAACTATCTTTGCACCGAATGCATCAGATGAAGATATAGCCGGTATGATAAGAGCAATTGAATATATTACATTGAAAAACATAAGACGATCATTAGGAATTGACCGATGAATTCATTCTCACACACTGTAATACTTTACGGACTTCTCGTTACGATATTTATTGTAACCGGTATTCATTTAGTTGGACATTGATACAGATATGATATATCTTATAAGGAATATAAAAACAGGTGAATGGCACAAACGCGGATATGCCGGGTATGAATGGAAGACAATGCCACACCAAAGCTGGCAAACTGGTGATTACAAGCGTGCGGTAGAAGAACTAGAAAGTGTTGGGTTTGATACGGGAGAGATTGTACTCTTTGGAATTGAGAATGTGATTCCTGTTGAACAATCAATTCAAGATCAAAAGAGATATGTCTGTAAACTACTTGAAGAGTATGTTCCTTACGAGGAAGCTGCTAAAAGAGACATTGATGCTATGTCTCAAAAAGATTACAAAAAATGGAAAGAAATACGCATAAAACTTAAGAGTCAAGACGCATTTCCAGGTTGACGAATATAAATAAAAGTGTATAATATAAGAGCTAAGGGATAGACCCTAACGCTATACAACAAGCAAAGGAGTTTTGCTATGAATAAAGAATATGATCTACTCGTCTTTATTGGACGATTTCAACCCTTCCATAATGGACATAAAAAAGTAATTGACCGAGCGCTAGAACTAGCCAATGATGTACTAGTTCTAGTTGGCTCTTCAAATCGAGGCCGTGAAGGCCGGCATCCTTTTACATTTGCAGAGAGAAAATTTATGATCGAATCATGTTATTATCATGATGAGATTGATTATGCTCTCCATGTAAACTCAATTAACGATTATACATACAATGATAATCGATGGATTAGACAGGTCCTTGATCAAATTGAATCAGCAAAGGAAGAACTAGATCTCCCTAAAGATGCTCGAATTGGACTAATTGGTTGTGAAAAGGATAAGAGCAGTTTCTATCTGAAGTTGTTTCCAACTCTTGAAAATGTTGCAGTTGATTACTCAGACAAGATTAATGCAACAGATTTGCGTCAATTGTATTGGACATATGGTATTTACAATCATTGGCGAGATACCGGAGCTCAAGGTTCTACATTGAAAGAGTCTGTTCCTATTGGAGCCTTTGATTTTCTTAGTGATTTTTTGAAGACAGAAGAATATTCTAATTTGGTCGAAGAAGTTAAGTTTATCGAACAGTATAAAATCAGTGTTCAAAAGTATCCTCGAATTGAGCACACAGTTGATGCAGTAGTTGTACAGAGCGGACACATTCTTCTTATTCGTCGCCGTTCTGCACCTGGAAAACACAAATGGGCTCTTCCAGGTGGATTTATTCATCAAGATGAACGTCTTGAGGATTCAATGATTCGAGAACTACGAGAAGAAACTGGTATTAAAGTTCCTGAAGCAGTTCTTCGAGGATCAATAAAGAATAGCAAGTGTTATGATGATCCACACAGATCTGAACGTGGTCGTCTTATTACTCAAGCATTTCATATTGCACTTCCTCGAGATACTACATTGCCGAAGGTAAAGGGTATGGACGATGCTGACAAAGCTAAATGGCTACCCCTTAACGAACTAGAACCAACAATGATGTTTGAAGATCATTTCTTTATCATCGACGACATGCTTGGAGGTGTGTAATGGAAGCAGCTATTGAATACCTTAAAAAAGAAGGCTTTGTATTTGCAGAGATTGTCGACAACGAGTCAATTTATCTAAAAGGTAATATTGCCGTGTTAATTGAACCTGCTGACGAGTACAATACAGCCTGGGCAATAGGTAGTGCCCTGCGCAAAGGCTATGACTGGAATATTTCAGGAATAGATGGGAATAATTACCTTGTTGATGTATTCGAGGAGGTGTTGGATGACTGATTATTGGGATTTACAGAAGAAACAAGTAAAACTTCGAGGTGAATTAGATGCTGTCGAAGAAAAGCTAAAAAGCGCCAAACAGGCACTTACTGAGAATCCAATTTTTCTTGTTGCCGAAGCTTTGCACAAACAACTTTGTCGTCATAACCATACAGACGGTTGTGCTTGGTACTACGAAAAATGGGAAACCCCTGGCGCCGAACGTATGAGATGGGTTAACATTGCAAGAAGAGTCATACCGTTGCTTAGACAGGATCCTGGTCCGGATGCACAGGATCAAACCGAATATATTGTGAAGCTGATCGACGCAGCAACCGGAAATTACACTTGACACAAGAGGTGACAAGTGCTATAATATAAACAATAGATGATAGACATCTATTTTAAAACAAGCAAAGGAGTTTTGCTATGATTACAGATAACATTCTACTGATGACGGACAGTTACAAAGCGTCACATTTCCTACAATACCCAAAGGGTACTGAACGAGTAAGTTCGTACATTGAAAGCCGAGGCGGAAAATGGAACCGTACAGTTTTCTTTGGATTGCAAATGTTCCTCAAGCAATATTTGTCAAAGCCAATCACTCAAGAAATGATTGACGAAGCTGAGGAATTTTGGACAGCACATGGTGAACCTTTTAATCGTGATGGATGGATGCACATTCTAAACAATCACGAAGGTCGTCTTCCGATTGAGATCGAAGCTGTTCCAGAAGGAACAGTGGTTCCAACTAGTAATGTACTTGTCCAATTGGTCAACACTGATCCAGAAGTTCCTTGGCTAACTTCTTTTATGGAAACTGCATTGCTTCGAGCAGTTTGGTATCCAACAACTGTTGCCACTAACTCTTTCTCTGCTAAGGAAGTTATCTATCGTGCATTGCAGGAGACAGCAGACGATCCTGATGCAGAGATTGGATTTAAGATGCACGACTTTGGTGCACGAGGAGTTTCTAGTCGAGAATCTGCTATGATTGGCGGTGCCTCGCATTTGGTAAACTTCTTGGGTACTGATACTGTTGAAGGGGTTCTTGCTGTTCGTAAGTTTTATGGAGAATCAATGGCAGGATTTTCAATTCCTGCAAGTGAACATAGCACTGTTACTTCTTGGGGTGGACCTCGAGGAGAAGTAGATGCAATGCGCAACATGGTCAAGCAATTTGGAAAACCGGGCGCACTTGTGGCTTTTGTATCAGACAGCTATGACATCTACAATGCCACAAGCAACCTCTGGGGCGACACGTTGCTTGAAGAAGTCAAAGCAAGCGGTGCCACTATTATTGTGCGTCCTGACTCTGGAGATCCAACAGTTGTTCCAATCGAAGTAATCGAACTCCTAATGGAAAAGGTTGGTTATGAAACTAACTCAAAGGGATACAAAGTCCTACCGAGTTACTTCCGTGTTATTCAAGGCGATGGTATTAATGTTGATACCATCAAAGTTATCCTTGATAAGATGAAGGAAAAAGGATTGTCAGCATCAAACATCGCGTTTGGTCAAGGAGGAGGACTTCTGCAACAACTTGATCGAGATACACTCAAGTTTGCAATGAAGGCTAGCTCAATTCAGATTAATGGTCGGTGGAATGACGTCTACAAAGATCCAATTACTGACATAGGCAAGCAGAGCAAGCGTGGTCGACTTTCACTAATTAAAAACGGTGAAGAATTTCGTACTGTGAGACGCGAGGATGCAGCAGGCGGAGAGCAAATGCTTGAAACTGTATACAAGAACGGTCGAATTCTTAAGACGACTAATTTTGCACAAATTCGTGCTCGAGCAGCATCTGCAATCTAATAAGAATAGGTCAAGTTTAACTTGGCCTATTCTCTTGACAAATTAGAGAAATATGTTAATATAGTGTATAAGAGATTATTAAATTAACAGGAGAGCAAATGAAAATTTATATTGGACCATATAAAAAATGGTGGGGACCATATCAAATTGCAGAGTTACTTTGCTTTTGGGTTAAAGAAACAAAAGATGAATATGGATTCCCGGCAAAGCCTAAATGGGTACATGATTTTGGTACTCGGCTTTCTGAAACTCCATTGTATAAAATATGCAACTGGATTGAGAGCAAGAGAGAACGTACTATTAAAATACGAATTGATAAGTACGATACCTGGAGTATGGACGACACACTTGCTCGAATTATATTACCAATGCTTTTGCAATTAAAGGTAGCTAAGAATGGATCTCCATTCGTTGATGACGAAGATGTTCCTGAACATCTTCGTTCAAGTGCCGCTCCTCCAACAGAAAATGAGTGGGACACAGATGACAATCATCACAAGCGTTGGGATTGGATTTTAGAAGAAATGATATGGGCATTTGAACAAAAGTTAACTGACTGGGAATCTCAATACTATTCTGGAGAACATGATATTAATTGGGATCCAGTTGATGAAAACGGAAATATAATCAAAGACGAAGACGATGCTAAAAGTTACCGCATGGTATTTGGTCCTAACGACACTTTTGAGATTGACATAGAAAAAAGAACAATACACGCAAATCGGATAGCAAATGGTTTCCGATTGTTTGGCAAATACTATGAAGGACTTTGGTGCTAATATGGAATATACAATCTTAATAATGCTTGCTCTCTTAACGACGAAACATTTAATAATTGATTTCTTCCTTCAGGTTCCTTTTATGCATCAGAACAAACATCTTTGGACTCACCCCGGAGGTTGGTGTCATGCTGGATTGCACGGAATAGGAACTATTCTTTGTTTGATTTGGTGGGTAAATCTTCCTTTGTTATTTACTGTTGCTCTAGCAGAGATCCTTATTCATTTTTTAACTGATCTCTCAAAAATGAGAATAGGTAAACATTTTGGTTGGGGACCTAACACTCATGCAGAATTTTGGTGGGCAATGGGAGCTGACCAATGGGTGCATAGTATGACTTATATAGGAATTATTTTAGCGGTGATAAAAATATGATAGTTTGTCAAGAAGACAAAGACCCAGATCTTTCTCAAAAATATAATATGGATATAGATCCAATTGCTCTTGAAATTGTTATAAGAGAAAAAGTTGGTAATAATAGTTCTTACGCTATGATATCTGCAGTAATAGACGACTGTGTAAGTTCCTTTAGCTTGCACATAAAAGATAGCCATATAAATCAAGCGAATCAAATTCGAAATTATTACAAACATAAGATGCTACATAAGATGTTGAAAGGAGAACATCTCTCAAACTTTCAACATGCTTTGTATGAGATCGTAAACAAGGATTTACCTAAACAAGTTACATATGATGAACTTAGGATACTTTCAAAATTATCAGATTTCTATAAAGAAGATAAAGATTACGAAGTTATAGAAAAAAGATTTAAAAATTATACCAAGATTAATAATGGTAAAATTTTTCATCTTAACAATGAAAAAATTCAATATATTAAGAATATAGAGAGAATATCCAAAACAGAAAAATCAAAAAGATACTGGTTTAACACGGAAAATAATATATTGCTTTGTATACTGCTAGACTTAAATAACCCGCTAGAGTGCCTGCTTAAACGCGAAGTAGCGCATGATAAATTGTTAACAGTAAATGCAACTTGTTATCCTGGTGTCATTCCAGGAAGAGATATTAAATTCTACCAATTGGGTGAATGGAAAATTGTATGAATAAAGAACAAAAGATTAATTTCGTCGCCGAATTAGCAATGGAAGTTGAAATATTTGACCGGATCAATTGGGGCGAACTAAATATTAATAAGGAAGAAGCCTTTTTAAATATAGCAGAAAAGGTATGTAATCAAGCCGAAACTGTTTCTGAAGACCAAAGAGATATAGTTAATGCTACAACTATAACTAAACTCCTTGTTGAAAACATGGTTTTAAACATTTTAATTGAGAAGATGAGAGATGGATATCGAGGAGAAAAAAACTGAATCTAATACTGATGAAATAGATCCCATAAAGAAACTTTTTCAAGATGCTAATCGAGAAAAGAGAAAATTAAGAGATCGGTTAAAAGAATTAGAAACAGAAGTAGAAGTACTCACACCAACTACACCAACCGGTACATTTGATTGGTATATCAAATGGATAGCTGTATTTTTTGGTGTTGGTGGAATTTTCTTAGCATCAGCTGGTTATACAATAATAGGGCCTTCATTCTATCTAATATCTTCCATATGTTGGGTATTAGTAGGAATGAATTGGCAAGATAGGGCTATAATGATAGGTAGTTCGATTAGTGGAACCGCGGTAGCACTACAAATGATGGAGTTATTAAAATGAAAACAAAAATATTTCACGAAGATCAATGTGAAGTAACTTGCACTGACAATGATAGAATGGTAATAGCAGAAGTACATCAATTTAAGATAGAAGATTATTTAACTGTTGTAATTGAAAAATCAGCTAAAATTAATATGAGATACAATAGACGACATAAAATATACATTGGTAACTTAGGTGTAATGGAATTTACTTCTCCTGGACCACTAACTCATGTAATTAACAAAGGTAGATAAATACTATTATGAAAATGTTATCATTAAATACAATGTCAAATATCTTTTTGTCATGTTGTCTTTTATTTGGATTTTCTCTATCAACTATATTATATCTTGATTTTAGAGTTTTAGATCCTATATATAACGTTACAGCTTTTTCAAAAAAAGATGTTTTTCCTGGAGGAATTGCAACTTTAATATTCACTTATACCAAACCCCATCAACTTGATTCAGAAGTAATAGATAGGTGGTTACTGTGTGATGATGATATATATTGGCTAACAGGCCCTGCAGCTAACACAAATAGAGCATCATGGCCAACTGGAATTGATAAAGAAATAGAAATTTTTATAAGAATTCCTGCAGAAGTTGTCCCTGGTCAATTCTGTATGTATGGATCCACTGTAGAATATAAAAGAATTTTACTTCCAAATATAACTTTGAGAAATCCTCCAGTTTTAGTTAAAATTAAAGTGCTCAATAATTAATTTGATTTTCCTTTAAATTCTTGCTATTGTATAATACAATTTATAGCAAGGAGTCAGGCCATGAGCCTCAAACAAATTAAAGAAGATACACTTCAGTTGCGTAAGTCACGCGATCCAATGGCTAGTAAGATGGTGACATTGCTGTCGGCTATCAATACAGTAGCAAAAGACGACGGAAATCGAGAACCAACAGATGACGATACTGTAAAGGTTATCAATAAATTCCTAAAAGGTGTTCGAGAATCTCTTGATTATTATGTAGTCAATAATCAAGACATTACGCCGCTTGAAAAAGAAATTGCACTGTATGAAAAATATCTTCCTAAAATGATGAATGCAGAACAAACAGATAATGCTGTTCGTATTTCTATTGCAGCAGTTGATGCTAAAGAAGCTTCTGACATGGGCAAAGTTATGGCGCATCTTAAGAAGGGATATGGTTCTTCTTTAGATATGAAGATGGCTAGCAATTTGGTGAGAGAAAAGTTGTCAAATGCTTGATCTTTTTGTAATAGAATCTAATGGACAACTTTTTCATGCTATCGGAGGAAGCGGCGATCAATTCGACTCTCAAGAACGAACTGCAATCTTTTACAGTCGTAAAAATGCAGAAAAGAAGATACGTTATTCTTTAAGAGCGGCAAAAATTAAGTTTTCTCAAGCAATAAATAATACCTACAAAAAAATAAGAGCTGAAGAGATTGAACAATGGAAGAATGCAAAAGTTCTTCAATTAAACATAGTAGGATTTAAGGAACCAGATAATGAAAGTTAAAGAACTAATTGAACAGTTGAATGATATTGATCCTGAATTGGAAGTTATCTGTCAGCGTGATAGTGAAGGAAATGGTTACAGTCCATTAGAAGGTGTTGATGCTAATGCAATCTATATAGCAGAAACCACTTGGTCCGGAGACGTGTATGATAGATCCGGGACGGCAGAAGACGCAGATATGGCGGAAAGCGAATGGGGAAAGTTAAAGAAAGATCATCCTTGTGCGGTTATATTGTTTCCTGTTAATTAAGGGAAGAGAAAAATGGCAGAGTTTGAAGTAAAAATCGTTCAGGTCGATAAGGTAATCGAGCATCCAAATGCAGATCGTCTTACTATTGTAAAAATTGGTGGATACAACTGTATCGCCAACAAGAAAGAAGATGGATCCTGGCGTTATCAATCTGGTGATTTAGTAGTTTATATTCCAGAAGGTGCTCTACTACAAGAATGGCTTTTGCGTCATCTTAATATGTGGAATGAAGAGAAGAATAAAGGGTACCTTGCTGGTTCAGCTGGCAATCGAGTTAAGGCAATAAATCTTAGAGGAGTAGTTAGCCAAGGTGTACTACTTCCTGTAACGATAGAAGACGCCTTTCTTGTAGATGGTAAATCTTGGTATATTTCGGATGTTCAAACTGAAGCTGAGCGTATGGCGATAGCAGAAGGTAATACTATTGACAAGGTAAAAACTAAAACATTAGGAATTGATGTTTCTGATATATTAGGCATTATTAAGTATGAACCGGTTATACCCTCAAGTATGAATGGTGAAGTAGAAAATGGCACAGGGATGACTTTGTCATACGATATTGAAAATATGCAGAAATATCCAACTGTGATTAAAGAGGGCGAAGAAGTTGTTATAACCGAACAATTGCACGGCACTTGGGCGTGTTATGGATTGTGGCCAACTGACAATTCTTTCAAACATATTATTACATCTAAAGGACTCTCTTCTAAAGGTTTAATTTTTAAACTAACCGAAGAAAATCTAATAAAGAATGTTTATTTTCGTGCACATTCGGGTACAATTGACCTAAATGACGAATACCTTACTCAAAGGTTGATGTCATGGATGAAAAATACTAATATAACCGAACCGGTTTATTTGCTTGGCGAAGTGTATGGTAAAGGAATACAAGATTTGTCATACAGCACCGAACGTCCTTTGTTTCGTTTGTTTGACATCTATATTGGAGAACCAGGAAAGGGTAGATATGTAAACTACGACGACATGGTTACAATAGCAAATTTGATATCTGTTGATACCGTACCATTATTGTACCGTGGACTCTTTTCAGAAGATGTTGCCAAAGAACACCGTGACGGAAAAACTGTTCTTGGTGGAAAAAATATAAGAGAAGGTGTAGTAATTACACCAATAAAAGAACGAAGAGATACTATGCTCGGAAGGGTCAAATTGAAACTAGTATCACCGGATTATCTATTGCGCAAGAATGCAACAGAATACAACTAACCTTTGGAGATATGAAAGATGAAAAATTCTAAACTTATTGTAGACCTATTTGTTACACATCATGATACCGATGTTTCTTTATATCCGCCAGACCGATGGTCTAGCTATAGAAATAATTCGGTTAATCTAAAAAATGGACTAACCGTTCCTCTTGCTATGATGGTTCCGGATGGACACCATGCTGGTGCTGTTAAGAGGAAAGGAACAGCAATTGAATGGGCGAACCGCAGCGGTGGTTGGGTTCCTGGTGGAACAAAATCAATTCCTGGAATTGCTAATACTTATAAAAACGATCCGGTTAATGGTTTTGAATTTGTTGGTTCAGTTGAACGCTACACTACCGCTAATAAATGGCTTCGTGTATTTGATCCCCGTGGATATGTATTAGAAATTAGTGTTGAAAATGCTGTTTTTCTAATGGAGAATTCAACTATTATAAAGGGTGTTGTACAAGAAAATTGTGTATGGGGTCGTTTGGGCGCAACGAATACTCTAGTTCCAGAGGGATCAGAATTATATAATGACATGAAAGCAAACAAACCTGCTTATTGATATTTTGCTTGACAATTCTCAGTTGTTACGTTATAATTTAACAGTAATAGAGGAGTGATTCATGCAACTAGCAAGTCCACAATTAACGACTACTAGAACTAAAAAGCGAAATAAGAAGAAGTCCCAAAGAGATCTTGATGCCAACAAGCGGCATCAAGATTACCTCCGTAGCATGGGCGTGCATCCAGAACAATTAAAAGCAAAAGCTAAAAAAGCAAAAGATGCCAAAGACAAGGCGTCTAAGCCCGCGTACAACGCGGACACAGTGCGGAGACATACTGCAAGCGCATCTAGTATGCAAGGCGTAGGAGCCAAGAAGGAACCAATGATTTATAATGGCGAACGTAAATTGCTTGGTATTGCTACTATGCACAAATCAAACATGGTCCCTGTATTTGATAAAGGAAATGCAGAAGAACTCGCAAAGATGCGAAGGAATTAAAAGGTTAAAATGGCAAAATACATAAAAGGAAATTTCAAAGGTCTTTCTAAGGCAGAGAGAGCACTTGCACTTGAGGTGCATTTAAAATATTTAGAAAGAATATTTAGATCAGGGCAAGTTCCTTTTGGTCAAAGACACAATCTTAATGAAGAAATTGAAGAAGTTAGTATTAAGTTGACTCGATCAAAATCTTCGCCCGGATTTGAAACAAGTGAATTTTTTGAATTACAGAGAAAATATAACACAGATCAAGAATATACAGAACATCTTGATTCTATCATCAACAAAGATATAGATGAGTATGCTGCCGAATTGTTAGAACGATCAAAACAAAAGTAGGAAATTAAAATGTATAAACCTTTGTCGGATAGATTAACCATCCGAGAGAGTAAAATTGAAGGTGTAGGACTTTTTGCGACAAAAAAGTTTCCGGCAAATACAGTTTTAGGAATGGCACATATCAAAAATGTAAATTTTCCACATGGATATATTCGAACAGCAGTAGGTGCATTTTATAATCATTCAGACGATGCTAATTGTAAAACTATGAATGGTTATTGGCAACACATGCCAGTAAAGTATCTTGTTACTATTCGAGATATAAATGCAGGAGAGGAACTTACTGCTCAATATACACTTTATAACGTAGAAGACATGTAATGATAAGTCGACCATCTTTAATCAAATATAAAGATCTAATAGAGAAATATCCAGAGTTGTTAGGCAACATTGAAGGCCCACCGGTTGAACAAGGTTGGAATAATATTCTTGATCAGATCTGTTCAACCATTGAATGTCAAATTAAAATAAACGGTGTAACTCGACCCAAAGTTCTTCGAATTAAAGAAAAATATGGAACTCTGTGTTTTTATTATCGATGGATTAAAATACCTCCAGTTCTCTTAAGAAGAGAGATAGAAGATACAATATCTATGATAGAATATACTTCAAACCATATATGTGAAAGATGTGGACGGCCTGGCGAACTTAGAGATGGAGCTTGGATAAAAACATTGTGTGATTTTTGTGAAACTAATGAGATACTGCAAGGTAAACGATGTTTGTAAATCATAAATTACATAAACCCGGCCAGGCAATACATATGTTATTATGTAATTATGATATTGGTAATACTCTTGAAGAAAGAGATGAAAGAAATAATAAAATTGATAGATGGATAGTGAAATACCGTAAAAAATCTAAAATAAAATTGGTTATGTCTGATAGTTTTTATGTACTTAAAATCTATTTTGAAGACCCAAAATTAGCTACCTTATTTGCAGTAACGTTTGGATAAAAATGAATACAATAAAAGATACAATCGCAACAATAAAGAATATTCCAACTAAAGAAAAATTAGAAAGTATTCTTCTAGAAAAGACAGTCTTAGTTGAATATAGAAAACTTGACGGAGACGTAAGAATGATGTCTCTTACTAAGAATTTAAAATCAATTCCAGTTACCCATCATCCTAAAGAGGTAAAAGAACCTCACGAAAAAAATATAACTGGTTGGTGTGAAGAAGCCGACGGATGGAGATCTTTTCGTTATGATAATCTTATTAAAGTAGATCAAGATGAGTCAAATGTTATACTACACATAGGCACTAGTCTTATTCAACAAGAAATTGACAAAGAAATAATTGATTCTTTAGGATTGAAAAAATGAAAATAGGATTTACCGGAACTCGAAATGAAATTACAACAAAACAGTTTGATGATCTATTTCATTTTATAAATCAACTTGAAAATGTTACTATGTGCCATCATGGAGATTGTGTAGGCGCGGACGCAACGTTTCATGATATTTGTGAATCTCTCGGTTTACCTATTACTATACATCCTCCTGTTGAAGATAAATTAAGAGCATGGAAAAAATCAGACCTAATAGAAGAACCAAAAACATATCTTGTTCGTAATCGAATGATTGTTGACAGTAGTGATTTGTTAATAGGAGTTCCGAGGGCGATGAAAGAAACAAGAGGCGGAACTTGGTACACTATCAATTACGCTAAAAAGAAAGGCGTTCCTCAAGAGATTATATGGCCGAAATAACACTTGACTATATAAGAATAACACTATATAATCTATATAAATAAAAGACGTTAAGGAGAGTTGGCTGAGCGGCCGAAGGCGGTGCCCTGCTAAGGCATTGAACGCGCAAGCGTTCCGAGGGTTCGAATCCCTCACTCTCCGCCATAAATAATAATAGAAATAATTTGGTCACATTCAAATTATTTCTTGACAAAGAGACTAAATAAAAGTATAATACAAAGACGTTAAAGAAACAGCGTTTAGTAAAATAGGAATTAAGAAATGCAAACAGAATTTATTCTTTTAGGTTCAGATAGAACCCGCGGATTTCCACAGTCCTCGCTCGGAGAAGAGCGCGGTGCGAATTCTAAAGAAACCATGATTAAAGAAACCATCATTGAAAAAGATCATGGTTTTATAAATCCTGGAATGTATATTCCAACAGCTGACAAGCCGTGGAGTGTGCAAAATTCGAATAGCCCTGGGGGTAGCAGTTGCTAGTCTAGCAACAACTATTTAAACGAAAGTTTAAACCCCTTAGAGCAAATAAGCACTAAGGGGTTTTTTGTTGACATAGTGTAGAAACTGTTGTATACTATGTTTATAAAGTGTTATGCGGAACGAGACTGCAAGCGCACTATAAATTGCTTAAATGGGCGTGTCGGGGATGAAACCTGTGGCGGTAACACAGGGAGTAAAAAATGGCAATGTAAGACATGGTGTTCTTACATAGTGGTCAAGCTAAAACAAAAGCGGAGCAACATAGACCACTAATAAAAAACCGTTTGAGGATAGTCAGATGCAGACTGATTAAAAACTGCAAAAGTTTATGGTGGGCGTAGCTCAATTGGTAGAGCGCCAGTTTGTGGCACTGGTCGTTACCGGTTCAAATCCGGTCGTCCACCCCAAAATAGAATTAGGAAATTATATTGCACGATGTCACGGACTTAAACGGGATCGATAATACTGAATAGACCGCAAAAGTTGAGTCCTTCGACCGATCAAGGAACAGTATCCAAGTGACGTCATTAAAATTATAGTCTCGTAGCTTCAACTGGATAGAGCATTGGTCTACGGAACCAAAGGTTGGGGGTTCGAATCCCTCCGGGACTACCAACGAATAATGCGGATGAAGAAAACTGGGTTATCTTGAAACAATAAGATCCCTCGGGCAACAGCCTTGTCGGGACAAGCTAGGTTCGATTCCTAGACGCATTACTAATCACTGGGAGAGTTGAGCAGGTGGTGAGCTCCGCAGACTGTAAATCTGTCGCTTAGGCTTTGTAGGTTCGATTCCTACTTCTCCCACCAAAGTTTGTAGTAGCTTAACAACTGTGGGTCGCTACCGCAGTAAAGTATCGGCCGAGGATCGGTGATGTTGGTGCAAATCCAACCTACAAAGCCAATATAGAATACCGCCCCATCGACTAGCGGTTCAGGTCGTTGCTCTTTCACAGCAAAAACACGGGTTCGAATCCCGTTGGGGTGACCAATTAACGAGGGCAAAAATTCTGGGTGTCTAGCTCAACTGGCAGAGCGTCCGACTTTTAATCGGAGGGTTGTGGGTTCAACTCCCACGGCACCCACCAAGTTATAGACAGTGATGTAGGGTTCAAACCCTACCCTGTCTGCTTCTTTATGCTTCTGTAGCTCAACTGGCTAGAGCATTCGCCTCTTAAGCGAAGGGTTGAGAGTTCAAGTCTCTCCAGGAGTACCAATTATTAATGGCTTGTAGCTCAGTCCGGTTAGAGCAGTCTCCTGATACGGGAAAGGTCGGAGGTTCAAATCCTCCCAGGCCAACCATTAAAAGATTTCTATCTACATTGGGGATGTAGCTTAGTTGGTTAAAGCGTCGGTCTGTCGAACCGAAGATCGCGGGTTCAAGTCCCGTCTTCCCCGCCAATAATAACTCGCAGTCCCTGGAAGGACCCCTGTTGAGGGTGGATAATATCCAGAAGGATTCAGTTTAAAACCCGGCGCCGGCCAATCCGGTAGAGAAACTGATGATCTCAACCCAAGCGATATCAGGGCAGGGATAAGAGGTCACCGAGCCTATACGCGGAGTTAGCAATATGAAAAGTTAGTCACTTATTAGTATTGCATTAGTTTAACTAGGTGTAGCTCAGTCTGGCCAGAGCGCCGTGTTTGGAACGCGGAAGTCATAGGTTCGAATCCTATTACCTAGACCATAGTGCGACTTATATGGCATTGCATAGCAGGTTGTATAGACGCGGTGGTTACCCGAGTATTTTTGCTCGGGTGTCGACCACATTAGCAGGATAAAATCCTGCTAATTAATTAGCCGGACGCTGTATAGCACTGCCAATAACGCTTTAAGGTGACGGTGACGGGGATGTTTGCTAGGCAAGGGTCACACCCTGCAGTTGGCAATGTACTAGAGACAGGCAACTCCCCAATTATTTACAATAGGAGTGTAGCTCAATTGATAGAGCATTGGTCTCCAAAACCAAAGGTTGAGAGTTTGAGTCTCTCCGCTCCTGCCAATCTCAAATACAGTATGAAAATTCGTGAATTTACTGATTATAAAATGATCCTGTATTTAGATTATAATTGACAATTCGTAGATTGTTTGTTATACTTTAAAAGTTAACAATATAGAGCTTATTCTAAGGTAGCATGGCTCAATTGTGTTCTTTGCTCTGGTGTGCCCCGAATGGTAAGGGAGCCGACTGTTAATCGGTAGCTGTAATGGCCCTGTAGGTTCGAATCCTTCCACCAGAGCAAAGAACACAATTTCTAACTTCTAACTTCTAACTTACTTAAACGATGAATAATCTTGTAGGTTAGAGGTTATAACATGAACAACAGTGCAACAGCCGTTAAAAATGGCGTAAGAATACTAAAACAAAGATGATCAAGGCAATGGGAGGAAGCTGTCAATGCTGCGGGTATAACAGTTGTACTGCCGCGCTTGCCTTTCATCATCTAGATCCAAAAGTAAAAGAATTAGGAATCTCTTACACAAGGGCAAATCCAACTAGTTGGGAGAGAATAATAAATGAACTTAGAAAATGTGTATTGGTGTGTCATAACTGTCATAGTGAGATACATGAAGGAATACGGTTACTTCCTAAAACGTATGCTAAATTTAACGAAGAATATAATTTTTTCCCTCATGGTTTTAAAATTGTATTAAAGACAATAGACAAGGAAAAAAGTAATGGATCCAAAGAGTGAAAAGTATCATCACAGGATTAGTCTAAAGTTTCTTGAAAAGGCGTTAGAGGGAACTGACAAACTTACAAATGACGAAAAGAAAGCTTTTTTGTTTTGGATTAGATTAAGTGCAAGTGATAACGGTACAGTAAAACTTGGTGAAGTTATGAACAATATACAATATTTGATTAGTTCTAAGGCCTCGGCTGAATTCATTGTAGGTTATCGATATCTTAAAGATTGTGTAAACAAACAATGGAATAAAGAATAAGGCATGCATCGGCATACCGAGTAAGACATGCAAATTATCTTTAAACCTTAGCAAAAGAGAGAAAGATGTTACACAGAATTAAAAGTTTGACTATTGGTGTTAGAAAGTCTCTTTATATACCAAAAAGACAGACTCCTGTATCGATGTCTGAAAAGATTCGTGCAGCTCAAACTAATAGTTTAAATTCTCGAAACAAAGAAGAAATCAAACTCAAAAAGCAAGTTCCGGATAAAAAAGATATACAGACATATTGTAGACTTGACGAACGTTTTCAAGAAGTTGATGACGAAATAAAAGAATTAATTAAAAAACCTTCTCAAAAAGGATTGAGTGCTTTGTATAGAAAGCGGTCAAATCTTAAGGCAGAAATTTTAAATGAATTGCCTTTTGGTAATATACTAAATCGAATTGAATCGAATTAACTTAGAGCGGATTAGACTGGAGTGGACCCAGCCCGGCTTCATGAGCCGAGAACCCCTGTTCAACTCAGGGATCCGCAACCAATTACACTTTGGAGGGGTAGCTCAATGGTAGAGCAGCCGTGCGCATTAGCTTTTCCGCTTTCCTGCATACTTATTAGGAGTTAAAATGATTGCCCAATTTAAAATAGAAGAACAGTATATTACTGAGGTTTTAATAGAAAAATCACAAAATATTCATGCAGTAAAAGAAAATCCTACTGTAGAAGATACGATAAAAATGATGCAAGGTAAAGGTTGGGTATATTCTAGATGGACAGAAGATCATCCAAAATTTGCCGAGCTAAGAAATCTTCTCGAAGATAAAGAATATATAGTTACATGTAGAAATTCTAAAAATGGTGATAGAGTAATTAAGGAATTTTATTTAAATTCGGTTTTGTTTGAAGTTGGAGAGAAATTTTTTTGCTCAGAGGCTATGAGATTTTGTAAACCAATGCTTAAAACCTCAAGATAGAAAAATGATCTATCTTGTTATATAAATATGTTATGCGATTAAAAGAACTAACAGGTTATAAGAAAAATCCAGGTTATCAGCAACTAACCAAGACTAAAAAGATAGATGCTGATGATTATAGAAAATATCCTGATGCCGAAGGAGTAAGCGACTCTTTTGACGAGTTTATTGAAATGGCCAAGGACAGTGGTTGGATCTATAAGGGCAAGGGGTATTATGGACAAGTGTTACACAAGCCGGGTTCATCTTATGTGTACAAGATATACTACGATGATGACCAAGCCTACCGTAAATTTGTAGACTGGGCACGGCGCAATCAAAAGAATCCTTATCTTCCAAAGCTTGGACCAGCTAAGATGATTCCTAAGACAGAAGGTATTTACATAACAAAGATAGAATGGCTTTCGCCACCTTCTGGACCATTCGATCCTAGATTTAAAAAATATGTAGACGAACCAACAGTTCAGTCTTTCTTTTCTTCTAAGAAAATGGATTCTTATGACTGGTCAGAATTTGACAAAGCTGTTGCGACATTGCGCACAACCGAAAAACAGTTTAGTTCAATAATTGATTTTGCTGAGAAAAATGGTACATTGGATCTCCATTTTAACAATGTGATGTTCCGTAAAGACCAACTTGTTGTTATCGATCCTATTACTTAATAAATGCGGATGTAGCTCAGGGGTAGAGCATTACCTTGCCAAGGTAAATGTCGAGGGTTCAAATCCCTTCATCCGCTCCAAATAATTAATATGCGCTGGTGGTGGAACTGGTAGACACGCTACCTTGAGGTGGTAGTGCCTTTAATCGGGCTTAGAGGTTCAAGTCCTCTTCAGCGCACCAACAAACTAAATACAGTATGAGACTTTATGAGTTCACTAACGAAGCGCCTGTTCAAAGTAGCTGGCAAGCTGATCTTTCTTATAATAAAGAAGAACAATATATCGTTATGGTAACGAACAAAGATGCACGATATAAAATATCTAATGTTCCTCCTCAAGTTTATAGTAACTGGCGCCGCTCTCCTAGTAAAGGAAAGTATTGGCACAAGTTTATTAAAAATAATTACGAAATCGAAAGAATACTATAACGCACCTGTAGCTCAGTCCGGTAGAGCGGAGTCTTGAAGAGTCTCGCGTCGGTGGTTCAAATCCTTCCGGGTGCACCAATTAAACTTTAAGGAAAAGATAATGAAGATTATAGAACATCGATCAATTTACCACGAACCAAATATATTTGCAGCATGGCCTGCAAATCACGGATCTTGGTAATAGGACAATGAACTATTAGTTGGATTTGTTCGTGGTGAGTTTTACGATACACAATTAGGATCTCATAAAGTAACTGGTCCTCTTGAGTTTGTACAATCAAGAAGTATTGATTATGGTAAAACATGGCAATTAGAAACAGCAGCTCTATAGAATTAACAGAATTTAATCTTTAAACTCTAAAAAGCTGTTGACAACATGTTATGAACGTGTTAATATTAAAAACAATATAAACAGTTACAAGGGAAAAACAAATGTTCCGATGGCAGAGTGGCCATGCGATGGATTGCAAATCCATCTACCCGGGTTCGATTCCTGGTCGGAACTCCAAATTACTTTATTATAAGAGATCTTTTTTAAAGTATAAATCCTTTGGGGAATGACCCAAAGACTACTGTCTAATTTAGTTTGGGTGAGGCCGACTAGATGAAAACAGTAGACCATCAAGTTAGTGCTCTTTACCCTCACTTAGATCACACTAACTTGCTCGTTCGTCTAGGGGACAGGACGCCGGCGGAGGTCGGAAACACTGGTTCGAATCCAGTACGAGGTTCTTGGTTTAAGTGTGCATTGCCCACCCGTAGTTCAACTGGATAGAGCACCCGCCTTCTAAGCGGATTGTTGCAGGTTCGAGTCCTGCCGGGTGGGCAATACACATTTAAAATTTAGTTTGGAATAGTTTAACATAAGGAAGAAATTTATGAAGATGCGAATAGTAGAAAAATTAACAGACGGTAATTGGGAGAAACTTCTTAGTATGTCTGAATTGTCTGAAGGTGATACTTTTAGATTATGGGAAGAAGATGGAAAAGCAGCTGAAAATCAAATTGGTAGTACAGTTTTTGAAGCAGTAGGTGAACCTTATCTTAACGAAAACGGAAGATGGACTATTAATACTAATCCACTTTAATATAAATGATGAGGAATAGCCAAGCGGTAAGGCACCGGTTTTTGGTACCGGCATCCCAGGTTCGAATCCTGGTTCCTCAACCAACAAGTTGTGCTGCATATCTTCTTTCCATTGTAATAGAAGGTGTTATAAATAGATGATGCGAATAATTTACATACACGGCGCGACTGCATCAGAGAAAAGCTTTGCTTTCATACAACAGTCTATCAAAGCCAAGAAACATACCTTCCTTAATTACGATCATAACATGAGTGCTATGACCAATCTAGATTCCTTAATAGAGGAACTAGAAAAAACGGAAGATGACTTATTCATAATCGCACATAGCATGGGCGGATTATATGCGATGCATTTGTTAGAACGTTTTAAAAAGCGTGTAAAGAAAGTGATATCTTTAGCTACACCTTTTAAAGGAAGTGATGTGCCTGCTGTGATGAAGATGTTGTACCCATCTTATGAATTGTTTGATCATATAACTCCATATAGCGAATTCGTCAAACAAACGTACGATATAAAAGTGAAACGTGGATTATGGATACAAGTGGTCACAACAGTTGGAGATGCTCCTTGGATCAAAGGTGAGAATGACGGTATAGTGACTCGTGCGTCAATGACAGCAAGAGATGATATGAAGAAGGTTGAAATCGATCGTAACCATTACGAAATAGTGCAAAGCCAAAGAGTTGTGGATCTTATCAAAAAAGAACTAGACAAGTTTAAACTACTATAGTATAGTTAAATCTTATCCTACGGAAGGTAACCATGGACCAGAATGTAATTAAAATTCTTGAACAAAGAATTAACGAACTTAAGAAAGTAGCCACTCCTGATAATATAGAACAAGGTATGTCTGGATCATTTCTATGGTTCCAGATGTATCTAGAAACAGCTAAATGTATGTCAGAAGAAGAGTTTTATGACGAAGTCTACGATGATTGGCTTCGAGAAAAACACGATAAACTTTTAGAGTATGTTCATCGAACAGAATAACCCAATTTTGTCGTTGACAAAATGTATAGGAAGTGTTATAAATATACTTGCAACGTTGAAGCAAACTCAACGTTAGACAGGGCACCGGGAGTTCGAATCTTGGTCTTTATATTAAGATAGAGAATAAATTACATGGAAAGTTGGCCTAAAAGCAGCCATCTTATAATGAGTAGACTGTTGTTGAGGTTTTAACCAAAAAACAGAACCGGCATTTTGAAACGACGATATGCCGGTAGGGGTCTTTTAGCGTATCAGCACACCGTGTAATATCTAGGAGTTTATAAAAAATGAATTATTATAGATACTATTGTAAGAAGACTTTAGAAAAAACTGGTGATATTGACCTTAGTTTTAAAAATGGAATAAAACTATGTAAACATAAAGAAAGAATGGCAATATTATACAGACTATTTGGTGCGCTCTTATCTTTATCTATAGTTGGAGCAATAATATTAATAACAATAGAAATACTCGTTAATAACCGTTGACAAAATGTATAGGAAGTGTTATAAATATACTTGCAACGTTGAAGCAAACTCAACGCTAGACAGGACTCCGGGGCAGTGCCGGACAGGTCCACCATAAGCACAACGGTCGCATTTAGAGTAATTGTCCGGTTGCGATAAGTTGGGATCACATACCGTTGTGCTTATGACGGGCCTGAAACAGGATCGACTGTTAGTCATTAGGTGAGTGGAGTTGTCCGGATCTAAGCTCGGTTAACGCGAAGAACAACTGTAAATGCAGCATCTAATGCAGCAAATGATAATTTCGTAATGGACCAAAGCCTAGCGGCTTAATCCTTATGATTTAATCGGGGCTCGGAGGCGCCTGGCAACAGAAGCCTCCACTTATTTCCAAATTTCTTGTATTGGTACAAACTTCGTACCAGGATACAATTCTTCAATGTTATTCCATGTGTAATTATCTACATCGGCTTTATCCCAAAGGGTTCCGTGTATTTTACTTTCCTTACCAATTGAAACATGAGTAAAATCTTTTAAGAGAATTTTAACAAAAGCAGGTTGAAGGTTTTTAATACTTGCAAGATAGAATAATAAATCTTCATTATCTTCTTTTACTAAATGATCATACAAATTTTTCTGTAATTGAGCCGAAACATTAACCGATGCTACTTTAACATTTTCTAATTTCTTAATTAATTCATTAATTGCTTTATCGGGTGTGAGTTTGTTTGAGATTCCGCGTTTCTGTTTAGTGATGCTGAGTTTCTCTACTACTTTAAAAGAGGCGCTGCTAAAGAAAACTGCTTGGGTTGGTTCACTTTCGTGTATAATTCCACCACCGTTATCTACAGCATAAGTATAACCAAGAACTTGAGATAGTATCTTATTCCAAAGCACTGTTGATTTTCTTGTTCCGTTGTTTAGTGTAATTTTATTACCAGCTAAGATCATGGAAAGTGATCTAGTTACGTTCCACAAACGGGCACCATATGAATCTAATTTAGATTCTTCTATTGCTTGTTTCGTTACTATATTGAATAAGTGTTCGCTTATTTTACCAACTATCTTATCATGTAATTTTTTCATGTCAGAATTAAATTGTGTTTTGGTATATCTATTAAGATCTAATTTAGAATTTTGATCTTTTGCTTCTATTATCCAAGCAAATGGTTGATTGCCTTGATATGGTAATCCTCCAAATCCATCTTCGCTTACAATATCATAAGCATATCCAGTTTGATATGTATATACTCCAATCGGGGTATTATATTTGTTTGCTGGATTAAGTCCAATCTTATCAATAGCAGTCATACTCATGTAATGATTATTAGAAAACTGATATTGTGCCAAATCTTCAATAGGGCTTGATCTTCTATTCTGTTCTGGATTGCGTCGAAGCTCACTTATAAGTTCTTGGTATCTCATACACTTATTTATTGACTTTTCATCTTAGTATGTTATTATTAATGTAGTTTAAAAATCGTACAATTTTGTACAAATAACTTAATGAGGTTTTCAAAAATGGAAAAAGAAACTGTTACTATTGATAAAGAAAGATATGAAGAACTTCTTGACAAAGAAAATTTGTTAGATGCTCTTGACGCTGCCGGAGTTGATAACTGGGATGGTTACGATTTTGCCATGGAACAGTATCAAGAAGATAGCGCATAAGAGTCTTTTTATAATCCTATTCTAATTTAACCCCAACATGTAAGGAAGATAAAATGAAAAGAGAAGAATTTAAGTTTGTGGATGGAAATTTTCGAATGGCACGAATTCTCAAGAAGCTTGATGAGAAGGGCAGAATTCGAGTATCATATACCTATCGTAACAATAATCATCGAGGATTTGTTAACTTAAATGGTATTGTTAAGTGTGCTAAAAAAGAAAGTGGATATCCTGATCCTTTTGATTGGCAGGATGCACTTCAGCGTTCAGAAGGTTAAATTGTTTTTGGAAGGGTGGCAGAGCGAACGATTGCAACGGTCTTGAAAACCGTCGAACCGCAAGGTTCCGTGGGTTTGAATCCCACCCCTTCCGCCAAGATTAGTTAGATTGCTCCACTCAACGGTGCGCGTCTAGCAGAGGATAAAGAGGTCTCTTCGGACACCTCTCCTCATTCTTTCATAATAAGGAAATGTATAATGGTTGAATTTGGTACTTGGAAGTTCTTTCCAGGTATGTTAGAAATTTATAATTTCGAAGAACTAAAATCTCATCCCGATGATTTTAGTATGTCTATTGAAGAATAAAAGGATTTTGTTATGCTGAAAAAAGGTTACAATATCATTGTTCATTCTTGGGAAAACGATGCAGACTATAGAAATAAAGAAATAATTAATGTTGGTGAGAATAAAAATCATATTGATTTTTATCAACAAGTTTTAGAGATCTTTAAAAGCAAAAATAATTCAAAAACAGAAATCAATCTTGGAAATACATTCGATGATGAGATAGAAGAGTACATTGTACCGGCTATTAGTTATATCAAAGAAGTAGCAGAAAAGACCGGATTTAATTTAAGCTCTCTTAATTTTAATGAAGAAGACCATAAAGATAACCTTATGGAATATTATGAAGATTGGCTAAAAGACTTTGCAAGTAATCTTCTTGATACTTCTGAACATTATTCTTTTAGAGTATTTGATAGTATAGAAGTTTTCTATAGTATAGAAATTTTCTATGTAAAAGAAGAAGCGGAAAAGATACTATGAACTTTCAAGAACATAGAAAATTTATTGACGAACTTGAAAATGCTTTCGTTGCTAAAGATTTAGATAAAATAAATGATTTATATGAATCAAGTGGTCAGTGGTTTTCTAATAATCTTGAAGAGATGATAATATCTCTTTCTTATGATGTATTAAAAGAAGCAAATCCAACTGAATTAACAGGAATTGAAAAAGGTGACATAAACATTCCTTATTTGTGGGATTGTGAAAACAAAGATAATATTTTAGGTACTTGTGTTTACAAATTTGACTCAGAAGCTTGTCTTTTCTGTCATGATCCACAAGAAAGAAAATAAGAATTATTACCCGGTCGTCTAGTGGCAGGACAATAGACTCTGACTCTATTAACGGTGGTTCGAATCCATCTCGGGTAGCCAACAAAAGAAAGAGTAATATGGACAACGATAGACAAATAGCAGAAATCATAGTCGGTTTGATGGAATATGGTAATCCTGAAAACGAGCTGACTGTTGGCGATGCGCTCAACGTACTCAACAAAGCAGTTGGCGACGAAGCCACAGCAAGGGCATATGAGATCTCAAAAACGATCTTGTCTAATCAAAAATATAAACAGATAATAGTATTGCGAAAAGATTTGAACATGCGCAAAGGCAAGATGGTTGCCCAAGGTGCACACGCTTCAATGAAAGCAACTCTATTGCATTTAGAAGATCCACGAGTTGCAAAATGGCTCGATGGTCCTTTTGCTAAGATCGCTGTGTCAGTAGATTCCGAGCAAGAATTGTTAGAGCTTGCTAAAGAAGCAAAAGAAGCAGGACTTATATGCGAAGAGATAGTTGATTCAGGAAAGACTGAATTTGGCGGTGTGCCAACACGTACCGCATTAGGAATTGGTCCAGATATTTCGGCAAAATTAGATCCAATAACTGGGCACCTTAAACTTCTATAAAGGTCGGAAGGATGGCTGAGCGGCCGAAAGCACTGTCTTGGAAAGGCAGCGAACTGAAAAGTTCCGAGGGTTCGAATCCCTCTCCTTCCGCCATATATTCTGTAAAAGATGGACAGACATGGTTCTTCTATACTAAATCTGGAACAGGAATAGGACAAGTTTTTATAGTATTAAAAGATATTGGAAGATGAATTTCTATCCGTTAAAGATATACCAGCGTGTTGAGAGTTCCGAAGACGGCGTAGATTTGTTCTATAAACTTTACAATGAAAATACACGCCGTGTTGAAATCTTTGAAATTAAGATGATACTGATGAGATCAAGATGATTTAGGAATAGGTCTAATTTCTATAACGTCTTCACCAAATTCTTTTTTAAAATCTTCATATTCTTTGTTAGTCATTAATTGACCATAGTAAGCTGGTGAAAGTCCAGGTTCTGTAACTACAAGATCATATTTGTTAAGCTCTTTTTGTAATCTTGGAATAAGTGGTAGTTTCAATCTTGTGATTAATTTAGGATCTTTTGCGAATATTGTTTCCTGTTGTTCAGGATTTACACCAACCGAAAACAAAGGTCTACTCTCTAATTTTCTTATTGTGTTGTTCCTTGGATGTTGATAATCATTTATAATTTTTTCAATTACTTTAAATGATTTTATGGAAAAGAATACAGCTTGGGTTTCTTCATTTATATGTATAATTCCAAATGTGTCTGTTACATATCCGTATCCAAGAATATCACGAAATATCTTATTCCATATTACTGTAGATTTTTTATTAGTCTTAATCTTTTCTTCTATATTAGAAGTAATTGCATTATTGTCAGCAATTATAGAAGAAAAGATTCGAACAACATTCCATAATTTTCCTGCTGGGATATCTGAAAACTTTGCATTTTCTTCTGCCTCTTCTATTGTATCCTCAACAGTCATCTTCATTGAATCTTCGTATCTGCTAAAATGCGAAATAAGAATGCCCTTATCTTTTATATATTCTGCTTCTGTATAAGAAGATGTATCAATACCTTTTCCGACAGGAGTTAATACCCAAATAAATTTTCGAGATCCTGCAAAAGGAAGTTCTTCTATTCCACCAAGAACGTCTATTGCCTCTACAACTTCTGTAATTGGGTAGGTATAAATTCCATAAGGAGTTTCAAAGTTGTTGTAAGGATTAATACCCAGTTTGTTAATTCTAGTAAAACTGAGAAAATAGTTTCCGTTTTCGTATTTTTCAAGTTCAGAACGAACAGTTTTACGTTGGTTTATTTCCGGATTGCTTCGAAGCTCAAGAATTTCTTTGTATCTCATAATGTATTTATACTATGTATTATAAATAATTATAAATGCAAGAAGAAAAAATAGCACGGATTTGCCGTGAACAGGAGTTTTATACTAAGTGTGGAGAACTCCTTCATATAGAACACGAATACCATATTCCATATGCTCGAAAGACTAGATGGAATGCAAGAATATTAGGTAACGGTCGGTATCCGAGTTTTGGTGTAATACGTTATCTCAACGATGATCACATAATGGTTATGTCCCGCAAAGGAACAAGATTATTTGAGACTGTCGAAGAAGTTTACAACTTTATAAAAGACATAGGAGTATCTAATGGCAAAAAAATTGAAGAATTGTATCAACTATTAGTCAACGAACGTGAAAAGCGAATGATTGATGCAGACAATGCAAATCCAGATGTGGGAATGGGACCATTCCCAGGTTATTTTAGAGATATCGCAATAAGAACTTTACAAGAGGAAAATATAATTCCTCTCGATTATAAAGAATAAATGCTGTTATAGCTCAGTTGGTAGAGCACATTCTTGGTAAGAATGAGGTCTCCGGTTCAAGTCCGGATAACAGCACCAAGTTATAGATAATATAAATACTGTATGAGATTTATTGAATTGTTAGAAGGTAAAATAAGAGCTACGGTTTATCATGGATCGAATGCAAAGTTTGATCAATTTGATGCAGGCAAATCTCGTATCCCAAATGATTTTTACGGTGGCGGAATTGCCTACTTTACAGACAATCTTGAAGTAGGGAAAAAGTATGCAATTGGTATGTCAAAAAAGAAAGGTTCTCCATTTGTCTATGAAGTTTCTCTTTCTTTAAAGAAAATGTTTGACATTGACGAAAAATTTACCGGTAAAAAATTAGCAGAGATATTACCAAATGATATAGAAAACTTTGCAAGAGGAGCAGGGCTTCTATCTTACGGTAGTGACAAATATTCTGTGTTAGCAGGATTGAAAAATCAATCAATTGAATTAACTGGTGACCAAGTCTGGAAAGGGTTGTCAAAAGGACAGGTTAACACAGCAGATGCTAGAGAATGGATCAAAGAAAAAGGCTACGACGGACTAAGATATAATGGTGGTGTAAACATGGGAATGGATCGACACAATGTATATCTTGCTTACTATCCAGAATCAATACAAATTAAAAAAGTAGTCAAATTATAAGTCCTCGTAGGCTAACTGGATAAACCACTGGCCTCCTAAGTCGGATTTGGAGGTTCGAGTCCTCCCGGGGACACCAAATGATCGATAACAGAGTTGAACACTGTTATCCGCCAACTACTAAGACTTTCCGTTAGTATTTGGATATAGGTTGCAACTGCCTGAAAGATTGCTTGGGAAGCGTGTTGTTCTGAATCTGTTGGTACGAAAAACCATCGCTGGAATAGTAACCAGCACAATTTGCTCCTATAGTTCAATGACTAGAATACCTGTTTCGTACTCAGGGGATGCGGGTTTGATTCCTGTTGGGAGCTCCATTTATTATCTTGACATAATTAGCAGAGATGCTATTATTAATAATAATTAAATACAAGTGGAGAAACTGTAACATGATCGTTTTTAAATTTAAGAAAGTAGCAAATGGAGAATTTGCTTGCTTTACAAAAAAAGTCTCCGTTTATCTTTGTAGTGTCTGACTCTAAATATAAAGCATTGGCCAAAGCTAAAGAAGCTTTAGCTTTTTATAAGACTGCAACAAAAGCATAAGGAGATAAAAATGAGCTGTCAAAAGTGCTACAATGATCGAATCTTTGAGGTTGCCGGCAAAAGTAGTGACCTAAATAATTTTTCTTTTAAGGGAAAAGAGGATGACGGTTACTTGCCAACCGTAAAAGGAATTTGCGGTGGTGATTATTTTGATATGAAAATTTGTCTGGAATGCGGGCAAGTTCAAGGTTCTTTTCCGTTGCCTGATCCTAAAATTGGAGACGATGAAGACTACGAATAACATTAATACGGGGTTTAGCTTAGTCTGATAAAGCGCCTGGTTTGGGACCAGGAGATCGTAGGTTTGAATCCTACAACCCCGACCAATTTTACTAAAGGATATTAAATTGACCAACCGACTTATATTCGTGAGACACGGGCAATCTACAGGAAATGAAAATCACGACATGTATAAATATCCTGATTCTGCTGTTGCGTTAACTACGCTTGGTATCAAACAGGCAATCAATGCAGGTGAACAATTAAAGGGGTTAATGCAATCAGGTTATTTTAACTGGAGATGGCATGAGGTACATGCTTTTTCAAGTTCTTATACAAGGGCAAAACAGACAGCTCGAGTTGTGCTTGACATAATGAATCTAAGACATGTCCAACCAATTGAATCTCCGGGTATTAATGAAAGAAGGCATGGAGACAAATCAGGATTACTTCCTGAAAATGAACATTTAGTAAAGAAAGATGCTTATTGGAGGCCTGGGGCAGGCGGCGAGACAATGGTTGAATGTAGATCACGGTTTGGTGCTTGGTATAGAAATCATGCAGAATTCCTACTAACAGATTCAGACGTTATTCTTTTCATGCACGGTGAACTAATGATGGCAGGGCAATCATATATACTTGGAACTTCTGAAGATGAGATAATGAAGATGCCGTCTAGAAATGCTGTTCCGGTAATTTATGAACGTGATGTTTCTACTGGTGTCTATACACAATCGGATTATAAGTTTGAACAATTTGATCCGACTACCGAAGACAGGATAAGATAAAAGAATACCTTGTAACACACAACAGAAGGGATTTATAAAATGAAGAAGCTTGTAACCATTCTTGCCGCAGTAGCAATAGCCGGAACACTAACGGCTAAGTAATAACGCGGGTGTAGCTCAATGATAGAGCCACTGCCTTCCAAGCAGAAGACGAGGGTTTGATTCCCTTCACCCGCTCCATAAAGAGGGCCGCCCGATGAAAACAGAAGACATGTATTCTATTTTGACCGAGTATGTTCTTACTAAGAACATACTCGATTATATTTGGGATAAGATTGAAATTTACAATTCGGAGGGTAATACTGTTAATGAAGTTACGTGGAGAGATAAAAATCACTTTTTAGAGTCTTCAATAAAAAGATTGAAGAATAAGCGTCCTTATTCGAGAGAATCTCGAACAAAACTACCCGATGGTTCGATTCTTCGAACATTTAGAACAACTAGTCTTTATGCGATTAGAGATTGGGAGTTTAACATTGTTGAAAAAGATAATGCAATCATTTCGATAACACACAACGAACCAAAATATATAGAAGCTGTTTCTAAGAGAGCAGAATTTTGCTCAAAACACAAAGAACAAGTATCTTTCACTAGAACTGGTGTAAAGGTAACTTATATTTAAGGAGAGAAAAATGCGTAAACTAATTGAAATTCGATCTGCAGAAGGCGGATCAGACAGTCAGCTTTTTGTAAGTGATTTGGCTGCTGCATATCAAAAGATGGCTCTCCGAGAAGGTTGAACTTATCGAGTCGTAGAGGAACGTCCTAACGGCTCGGGACATTTTATGATTGCTATTGAAATAGATGGCAAGAATATCCAAAAATTAAATCAAGAAGCCGGTGGACATCGAATACAACGAGTTCCACCAACTGAAAAACGAGGACGTGTCCATACCTCAACTGTTACAGTAGCTGTCTTGTCTAAAGAAGAAAATGTTGATCCAAAATATGAAATGCTAGAAGACCACCATTTCTATGTAGAATGGTTTAGCGGATCAGGTGCTGGAGGCCAACATCGAAACAAACATCAAAATAGCTGCCGATATTATCATATTCCTACAGGATTGGTAGAAACAAGGCAGGGACGCAGCAGAGATACTAACTTACGCAATGCAAAAACCGCGCTTGTAGCGCGGCTACAAGAGGCTACAAGCGGGTTGCAAGCGCAAGCGCAAGCAACAACACGCAAAGCACAAGTAGGATCCGGAATGCGTGGAGATAAAAAACGAACGTATCGTTTTCAAGATGATCAAGTAATTGATCACGAAACCGGAAAGACTGCTAGTACGAAAAAAGTAATGCGAGGCAGCTTTCGAGAACTTTGGAAGTAAATATGAAAGTACCAAAAAAATATCGCGGCGAAAATTATACTATTACACAATCTCGAAAAGAAGAAAGAGAGAAATGCATCGCCTGCAATGGTAGCGGTCGATATGATCACAATGGATCTCCAAAGTGTAATCAGTGTAATGGAACAGGAAAAAATGTATAAACAATGTGTATTAAGAAAAGAAAACACAGAGCAAACAAGTTGGATACCAGAAAGGTTTGCAAAAGTTGGTAACATCCTTCGTCTCATTGAAGATGATGGATGGCTTGTGGTGCATGTAGGCACGGAACTATCCGATGAACAAGTGCATGAACAGAAGAAGCGTATTCACCAAGGTGTATTTCCTTCAATTGTTAAAATGAAAGAATAAGGCAATGATTCGAAATGATTCTGATGAAAGTCTATTTACAGGAACAATCGAGACAATGGATATATAGTCAGTGAAAGTCTATTAGAAGATGTAATGTTTCAAGTGGATGTAAAAGATGGTGTTATACTTGATAACACCATTCGGGTAGATAAAAATAAGGATTATTTTCAAAAACTTAATCAAGAACTATGGTTTAAATTTGCATTGGAATCTATTCAAAATTACGATGTGTTCAATGCAATAGATTCCAGCGGCAACATTCTGTATGATGCGGCATATAATGATAAGTAATTTAAAAGTTTGGCGGTATAGCTCAGTCCGGTTAGAGCAGCGGGATCATAATCCGTGTGCCGGGGGTTCAAATCCCTCTACCGCTACCAATTTTAAAATTAATTGTATACATTGAGGATATGAGCAATTTCTAAACCGTGCATTTTGGATATCCGATTTTGACAGATAATAGCATTTGGTTTTAATTTCAAATTTAGTTATTAACTGGTTGTTTAGATTAATCTAAACTGGAGAGAGAAGAGAATGTATACAATTTAAATAGTCTACCTGATATAAAAGGACTAATATAATTAGCATGTCTTTTGAGAAAAGATCTTTGGGTATAGACTAATGGGTCTCTAGCTCAATTGGTTAGAGCACTGGTCTCATAAGCCGGCGGTTCTGGGTTCAAGTCCCAGGGGACCCACCAAATTACTAAACGCATTATATACAAATTGGATTAAAAATTATCGTAAAACAGATGATTTAATGGAATATCCAGAAACTGAAGAATTTCGTAATATAATGATTCAATTAATGAACAGATCAAAATCTGGCGAAGACGAAATGACTATGAAAATTCAAAGGCCAATTGGATTTCGTGGTAAAACTAGAATTGTTGGCATACTTGATCCAGAAAAACAAAAGGTTTTGTATAGAGGTCAAAATATCAATATTGACCTCACAAAGATCTTTCACCAATTATAAATTTGTATATTTTAATTCTTAAGAATTTCTTATTGACTTTTTCTTGAAATGCTATATTATTTATAAATGCTTAGAAACAAGGATCAATAATGTTTGACCAATCAATTCAAAGAATTGGATTTGCCTGTAAATATATGCACACAAATCGATCATTGAAAAAAGCTCTCTTAGAAGATTTAGAACGTCCTTTTAATGGTAGATCAACTACCAAAGCTTGGCTCGATCGACAGACCAAATCCGTAGCTGAGCAAAGGTTACATGAGATAATTAATGACAACATCAAATCTTACAAGAAGTTAATAGAATATGTTGGAACATTAGATCCACAATTGCGTATGTTAAGATTAGGTTCTGACCTACTTCCTTTGTTTACAGAGAATACATGGAGCAAATTTTATACTCAAGATATCCTTGATGATATTGAAAAGAGACTTTTTCAGGTTGGGCAAAGTGCGAGAGACCTTGATATCAAACTTTCAATGCATCCCGGTCAGTTTACAGTATTAGCAAGCGAAAGTGATGATATAGTAAGCAAGTCAATTGAAGAGATGGAATATCATGCTTTGGTTGCACGTTTTATGGGATTTGCAAAAGAATTTCAAGATTTTAAAATAAATGTACATATAAGTGGTCGACGTGGTCCTGCAGGGATCAAATCCGCTTTGTTAAAAATGTCGCCGGAAGTTCAAAATACAATAACTATAGAGAATGACGAAAACGCATGGGGTATTAACGATAGTCTTGAACTTGAAAAAGACTGTGCTCTTGTTCTTGATGTTCATCACCATTGGTGTCGTGAGGGAACTTATTTACAAGCAACAGATGATAGATATAAACGTATAATTGATTCGTGGCGTGGTATAAGACCAACTATACATTATTCACAAAGTAGAGAAGATTATTTAATTGGACACTGTCCAAATACTTTACCAGATAAAACAAATTTGCTAGCGGCTGGCTATAAGAAAGGCAAGTTAAGAGCACATTCAGACATGATGTGGAATAACGCTTGTAATGATTATGTTTCTAATTTTTGTCCAACCGCGGATATAATGGTAGAGGCAAAAAATAAAAATATTGCCAGTCGTGCATTATTTGAAACTTTATATTAAAGGGCCTGTAGCTCAGGGGTAGAGCGTCTGCTCGACACGCAGGATGTCAGAGGTTCAAATCCTCTCAGGCCCACCATTTAAGATCTGCTTTGCCAGAAAGCTTTTGCATCTTTGCTATTGTTAGGATCAGGTATAATTTTTTCACCTGTTAATTTTTCGGCATAATTGTAGAGTGCAGTTGCTAAACCTTTTCGCCTATGGTCAGGTTCAATTTCTACCGAACCAATATATTGATTATTGTGTTCTGGATCTCTACCCCAATTAAATTCTCCAGCAAATTCTTCATTGTAGAAAACAGAGATGGATCCACCTTCAAAATCTTCTACAGTGTATTCAAAGGTATAGTCACCTTTTTTCCAAACTTTTGTAGCATCAAACATTTCTCTAAGGAACATACAATATTTAGTTGACATTTCATATATTATGTTTTATTATAATAATCTAAAGTTAAATAAATTTTCCTAACAGGAACCAAGAAATGAACATTAGTGAGCTTGACGATTTCGCGTTCAAATATCCAACTTACATACTTGTAGCTGGAGGTATTGGTGTTGGCAAATCTCATGTTCTCTCAAAATACATATCAAAAATTCCTATAGTTGATATTGATAATGAAATCGCAAAATTAGCATTATCTTATACTCATGAGAATTTGTTAATTGCGAGAAAATCTATCAACAAAAAGATAGATTTTTTGAAAGCAAACCATGAGAGTTTTGTTGCTATGGGCACGGCAGCTGATACAGCATTCACTATTAATAGATTGTTATGGGCTAGAGATGATAATTTTCATACTGTCTTGCTTCATATTACTTGTCCTGTTGAACAAGCAATTTCTCAAAATGAACAACGAAGGAATCAAGGTAGACGAGCAGTACCAATAGAAGATGAATACCTTATTACAAGAACTGCGACAGAGTCAGCAGTGACTGTCTCTATCGTTTCTCCAACCGATCTAGTAGATCATTATATACATTACGATAACACAAGGATTTAAAATGGGTATCGAAGCTTTAGGATTGTTGATTTTGTTGAGCACAGGAGATGTGCTCAACACAGATTATGTAAATTATATGACTCAAGCTGCATATGGAAAAGTGTGTTCAATTCATACTGAAGGTGCTATTCATTATGTAAAATTACCTTGCAAAACAATTTTTGAAGAAATCAAACTGGCAACAGAAACTTTTGAAAGCAAAGAGATCAAATAAAAACTTGACAAATCAAATTATATATTGTACTATATAAATATAAACAAAGGGCTCTTAGCTTAGCGGCTAAAGCATCTGCTTTACACGCAGAAGATCGTAAGTTCGAGTCTTACAGGGCCCACCATACTCCTTAAGAGGATATCATGTCCGAAATAAAAAAATTAGAAATTGAAAAATTTCAAACACCTGCTGTTATGAAATTAAAACAAATAATGGAAGATGCAGGACATGAAATTCGCATTGTTGGAGGAGCGGTCCGCGACTTAGTCTTGGGTAAGGAACCCAAGGATATTGATATGGCAACTGACGCCACTCCTGATGAAATGATCAAAATTTTTCTTCGTGCGGATATTCGGTATGAACCAACGGGCTTGCACCATGGCACGCTCACAATCATCATAGATGGAGAGATATTCGAAATTACCACGCTTCGGACTGATAAAGAGACGGATGGACGACACGCTATAGTAGAGTTTACCCGTAACTGGAAAACCGACGCGGAGCGTCGTGATCTCACTTATAACGCTATGAGTGTTGACCTTAATGGCAACCTCTACGATTATTTCAATGGCGTTGATGACCTTCGTGCAGGTCGTAGTAAGTTCGTTGGTGATACTGCAACTCGTATAGAAGAAGATTATCTTCGAATTTTGCGTTATTTTAGATTTCAATGTCAGTTAGATAATCCACATTGGGACTCTGATACGATTAAAATCATCAGAGAAAAAACACCTAATCTTGTTAAGATTAGTGGAGAACGTATCTGGGCTGAAATGTCTAAAATTTTAAAATCTCAAAAAGTATATCCATGTATGAGGTATATGTACGAAACAGATGTACTTGATTATATCTCTTTGTCATTATCTTTTGACGATGTTACTAAGGTTTTAACTTTTAGAAAAGTTTCTAACGATCCTATAATTATTTTAGCTAGTTTAATTGGTGATTTAGACAAACTTGCTGTTATAAAAGAACGTTGGAAGATTTCAAATGAAGAATATAAATTAATTAACTTTTTGTTATCGAATAAAGATACAACTTTAGACAATCTCTTTATTAGAGCAGGATTGTCTCGTGGATATCCACGTAGATATTTCTCTGCTCTTGCATTATTTAAGGGTAATAAAGTTTTATCAGAGTTTGCTGAGACTTGTGAAATCCCATTGTTTCCTGTTACGGGAAAAGATTTATTTTCAATAGGAATGAATCAAGGTCCTGATATGGGAAGAGCATTAGATTTAATGAGAGATAAATGGGAAAAGTCTAATTTTACACTTGACAAATCACAATTACTTGCTATTATATAAGCACAACAAAAGGAACAAAAAATTGCTAGTAGAACAGAACAACTTGGTACCGATGGTAGTTGAAGACTCGGGCCGAGGCGAGCGTGCCTTTGATATCTATAGTCGATTGCTACGTGAACGTATTGTTTTCTTAAATGGACCAGTAGATGATTATTCAGCTAATCTAATCTGTGCTCAGATGCTTTATCTTGAATCGGAAAACGATAGCAAGGATATTAGCCTTTATATTAATTCACCTGGTGGACATATAACATCTGGTATGGCAATCTTTGATACAATGAATTTTATCAAACCAGACGTGAGTACACTAGTTATGGGGCAAGCATGTTCAATGGGATCATTTCTGTTGTCAGCTGGTACAAAAGGAAAGAGATACAGTTTGCCAACAGCACGGATAATGATTCATCAACCAAGTGGTGGCACAAGAGGACAAGTAACTGACATTGAAATCTCTTATCGAGAGATTCAACGTGTAAAGGAACAGCTGACCGGTTTCTACGCTAAACATAGCACAACTGGAAAGAAATATGAAGAATTTCTTGAAGCTATGGAACGAGATCGTTTTATGAGTGGCGAAGAAGCTCGTGATGTTTGGGGCATTGTTGACCAAGTTGTTGAGAAGCGTCCTTAAAGTTTAATAAATAGAATATGCTGGCGTGGCACAGTTGGTAGCGCAAGGGTTTTGTAAACCTTAGGTCGGGAGTTCGAGTCTCTCCGCCAGCACCAGTTTTGGTATTAAAATGATAATATGCAGTTGCAGAAATATCAGTACTAATGATTTTAATTCTTTGAAAGAATTAAAAGAAAGACTGTTTAAAAATGACGCAGAATGCGGAACTTGTCAAGAAGATATAGAATTACTTTTTGATGAAGTAGATAATATAAAACAACTAGTGAAAGAGCTATAAAGCTAAAGGAGAAAAATAGTTATGACATAGGTACAATTTGCAGCGAAAGACGTGGTCTTTCATTTCAACAAAAAAAGCCTCGAAGATGCGACCATCCCAATGTGGGTCCTCAAATCTCGTGGGAAAAGCTATTACATTGATCATTTAGAAGCGGACCTTCCGTTTTCTACTAAAGAGACACCAGATAATCCGCACACAAAAGGTGCGATCAAATTTAAAAATGTTCACGTTACAATTAACGAAGAGAATGTTGCACAATTACGAAGAGCTACTGCTCTTGATTTACAAGAACAGAAAGAGAAAGACAAACCTCCTATTCGCGTAATTGCAGATGGGGTTAATTTAACCAAATTAACTGAGGTAGTTAAGAAATTTAAAATCCAACATGATCCCATTAAAAAATATGGTGGAGAATGTAGAGATGATTTTTTTGTTTTTGACTTAAAAAGAGACCAAGATTTTACTTTACTTAGCATGGCAACAGATGTTAATATACGTTTACTAAATGCTAATGAACACTATTATACTGAATATTCTAAATAGAGAGCTACACAAAACTTTCATTTTTTATAGAAATGGTTAGCTCGGTTAGCTCAGATGGTTAGAGCCGGAGTCTCTAAAACTCAGCGTGTCAGGGGTTCAAGTCCCTTACCGAGCACCAATACTAGGGAATATAAAAATGAGCGAATATGATAGATCAAATCCCTTTCTTACTCATCTATACGAGTTTGATTATTCTAAAAGAATTCCTTTTAACAGAGGAGCAAATTTAGTTCGCTCACCAAAGAATTTTCGTTTGTATCTGCTTTCTTTTTTAGATCGACCTGATGTACAAATGGCAGTGAATCGAGAAAATTGCTTGCATACCTTTCATCAACCTCTCAAGGGTATGTTAAAAGACGGGTATGTTAAAATGACAACTGGAAACAAATATAGCAGGATGAGATCTTATTCTTATTTGGTTATTACTATAACTAAAAAAGGTAAGGCATATCTTAAAAATAATAAAAAAAGCCTAAATAAATTAATGCTTGACAATACAGTTTAAGACATTATACTGTATAGACAATAAAGAAACACACACAAAATTAAAGATAAACTAGTGCGCTTAATGATATAGTGCCAAAAATAGCTTCCTTCTTATTTTTATTTGCAAAAAACCTAGCTATTTAACTTTCACTATATCATTAAGCGCATTAGAAATGAGATTCGGGCCATGGAACGGCTTCCTTCTATCTACCAGCAGGCGCAAGCCTGCATATCATCAAGACAGTTGTTCCATTTTCCCGTAACTAATGTGGGCCAAAAATAGCTTCCTTCTTATTTTTATTTAGAAAAAACCTAGCTATTTAACTTTCCCACTACTTCACAAAGGAGAAGAGAAATGAAGATTAAGAATTCTTTCGCGCTAAAGAAGCTAAATGCGGTCGTAGTTGACGCCGGAAACGCAGACAACAAAGAACTGGCTATGACGTTAAACGTCAATATTATGAATCTTGGATTTGTTATGTCGGCTCCTCTCTTTGATGCGGTAGCCTCTCTCTCCGATAAAAAGATTGAAAAATTTGCTACAGGTATGGTTCGTGAACTAAAGTATTTGGTTGGAGCGAACGTAAGGTACCAGCCAATGTATCCAAATTTTCCACAGCAAGTAATCGAAGCAGATGATTACGAATTGCTTTATAATGCACTTCTGCATTATTGGTCCTTTGGAGAAATATTGCCAGAGTATGAAGAAAAAGCACGTGAATTTTCTTTTGAGAAAATCAAGCTCAAGACAATTGGTCTTGCAACTCAAGCAGAATTTGATGCTATTCTAACCAAGTTGCTTTCGTCTGCGGATTCTATATCTGACGAGGACAAAGAAATCATTGAATGGTTCAATGAAAACCATCCAAACTTTGAATCTCTTGTACCAAGCACAATTCCTCACAAGGAAAATATGTCACTTGTTGCAGGAATGCGAGTTAAACAAGGTGATGATATTACTTCACTTGTTAAGACCGGTACTGATGTTATGCGTGTCTATGCTTATTTGTCAGACGCTGATGTATCTTTGACCGATAAGGTTAAATTTAAGTCAATGCCAAAGAAGGTTCGTCGTCAACTTACACTTTCTCTTGAGAAGGTATTGAACGACGAAGATCTTGCACGTCGACCAAACGAATTTGTTCGTATGTCACACAGCTTGCATGTTGGTGATTTCTCTAATGAAGTCTGGCAGAAAGTTAACAAGGTGCGTGACAACAAGCGCCGCGGTGAGATTGAAACTTTTTCTGGAAAGATTGAGTCTGCAATCATTGCTAAGGATTTTCTTGGAGCATCAAAGATGCTCAAGAGTCGTCCTGGTGAATTTGCACGTCGAATTTCTGAACTAATTGATAAGAGTGGCGAAGTAGAAGCAATCTTGCGTGATTTTACGGCAGTGGTTGACCATGTTCCAACTCGTGTTCTTGCACAGGTTTGGGGTTACGTTAACTCTCGACGCACAAAGAACGACAAGATGTTTGTCATGCCAAAGGGTGCTTCGACACAAAACGCAATGGTCATCAAGAAGCCAAAGAATGCTTGGTCGTCCAAGACCGTTGACGATTTTGAAAAGGTCATCCGTGATTCTCTCCTAAGTCGTTTCTCTAAACTAGACAAGCTAGGAAAGGTTTATGTTGATCCGGCATTGATGGGTTGCCCGTTGCCAACGCAGATGCGTTCAACTAGCAAGGCGGTTAAGACACTAGCACGTGGTACTAGGATGCCTTTTGGCGACGACAAAGGAACGCTTCGATTCTTTATCTACTGGAAGGGAATGGACATTGATTTGTCTGCTACATTCCATGGCGAGGATTTTGAGATGCGTGACCAAGTCTCATACACGAACTTGCGTTCTGAAGTTGTAAAGGCATATCACTCCGGTGATATCACCCGAGCTCCAACCGGCGCTTCGGAGTTTATCGACATCGACATTGATTCTGCTCTAGCAGCAGGACATCGATATGTTGCGATGAACGTTTATGTCTTCAACGGACCAAGCTTCGCTGAGCATGAAATCTGCTATGCAGGTTGGATGACTCGTTCTAAGCCAAAGTCTAATGAGATATATGATCCGAAAACTGTTGTGCAGAAGGCAGACCTTACGTCGGAGTCTAGGAATGCAATACCGGCAGTGTTTGACCTTCAAACACGCGAAGTGATTTGGCTTGATATGTCAACTTCTGGTCGTTTAGGTTATAGCTTTGAAAGTTCATGGGGTCGCACCGGACGTAATATTAAGTGGCGCGGCGGCAACAATGTGGAAGCCAATAAAGCTACTACATCAGAGATGATTGAATTTTTCACAATGCGAAACAACAAGATCAGTTTGTATGAGCTTTTCGAAACTCATGGTGCTGCACGAGGCGAATTGGTTACTAACCGTGATGAAGCAGACTATGTATTTGCTTGGGATGGAGACACTACTCCATTCGACATCATGGATATTAATTCAATGTTTGTGATAGATTAACAAAAAAGTAGTTGACAACATAGAAAAACGTTGTTATACTTTTTAAATAATAAAACGTTGCTGCGGTACACGATATGCTAAAAACCGTCAGCCACTTAAACAGAATGAGAACTGGCTCTGTCATGCCGTGGTATGTTATACTGGTTCTCAGCTTTACCTTTGGGTTGAGCAGGTTCTGAGCAGCCGGTACAGGTGGTAACGTTTTGTTAAAAGTTTGAATTAGTAGTTGACATAGTTTAAAATTGTGTTATACTGTTTAAACAGTAAGACATAACAACAAAGGAGAACATGGGCGGTGTAGCGTCCATAAGGGCAGGTGCAGCAATGCACTTAAAGGTAGGAAGCCTACATACTACCACTAACAGCAATGTTAGCCCAACTATGCAAGCCTGAATTAGATGATGCCGGTAATCATTCCGTAGCATGTCCCATCCTTAGGAAGGTGGTAAGCTTGAAGATAGTAAGACAGTCCGAAAGGATAACACTGGAGCCAGTCGGTGAGGTGTAATGCGGTTGGCGCCGCTACTGACTTAGCCAAACTATCGAGAGCCTAATACTAACAGGTAGGACAGAGTCTGATCGTTAGCGCGAAAAGGCGACGTCCATCACAAACGAAGAAGGGTGAGAAGCCCGGAAACGTGAAGTGAGGCTTAGTACCCCGCAAGGAGAAAAGCAGGTGGTGTGTTGTATTTTGTATCTAACAAGGTACGAAGCAACTGGGGCAGCACATCGCAGTAGGTTGCAATATAGCCAAACGGTAAAGGCAACGGTTTCTAAGACCGTCGATTACAGGTTCAAATCCTGTTATTGATAAAAGCAAAGACTGGCCCGGTCGCATGTTAAAGATGCCTAATGCTAAACCTCGGTGAGGAATTTAGCACACCGGAGCTCGCAAGGCAAAGGTGTTTGTTGGAAGTGAAGACGTAAAGGGTTAGCGCCTTTGAATTGCTCGCAAGGCAAGCGGAAGAACGAACGACGAGTAGCATGTGACGACGAGTGAAAAGCGACACTCTCAAAAACGCGGCATTGGTTGATACTAGGGTAGTTGTTTACAACACTTTAGTGGATAAGGAATTAACATGCCTCGCAAGGGCATGGTACGGTTCTACTAAAGGCAACCATTAAAACGTGTAATCTCAGCGTTGATTTACTAGACCGAAAGAGCTCAATAGGCTCTTTCCGTGTGATAAATAAACTATATAGAGTTTGGGGTCTTAGCTCATCTGGGAGAGCGTCTGCTTTGCACGCAGGAGGTGATCGGTTCGAGTCCGATAGGCTCCACCAATATTAAGACATGACAAAGGGCAGTAACATGTTAAAATTTGGATATCATGGATCTTCAAAAATCTTTGAAAAATTTAATACCAAAGAAATTTTTCTTGCAAAGGGTGAGCATGAAGCAAGACGGTATGGAAGTAATATGTACAAAGTTTGGTTTGAAGGAAACCCAATGTTTGAAACAGGAACTATCTTTGTTATTGGACTAGACAACATTAAAGAAATTGAGAACATTACTAGTTCTTAAATTATGCCCTCCTGGTGGAATTGGTAGACACGTCAGATTTAGGTTCTGATGCCGTAAGGTGTGGGAGTTCGAGTCTCCCGGAGGGCACCAAAAATTTAAAAGAAAATGTCTAAACATATCTTTGCAGCAAACGAAGATTCTCAAAAATTTAAAGGATAAAATTTTAATTTAGAATGACCAGAACTTGGACGGGATCGATAATACTGTATAGACCGCACCACTGAGTTTATCGGCGGATCAAGGAACAGTATCCAAGTGAAGTTACAATTTAATTCTTCTTGTACTCATCCTTTACAAAAGAGGTAAATCATGAAAACTAAAGTTAAAATAATCAAAGCATCGGCGTCTGCTTATAATTATAATTATGATAATTATGATTATGATGATTATAGACAAGTTTTTTCCCCCGCAAGTGGAGATTGGGAAGAAATAGAGCATGACGAGTTACCGGCTTTCAAAGAGGCAATAAAATTTGCCAACCTTCATAAAACAGATAACAGTTATTATTTTCTTGTACAATACGATGAAGGTTGCAAAGAAGAGGTCTTTGCAACTGCTTCTGCATTTCGAAAAGAACAAGAAAAACAAAAAGAACGTATCGAAAAGAAAAAGGCAGAAGATAAAATAAAAAAAGAAGCTCGATCAAAAGAACGCAAGCTCAAACAATTAGAAAAGCTTAAGAGAGAACTAGGAGAAAAAGAATGAAAGATCCAAAGATAGAAAACGGAGTAAATTCATTAATCCTAGTAATAAAAGAACTCAATCAACAGATTTCAGATTTAGAAAAACAAGGGGTTAAAGTCATCATTGCAAAAGATGGTCCGGTCCATTCCCCATTTAGAGTACAATCTGTTACAACGATCACTTCCTATCTAGACGATTAAAATCATTCCTATGAAGAATGGATTGATAATAAACGAAAACGGAACTCGTTATTGGTATCAAAATGGCCTTCGTCACAGAGAAGATGGACCTGCTATCGAATACACAAATGGAGAACGTCGTTGGTATTTAAATGGGTTTCTTCATAGAGAAGATGGGCCTGCTATCGAATACACAAATGGAGATCGTTATTGGTATTTAAATGATAAAAGTTATTCATTTGACATTTACCTAAATAAACTGTATATTAAAGACTGTGCAAAAAAAACATTGCTTATGTTAAAATGGAGTAGTCGATGAAAAATGGACTTTTGATAGAAGAAGATAGCGCTCGTCGCTGGTATCAAAATGGCCTTCGTCACAGAGAAGATGGACCTGCTATCGAACGGGCAAATGGAGATCATCGTTGGTATTTAAATGATAAAAGTTATTCATTTGAAGAATATGTGAATAAGGTCTATCCAAATGATTCTCCTAAAAAGACATTGTTCATCTTAAAATGGAGCAGTCAATGAAAAATGGACTTGTGATAGACAAAGAAGGAAGCCATCGCTGGTATCAAAATGGCCAACTTCACAGAGAAGATAGTCCAGCCGTTGAATATGTAGACGGAGATCGTTGTTGGTATCAAAATGACCAACTTCATAGAACGGATGGACCGGCTGTTGAATGGGCAAACGGAAATCATCATTGGTGGTATTTAAATGGAATACAACATGCGTTTGAAGAATACGTGAATAAGATCTATCCAAATGATTCTCCTAAAAAGACATTGTTCATCTTAAAATGGAGCAGTCAATGAAAAATGGACTTGTGATAGCCAACGATGGCGCTCGTTCTTGGCATCAAAATGACCGACTTCACAGAACCGGCGGACCAGCCCTTGAATTTGTTGATGGAACTCGTTATTGGTATCAAAATGGCCAACTTCATAGAACGGATGGACCGGCTGTTGAATGGGCAAGTGGAGGTCGTTGTTGGTTTTTAAATGATTTAGAATATTCGTTTGAAGAATATGTGAATAAGATCTATCTAGATGGTACTAAAGAAAAAACATTCTTTATCTTAAAATGGAGCAGTTGATGAAGAATATATGTGTAACAGACGAAGAAGGAACTCGTCGTTGGTTTCAAAATGGTCAACATCACAGAACTGATGGACCGGCCATTGAATGGGCAAATGGAACTCGTCACTGGTTACAAAATAATCAATATCATAGAACGGACGGACCGGCTGTTGAATGGGCAAATGGAAACCGTTATTGGTACCAAAACAACCAACATCATAGAACGGATGGCCCTGCTATCGAACGGGCAAATGGAACTCGTCGTTGGTTTTTAGAAGCTGTAGAACATTCGTTTGAAGAATACGTGAATAAGATCTATCCAAATGATTGTTCTAAAAAAACATTGTTCATCTTAAAATGGAGTAGTCGATGAAAAATGGATTAGAGATAGATAAAAATGGAAATCGTCGTTGGTATCAAAATGGATTTCTTCATAGAGAAGATGGGCCAGCCCTTGAATACGTAGGCGGCGATCGTTTTTGGTATCAAAATGGCGAACTTCACAGAACGGACGGACCAGCTGTTGAACGAGCAGATGGAGATCTTTTTTGGTTTCAAAATGACCAACATCATAGAACGGATGGACCGGCTGTTGAAGTTTTAAATGGGGCTTATTCTTGGCATTTAAATAATAGAAGATATTCGTTTGAGGAATATGTAGATCAAATCTATCCAAATAATACTAAAGAAAAAACACTCTTTATCTTAAAATGGAGCAAATGATAAAAAACGGATATGTGATAGACGAAGATGGCGCTCGTCGTTGGTATCAAAATGGCGAACTTCACAGAACAGATGGGCCAGCCCTTGAATACGTAGGCGGAGATCGTTTTTGGTATCAAAATGGCGAACTTCACAGAACGGACGGACCAGCCGTTGAATGGCCAGATGGAGATCGTTATTGGTTTTTAGAAGCTGTAGAACATTCGTTTGAAGAATACGTGAATAAGATCTATCCAGATGATTGTCCCAAGAAAACACTATTCATATTGAAGTGGACAGGCAAATGAAAAATGGACTTGTGATAGACAAAGAAGGAACTCGTTGTTGGTATCAAAATGGTGAACTTCATAGAACAGATGGGCCAGCTGTTGAATGGGCAAACAGAACAGTTGGGTGGTATCAAAATGGCGAACTTCATAGAACGGATGGCCCTGCTATCGAATACCCAAATGGAACTCGTCACTGGTTACAAAATAATCAATATCATAGAACGGACGGACCAGCAGTTGAATATTCAAATGGAGATAGTTATTGGTATATAAATGATACAGAGTATTCGTTTGAGGAATATGTAGATCAAATCTATCCAAATAATACTAAAGAAAAAACACTCTTTATCTTAAAATGGAGCAGTTGATGAAGAACGGGTTAGAGATAGATGAACAAGGCACTCGTTTTTGGTATCAAAATGACCGACTTCACAGAACAGATGGACCAGCCCTTGAATTTGTTGATGGAACTCGTTATTGGTATCAAAATGGCCTTCTTCACAGAGAAGATGGACCTGCTATTGAATACACAAATGGAGAACGTAGTTGGTATTTAAGAGGTAAAGAATATTTATTTGACATTTACCTAAATAAACTGTATATTAAAGACTGTGCAAAAAAAACATTGCTTATGTTAAAATGGAGTAGTCGATGAAAAATGGATTAGAGATAGACGAAGATGGCGCTCGTCGCTGGTATCAAAATGGCCGACTTCACAGAACGGACGGACCGGCCATTGAATGGGCAAATGGACATCGTTCTTGGCATCAAAATGGCGAGCTTCACAGAGAAGATGCGCCAGCCGTTGAATGGGCAAATGGAGATCGTTATTGGTACCAAAACAACCAACATCATAGAACGGATGGACCAGCTATTGAATGGGCAAATGGAACTCGTCGTTGGTTTATAAAAGATATGGAATATTCATTTGAAGAATACGTGAATAAGATCTATCCAGATGATTCTCCTAAAAAGACACATTTCATCTTAAAATGGAGCAGTTGATGAAAAATGGATTAGAGATAGACGAAGATGGCGCTCGTCGTTGGTATCAAAATGGCGAACTTCACAGAACAGATGGACCGGCTATTGAATGGCCAGATGGAAACCGTTATTGGTTACAAAATAACGAACTTCATAGAACGGATGGACCGGCTATCGAACGGGCAAGTGGAGGTGGTTATTGGTATTTAAGAGGTAAAGAATATTTATTTGAAGAATATGTGAATAAGATCTATCCAAATGATTGTTCTAAAAAGACACATTTCATCTTAAAATGGAGTAGTCGATGAAGAATGGACTTTTGATAGATGAACAAGGAACTCGTCGTTGGTATCAAAATGGCGAGCTTCATAGAACGGATGGACCGGCCATTGAATGGCCAAACGGAAATCATTGGTGGTATCAAAATGGCAAAAAGCATAGAACAGATGGACCAGCAGTTGAATATTCAAATGGAGATCGTTATTGGTACCAAAACAACCAACATCATAGAACGGATGGACCTGCTATCGAACGGGTAGATGGGAAACATCGTTGGTATTTAAATGGAATACAACATGCGTTTGAAGAATATGTGAATAATATCTATCCAGATGATTGTCCTAAAAAGACACATTTTATATTGACGTGGATACGTTGATGAAGGATGGACTTGTGATAGACGAAGAAGGAACTCGTCGCTGGTATCAAAATGACCGACTTCACAGAGAAGATGGACCAGCAGTTGAACGAGCAAATGGAAATCATTGGTGGTATCAATATGGCGATCTTCACAGAACAGATGGACCAGCTGTTGAAGTTTTAAATGGAAACCGTTATTGGTATCAAAATGGCCTTCGTCACAGAACGGACGGACCTGCTATCGAATACACAAATGGAGAACGTAGTTGGTATCAAAAAGGTCAACTTCACAGAGCAGATGGACCAGCCGTTGAATATCCAACTGGAACACGTCTCTGGTTACAAGATGAAAAAAAGCATAGAACGGACGGACCAGCCATTGAATATGCGAATGGAGATAGTTATTGGTATATAAATGATACAGAGTATTCGTTTGAGGAATATGTAGATCAAATCTATCCAAATAATACTAAAGAAAAAACACTCTTTATCTTAAAATGGAGCAAATGATAAAAAACGGATATGTGATAGAAGAAGATGGAAGCTATCGTTGGTATCAAAATGGATTTCTTCATAGAGAAGATGGGCCAGCCCTTGAATTTGTTGATGGAACTCGTTATTGGTATCAAAATGGCGAACTTCACAGAACCGACGGACCGGCTGCTGAATGGCCAGATGGGGCTTATTCTTGGCATTTAAATAATAGAAGATATTCATTTGATGAATATGTAGATCAACTCTATCCAAATGATTGTTCTAAAAAGACACATTTCATCTTAAAATGGAGTAGTCGATGAAAAATGGATTAGAGATAGACGAAGATGGAAATCGTCACTGGTTTCAAAATGGTGAGCTTCACAGAGAAGATGCGCCAGCCGTTGAATGGGCAAATGGAGATCGTTATTGGTACCAAAACAACCAACATCACAGAGCAGATGGCCCTGCTATCGAACGGGCAAATGGAACTCGTCACTGGTTACAAAATAATCAATATCATAGAACGGACGGACCAGCCGTTGAATACACAAATGGAACTCGTTATTGGTACCAAAACAACCAACTTCACAGAACCGACGGGCCAGCTATCGAACGGGCAAATGGAGATCGTTATTGGTTTTTAGAAGCTGTAGAACATTCGTTTGAAGAATATGTGAATAATATCTATCCAGATGATTGTCCTAAAAAGACATTGTTCATCTTAAAATGGAGTAGTCGATGAAAAATGGATTAGAGATAGACGAAGATGGCGCTCGTCGTTGGTATCAAAATGGCGAGCTTCACAGAACGGATGGCCCAGCTGTTGAATGGGCAAATGGAGATCGTTATTGGTACCAAAACAACCAACATCATAGAACGGATGGCCCTGCTATCGAACGGGCAAATGGAACACGTCTCTGGTTACAAAATGGCAAAAAGCATAGAACAGATGGACCAGCTATTGAATATTCAAATGGAGATCGTTCTTGGTATATAAATGATACAGAGTATTCGTTTGAGGAATATGTAGATCAAATCTATCCAAATGATTGTTCTAAAAAGACACATTTCATCTTAAAATGGAGTAGTCGATGAAAAATGGACTTGTGATAGAAGAAGGAACTCGTCGTTGGTATCAAAATGGATTTCTTCATAGAGAAGATGGGCCAGCCCTTGAATACGTAGGCGGAGATCGTTTTTGGTATCAAAATGGCGAACTTCACAGAGAAGATGCGCCAGCAATTGAATACTCAAATGGGGCTTATTCTTGGCATTTAAATAATAGAAGATATTCGTTTGAGGAATATGTAGATCAAATCTATCCAAATAATACTAAAGAAAAAACACTCTTTATCTTAAAATGGAGCAAATGATAAAAAACGGATATGTGATAGACGAAGATGGCGCTCGTCGTTGGTATCAAAATGGCGAACTTCACAGAACAGATGGGCCAGCCCTTGAATACGTAGGCGGAGATCGTTTTTGGTATCAAAATGGCGAACTTCACAGAACGGACGGACCAGCCGTTGAATGGCCAGATGGAGATCGTTATTGGTTTTTAGAAGCTGTAGAACATTCGTTTGAAGAATACGTGAATAAGATCTATCCAGATGATTGTCCCAAGAAAACACTATTCATATTGAAGTGGACAGGCAAATGAAAAATGGACTTGTGATAGACAAAGAAGGAACTCGTTGTTGGTATCAAAATGGTGAACTTCATAGAACAGATGGGCCAGCTGTTGAATGGGCAAACAGAACAGTTGGGTGGTATCAAAATGGCGAACTTCATAGAACGGATGGCCCTGCTATCGAATACCCAAATGGAACTCGTCACTGGTTACAAAATAATCAATATCATAGAACGGACGGACCAGCAGTTGAATATTCAAATGGAGATAGTTATTGGTATATAAATGATACAGAGTATTCGTTTGAGGAATATGTAGATCAAATCTATCCAAATAATACTAAAGAAAAAACACTCTTTATCTTAAAATGGAGCAGTTGATGAAGAACGGGTTAGAGATAGATGAACAAGGCACTCGTTTTTGGTATCAAAATGACCGACTTCACAGAACAGATGGACCAGCCCTTGAATTTGTTGATGGAACTCGTTATTGGTATCAAAATGGCCTTCTTCACAGAGAAGATGGACCTGCTATTGAATACACAAATGGAGAACGTAGTTGGTATTTAAGAGGTAAAGAATATTTATTTGACATTTACCTAAATAAACTGTATATTAAAGACTGTGCAAAAAAAACATTGCTTATGTTAAAATGGAGTAGTCGATGAAAAATGGATTAGAGATAGACGAAGATGGCGCTCGTCGCTGGTATCAAAATGGCCGACTTCACAGAACGGACGGACCGGCCATTGAATGGGCAAATGGACATCGTTCTTGGCATCAAAATGGCGAGCTTCACAGAGAAGATGCGCCAGCCGTTGAATGGGCAAATGGAGATCGTTATTGGTACCAAAACAACCAACATCATAGAACGGATGGACCAGCTATTGAATGGGCAAATGGAACTCGTCGTTGGTTTATAAAAGATATGGAATATTCATTTGAAGAATACGTGAATAAGATCTATCCAGATGATTCTCCTAAAAAGACACATTTCATCTTAAAATGGAGCAGTTGATGAAAAATGGATTAGAGATAGACGAAGATGGCGCTCGTCGTTGGTATCAAAATGGCGAACTTCACAGAACAGATGGACCGGCTATTGAATGGCCAGATGGAAACCGTTATTGGTTACAAAATAACGAACTTCATAGAACGGATGGACCGGCTATCGAACGGGCAAGTGGAGGTGGTTATTGGTATTTAAGAGGTAAAGAATATTTATTTGAAGAATATGTGAATAAGATCTATCCAAATGATTGTTCTAAAAAGACACATTTCATCTTAAAATGGAGTAGTCGATGAAGAATGGACTTTTGATAGATGAACAAGGAACTCGTCGTTGGTATCAAAATGGCGAGCTTCATAGAACGGATGGACCGGCCATTGAATGGCCAAACGGAAATCATTGGTGGTATCAAAATGGCAAAAAGCATAGAACAGATGGACCAGCAGTTGAATATTCAAATGGAGATCGTTATTGGTACCAAAACAACCAACATCATAGAACGGATGGACCTGCTATCGAACGGGTAGATGGGAAACATCGTTGGTATTTAAATGGAATACAACATGCGTTTGAAGAATATGTGAATAATATCTATCCAGATGATTGTCCTAAAAAGACACATTTTATATTGACGTGGATACGTTGATGAAGGATGGACTTGTGATAGACGAAGAAGGAACTCGTCGCTGGTATCAAAATGACCGACTTCACAGAGAAGATGGACCAGCAGTTGAACGAGCAAATGGAAATCATTGGTGGTATCAATATGGCGATCTTCACAGAACAGATGGACCAGCTGTTGAAGTTTTAAATGGAAACCGTTATTGGTATCAAAATGGCCTTCGTCACAGAACGGACGGACCTGCTATCGAATACACAAATGGAGAACGTAGTTGGTATCAAAAAGGTCAACTTCACAGAGCAGATGGACCAGCCGTTGAATATCCAACTGGAACACGTCTCTGGTTACAAGATGAAAAAAAGCATAGAACGGACGGACCAGCCATTGAATATGCGAATGGAGATAGTTATTGGTATATAAATGATACAGAGTATTCGTTTGAGGAATATGTAGATCAAATCTATCCAAATAATACTAAAGAAAAAACACTCTTTATCTTAAAATGGAGCAAATGATAAAAAACGGATATGTGATAGAAGAAGATGGAAGCTATCGTTGGTATCAAAATGGATTTCTTCATAGAGAAGATGGGCCAGCCCTTGAATTTGTTGATGGAACTCGTTATTGGTATCAAAATGGCGAACTTCACAGAACCGACGGACCGGCTGCTGAATGGCCAGATGGGGCTTATTCTTGGCATTTAAATAATAGAAGATATTCATTTGATGAATATGTAGATCAACTCTATCCAAATGATTGTTCTAAAAAGACACATTTCATCTTAAAATGGAGTAGTCGATGAAAAATGGACTTGTGATAGACAAAGAAGGAACTCGTCGTTGGTATCAAAATGGTCTTCGTCACAGAACGGATGGACCGGCTGTTGAATATGCAGATGGAGACCGTTATTGGTTTCAAAATGGCGAACTTCATAGAACGGACGGGCCATCCGTTGAATGGTCGGATGGAACTCGTCGTTGGTATTTAAATGAGATACAATATTCATTTGATGAATATGTAGATCAACTCTATCCAAATGATTGTTCTAAAAAAACATTGCTTATCTTAAAATGGGGCAGATGATGAAGAATGGACTTTTGATAGATGAACAAGGCGCTCGTCACTGGTTTCAAAATGGTCAACTTCACAGAACAGATGGACCAGCCATTGAATACCCAAACGGAGACCGTTATTGGTATTTAGATGGCAAAAAGCATAGAACAGATGGACCGGCCATTGAACGAGCAAGTGGAGAACGTCGTTGGTA
>Ga0306910_1000031_pt1 | contig 108093 bp, 103 predicted proteins | sample AntRauMFilla2698_FD_190438 | JGI IMG/M metagenome (GOLD analysis project Ga0306910, IMG submission 190438) | Saline lake microbial communities from Rauer Islands, Antarctica - Metagenome Filla 2 #698 (v2) (version 2) | ecosystem: Environmental > Aquatic > Non-marine Saline and Alkaline >... | reverse complement strand
CAGATTGCCTCGCAGCATCACATCACAGGGTGGCCGGATGCTCCGGAATCAGTGGCCGGATAAAATCGGAATGGGTGGCCGGATACTTTCGGAATCACTGGCCGGATGACCCCGGAATACGCAGATTACAGTGGTTCAAGGAGCTTTCCGTTGTGACGCGAAATTATATGCGCTCAACTCGCGCAAATTTATGCGCGCAGTAAATAGCCTAAGTCACTGATATTTGGTGAGAGAAGCACAATGTTACGCGTTTCCCTACAATCGTGTCTTGGCGACAGAAGTGCATTGCCTAATTCGGCAATCAACCCCCCGTTGGTCGAGATCAGACCACAGAACTGGCGTAGCTATCTTCAATTTCGTGACGGGATGAGGCCATATTTCTCAGCCTCCCTTCCAAGAAAAAATGAGTGAGCTTTGGATGCATTACCAGCCATAGTGTCCCTGTCGGTGCTTCTCCCCGTCGGGCCGTAAAGGCACTGTGGCATCCGTACTTAGGAAGGCAGGAGAACCTTGTTGCTGCCCTAAGGCCAGGTAGGTTCGAATATTGGTACCCCAACGCGTCAAGTTTTTAGAGGACTTGCAGATGATTAAGCCAACCAGTTCGTTCAAAGAAAATCTGCAGCTTCTCCCGCCCTTCAAAAGCCTCACCCATATTGAACTGCTTGACCCCACAGGTACTGTGGTAGCGCTGATCAACAATCAGCCGGGCAAACAGGGTTCGCTTGCCGTTTATCATTATCTCGAAAAGAATTTTGACATGCTAAATGGAGAAGCAGCGCGTCACGGCCTTACTGTTTTTGCGGAGCACGTCGTTGACGCAAAAAACCGACCGGGCGCACATCCGAACATCGATATCTTGTTAGAGATTGTTGATGGTGCGGAGCCGCTAAATATCCGAATTGTAGAGGTATAAGATCGGATAAAGATGGCCTGATATTGGCGTGCTTTTCGATCCCATCTCAAGTGATCAAAAGTCAGCGCATTCTCTCATCCTCCGCCCCGCCTCAGTCTCAGCGCATTGCAAAGGATACACAACGTCGATGCCCCCATCGCTCCCATCGCCAAGCCGGGAGAGAGCATTATGCCGAAGCTTTGATAGAATACACCGGCGGCAATCGGGATCAGCATCGCGTTGAATCCAAATGCAAGCAGGACGTTTTGCCTGATATGACACACCGTCGCATCCGCAATGTTCATCGCGACCAGCACCCCTGCGGGATCACCACGCATGAGTACGATATCAGCGCTATCCGATGCCACACCCGCCGTAATGCGCAGGCAGTCGTATGGCACCTTCGACAGATCGGCATAGTCCGCCCCCAAAAAACCCACGGCGTCGCCATCATTTCGCAACCGCTCAATCGCGACGGCTTGTTCCGATGGCAAGATGTTTGAAACCGTCAGATTAATTCCGAACTGCTGCGCAAGAGCCTCGGTCGTTGCTGTATCTGTGTCGCTGAGCAAAGCGACACGCACACCACGCGTCTGCAAGCTTTGAGTGATTGCCTTTGCGTCGTTTTTTACAGCTCGTGCGGTACCCAGATTCACCAATTGTCGTTCGTGCCGTTCATCCTCAAGAAATGCAGCGGCGTCGAACACCAACAAGGAAATCTTTGGCAGACGCTGCAACACCATTCTATCACGCATCAATATGCCTTTCCGCGCTGCACGATCTAGCCCGATTCCAATTGAGATTGGCCGAGCCAAGGCAACCGCGCCGGGGCAAGCGATCATGAGAACCGAGCCGCCAATGATCAGCGCAAAAGGAAGATCACGCTGGGCGCCCAGTCTACTCCACACGATTGCTGAAAGAATGACGAGAAGCAGAGCAGCCATGACGTAAAGCCGCATATTTCGCTGCGGCGCGGCCATGGTCAGATTATGGTAAACAGCACCGGAAGGTATGTTTGAAATTCGCCCTATGGGTGATCGGCCGTCACGCCGCGCGCTCAGCCAATATCCCACCAAAGTCAGAACAACACATCCACACGCATATTCGAAATAAACATTACGCGCCTTCTCGGGCAAAAGCTCCGGCGCGGCGAGGACAAAGGCGGAGCAGCCGTAGGCCGCTGCCAAACCGAGCGCAACAAGGCTGTTCAGATCAGGTGCACCGCGCAACAATGCAGGAATACCGCGTCTGAAACACCGCCGCCCGGGACCCACGATGACCAAAGCAGCAAACACCGATTGTAGCTGCCAGGACGTCTCGAGCCCGATGCTGTTTTGGATCGCCTGTTCAAACGGCTACCTGTCTCAAGCATGAATACAGGCAGCGTCAGGCAAGCCGCAAATAAGAAAGCGCGACGCAAAACGGTTGGGTTATTTTCTTCGGCTTCACGGTGCGCCACCCGGTCTTCTTGTAAGGCACCAGGATAGCCTGCCTGCGCGAGTGCTGTGAACGCATCCTTTAGCGCCTTGGCCGATGTCACCGAAAACTCTGCGCTGTTATCAGCGAGAAGTATGGTGATCCCTTCAACACCTGCGACATTCTCCAACGCGCGCTGCGCAGTGGCGGCACAGGCGTCGGACGTCAAGTTTGGCAAATGAAGCTTGAAAGGCTCAGCCACGCGGCACGCTCAATCTGCCTGCCACGGCTGAAAACCGCAGCCTACTTTGTCCCTCGATCACCTTCCGGCTTTAGCGTGTCGCTATCTGCAACAATCTCGGCATCTTCGATGATCATTTCTTCTGCAACCGGAGGGACGTTCTTTGCGCCAGTGTTATCATCAAGCGCGCCGACGATCAGCGGTAGCATCTGCACACCGGCGGGCATCGCCACTTCCGACATCGGAGGGCGCTTCCATTCCAGAGTATCGAAACTTGAACAGTTTTCGCAGATCGGCTTCCATTCGTTATGAATGTGCTGGCAATTATCGCAAATCCACTGCGGGCCACGCGGCACGGCGATAGCACGGGCAAGCCAACCTTTGACAACAGTATCCGAGGCCCCCTCGCCCCGCTCGATCGCGGCCATCAGAGTTACCGAACGCGCGTCCGGATCAGTTTCGACCAATGTGCCCAGCGCACGGCGGGCCTGCGGGAAGTCCTCATTTGCGATGTTCAGCTCGGCCAATAACATCTTGGTTTCTGGGTGGTCAGGGTTCAGCTTCGTCAATGTCGTGAAGCGTTTTATCCGCGCCTGCGGTGTCTCGTCCGGTGCAATGGCGGCGAATGCGGCGGCCAGATCGGGGTGCGGTCGTGCATCCCATGCTTTTCTCAACACGCGCGTGGCATAGCGTGGCTTACCCTGCTCCATGTACCCGCGTGAGGCCATGACTGCCGCCGGAATCAAGTCAGGCGACAGCCGGTTCGCCTCGATCGCACTTTCACGCGCTTCGATTGTCTTGTTTTCGTCGATGATGTCTTTCGCCTCTGACAGGGCGAGAACGGCGTCGCGTCGTTTGTGAACGTCCCGCGGCAGCTGTCCATTGCGCAGCTTGGTGCTCAAAGTCTTGCGCGCGCCGACCCAATCATGTTTCTCGGCCTGAAGGCGCAAAAGTATATCGCCGGTTTCTTCGTGCTTCGGCTTGAGTGCAAACGCTTTCTGAGCCAGTTGCAGCGCAGTTTCGGTGTCACCCGCCGCCAGCTTTTGCTTGAGGATCCCGCGCACACCAACAAAGCGGGTCTGCTCGTTTTCAACCAGCTTACGATATGTCTCTTCCGCTTTGCGGCTATCACCCGCCATTTCGGCCGCCTGCGCCGTGAGCAGATTGGTTAATGCGGGCTTATTGAGGTACTTCTCGGCTTTGGCCGCCTTGGCCATCGCAGTGCGTCCTTCGCCACTCGCCAGTGCCATCAGACCCTCGGACAGCGCATCAAACCCTTTACGCTCACGGTTGCGGTCGAAATACCGCGACAATGCGGTCTCGTCGCCATTCAGGAACCTCCATGTTGCTGCCAACAGGGCCAGCGCCTTGATCAACACCCAGACCAGAAACACCAGCAAGATCAGCAAAAGAATGGATTCCAATGGGCCGGGGTTCAGCTCGTATCCCATGGCGCGGACTTGCAGGCCACCGTCGGCCTGAAGCAGATAACCCGCACCCCAAGCCATGGCAGCAACGACGCAAAAGAAGAAGACGATTTTAATCAGGGACCAGAGCATATTGTTTTCCTTAGTCTGCCGTCAGGCGTTGTGCCAAAGCGTCGGCTGCGGTGCGGGCGGACACGCGGGCATCAGCCGCCGCGCGCCAGTCTGCCATTACAGCCTGCGCTTCTTCGGGCAGGGTATCGAGTTCGTTGAGTGCGGCACTCAGGTCACCGGCGTTCACCGCCGCTTCGGCACGTGACAACACGGCGTCGGGATCGTTCCCTTCACGCGGCGCGACTGACCGGACGCCCAGAGAGCGGGTCAGAAAACCACCGATGCCTTGCTGGCCCTCGCCGGTTCCAGCGGACCGCGCGGCAGACAATGCGGACCGCGCCAGATCGGGGAACTCGGCCTGAAGCGCGCTCAATGTCGTCACACCGTTCTCTGAAGGCTCGATGATCGCGGGGTCAATGTCGCCCAAATCTAAGTCGCGCAGCGTCTCTGTCGGCTCGGGGAAAGGTTGACCTGCGTCAATAGCAGAGACGATTTTAGCAATTGCAGCCTGCCCTCGGGCAGAGCGCGCAGCGTCTGCGGTGGCTTCTTCGACACTTCTGGCATTGTTGATGAGCGCCTCAATCTCGGTGCGCTGGGTCTGCGCGTCAGCTCTCAGCGTTTCAAGCTCGGCGGCGTAAGCCGCGGCGGCGTCGGCGTCCATGCCGTCAGGCACCGCGACCGCAGGGCGCTCCTCAAGTGCCACAAGCCGCTCTTCCAGCGCTGCGATCCGAGTTTCAATGTCACTGATCCGGCCCTCAACCGGTGTAAGATCAACTTCGGCTATCGGTGCCTCTGCTTCCTCGAGAGCGGCGATTCGTTCCTGTTGGCTGTTGAGATCACCCCGCAGCTCAGTCGTGATTGCCACGTTGTCGTTGCCGAAAACCTGATACTCGGACGCCATGAACCCCAGCGCACCAGCGACGACACCCCCCAGAACCAGCGGCAAGAAAACACTCTTTTTCTCAGGCGCCGGGGGCGATGTAACGAGAGCAGTCTGTGCCGGTTCAGCTTCGGCTTCTGGTTCGTCTTTCTCGGGACCAATTGCCGCTTCTGGCACGGTCGTTTGGTTAGTCTCGTCTTCGCTGGTCGGCGTCACAGGCTCGGACGTCGGATCGTCGGCCTTCGCCTCAGCGTCTGTATCAGGTTGTGGCGTATCGATGACTGTGTCGGAATCCGATTTTACCTCAACCATCTCCGCGTCTTCGATCTTTTCGCCGTCCGGCATATTCTTGGCAGATTTGTTTTTTGCCGACCCGGTTTTCTTCGATGATGCCACAACAGATACCTTTTCGATTCTTGCCCTCAGGACAGGGACAGAGAAGCTAGCTTAGCTGGCATCCTCATGCCCCTCAAGGCAAGCTGGACGTCAAGCACAGGTTTTCAACCGCTTTGCGCATATATATGGCCCGCGGTGCGGGGAGAACGAGGCATTTTGCGGTGGTTTCCTGCGCAAATGCGGCAGCGACAGATTCGCTGAGCGCGATGATATGGGCGCGGGACAGCAGGTTTTTCGCTTCTGACACCAAGTGCAACGCACTACGTGGGGAGAAAACGGGTACGATGCAGGGCCGTTCAAGCGCATCGCGGGCAGCTGGGTTCAACGGCAAAAGATGCTGATGGTACAATGTGATATGCCGGGTGGGAACGCCTGCGCTAGTGAGGGTTTCGGCAATATCACCGATTGTATGCTCGCCCCCCAGATGCCACAGCGGAGCATCTGGGGGCATATTCTTTAGCAATGTCATCAGTTCGTACGCTGTCTCGCCAGCCTGAGTGGCCAGCCATCCGCGCGCCTCGGCCCGATGGGTCGTTTGCGCCCCGACACAATACGCCTGCCGCCCCGCACCCTCTGGCGCAAACCGCACGCCGTTGGCCGATGTGAAAATAGCCGCTGCGTTCTTCTCTAAATCAGGCCATGCGCCAGTGGTTCGAATGTCCAGCAAGGGCGCGATCAGGATATCCACCGCCGCCCGCGCTGCAGGATCAAGCGTGGCGACGAACGCTTCGGCACTGTCTCGGGGTCGGGTGAGTAGGAGTGTGGGCAGGATCATGGGCGGTGTGATGCTCTCAGGATTGTTTGCCGGACGGCTAAGTGTTAGCTCCGCTAGACCTTCTTCGCAACGGAAACAGACCAGATATGACCCCCCTGACCATCCTCGGCATCGAGAGCAGTTGCGATGACACTGCCGCCGCCGTGCTGCGTGGATGTGCAGGCGCGGCTGACGTCCTGTCATCCGTAGTCATGGGTCAAGCGGCGCTGCATGCCAGTTTCGGCGGTGTGGTGCCGGAGATTGCGGCCCGCGCCCATGCTGAAAAGCTGGACCTTTGCGTGACCCAAGCACTCGAAAAGGCAAATTTGGGGCTCAAGGATCTCGACGCGGTGGCGGTGACTTCCGGTCCCGGACTGATCGGCGGCGTAGTGTCAGGCGTGATGTGCGCCAAGGGGATCGCCCTTGCGCGCAACCTCCCGCTGTATGGAGTGAACCACCTGGCGGGGCATGCGCTGACGCCGCGCCTCACGGATGGGGTGGCCTTTCCCTACCTGATGCTGCTTGTCTCGGGCGGGCATTGCCAGTTTTTAATCGTGTCAGGACCGGATGCATTCCAGCGCCTTGGCGGCACCATCGACGATGCGCCGGGCGAGGCATTCGACAAGGTTGCGCGACTGATCTCCCTTCCTCAACCCGGCGGTCCCGCAATCGAGGCACGCGCGCGGGAAGGAGATATGAGACGGTTCAAACTGCCGCGTCCGCTGCTCGACCGGGTGGGATGTGATATGTCGTTCTCCGGCTTGAAAACCGCAGTCTTGAGGCAACGTGACAGCCTGCTGGTGGATGGTACATTGGCCGCGCAGGATCAGGCCGATCTGGCGGCAGGATTTCAAGCCGCTGTTGTCGACGTTCTGGCCGAAAAGACGCGGCGCGCGCTGACCGAATATGCGCCGCTGACGCAAAGCCCCAGCATCTGCGTCGCGGGCGGCGTGGCGGCGAATATGGCGATACGTGGTGCCCTGACCGATGTGGCTGCTGAATTTGGCGCCGCATTCATCGCACCACCTTTGGCCCTGTGCACCGATAACGCCGCCATGATCGCCTATGCTGCGTTGGAGCAGATGGGTACACGGGCACCGGACGGCATGGGGCTGTCCGCCCGCCCGCGTTGGCCGCTGGATCAACGCGCGCCCGCCATGCTGGGCAGCGGAAAAAAGGGAGCGAAAGCATGACCGGTATCAGTGTTTTGGGTGGCGGCGCCTTCGGGACCGCGCTGGCGATTGCCTTGGCGCAGAAGGGGCCGGTCACTCTTTGGGCGCGCGACGTGGGCGATATGCAGATCACCCGTGAGAACACGAAGCGGTTGCCCGGTTACACATTTCCTGAGGCCTTAGCGGTGACCGGCGATCTGGCGCAGGCGTTGACCGCTGACACCCTCCTGCTGGCCCTTCCGATGCAGCAGCTACGCGGGTTCGTGCGCGATCACGCAAGCTCCCTGACCGGCAAGGCACTGGTTGCCTGTTGCAAGGGCATTGAGCTGAGCACGGGTGTGGGGCCGGTTCAGATCATCGCGCAAGAAGTGCCGGACGCACAGGCTGCTATCCTCACCGGTCCCAGCTTTGCTGCGGATATCGCGCGCGGACTGCCCACGGCGCTGACGCTGGCCACGGCGAATAACGATGACGCGCGGGTGTTACAAAAGATTTTGACCACGCCAACGCTGCGCCTGTACCGCACAACCGATACAATTGGCGCCGAGCTGGGTGGCGCGTTAAAAAACGTGGTAGCGATTGCTTGTGGCACCGCGATGGGTGCCGGTATGGGAGAAAGCGCGCGCGCCGCATTGATGACGCGCGGATACGCCGAGATGCAGCGGATGGCGGCGTATCGCGGCGCTGATCCTGACACGCTTGCGGGCCTGTCGGGGTTTGGCGATCTTACGCTCACCTGCACCTCTGAAGGCTCGCGGAATTATCGCCTTGGCCTAAGCCTTGGGCGTGGCGAGGCGTTCGACGCCGGCACCACGGTTGAGGGCGCGGCAACCGCGCGGGCGGTGGCAAAGGTGGCGACGCAGGCGGGTCTTGATATGCCGATCACGATGGCCGTTGCCGGACTGCTTGATAAAACGCTAGATGTGAAAACGGCAGTACACAGTCTGCTGACCAGACCTTTGAAGGAGGAATGACATGCTTGTATGCCTGATGGCCCATGATAAATCCGGCGCGCTGGGAGTGCGGATGGAGAACCGTGCAGCGCACGTGGAATACCTCAAAAGTACGGATCATGTGCATCTGGCCGGTCCGCTGATTGATGCAGACGGAGGCATGTGCGGCTCGATGATCGTTCTGGATGTGCCGGATATGGCAGCAGCCAAAGCCTGGGCCGCAGATGATCCCTATGCAAAAGCGGGCCTGTTCGAGAGCGTCACGCTGACGGAATGGAAAAAGGTGATCGGCTGATGCGCTATTGGCTGTTCAAATCCGAAGCCTCCGCTTGGAGCTGGGACGATCAGGTGGCCAAAGGCGACGCGGGCGAGGAGTGGGATGGTGTGCGCAACTATCAGGCCCGCAATTTCATGCGCGAGATGGCCGTGGGCGATCGCGGTTTCTTTTATCACTCGCAAAAGGAAAAAGCGGTGGTCGGCATCGTCGAGGTCTGCGCCGCCGCGCATCCCGACAGCAGCAGCGATGATCCGCGGTGGGAATGCGTGGACATTCGCGCGATCCGCCCTTTTGAACAGGTGGTCACGCTGGAGATGATCAAAGCAGACGCGCGGCTGGCCGATATGGCACTGGTACGGTCCTCGCGTTTGTCGGTGCAGCCGGTCACAGCGGACGAATGGCAGTTCGTTTGTGAAATAGGAAAAACGGCCAGCTGATCCCAAAAAAGAGACCATTGCATACGAAAAAGGGTTCTGGCACCCCTACCAGAACCCTTCTCACCCCGTGCGCTCCCTTAACCCCGGCACACGTATTCGAAATATGTTCTGGCCGTACTGGCCGATAAATCATTGATAGTCCCACAGCCAAATTTTCGCAAGAAAACAGTAAGCTGAATGCAATCCAAAAACGAAACGCCTGCTTAACCAGGCAGGCGTTTCAGTGTCTCGTCCGGTCCGGATCTAGCCGTAAACCGCTTCTTTGCCGAAATGCTTGGTCAACATGTAATAAACGACAGCGCGGTATTTGTTGCGCTCGGATTTACCATAGGTTTCAATCACGGTGTGGATTGCTTCCATCAGGTTTGGGCCATCTGGCAGGCCCAGTTTTTTGATGAGGAAGTTGTTTTTGACTGTCTCAAGTTCGGCTTCCTGCCCCGCCGCCACTGTCTGCGCGTCAGCGTTATAGATTGACGGGCCACACCCGATTGTCACTTTCGTGAGCAGATCCATGTCCGGCTGTACGCCGCATTTCCCCTTTAGATCTTCCGCATATTTCGCGATCCATTCGTCCCGCTTACCCATTATTTTGCCTCCCACATTGATAATAGCCAACGATAGCTGACCCCACAGCTGACCCTAAAGCGAAATTTAAGTTTCCAGAAGAAATTTCTCATAGCACGCTTTCCCCGTGGCAGCGGCTCATGTTTCAATCTGTTGCAGTGGATAACAGTTTGTATGGCGGATCTTGAAAACCCACCCGCCGCTTCCAAATCAGAACGCTAAATATCGAACAATAAATTTAGGGGGGGTCGTCTATGAAAAGTGGGAACAAAGAAGCCGCAGCACTGGAAATGCCCTGCGGCAAGGTGATCAAGCTTGCGCGGTTGCGCAGCGAAGGTGTGCTCAGTGGACGCGAAGTTGATTTCTTGCGCCGTGCACAAATCCCTCTGGCCTATGATCCGATGCAGATCGGCTGGCTCCCCACGACGACGATCGACGATTTTGACAATTCGCCTGTGCGGTCAAATCGTGCCGAAACGCATCGCTCCGTCGCACACAAACCGCAGGTCAATGCGCTGCATCCGCAATACCGCCTTCGGAGCTGGGAGCTGTCCGATCTGGAGACGTACAGGACGCTTCTCGATGACCGAAGCGTGTGGAAATACATGCCCGAAACCTATCCCGATCCACTGACCGCCGACATCGCCGCTGCTCTGATTGAACTGTCGAACAACAGCAATCACCATCAGGTTTTCGCCGTTTTGCGCGATACACGGATCGTCGGGCAGGTTCGGCTTCTCTATGATGTGGATGAAACGGATCCGGCGAAGGCCGAGATCAGCTATTGGTTGGGACGCCCGTTCTGGGGCAAGGGCATCGGATCCGATGTGGTCCGGTTGTTTACCAAGCGATGCTTTGCCGACAACGGCGGAATCAACACACTGATTGCGCGGGTCCACCGCGAAAATTCAGGCTCCTTCGCCGTGCTACGCAAGGCAGGGTTTGGACAAGACCGGATTGATCCTGCAAATGCCGACTGGATATTATTGTCCTGCACCCGTTAAACGCAAAACGCCGCCAGAAGTAAGTTCTGGCGGCGTTTCCTTGTCGAGATCTTGTGATCTTTAGTAGCGATAATGCTCGGGCTTGAACGGACCGTCCGGCGATACGCCGATGTACGCTGCTTGTTCGGGGTCAAGCTTTGACAGTTTCACCCCGATCCGGTCGAGATGCAGGCGCGCGACCTTCTCGTCGAGATGCTTGGGCAGAATATACACTTCGTTCTTGTACTGGTCGCCTCGCATCCACAGCTCCATCTGCGCCAAGACCTGATTGGTGAACGACGCGGACATCACAAAGGACGGGTGACCCGTGGCGTTACCAAGGTTCAGCAGACGACCCTCGGACAACAGGATAAGACGATTGCCATTCGGCATCTCGATCATGTCCACCTGCTCTTTGATGTTGGTCCATTTGTGGTTTTTCAGCGCTGCGACCTGAATCTCGTTGTCGAAGTGGCCGATGTTGCCAACGATGGCCATGTCCTTCATCTCGCGCATGTGCTCGATACGGATCACGTCCTTGTTGCCGGTGGTGGTCACGAAAATATCGGCGGTCGCCACGACATCTTCAAGTGTGGTCACCTGATAGCCATCCATCGCCGCCTGAAGCGCGCAGATCGGATCAACCTCGGTCACGATAACGCGCGCGCCCGCACCCGAAAGCGACGCGGCCGAACCTTTGCCCACATCACCGTAGCCCATGACAACGGCAACCTTGCCAGCCATCATGGTATCGGTCGCGCGACGAATACCGTCTACAAGGCTCTCTTTACAGCCATATTTATTGTCGAATTTCGACTTGGTCACGGAATCGTTGACGTTGATCGCAGGAAACGGCAGCTGACCGTTTTTAAACAATTCGTACAGGCGGTGTACACCTGTCGTCGTCTCTTCTGATACTCCGACGATTTGATCACGCATTTTGGTGAACCAACCGGGAGATGCTTCGAGGCGCTTCTTGATCTGCGCTTTGATCGCAACCTCTTCTTCGGATTGAGGGACGGGAATGACTTCTTCACCCGCTTCGGCGCGCGCACCCAACAGGATGTAAAGCGTCGCATCGCCACCATCGTCGAGAATCAAGTTTGGGCCCTCTGCGAACATGAAAGATTTGTCCAGATAGTCCCAGTGCTCTTCCAGTGACTGCCCCTTGATCGCAAATACAGGTGTACCGCCTTGTGCTATCGCTGCGGCGGCGTGATCTTGTGTGGAGAATATGTTACACGACGCCCAGCGCACATCGGCGCCCAAAGCGACCAGCGTTTCAATCAAAACAGCGGTCTGAATCGTCATGTGCAGGGACCCGACGATCCGCGCACCCTTGAGAGGCTGCTCCTCACCGTACTCCGTGCGTAGGGCCATCAGACCGGGCATCTCTGTCTCGGCGATGTCCAGCTCTTTCCGGCCATACTCGGCAAGTTTGATGTCTTTAACGATATAGTCGTTGGCCATGAGGCGCTCCTTGATACCTTGTTGAAGCGCGCATAGCACTGTGCTGGTGTTTTCGCAATCTGCCTGCTGCTGTGTGGCTTAGGCAATTTGCCTCAGCCTTCGGTGCGGGCCTGTATCTCGGCAAGCATTTCGTCGGCATTGGTGTTCGTGTTCCAGTTGCTGCCTTGGGCGGTCACGCACGCGTTTCCGTCCGCCAATGTGCGCACCAAGGTCCAAGATCCCGTTGCATCTGAAACCCACAAGCGTGAGTTGTCGTTCGAAGGGCCGGTCACCGGACGCTCACCGTACCAGTCTATCAGTGATGATTGCATTTCCTGCGCACTCATACAGACATCCTGCGCGACCGCTGAAGTGGCCATCGCGGCCAAAGTAGCAAATGTGATCAACGCGGTTTTCATCAGTTTTCTCCTTGTTACTGCAACAACCGGCCAGCTATCACTATGTTCCGAGGTATATTTTTGGAACCAAACGCGATTTCGCGGAACAAAGGGGCAGACATGGTGCGACAGGCCCGCGCGTGGCAACGGATGCTTTCCGGTCGCAGGCTCGACCTGCTGGACCCCACACCAGTGGATATTGAAATCGTGGACATCGCGCATGGTCTTGCGTTTGTTGCCCGCTGGAACGGGCAGACCAAGGGAGACTTTGCGTACTCGGTTGCCGAACATTCGCTTTTGGTCGAGACGATTTTTGGCCGGATCGCGCCGAGTGCGCCCGCGAAATGGCGTCTGGCCGCCTTGCTGCATGATGCGCCGGAATATGTAATCGGCGATCTGATCTCGCCCGTGAAGGCGGCCGTTGGCCCCGGCTATGGTGCGCTCGACGAACGGCTGGAGGCCGCAGTACACATCCGCTTTGGCCTGCCCGCCAAAGTACCGGTAGGGGTTAAGAAGCAAATCAAGAAGGCAGACCGCGTGAGCGCGTGGATGGAAGCGGTACAAATCGCGGGCTTCGATGTGGCTGAGGCGGACCGTTTTTTCGGTAAGCCTGATCCGGCGCTCTTTGAAGGGCTACGGATTACCCTGCGCCCCCCGATTGAGGTGCGTCGCGATTTCACCGCCCGTCATGCCGCGCTTTTGGAGGAAATGCCGTGATTAACGTACGTCGCGCCATGCCGCTCGACGCGGGATCAATGGCAAAGCTGTTGAACGAAATAATTGAAAAGGGCGGCACGTCCGCACTCACCCGACCGGTAACCGGACAGGACCTTACCGAATGGATGGCGGTAAATGCAAAGGCGTCCGCCTGGCAGGTCGCGCTGGATGACATGGAAAAGGTTGTCGGGTTTCAGTGGGTTTCGCCGCACCCCAAGTTGCCGCCCGAAGCCTGTGACATTGCGAGTTTCGTGCAGATCGGAAGAACAGGTCTTGGTATCGGCTCCGCCCTGTTTACGGCGACCGCAGCTGCGACGAAATCTCTCGGTTACAAGTGGATCAATGCCACGATCCGCGCCGACAACATCGGAGGCCTTACGTACTATCAAAGCCGCGGTTTTCGCACTTGGGTGATAGATGAGGCGGTGCAACTTGAGAGCGGTCAAGTCGTGGATAAAATCAGCAAACGATATGACGTCTGACCAAGGCCGTTTAGCCTTAGTCTAGCGTGGACTTCTTTTGGCAAGTATCCGTTGCAATGTCCGCCGGTGCATGTTCAGCCGCCGCGCCGTCTCGGACACGTTCCTGTCACACAGTTCGTACACTCGTTGAATGTGCTCCCACCGCACACGATCCGCGCTCATCGGGTTTTCCGGCGGCGGAGGCAGGTTATCTCCGCGCGCGAGAAGCGCGTTGGTGATGTCCGTCGCGTCCGCAGGCTTCGACAAATAGTCTGTGGCCCCAATCTTGACCGCTGCGACAGCGGTAGCGATCGCACCGTACCCAGTAAGCACAACAACCCGCGCATCCGGGCGTCGCTCCCTCAGAATCTCAACCACATCCAAACCATTACCGTCTTCAAGCCGCATATCACAAACCGCGTAAGCAGGGGGGCGCGCGGTGGCAATCGCCGAGCCCGCCGCGACGGAACCCGCAATCTCGACCTCGAAACCGCGTTTCTCCATCGCCTTCGCGAGGCGTTTCAGGAATGGCTCGTCATCATCGAGCAGCAGCAGGGTCTTGTCCGGCCCAAGATCGGGCAAAAGCTCTTCTGGCATGGTGGTGTGCCTTATCCAAAACGCATCATTTCCGTTACTGCAAGATATGGAGCGCGGAAGGCCGTGGTCAAATGCGATCGACAAAGCACCCAATCTTGTCCGCCATCTCCTCTGGTGTCATTTCACGCCGGAAAAAATCGAGAAACCCTTGCTCGGGGGTCACAAGATAGCTGAACGTCGAATGGTCCACGAGATATTCGCCATCTACCGGTGGGTGCGCTTTGTAATAGGTACGGTACGCTTTGCTTGCCTCAGCAACCTGAACATCGGTGCCGGTCAGGCCAATCATGCGGGGGTGCATCGCTTCGGCGAAATCGCGGACAACCTCGGGCGTGTCGCGCGCAGGATCGACAGTGATAAACACGGGCGTCACCGACTGACCGCGCTCCTCCAGTATCTCGACGGCGGCGGCGTTGCGGTCAACGTCCAGCGGGCAAACATCGGGACAATACGTATAGCCAAAATAGATCAGGGTCGGCTCAGTTATCACCTGCTCGCTGGTGACCGTCTCGCCTGCGCCATTGACCAAAGTGAACGGCCCACCCAGGTCACCAGCAACGGTTGAACCGGTACAAGAAGCAAACTGATTTTCGTCACTGCGCCCATTGAGAAAATACACCGACACCAGGCCCACGCCTGCGACGACAAAAGCAACAATTGCTGCGATGCGGATCATAATAGTCTCCTTGTGCGCACAGCGTCATTGCGCGCTCTTGATGATAATTTGACGTAGTCCTACGCTAGGTGGCAAGGATAGAAAAATAACATTTGAGAGAAGTGCCGAGATGACGCAGTCTACCATACGCCCGTTGGGAGAGCGAAAGCGTGCCAGCTGGATCAGGTTGCGGACCATGATCCTGTTGCGCTGGTTTGCAATAGCGGGCCAGTTTGCTGCGGTAACCATGACGCCACTTCTCTTCGGCATCCAGCTGGAACTTGGGCTGTGCTACTTCGTGATCGGCATCTCGGTTATTGCCAATCTGATCGCGGGCTTCATCTTCCCCGAGAACAAGCGTCTGTCAGAGCGGCAGAATATGGCGCTCATCAGTTTTGATCTGGTTCAGCTCAGCGTGCTGCTGTTCCTGACCGGCGGCCTAAATAATCCGTTCACACTTTTGCTTCTCGGCCCGGTCACCATCTCGGCCACCGCACTCAGCCTGCGCTCTACCCTGATACTGTGTGCGATGGCGATTGTCAGCGTCAGCATACTGGCATTCTTTCATCTTCCCTTACGCACGCAAGATGGCGCTATCCTTCAGATACCGCGGCTGTTTATCTTCGGCCAGTGGATTGCGCTGGTGATCGCTGTCGTCTTTACGTCATCCTATTCCCGCCGCGTCACGTCTGAGATTCACCTCATGTCGGACGCGCTGGCCGCAACACAGATGGCGCTCGCCCGCGAGCAGAAACTGACGGATCTGGGTGGTGTAGTCGCCGCCGCTGCGCATGAATTGGGCACACCGCTCGCGACAATCAAACTCGCCAGTGCGGAATTGGTCCATGAACTGCGCGACCATCCCGACCTGCGCGAGGATGCCGAGCTGATCGTGCAACAAACAGACCGATGCCGCGACATTCTGCGCGATATGGGGCGCGCTGGAAAAGACGATCTCCATATGCGACAGGCCCCGCTGATCACCGTCGTCGAAGCCGCCGCCGAGCCACATATGGGTCGCGGCAAGGCAGTGGTCATCAACTTTGACACCGAGGACAGGCCCACCGAATCCCAGCCTTCCATTCTGCGGATGCCCGAGATCATCCATGGCTTGCGCAATCTGGTCCAGAATGCGGTCGATTTTGCGCAAACCACTGTCTGGATCGAGACCCGCTGGACCGAGGAAACGATTATCGTGCGTATTCTGGACGACGGAAACGGCTTTCCCCCACAGCTTCTGGGCCGTTTGGGCGATCCATTTATGGGAGGCAGGACACGACAACGAAGGGACAAAACCCGGCCCGAATACGAGGGTATGGGGCTTGGGCTGTTCATCGCAAAGACATTGCTGGAGCGGTCAGGCGCGACCCTCAATTTTGCCAATGGCGCGGACGAGGCGGGCTATCGCAGTCAGGATATCGGCGCTGTCGTCGAAGTACGTTGGCCTCGCGCCAAAATTGATGCACGCACAGGAGAGAACGCAGTGGTAGCCGGGCAGAACATCCGCTTCGCCGAAGCATAATTCACCCCAAAATTAACACTTTATAAAGGTTAACTGCGGCAATGTGTTCTGAACCTGAAAGGCATGCGGAGTAATGCTTTGACCGATTTTATTTTAATTCTTCTTGTTGTGATTCCGACGGTTGTAATTGGCGTCTGGTGGTTGCTGCGCCCTACGATCCGGCAGGCAGGCCCCGCTCAGGTGGCCGAGAACCTTCCGACGATATTATTTCGGAACGGCGTGCTGGAGCATGCCTCGGATGAGGCCTTCGCATTGTTTCCAATCGCGATCGGCGGGCACAGTTGGAAGGATTTGCACGATATTCTGGTCGAGCAGTATCCCGACTTTCCATCACAGATGCCGCAGGGCACCAGCCTTGATACCATAGTCAAAGGGATGCAGGGCTCGCTTCGTATCGTGCCGCGTGAAAACGGTGCATCGCTTGTATTTGAGGGAATAAGCGATCCGGAGGGCGTCAATCCAGCGCACGCTGAGCTTCAACTCTTACGGCAGATCGATACTTACCTGCCCTACCCTGCGTGGAAAACCGATCCGTCGGGTTCCGTGGTCTGGCACAACGAAGCATATAATTTACTGCGCAACCGGCTGCCTGACGGGCCTTCAGAAATGGCAACGCCGATATTTGAGGTTCCAGATATCCCCAAGGCCACACAAACCAGCCGCGTTAAAATCAGGCTTGGCTGTGATCAGTTGCCGGAGTGGTTCAGTGTCACGTGCAACCCTCTTCCCGAGGGCGCAATTTATCACGCAACGTCGCTGACCGCCGTCATTAAAGCTGAGGATGCCCAGCGCGGCTTTGTTCAGACACTGGCAAAAACCTTTGCGCATCTGTCAACCGGGCTGGCAATATTCAACCGCGACAGGCAGCTGGCGCTGTTCAATCCTGCTTTGATCGACCTCACCGGATTATCCGTCTCATTCCTGAGCCCGCGGCCAACTATTGATTCTTTTTTCGACGCCATGCGGGAGAACCGCAGGATGCCGGAACCGAAAAACTACAAGACTTGGCGTCACAGAATGGCTGACCTGATCAGCGATGCCGAAACCGGACGCTTTGAGGAGACATGGTCGCTTGAAACAGGTCAGACGTTTCGCGTGACCGGACGGCCTCATCCCGATGGCGCGATCGCCTTTCTCATCGAGGACATCAGTGCCCAGATCTCCCAGACCCGCAATTTCAGGGCAGAGCTTGAATTGGGACAAAGTCTTGCCGATACTTTCGAGGACGCGGTCGCCGTGTTTTCGCAGACTGGCGTTCTCACCTTTTCGAACAAAGCCTATGATTTGCTATGGGGCTTTCAGGGGGACAGCAGCTTTGCCGATGTGACGATCAACGATGCCGTGCAGCTATGGCGTGAAAAATCTGCCCCCAATCCAATGTGGCAGGATCTTCAGGAATCTGTGATGATGATCGGCGACCGGGAGGAGTGGACGATGCCGGTCTGTCTGAAGGGGCAAAAACCGATGCAGTGCAAGATTGTCCCTATTGCATCCGGCGCAACGGTCGTCCGGTTTTCTCGACAGGCTGTGATATCCGCACCCCCTCACCTACGGCCTCACCGCACCATCGACTGACAGGCCTTCCAAGCGCGGCGCGGGGCCGCTAGTTTGCGGTCATGAAAATCACCATACCTCTTCAGTCTCCCGATCAGACAGCAGTGCTTGCACGACATATTGGTGCAGATCTGCGGGCAGGCGACATCATTTTGTTGAGCGGTGACGTCGGTGCGGGCAAGACACACTTTGCGCGTGCCTTGATACAGTCGCTCCTCGCGGTTCACGAAGATGTCCCCTCCCCCACATTCACCATCGTTCAAGTCTATGACGCTGCCAGCGGTGCAGAGATCTGGCACGCCGACCTCTACCGCCTGACGAATGTATCCGAGACCGAAGAGCTGGGCCTTGCAGATGCGATGGAGCAGGCAATCTGCTTGATAGAATGGCCGGACCGATTGGGAGATTTGCGCCCCGAAAACGCACTGGACATCACGTTGTCGAGCACGGATGTAGAGGAGCATCGCAGGCTGACTGCCACATGGTCGGGGTCGCGCTGGGACGAAATTATGACAGGCTGGACACCATGACCGACCGCGCCGCCCTTTTGACCGACTTCATCCAGCATGCAGGCTGGGCTGATGCGCGCCGCAAAACCGTGGCGGGCGATGCCTCAAATCGCCGGTACGAGCGGCTTGTCCAACCGGACGGAACAAGGGTGATCCTGATGGATGCGCCATCGGAGAAGGGTGAGGATGTGCGCCCCTTCATCTCCGTCGCCGAGCACTTACGCGCAATCGGCCTTAGCGCACCCGAAATTTTCGCACGCGACGAGGTCCATGGCTTTTTGCTGATCGAGGATCTGGGCGACGACCTGTACAAACAGGTAATCGCACGTGATCCATCGCTCGAAGAGCCTCTCTATGCCGCCTCCGTAGATGTCCTCACCGTGCTGCATGCCGCACCTTTGCCGCCACTTGCGCCATACGATACCAATACCATGACCAAGTTCGCCGCGCGTGCCTATGAGTGGTATCTTTTCGGTATTACAGGGATACAGGACACGGCGGAGCAGGCGGAGTTCGAGCGGCTGATGGCCGATCTCCTTGCCCAACTTGAACACGCAAAACAGGTCTTGATCCAGCGTGACTACCATGCCGAGAACCTGCTGTGGCTACCCGACCGTCAGGGTGCAGCGCGTGTGGGGCTGCTGGATTTTCAGGACGCCATGTCGGGCCATGCTGCCTATGATCTGGTGTCAGTCCTTCAGGACGCCCGTCGCGATGTGCCCCCCGCCATCGAGGCGGCGATGATCGACAGGTATCTTAACCAGAATCCGCAGGACGCGGCATCCTTCCGCGCGGCCTTCGCTATCCTAGGTCTCCAACGAAACCTGCGGATCGTCGGCGCCTTTGCAAAGCTTTGTATCGAGGCCGGAAAACCCCGCTATCTTGATCTTATTCCTCGCGTTTGGGAATTTATCGAACGCAATCTGGCGCATCCTGCGCTGTCTCCGATTGCGCCGCACATCAGCGCGACCCTTCCGGTTCCCGACCCGGAGATCCTTGCCGCACTGAAATCCAAATGCGCGACATGAGTTTTCCTGTAATGCTGTTTGCCGCCGGCTTCGGGACGCGGATGAAACATCTGACCGCCGACCGTCCCAAGCCGATGGTGCAGGTCGCGGGTCGCCCGCTTATCAATTACGCGCTGGACCTCGCCCGCGATATTGCGCCCCCGGTCATTGTGGCCAATCTGCATTATCGCCCGGAAATGCTTGTCGCATATCTTGCGCCTTTGGGTGTCAGAACGGTTTTGGAACTGCCCGATATCCTGGAAACCGGTGGCGGCCTGCGCAATGCTTTGCCGCTCTTGGGGGACGGCCCCGTGATTACCGTGAATACTGATGCGATCTGGAAGGGGCCAAACCCGCTACGTTTGCTCATGCAGGCATGGGATCCGGCGCGAATGGATGCGCTGTTGATGGGGGTTTCGCCGCTGCACGCGATGGAGCACGATGGCGAGGGTGATTTCACCATCTCCGACGACGGACGCCTCACGCGGGGACCGGGCGCGGTTTTTGGCGGTGTCCAGATCATCAAGACCGATCTGCTGGCCGAAATTACCCAAGAGGTATTTTCCCTTAATCTGGTCTGGGACCGGATGCTGGAACGGGGCACGATGTACGGTCTGCATTACCCCGGAACGTGGTGTGACGTGGGCCACCCCGGTGGCGTATCGACCGCCGAAGGACTGCTGAAGACCGATGTTTGAACCGCAAGACTCTCCCCGCGTCTACGGCCTGCCCGCTGGCGTGGATTTCCCGCAGGCGCTGGCCGCCGGGCTCCTACACCGCTGTGTCGGGCAACCGCCCGAGGCGCTGGCCCGCGTTGATCTTTTGGTCAACACACAGCGCATGGCGCGCCGCCTGCGCAGTATTTTCGAGGCCGGTCCCGCCATGCTGCTGCCGCGCATCCGGTTGATCACCGATTTGGAAACACTGGTGCCCGGTGTGATCATCCCCGAAGGCGCGCCTGCCCTGCGACGACGGCTGGAACTGATTGGTCTGATCTCCGCGCTGCTGGAAAAATCCCCCGACCTTGCCTCGCGCGCTTCGCTCTATGATCTGGCCGACAGTCTTGCGGCGCTCATTGACGAAATGCAGGGCGAAGGAGTTACGCCGGACAGGATTGCAGAACTGGACGTCACCGATCAATCGGGCCACTGGGAAAGGGCGAAAGTGTTTCTGGGGATCGTCCAGAACTATCTGTCCCACACCGAATTTGCGCCCGACAAAGAAGCGCGACAACGCGCGCGGGTAAGCGCCATCGCCACCTTCTGGGCCGATCAACCGCCGCGTAACCCTGTGATCATCGCAGGTTCGACCGGCTCGCGGGGGACAACGATGATGTTGATGCAGGCGGTTGCGAAACTGCCGCAGGGCGCGCTGATCTTACCCGGTTTTGATTTTGATCTGCCGCCCGAAGTGTGGGCAGCACTTGATGATCCGCTGATCTCGGAGGATCATCCGCAATTTCGCTTTTACAGCCTGATGCGCGGACTGGACAGCACGCCAAACGCCGTCGCCAACTGGCATGAGGCATCGCCGGTGCCAGCGGTTGATCGCAACAGGCTTGTCTCGCTGTCGCTCCGGCCCGCACCGGTTACCGATGCATGGCGGATCGAAGGGCCACAGCTCAGCGATCTGGAATCTGCAACACGCGACATGACACTTGTACTCGCCGAAACACCGCGCGCCGAGGCGTTGGCGATTGCGCTGCGCTTGCGGCGTGCGGCGGAGGATGGCCAGACCGCCGCGCTGATCACACCCGACAGGATGCTGGGCCGACGGGTGACCGCTGCCCTCAGCCGTTGGGATATTCTGCCCGATGACAGCGCCGGCACGCCGCTGCACCTTTCGCCTCCCGGTCGTTTTCTGCGGCATGTGGCTGCATTGATGGCGCGGCGTCTGGACGCCGAGGCATTGCTGACCCTGCTCAAACATCCGCTCACCAACAGCGCGCAGGATCGCAACTTTCACAATCTGCACACACAGCGGTGCGAGATGGCGATCCGGCGCAACGGGATGCCCTATCCGGAGGCTGAGCCGTTTGTCGCTTTGTGTGCGAAGGCCACGAAGGATGACCCAGACATGCAGGTCTGGGCCGCTTGGGCTGCGAACGCGTTTCTGGGCCATCTTGATGCAGAAACCCGACCACTGGGTCATTGGATCAGCCAGCACATGAAGCTGGCCGAAGCGATTGCATCCGGTCCCACCCACGATTCTTCACACGAGCTTTGGCAAAAGAAAGCAGGCGTCGAGGCGCGGCGCGTGATGCAAGAGCTGGAGGATGAAGCGGGCTTTGGCACCAGCCTCACTGCGGCGGACTACGGTGATCTCGTTGGCGCGCTATTGTCGGCTGGCGAAGTGCGCGACCGTGACGCGCCGCACAGCGAAATCATGATCTGGGGCACATTGGAGGCGCGGGTACAGGGCGCCGATCTGGTGATCCTCGGGGGTCTGAACGACGGCACATGGCCCGAGGCGCCCCCGCCCGATCCTTGGCTCAACCGTAAGATGCGTCATGATGCGGGCCTGTTGCTGCCCGAGCGCCGCGTGGGACTGGCGGCACATGATTACCAGCAGGCGATTTGTGCACCGGAGGTTTGGATCACGCGGGCGATCCGGTCCGAAGACGCGGAAACTGTTCCGTCGCGATGGGTGAACCGCTTGGGCAATTTGATGAACGGTTTGCCGAAACAGGGGGGAGCCGCAGCATGGAATGCGATGACCGAGCGCGGCAATCACTGGCTCGGTCAGGCACGCGCGCTTGAGGCAGTAGACCGCGTGCCGACGACCGCCCGGCGCCCCTCTCCGCGCCCGCCTTTGGCCGCCCGTCCGCGCAGTCTGTCGGTCACCGAGATTAAAACACTGATCCGCGATCCTTATGCCATCTATGCACGACACAGCCTGCGGTTGCGCGCGCTGCGCCCGCTGGTGCAATCACCTGACGCACCTTTGCGGGGCATCGTCGTGCATAGCGTAATGGAGAACTTTGTGAAATCGGTGATCGCGAATCCTGCGCTGCTCACGCGCGCGCATTTGCTCTCCATCGCAGAGGCTGCACTGACCGAGCTTGTCCCATGGCCCGCCGCGCGGACGATCTGGCTTGCTCGTATCGCACGGGTTGCCGATTGGTTTATTGAGGCGGAGCGTGCGCGGCTCTCAACTGCCACGCCGACAGCCTTTGAGGGCGATGCACGCGGGTCGCTGGAGATCCCTGAACTGGGATTTACCCTGCGCGGTGTCGCCGACCGGATTGACCGAAGTATCAGTGGGGAAGTCCAGATCTACGATTATAAGACCGGCGCACCGCCCACTGAAAAACAGCAAAAACATTTCGACAAACAGCTGCTGATCGAGGCCGCTATGGTCGAAGAAGGCGCGTTCAAAGCGATTGGTGTAGCACCTGTTTCGCGCGCGACCTTCATCGGTCTCGGAAATCCGCCGGTCGAGGTTGATGCGCCGTTGGAGGAAGAGACACCGCGCGAGGTGCTGGAAAATCTGCGCGTTCTGCTTGCCGCTTATCTGGATCCGCAGCAGGGGTTCACCTCGCGACGCATGATGGAAAAGATGATCTTTGCGGGCGAGTACGACCACCTGGCACGATACGGCGAATGGGATGCATCGGATGACGCCATCCCGGAGGATCTGACATGAGCACCCTGCCCGATTGGAACGACGCGACCCGCGCGCAGATCGCGGCAGCGGCGCCCGATACCTCGACATGGCTGAGCGCCAACGCAGGCTCCGGCAAGACTCGCGTACTGACCGATCGTGTGGCGCGGCTGTTGCTGGACGAGGTCAAACCACAACATATCCTATGCCTTACCTACACCAAGGCCGCAGCGTCGGAGATGCAGAACCGCCTATTCAAACGGCTGGGCGAGTGGGCAATGATGGAAGACGATGCATTGCGCCAAGGGCTACGCGATCTGGGCGTGCTGCGAGAGATTGCGCCCGAAAAACTACGCGAAGCACGGACGCTGTTCGCGCAGGCCATCGAGACCCCCGGCGGGCTGAAGATCCAGACGATCCATTCGTTCTGTGCGTCTCTATTGCGGCGTTTTCCGCTGGAGGCGGGGGTGAGCCCGCAGTTCAAGGAGATCGAGGACCGCGCCGCCGAGTTGTTGCGGGCAGACGTTCTCGATGCAATGGCCGAGGGGCGGCAGGCGCACCTCGTCGCTGATCTGGCCGAGCACTATACCGGCGAAAGCTTTGCCTCGCTGGCCCAGTCGATCACGGGCAAGCGTGAACTGTTTACAGACCTGCCAGAGGATCTGAACGGACTGTTTGATTTGCCGCAGGGTTTTGACGTCCGCACCTTGCCGCGTGAGGTGATGGATGAGGCGGTGGCGCGCTGGATGCCTGATGCAATCGAGGTGATTGCCGCGCAGAGTGGCAAGACAATGCCGGTTCTCGCAGAGGGTCTGAGACAGATCAATTTCGGCGATCCGCAGCTTGCCGATCTGGATAAGCTCAAGGCGCTGGTGCTGACGCAGGAAAACCAACTCCGCAAAAGCTTAGTGACCAAGGGCGCGCAAAACGATCTGGGCCCAATGCTGTCGTCGCTCGAAGATCTGGCCCAGCGCACCTACGATGCACATGACCTGCAAATGCGCGCACGCAATGTTTCCCGAACGGGGGCGCTGCACCGCTTTGCCACCGCCTTCATCACGCGCTATGAGGCCGAAAAGCAACGACGCGGCTGGCTCGATTTTGACGATCTGATCCTGCGTGCGCGCGCGCTGCTCAACGATCCGAAAGTCGCCGCTTGGGTCCTGTACCGCATCGACGGTGGGATTGATCATATTCTGGTGGACGAGGCGCAGGATACATCGCCGCGCCAATGGGACGTAATCGAAAAGCTTGCGGACGAATTTGCCTCGGGTGCGGGCGCACGCGATGATAAAGTCGAGCGGACGCTGTTTGTGGTCGGGGATAAGAAACAGTCGATCTACTCATTCCAAGGCGCCGACCCGCGTGAGTTTGACCTGAAGCGCGCGAGCTTTCAGGCGAGCCTTGAGGGCGCCAAGCTCAAGTTCCAGAACCAGAGCCTTGATTATTCGTTCCGCTCGTCACCTGCCGTGTTGCGCGCGGTGGACCAGACGTTCAACACGCTGCCTGATCCGCGCATGGGTGAGGTGATGCAGCACCTGGCGTTCAAGGACGCCCTGCCCGGCCGTGTCGATCTGTGGCCTGTGGTTGAGGAGGATAAGGCAAAGGAGGAGGAGCCCGACTGGACCGATCCTGTCGACCGTAAAAGCACGCAACATCATACCGTTATCCTTGCGGACCAAATCGCGTCGCGGATCCAGGAGCTGGTAGAGGGAGAGCACTACATTCCCGATGAGGCGCGCGACCATAGCCTGCACCGCCGCCGTATCACCGCCGGTGATTTCCTCATTCTGGTGCGGGGGCGTAAGACGGGGCTGTTTTCCGAGATCATTCGCGCGTGCAAGGCGGCCGGACTGCCCATTGCCGGCGCTGACCGGCTCAAGGTTGGGGCGGAACTGGCCGTGCGCGACATCGGCGCGCTGTTGTCGTTCCTTGCAACGCCCGATGATGCGCTGTCGCTGGCGACCGCCTTGCGCTCGCCGCTGTTTGGGTGGGACGAGCAGGCCGTCTTTACATTGGCGCACCACAGGCCCGTCGGACAAGATTTGTGGGAGAGCCTTCGCAAGCAGACCGAAACCTATCCCGAAACCCTCGCTGTCCTGCGCGACCTGCGTGGACAAGTGGATTTTCTGCGGCCCTACGATCTGATTGAGCGGATTCTGACGCGCCACGACGGGCGGCGCAAACTACTCGCACGGATGGGGACGGAGGCCGAAGATGGTATTGATGCGCTCTTGGGTCAGGCGCTCGCGTATGAGCGGACGGAAGTGCCGAGCCTGACAGGCTTCCTTGAATGGATGCAGGCCGATGATCTGGAGATCAAGCGCCAGATCGACAGCGCATCTGACCAGATCCGCGTCATGACGGTTCACGGCGCCAAGGGATTGGAAGCGCCGATCGTAATCCTGCCCGATACGGGCGCAAAAAAGAATGATGTGAAAAGTGAGATCATCACTCTGGACGGTGTGCCAATCTGGAAACCAAATACCGCCGAGATGACGCAAGGCATCACAGCCCAGATCGACACGCTGAAAGAAGCGCAGTTGCAGGAGAATTTGCGACTGCTTTATGTCGCAATGACGCGAGCAGAGAAATGGCTGATCATCGCGGCGGCAGGGATGTTACCGACGAACGGCGGAAGCTGGTACCAGATGGCGGAGGCTGCCCTTGGTCACCTCAATGCGGTTCCTTTCAGCGGTGGCATAAGGCACGAGGAGCCGGGCTGGGATGCGCTGCCTGTGGTTAGCGTTCCACCGAAAGCATCAAAAATAGTTAGGTTAGAGCCTGTATTTGAGATCAATCCACCACCACAGCCGGAACGGGACGAGATATTGTCGCCCTCAGATTTAGGTGGCGCAAAGGCACTTGCGGGCGAAGACGGGCTGGACGAGGAAGCGGCAAAATCTTATGGCACGTTGGTCCATCTGCTCATCGAGCACCTCGCGGCGCTCGACCCCGCCCAGCGCACTGAAGCAGCAGTGCAATTGACGCGGAGCACAGACCCCGAGATTGCGCAAACTGCATTTGCCGAGACGGTCTCCGTGCTGGATCACCCTGCGCTTTCTCCGGTCTTCGCTCCGGGCGCCTTGGCCGAAGTGGCCGTGACCGCAGATCTGGGGGAGCGGCGCATTTACGGGATCATCGACAGGCTGATCATCGACGGGGGTCGCGTCCTTGCCGTGGATTTTAAAACAAACCGCACGGTGCCCGATACGCCCGACACCTGTCCTGAAGGACTGCTGCGCCAGATGGGGGCCTATACCCATGCGCTACAACAGATTTACCCTGCCCACCGGATCGAGACGGCAATCGTCTGGACCCGCACCGGCACGCTGATGACCCTGCCCCACGATGCCGTGACCGCTGCATTGCGGCGCACGGGTCACCTTGACGCAGGCGATACACCTTCTTAGGTAACTGTTATACCCGAAATCATGGAGAGCTTTATGGCCACCGTTTCAGTTACCGACGCTACCTTCGACGCAGAAGTCAAAAATTCCGATATCCCCGTTGTGGTGGATTTCTGGGCTGAATGGTGCGGCCCCTGCAAGCAGATCGGCCCCTCGCTCGAGGAGCTTTCTGCCGAGATGGAAGGCAAGGTCAAGATCGTCAAAGTGAACGTTGATGAGAACCCCAACTCCCCCGCGCAGATGGGTGTACGTGGCATCCCTGCCCTGTTCATCTTCAAGAATGGCGAAGTTGTCTCAAACATGGCAGGCGCACGGCCCAAGGCCGCCCTGCAAAGCTGGATCGAAGAATCCATCTGAAGCTGACGATATTCGAACAATAAGGCGCGCCCTCGGGTGCGCCTTATTTGTTAGACCGGCCAGCCAAAACGCCTGAGTCTTGTTGCGATCATTTCCTCCGCCTCCGGCCTGCCTGCGTTGATACTGTTTTTCTGCCAGAACCAGTGAACGTAGGCGGCATAATCCGGCGCAAGATGGCGCACCGCGTCAAATCCTGCCGCCAGATCGTCCTCCATTGCCTGAACTGCAATGTGGTGAAATTCCGCTTTGCGGAACAGCAACGACGGCTTGCCGAAAAAATAGCCGTTAAAGGCCACGCTGGAGTTTTGCGTCACGATGTAGTCGCAGCGCGCCAGCAGATCGACCATACCGCCTGTCTGCACCTCCAGCCGCCTGTGGCTCTTTTCAAGTTTCCTCAGCGCCTTAATTTCGGACCGGTCGTAGTGCTCGTTTGGATGTAGTGTGGTAATCACCCGACCGCTGGTCTGCGCCAAACAATGCTCAACCATATCCAGCGGACTACAGGTCTGGAACGGGCGGTGGCTGGTGATTTTGCCCTGCAGCGGGACATAGATGAAACCTTCGCGCGATGCGGTCTGAGGCGTATCCTCAAACAGGCGTTTTTGCCAAAATTTATAGAAACGCGCCGCCTCCTTCGCCTCTGCCGGATCGGGATTAAACGTAGTTTGTGCCACGTCCCACGTCCACCGCTCGGCGCTCCGCTCAATCTGCCAGAAGGGATAGTGATAGACGCGGCGAAAGGATAATCCACGCTTGTCGGGCGGCGATTTAATATGGCTCATCGTCCACCCTTCGGACAGGACAGCCGAGCCGAAGGGCAAATAGCGCACACCCATCCCCGCGCGCATCAGAACGTCAGCCACCTTGCCGATGAAATTATGCTTGCCCACCTGCGCGCTATCGCACAGCTCAGGCTCCATATAAAATGTAACGGTTTCGAGGTCTGCCATATCCACAACGCTAATCCCCGGCGGGAGGTGGAACAAGGGCCGCCCTTGTCCCATACGCACCGCCACGCCATATAGAGGGCAGAATACGGAGGCATTATGGCACAAGACGATTTTCCCGGCTGGCACGGCACCACGATCATTGGTGTGAAAAAAGGCGGCGAAGTGGTGATTGCGGGGGACGGACAGGTGAGCCTGGGCCAGACCGTAATCAAAGGCACCGCGCGCAAAGTGCGCAGGCTGTCGCCCGGCGGCTATGACGTGGTCGTTGGCTTTGCCGGATCTACCGCTGATGCGTTTACCCTGTTGGAGCGGCTTGAGGCCAAGCTGGAGGCTACGCCCGGCCAGTTGCAGCGCGCGTGCGTCGACTTGGCCAAGGACTGGCGCACCGACAAGTATCTCCAAAAGCTCGAAGCGATGTTGATCGTGACCGATGGCAAGGAACTGCTGATCATCACGGGCGCCGGTGACGTGCTGGAACCGGAGCATGACATTGCCGCCATCGGGTCCGGCGGTAACTTTGCCCTCGCTGCCGCGCGCGGGCTGATCGACAGTGACCGTGACGCAGAGGCCGTGGCGCGAGACGCTATGAAAATCGCCGCTGACATTTGCGTTTATACCAACGGCAAACTGACCGTGGAGAAAATTAAATCATGACCGATCTGACCCCCAGAGAAATCGTCTCCGAACTCGACCGTTTTATCATCGGGCAGAAGGACGCCAAACGTGCGGTGGCCGTAGCCCTGCGCAATCGCTGGCGCTGTCGCAATTTGCCCGATAATATTCGGGCAGAGGTGTATCCAAAGAATATCCTGATGATCGGACCCACCGGTGTGGGCAAGACAGAAATCAGCCGCCGTCTGGCAAAACTCGCGCGCGCACCGTTCCTCAAAGTCGAAGCGACGAAGTTCACCGAGGTCGGCTATGTCGGCCGCGATGTGGAGCAGATCATCCGCGACCTGCTGGATGCTGCAATCGTGATGACGCGTGAGCACATGCGCGAGGATGTGAAGGCCAAGGCACAACACGCCGCCGAAGAACGCGTAATCGACGCCATCGCTGGGCCTGACGCGCGCGCCGGAACACGCGATATGTTCCGCAAAAAGCTGCACGATGGCCAGCTTGACGATACCATGATCGAGTTGGAGGTTGCCGATACCTCCAATCCTTTTTCCGCCATGGAAATCCCCGGTCAACCGCAGGGTGGCGGTGGGATGATGAACCTTGGAGATATTTTCGGCAAAGCCATGGGCGGGCGGACGACGAAAAAACGCCTGAAGGTCGCCGACAGTTACGAGGTTCTTATAGGTGAAGAGGCGGACAAGCTTCTGGATGATGAAACCGTGACCCGCGCAGCGATTGAAGCGGTGGAGCAGAATGGGATCGTGTTCCTCGACGAGATTGACAAGGTTTGCACCCGTGCGGACGCGCGCGGTGGCGACGTGAGCCGTGAGGGCGTCCAGCGCGATCTGCTGCCTCTGATTGAGGGAACGACAGTGAGCACCAAACACGGTCCGGTCCGCACAGATCATGTGCTGTTCATCGCCTCGGGTGCGTTTCACATCGCGAAACCCTCGGATCTGCTGCCGGAGTTGCAGGGCCGCTTGCCCATCCGCGTCGAGCTGCGCGCTCTGACGGAGCACGATTTCGTACGTATCCTGACGGAGACCGACAACGCACTCACGTTGCAATACACCGCACTGATGGGGACCGAGAAGGTCGAGGTCAGCTTTACCGAAGAGGGTATCGCGGCATTGGCCAAAATTGCGGCGGACGTGAACCAGTCGGTCGAGAACATCGGTGCGCGCAGGCTTTATACGGTGATGGAGCGGGTGTTTGAGGAATTGAGCTTTACCGCGCCGGACCGGGGCGGAGAGACGGTCGTCGTCGATGCTGCGTTCGTCGACGACAATCTGGGTGAGCTGGTGAAGTCCACCGATCTGAGCCGCTACGTGCTTTAGCCTCTTTTCATTCCCATGCGCCCGCGCAATCAAGGGGGCATGGTCTATCTCCGTTTCCTCATCGACAACCGTCTGTTCCTGCTTGCAGGGTTTTTGCTGACGTTCACCTCATCGTTCGGGCAGACCTATTTTATCTCGCTTTTCGCAGGCGAGATAAAAGGATCGTTCAGCCTGTCTGATGGGCAATGGGGCGGCATTTATACCATCGGCACCACGCTGTCGGCGGTCACGATGATTTGGGCAGGGGTGCTGACGGATAGGTTTCGGGTGCGGCAACTGTCGCTGGCTGTGATGGCGCTGCTGGCGCTGGCCTGCTTTGCCATGGCGCTGGTGCCCAACGGGTTCTTGCTGATATTCGTGATTTATGCGCTGCGGCTTATGGGGCAGGGGATGCTGTCGCAGCTGGGTGCTGTAGCGATGTCGCGCTGGTTCATCGCCACGCGGGGGCGAGCCCTGTCGATTTCGTCGATGGGGTTTGCCGTGGGGCAGGCGGTTTTGCCCGTCTTGTTCGTTGGGTTGCTGATCACGGTAGATTGGCGCAACCTATGGCTGGTCGCGGCGGTCGCAATCATACTGCTCATTCCGGTGATGCAGATGTTGTTGCGGCAGGAGCGCACGCCACAGTCGATGGCGAACGACAGCCAGAGCCTCGGGATGGGCGGGGTGCACTGGACGCGCCCACAAATGCTGAGGCATCCGCTTTTTTACATTCTCATACCGCTGGTCATGGGGCCTGCGACGTGGGGCACGGCGCTGTTCTTCCAGCAGGTTCACCTGACGGAGGTGAAGGGCTGGACCCTTGTGTCCTTCGTCGCCCTGATGCCGATTTATACCGTCTCAAGCATTGCATTCACCTTCATCACCGGCTGGGCTGTGGATCGCATCGGCGTGAAATGGGTGCTGCCGTTCCAGATGGTGCCGTTTGGCATCTCGTTTCTTGTGCTGGCCTATGCAGATACGATTTTTATGGCGGGTGTAGGGTTGGTGATCTTTGGCGTGGGGCAGGGCGCGCAGGGCACTGCGACCTCCGCCTTCTGGGCCGTGTTCTACGGCACGCGGAACCTTGGCGCGATCAAGGCGGCAGCGGCGGCGTTGATGGTTTTCGGCTCTGCCATCGGGCCGGGAGTGACGGGCGCGTTGATTGACTACGGCATCGATTTTCCTGACCAGATGCTTCCGATTGCAGCGTTCTATTTCATCGGCGCGCTTTTGGCCGGCCTCGGTATCCTGCGCTATCAGCGCGATCTACCTGTGGCGGCGTAGGTATACGTAGTAGGCACCGCCGCCGCCGTGGCTCACGTGGGCTTGCGCAATCTGGAGAACTACCGATTTCATCGGCTGCATCCCCAGCCATTGCGGCACCTGATGCCGCAGCACGCCCTGTCGCACCGGGATGGGGCCACCTTCATCGCGCATCTTTCCTTTGCCAGTTACCACCAAAATCAGGCGTTTCCCTTGGGCGTGGGCGTTCATCACAAACCCTGTCAGCACTGGATGCGCGCGGTCTAACGTCATGCCATGCAGATCGATCTTGCCCTCCGGGCGCAGTTTTCCGCGCTTGAGCTTGCCAAATGATTTCTGGTCCATCTGCACGGGGGCCTGCCGGATATGGTCGTGAATCGCGGGGGCTAAATTGTGCGAGGGACCACGCGACGGGCCGACAGGCTTTCCCAAGAGGACCGATTGCGCCTTCCGCAAGCTGCGCGCGGGGGCGGCGGGCAGGCTTGTATCGGGATCGAACCGCTTTGCTTCAAGATTGCTGCGCTGCATCGGCTCGGCGCTTGCGCGCACACGGTCCCACAACTCCCGATCTTCGACTGTCATCCGGCGCCGCTTCATATCGCGCTCTCCGGTAGCAGGGCGTAGGCGCGCTGGATCGGCATCAGCACGATGAGGCGGCCCGGATCGCGTAGCCTGCCCGCTTGTCGCCCCGCCTCATCACCTGTGCCAAAGAAAACATCAGCCCGCTGCGCGCCCTTGATGGCCGATCCGGTATCCTGCGCGATCATCAGGCGGCGCAGAGGATCAGCGCCGTCTTTTTCGATCCAGACGGGGGAGCCGAGTCTGACATATTCGGGGTCCACCGCAACCGTGCGCATGGTCGTGATCGAGCGGTTCATCGCGCCCAATGGCCCTTTGTGGGCGGCCACCTGATTGACCTCCCGAAAGAAAACATAGGACGGGTTGTGAAAAAGCAGCTCTTCGCCATCGCCAGGATTGCGGCGTACCCAGTTTTTGATCACCTGCGCGCTGACCTGATGTGGCTCGTACACACCTTGCCTCACCAACTCTTGCCCAATCGAGCGATAATTGTGACCGTTGGAACCGCGATATCCGACGCGTAACGTGCCACCCTGGGTCAGACGGATGCGGCCCGATCCCTGTATCTGCAAAAAGAACAGCTCGACCGGATCATCGACATAGGCGATCACCAGACCGCGACCGTCCATAACGCCGCTGTTTAGGATCTCGCGGCGGGTGAGCCAGGGGCGGTTCTGCCGTGCTTCGGGCGGCATGCGGTAGACGGGAAAGCGAAAGCGCGGCGTGGGCGTGAGGGAGCCGTCAAGCTCCGGCTCGAAGTAGCCAGTGAAAAGCGCCTCCTGACCATCGTCAATAAGGACCGGGCGGAACAACAGCTCGAAAAATTCACGCGGGTCGGGACCGGATTTCGCGTAAGCACAGACCGCGTTCCAGTCGGGGTCCTTCATGTCTTTGCAGGTATTCAGGAATGTCGCAAAGGCGGCGGCATGATCATCCTGCGCCCAACCATCAAGCTGGTCGAAGGACAGAATATCGTATTTCACCTCAGACGCCAAAGGCCCCGCCAGCAGCGAGGCCCCGATTGTGGCACAAACGCGAAGCGCGCATGTTACCCGTCTGTAGAAACCAAGAACCAATTCGGATCATCCGAGCCCATGTGGCGGGAGAATACCCACGTGTCTTTTTGCTTTTTAGCAACCGTCAGGCTGCCTTCGACAATCTCGCCTTCGCTGTTTCGGACAGCCTGTGTCAACTCAGCCACAAATTTCAGCGTCATTTCCGCTTCTTTCGTGTCGGGATCGAGAGTGACGTTCTCAAGGTTCATCTCGCGTACGCCAATAAAGTTCGCCTCGATGGTGAGGCCCTGATCTTCGCGCGCCGCTACACCATCGACGAAGCTATCGTAGACTTCTTCGGACAGGATTGGCTTGATGTCGTCCAATTCGCCGCGCTCATAGCCTATGACGATCATCTCATAAGCGCCTCGCGCACCCCCGATAAAGTCGGTGACGTTGAACGATGGCTCAATCCTCTTCATTTCCGCCAGCGCGCGTGCCTGTGGCGTACCTTCTGAGAAGTGGTCAGTGATATCAAGGTCGGGGCCGCCCTCGATTACTTCGAATGAGGGGCCGGTCCGCTTGGCTGCGGGGGCGGGAACCGGCGGCTTTTCAAAGCCTTCACGGGTACCGAGGACATTTTTGAGCCGCAGGATGAGAAAAACCGCGATTGCGGCAAGCACCAGAAGCTGGATAAGCGGCGAATTCATATGGACCTCTTGAGGGCTAGGCGTGGAAACATGCGTCTTGGCTCCTTATGTAGGTGCGGAGGGGGCGCAAGTCCACTGTAACCCCCGATGAAAGGAAGCAATATCATGTGGCTTTTAATCGCATTCATCGCCGTTCCGCTGATTGAGATCGCGTTATTCATTCAGGTCGGCGGTTTTATCGGGCTTTGGCCGACCCTGCTGATCGTGCTGGCGACGGCGATCGCTGGTACTTATCTAGTGCGCAGTCAGGGCCGCATGGCGCTGAGCCAGCTTCAACGTTCGTTCGGGGAATTACGGGATCCGACAGAGCCGCTGGTAAATGGCGCGATGATCCTGTTTTCCGGCGCCTTACTGCTGACACCGGGGTTTTTCACCGATTTCGTCGGGTTCTGCCTACTGGTCCCGGCGGTGCGAACATACGTTTTCAAGGCAGTACAGGCACGGATCAAAGTGCAAAGCTTTGGCACGCCTGGGCGCGGCCATCCACAGTCTCCCCATGACGGGCGCGACGATATCATCGACGGTGAATACATCGAACTGCCTGATGACGACGCGCCAAAGGGCAATTCGGGCTGGACCAAAAACTAAGACGTTGAGCAGTTTTGCGTGACCTGATAAGCCAGCGCGAGTTTATTTCCACCCTCCAAGAAGGAGAGCCGATTATGGCCGAGGCCGAAGCAACACCACAAAAATCCCCGCAACTGCGCGTTTTGGGGCAATTCATCCGCGATATGTCGTTTGAGAACATCATGGCGCAAAAAGGCGCGCCCAGCGATGTGCAGCCCGATGTACAGGTCCAAGTGAACCTCGACGCCAAGAAGCGCTCTGCCGACAACCAGTATGAGACGGCGATCAAGTTGAACGTGACGTCGAAGGCCAAAGACGGTGATGCGACGCTGTTCGTGCTTGAGGTGGATTATGTCGGTATTTTCGACATTCAGGACGTGCCAGAAGACCAGCTGCACCCGTTCCTGCTCATTGAATGCCCGCGCATGATTTTCCCGTTTCTGCGCCGGATCGTGAGTGACGTGACGCGTGACGGTGGCTTCCCGCCGCTGAACCTCGAAAACATCGATTTCGTCTCGCTTTACCGCAACGAGATCGCACGCCGTCAGGCGGAAACCAAGCCTGTCGCCGACGCGTAGACCGTCAGCTTTTCAGCCAGACAGCATCGCCGCCCAATGTGCCGACGAACGCGGCATGGGCGGCGTTTTCTTTTTCCGTAAGGCGTGGCGGCAAGCGTTTGCTGCGAGGACGTGGTGTCCAATCCGTATTGGCCTCACCTTCCTTTGGCTCAGCGCGGGTAGACAGTCCAAAATCGGGCTGCTTCCCCCCAATCAGCTCCAGATAGACTTCGGCCAGAATTTCACTGTCCAGCAGCGCGCCGTGCAGCGTGCGCGCATCATTATTGATACCAAATCGGCGGCAGAGTGCGTCAAGAGACGAGGGCGAGCCGGGGAATTTCTTGCGCGCGATGGCAAGCGTATCAATAGCCTGCACCCACGGGATCTGAGGCAGACCCATACGGTTCAGCTCAAAGTTAAGGAATTTAATGTCGAAGGCGGCATTGTGAATGATCAGCTTGCTGTCGCCGATGAAATCCAGAAACGCCCGGCCTACATCTATAAATTTTGGCTTGTCGCGCAGGAAATCATCGCCAAGGCCGTGGACCTCGAACGCCTCTTGCGGCATTCCACGCTCGGGGTTGATGTACTGATGATACGTATTGCCCGTGGCCACATGACGCATCAGCTCAACTGCGCCGATCTCGACGATCCGGTCGCCTGTATTCGGATCAAATCCGGTGGTTTCGGTATCAAGGACGATCTCACGCATGAAGCTGGCTCCGGATGGTTGCGACGATGTTTTGCACCTGTGACGCGGCGTGTTCAAGGGTGTCAGTCTCTATCACATAGGTTGCGCGGGCGCATTTATCGGCAGCGGGGAGTTGTTTGGCCTTGATGGCAAGGAACTGTTCACGGGTCATGGTGCCACGTGCCATCACGCGCGCCTCTTGGGTGACGTCGTCGACAAAAACACAGGCGGTCGCATCAACGCGGGCCTCTCCGCCCGTCTCAAACAGCAGGGGAATATCCAGCACGACGATGTCAGAATCGGTGTGGGCCAAAAATTCAGCGCGGTCCTGACCGACAAGCGGATGGACGATGGCTTCGATCTGTTTAAGCGCACCTGCATCGCGGCTGATGATCTCTTTGAGGGCAGGGCGGGACACGGCGCTGTCTATCACAGCATCCGGGAAGACCTCTGTGAAGGCAGCCACCGCAGCGCCACCCTTATCGTAAAGCCGATGTACCGCCGCATCTGCATCCCAGACTGCACAGCCCTGATCCACGAACATTTGCGCCGTAGTAGATTTCCCCATCCCGATGGAGCCGGTGAGACCGAGTAAAAACATCACCGCAACGCCGCCGCGCGGGTGGCGCGGTCAACCTCGGGGCGGCGACCGAACCACCGCTCGAACGCAGGCACAGCCTGATGCAATAACATGCCAAGACCGTCGACGGTAACGCATCCGACCTCTTCTGCGGTGGCGAGCATGCGGGTTTTCAGCGGCGCGTAGACCAGATCGGTTACCACAGTCGAGGCGCGCAATCCGTCCAGCGGTACACGCAATTCCGGCTTTCCGATCATCCCCAGCGACGTGGTGTTCACCAAAAGCGCGGCATCGTCGATCATATTGCCGGCCTGCACCCAATCATACACCTGTACACGGCTTCCGAACGCCTTTTGCAACACTTCGGCCCGCACGCAGGTGCGGTTGGACAACAAGATTTCTGGCACACCGGCTTCGAGCAACGACGAGATCACCGCACGCGCCGCGCCACCCGCGCCGAAGATCGCGGCAGGCCCGGAGCGCGGGTTCCATCCCGGTGCGTTTGCTTTCAGGTTTTCAATGAAGCCGTAACCGTCTGTGTTGTCGGCATGAATTTTTCCATCTTTGCGAAAGATCAACGTATTGGCAGCACCGATCAGAATGGCGCGGTCCGTGACCAGATCAGCGATCTCCATCACTTTTTCCTTGTGTGGAATCGTGATGTTGACTCCGACAAATCCCATGCGGGGCAGTGTCCGCAGAACATTCTCCAGATCAGCCGTGCCGACATCCATTGGAATATAGTATCCCGCGATGCCATAGGTTTTCAGCCAATGGCGATGCAACTGCGGTGATTTGGAATGGGCAATTGGTGATCCGATCACACCGGCCAACGGGATGCGAGGCAGTTGGGTCATTGGGCGATGTCTCCACGCAGGGTGAGGTAGTTCAGGATTTCCAGCAAGGGCATGCCAAGAACGTTAAAGTAATCGCCCTCGATGCGCGAGAACAGCCGGACACCTTCTTCTTCCAACTTATACCCACCAACTGCATGGCGAATGCTCTCCCAGTTGCGGTCAACGTAGTCTTGTAGGTAGCCATCACTGGCATCACGCATCCGCAATCGCACCACTCCGATATGACGCCACAGGGGTTCCCCATCTTCGTAGATTACAGCGGCAGACAATAAGGTATGGCGATCACCGCGCATGGTTTTGAGCTGGTCCAGAGCGTCCTGAGCTGTTTCAGGCTTGCTGAGCAGGACACCGCCATACTCCAGAACCTGATCACAACCGATGACCAGCGCACCAGAGTTTTTATCACTCACCTTCGATGCTTTCATTTCCGCGAGAGCATCGGCAATGTCGCGAGGCGGGGCGCCTTCGGCGATCAGGGAGGTTTTTATCATCTCCTCGTCCACACGTGCAATCTGGACCTCATGGGCAACGGCGGCTTGCGTCAGCATTTGACTACGGATCGCGGAGCCGGAAGCGAGGATGATGGGGACACTCATGGGGATAACTCATGCATAATCTTGAAACGTTCCTGACAACAACTTGTCGACAATTAAGCTCTTGGGTTCAAGGGCGGGATAACCGGGGTGGTCCAGTCAGTTAAGATTGGATTCCCCCACCGTGGAAAAGAGCAAGTTCATCGTTTGGTAACTACGGTTAACGAAGCAGTGTACACAGAGTTGTCCACAGACGCGATCGAGTCGAAAGTATCGTAACCTATTGTTTATTAATTTCTAAAATGATCTTAAAGGGTTTGTTAACATCATTCATCAACCGGTTTTTTGTCTCGCTCTGGACTGGGGATAAGAATTTAATCCACAGGATTTTGATACCCTACTTAAAACAACAATCTTTCTTTCTATCTTTATTATTATAAAGAGAGGGCCAGAGCCGACGAGCCGAACATGGAGAACAAACATGAGCGAATTCCTGAGCATGGCTTATCCTTGGATCAAAGGATTACACATCATGGCTGTAATTTCGTGGATGGCCGCTTTGTTTTATTTGCCCAGACTCATGGTTCATCATACGGAGCGTGTCGGATTGTCAGGTGAAACACATGAGTTGTTCGCGATGATGGAATATAAACTCGCCAAAGTGATCATGCATCCAGCGATGATGGCGACATGGTTGTTTGGTCTGTTGCTTGTTGTCACGCCTGGGATCGTTTTCTGGGGCGATGTTTGGCCCTGGCTTAAGGGGGCAGGCGTGATCGCGATGACCGTGTTTCACATTTGGCTGATGCGGCGGATGCGAGGATTTCAGGTGGGAGAGAACACTCTGACTGGCAAGCAGTACCGCATGATGAACGAAGTGCCGACGCTGCTGATGATCCTGATCGTATTCTCAGTCACGGTAAAGTTCTGAAGCACGTTGATTGACAGATCCGGGATTGCGGCCTATGCAAACTCATCGCCCCGTCCGGGGATGAGATAACCCTATTTTTCTAAGACCGATCCGATAGCACTTTTGTGCGGGATCAAGGATATTTGCATGACAATTGAAACCCTCAATCTCGCCGATCTCAAGGCGCAATCTCCAAAAAGCCTGCTGTCGATGGCGGAAGAGCTGGAAATTGAAAACGCGTCAACGATGCGCAAAGGCGAGATGATGTTCCAGATCCTGCGCGAACGCGCGGATGAAGGCTGGGAGATTTCGGGTGATGGTGTTCTTGAAGTATTGCAGGATGGGTTCGGTTTTCTGCGCTCACCCGAAGCAAATTATTTGCCCGGTCCAGATGACATCTATGTCTCGCCCGACATGATCCGGCAGCATTCCCTGCGCACCGGTGACACGATTGAAGGGCTGATCAAGGCGCCGGACGATACAGAGCGTTATTTTGCACTCACCGAAGTGACTATGATCAACTTTGAAGATCCCGAGAAAGCGCGTCACAAAGTTGCGTTTGAGAATCTCACACCGCTTTATCCAGACGAGCGGCTGAACATGGAAATCGACGATCCAACCGTAAAAGATCGCTCCGCACGGATCATTGATCTGGTTGCACCGATCGGGAAAGGTCAGCGGTCTTTGATTGTTGCGCCGCCCCGCACGGGTAAAACTGTCTTGTTGCAAAACATCGCAAATTCCATCGAAAAGAATCATCCAGAATGTTATCTGATCGTTCTTCTGATCGATGAACGGCCCGAGGAAGTTACCGATATGCAGCGGTCAGTGAAAGGTGAGGTCGTGTCATCCACCTTTGACGAACCTGCCACGCGTCACGTTGCTGTATCCGAAATGGTCATTGAAAAAGCTAAGCGCCTTGTTGAGCATAAGCGCGACGTGGTGATCTTGCTCGATTCTGTCACCCGTCTGGGTCGGGCGTTCAACACTGTTGTGCCATCGTCGGGTAAAGTACTCACCGGCGGTGTGGATGCGAACGCTTTGCAACGTCCGAAACGTTTTTTTGGTGCGGCGCGGAATATTGAAGAGGGCGGATCCCTGACGATTATCGCAACCGCGCTGATCGATACCGGCAGTCGTATGGATGAGGTTATCTTTGAAGAATTCAAGGGTACCGGTAACTCGGAAATCGTGTTGGACCGGAAGATCGCGGACAAACGTGTGTTCCCAGCAATCGACATTTTGAAGTCTGGCACCCGAAAAGAAGAATTGCTGGTGGATAAGGTAGACCTGCAAAAGACTTTTGTGCTACGTCGAATTCTTAATCCGATGGGGACGACTGATGCGATTGAGTTCCTGATCTCCAAGTTGAAGCAGACGAAGACGAATTCAGACTTCTTCGACTCCATGAATACGTAAAACGTCACATAAATTCAAAGGCTTAGGTCTATGGATACTATTTTTGCCCAAGCAACAGCAGTGGGTCGCGCAGGAGTGTCTGTTGTTCGTGTTTCTGGGCCGAAGGCTCATGAAATCTGTGAACATATGGTGGGTACGCTGCCTATACCGCGCGCAACAGCGCTTAGGATGGTGTCCGGCCGTGATGGTGAATTCATCGATCAGGCGCTCGTACTTCGTTTTGACGCGCCGGGAAGCTTCACGGGCGAAGATGTCGTTGAGCTTCATCTACACGGTAGTATCGCCATCGTCAGGCGCGTTCTTGATGAGCTGAGTCAGATTGCCGATGTTCGGGTAGCTGAACCTGGGGAATTTACCCGTAGAGCTCTTGAGAATGGCCGACTTGACCTTGTTCAGGTGGAAGGTCTTGCCGATTTGATCGAGGCCGAAACAGAAGCTCAGCGGAAACAAGCACTTCGTGTTTTATCGGGCGCTTTGGGCGCAAAAGTAGAAGTGTGGCGCTACGCGTTGATACGGTCGGCAGCATTGTTGGAAGCGACAATTGATTTTGCCGACGAGGATGTGCCCATCGATGTGTCTGACGAAGTCCGGGAGTTACTGAACGGTGTCGAGATTGACCTAGTTCGGGAGATCCAAGGAACGAAAGCTGCCGAAAGAATTAGAACAGGTTTCGAGGTGGCAATTATAGGCGCGCCAAATGTTGGAAAATCTACGCTCCTCAATCGTCTGGCCGGTCGTGACGCGGCGATAACATCAAGCATCGCCGGCACAACAAGGGATGTTATTGAAGTTCGTATGGATCTGGGTGGCTTACCTGTCACGCTGCTCGACACTGCCGGCATAAGGAGTAGTTCAGATGAAATTGAAACCATGGGGATTGAACGAGCACTTCGACGTGCGGAAGCTGCTGACTTACGAATTTTTTTGCTGAATCACGATGAAGTTGATCTGGACTCAATTAAACCTTCGGAGGGCGATCTTGTCCTTTACGCAAAGGGAGATTTGCGGGGACAGAGCTATCCGGCTATATCCGGTCAAACCGGATCGGGCGTTGATCAGTTGATGGCCGAAGTTGGTCGTGCGCTTGAGGCACAAGCCTCCGGAGCTGGTCTTGCGACTCATGCGCGGCACGCGTCGTCAATGTCCCTGTCCCATGCTTGCCTTTCGCGCGCTACGGAGCTTCTCGATTTTGGCCCAGACCGATATGATATCGCTGCTGCGGAATTAAGAATAGGAATTCGCGCTCTTGAAGTTCTTGTTGGTCGCATTGATGCGGAGAATCTGTTAGACGAGATATTCTCAAGTTTTTGTCTTGGAAAGTAAGGATTGTTTCACGTGAAACATTTTGATGTGATCGTTATCGGCGGTGGGCACGCGGGAGCTGAGGCTGCCCATGCTTCAGCGCGTCTGGGTGCTAAAACCGCGCTACTAACGATGTCACGCGATACTATTGGCGTCATGTCATGTAATCCTGCTATTGGAGGATTGGGTAAAGGGCATCTCGTCAGGGAAATCGATGCTCTTGATGGCGTAATGGGCCGGGTTGCTGACTCTGCTGGAATTCAGTTTCGCCTTCTCAATCGCAGGAAGGGACCTGCTGTTCAGGGACCTAGGGCGCAGGCAGACCGAACATTGTATCGAACTGCGATGCTGCGTGAAATCGAAAGTCATCCCAATATTTCAATTGTTGAAGGTGAAGCAATTGATTTTATTATGGACGTTAAGAAAGTAAGTGGTGTCCTTACCGCTGACGGGACAAGGCTCACGGCCGAAGCCGTAGTACTTACGACAGGCACCTTTCTCCGTGGTATCATCCACATTGGTCAACTAAAGACTGCTGGTGGTCGTATGGGCGATAAGCCGTCACAACGGCTGGCTGAGCGGATAGATGCGCTTGGGCTTAATCTAGGGCGTTTGAAGACAGGTACTCCACCACGCCTCGACGGACGGACTATCAATTGGACCGATCTAGAAATGCAACCGGCCGACGACAACCCGGTTCTTTTCTCTTTTATGTCCAAGACGGCGAACGCGAAGCAAATTTCGTGTGGAATCACTCATACTAATGAGCGGACGCACGATATTATTCGGACTAACCTCCAACGGTCAGCTATGTATGGCGGACATATTGATGGGGTTGGGCCAAGATATTGCCCTTCAATTGAGGATAAAATCGTAAGATTTTCCGAAAAAACATCGCACCAAATATTTCTCGAACCAGAAGGCCTTGATGTGCCAAACATTTATCCAAATGGCATTTCTACGTCTCTTCCTGTCGAAGTACAGGAAGAGTATGTTCGGTCCATATCAGGTCTTGAGAATGTTGCGCTACTTCAACCAGGGTATGCAATAGAATATGATTATATTGACCCGCGGGCATTGAAGCAAACTCTTGAATTAAAGGTCGTCGGAGGGCTATTTCTTGCGGGTCAGATAAATGGAACAACCGGTTATGAGGAGGCGGCAGCGCAGGGCTTGGTTGCTGGACTGAACGCGGGGCTGGCTGCTCTTAATCGGGAACAGATTACTTTTAGCAGGACCGATAGTTACATTGGAGTAATGATTGATGATCTGACAACGCGCGGTGTGAGTGAGCCATATCGGATGTTCACGTCCCGCGCCGAGTTTAGGCTGTCATTGCGTGCAGATAACGCTGACCAGCGTTTGACCGAAATGGGAATAAATTTGGGTTGCGTGTCCGACGGAAGGAGGATCTCATTCTATAACAAGGTAGAAGCACTTGAACGCGGGCGTAGACTGCTCGAAGCAAAAACATTTTCGCCAAAAGAGGCTGCGGATGTAGGAATCGCGCTGAACAGAGATGGGCAGCGCCGTACCGGTTTCCAGCTACTTGCTTTCCCGGATGTCACTTTCAGTCAGCTGCAGAAGCTGGATGATGCGCTTAGCAGTGTGGCGGTAGAGATCGCGGACCAAATATCCAAGGATGCTCTTTATTCAAATTACATTAAGCGGCAAGAGAATGATATTGCTTTGCTACGGAAGGATGAAAACGAACGAATTCCGCATTCATTCGACTATTACAATATTGACGGTCTCTCGAATGAACTGAAGTCTAAGTTGTCGACAGCCAAGCCAGAGAACCTAGCGCAGGCATCTCGAATTGACGGCATGACTCCAGCTGCGCTCACACTGCTCCTCGCGATTTTACGCAAGTTTCGTGCAAAGAAGTCCGCTTGATGGAGAACATGATGCAAATTGTTTCACGTGAAACATTTGATAAGTTGAGGGTGTATGAAGCCCTGGTTCAGAAGTGGACTAAGAAAATAAATCTTGTATCAGCAGGAGATTATTCGCAGATTTGGGATCGGCATATTGTGGATTCGTTGCAGGTATATGAAATCGCCCCAAAGGAAGGTACGTGGCTAGATATTGGTAGTGGGGCCGGTTTCCCTGGCATTGTCGCCGCGATTATGGACCAAGATACGGGGTCAGATCGGCGATTCGTACTTGTCGACAGCGATCAACGTAAATGTGCTTTTCTTCGGGCTGTTATTAGAGAGCTTGAGTTAAATGTAAGTGTGATTGCGGAACGAGTAGGAGAAATTGCGCCTATGGGGGTTGAGATTATGAGCGCACGCGCTCTTGATGACCTAAAGGGGCTTCTCAATCATGCTGATCGCCATATGGCACCTGACGGGATTGCAATTTTTCCGAAAGGAAGTCGTTGGAAGGTTGAGCATGACGAGGCCAAGCAACACTGGAGTTACAGCCTGCAAGTTATTCAGAGTAATACAAATGCCAATGCTAGTATCTTGAAGATCAAGGAGCTTAAGCGTGTCTGATCTTTCCAGACCCATTGGTCCAAAAATAATCGCAATAGCAAACCAAAAAGGTGGCGTTGGCAAAACGACTACAACAATTAACCTTGCGGCGGCACTGGCAGAACGAAATCAGAAAGTTCTTGTAATTGATCTTGACCCTCAAGGTAACGCATCCACGGGTCTCGGCATTGGTTTAGATGATCGTGAGTATACTGCTTATGAGTTACTTTTAGAGGACATTGATCTGAACGAAGTGATTCTACCGACGTCTACAGAAAATTTATTTATTGTTCCGGCTACTGTTGACCTAAGTTCCGCAGATCTTGATTTGCTGTCGAATGAAAAGCGGAGCTTTCTTTTGCATGATGCCTTGAGGCAGACGCAAATGGATGATTTTGGGTTCGATTATATACTGGTCGACTGTCCGCCCTCTCTCAACCTCTTGACGGTCAACGCAATGATCGGAGCGCATTCAGTTTTGGTCCCGCTGCAAAGTGAATTCTTTGCGCTGGAAGGTCTCTCGCAACTGATGCTGACCATCAGAGAGGTGAGGCAATCCGGGAATAAAAATTTGAGGATCGAAGGTGTCGTGCTTACCATGTTCGATCAACGCAACAACCTTTCTCAGCAGGTCGAGCAGGACGCGCGGGATAACTTGGGAGATTTGGTCTTTAAGACGATGGTGCCGAGGAACGTGCGTTTGAGCGAAGCGCCAAGTTTTGCAATGCCAATTCTCGCATATGATACCCTTTCGAAAGGCGCGAAAGCATATCGCGATCTTGCCGATGAGCTGATGAAGAACAATGAAGTGAAAGAGAAGAAGGTGCAGCATGTCGAATAACAGAGATCGCAAGCGGGGTCTCGGTCGAGGCCTATCTGCCCTGATGGCCGATGTAACCGAAACTGAAACCGTTGCCGCAAAAGGCCCTTCGGCCGCTGACCAGCTTATTCCAATCGAACAAATTTCGCCAAACCCGGATCAGCCGCGGAAGCAATTTGTGCAAGGCGATCTAGACGATCTGGCGGCTTCCATCCGCGAAAAAGGCGTTCTTCAGCCACTGATTGTCCGAATGAAAGAAGGTGGAGATTACGAGATCGTTGCGGGCGAGCGCCGGTGGCGCGCGGCGCAAATGGCGCAGCTGCATGCGTTGCCGGTAATCGTACGCGAATTTACAGATATTGAAGTTCTGGAAGTCGCAATCATCGAGAATATCCAACGGGCGGATCTGAATGCAGCGGAGGAGGCTGCCGGTTACAAACAGCTCATGGATAAATTCGGCCATACTCAGGAGAAGATGGCAGAAGCGTTGGGAAAGAGTCGCAGTCACATCGCCAACCTGCTGAGACTTCTCAACTTACCGCTGCCGGTCCTCGAACTTCTGAGGAATGGCCAGCTGAGTGCGGGACATGCCCGTGCTCTGATCCCAGCGCAAGACGCACTGAAGCTTGCTCAGCAGGTAATCAAGGGAGGTCTATCTGTCCGCGCGACGGAGGCGTTGGTGAAAAAAGAGCAGTCTGGCAATATAAAGTCGAAGCCAACGGGTAGTTCGCCCGATGTAGAAAAAGACGCTGACACTAAAGCGTTGGAAGGCGACCTGTCGGCCAGCCTTGGGATGAGAGTTTCTCTGTCGCATAAGTCTGGGCAGGAAGCTGGCCAAATGACGGTGCAGTACACATCCCTTGATCAACTGGATGAGCTATGTCGTCTCTTGGGCGGAACTTAATCTGCGAGAAGCGCGGAAACTACCGAGTTCAATACCCTAAACCCTTGATCTGTAACGACGAGTCGCGAACCTGACACGTCGATCATCCCAATATCGTTCAGGTGCGCTAGTACTGATGTGTCTATCGGCTTTCGTGCAAGTGCGGTGTATCTCTCTAGGTCTATTCCGCTTCTTAGTCTCAAACCCATCAGCATAAATTCTGTAGCTTCGTCCTCTGGGGTGAGGCTTTCCCGAGACTTCTCGGCTTTGCCCAAGCTAACAGCGTCCAGCCACATTTTAGGGTTGCTATAGCATACTGTTGCCGCGCGATGACCGTTTGTTGTGAGGCGACCGTGTGCACCGGGGCCGATGCCTAGGTAGTCGCCGTAGCGCCAATATATAAGATTATGCCTTGATTGCGCTGAATCCCGCGCGTGATTTGATACCTCATAGGCAGGCATACCCGCAGCTGCGCACAATTCTTGGGTAAGGTCGAACAGATCGGCGCCCGAATCGTCATTCGGAAGACCCTTGAGTTTTCCGCGCGCATACCGATCACCAAACGCCGTCCCATCTTCGACGGTAAGTTGATACAGCGAAAGGTGGTCTATGGACATGTTTAGAGCCTGAGTAAGCTCCGCCTTCCATTCTGCCAATGTCTGATCCTGACGGGCGTAGATCAGATCAAAACTGACCCGTTCAAAAGTCGTACGAGCAATCTCAAAAGCGGCGCGCGCCTCCGAAACCGAGTGTATCCTCCCCAGCCGCTTCAAGTCGGCGTCGTTGAGGGCCTGAATACCCATCGAAATGCGCGATATGCCGCCATCACGGTAGGCCGCAAAGCGTCCCGCCTCAACTGAACCCGGATTAGCTTCAAGGGTGATTTCCAGATCATTCGCGGTTGGCCAAAGCCGTTTAATCTCCGCAATGACCACAGCAACGGTCTCTGGATCCATCAGGCTTGGTGTGCCACCACCAAAGAATAACGAAGTTACGGTCCGCCCCTGGGTTTCGGTGGCATAGCGATTAAGCTCTGCGAGATAGGCGCTCTTCCATGCCGCTTGATCAATGCTGCGTGAAACATGACTGTTGAAATCACAATAGGGGCATTTTGCCTCACAGAACGGCCAGTGGATATAAATCCCGAAGCCTCCGTTTTGCCAATCTTCAGTCAAAGCATTTTTCCAGAAGTTTGGTAAATGCATCAGCACGGTGACTTATTGTATTTTTCTCGTCATGGGGCATCTCGGCGAATGTCCGCGATTGTCCCAAAGGCTGAAATATTGGATCATAGCCATGACCAGTTTCCCCACGCATCGGCCAGACGAACGTGCCGTCCACAAAACCTTCTACAACTTCGTCATGCCCATCGGGCCAGGCAAGGACAAGCGTCGCGCAGAACCGCGCGGCGCGCGGGTGTGGTGCGTTCGCTTTTTCAAGCAGATCGTGGGTTTTGTGCATCGCCATCACGAAGTCACGACCATCGGGCGTTTCTGCCCAATCTGCGGTGTAGACACCGGGCGCGTTATCGAGGGCTGCCACCTGAATACCGCTGTCGTCGGCCAATGCAGGCAGTCCCGTCGCCTTGACTGCGGCATGTGCTTTTATCCGTGCATTGCCGATAAAATTATCTTCTGTCTCGACAGGCTCCTCCAGTCCCATCTCGGCAGCACCAGCAACCGTGATGCCAAGAGGACCAAACAAGTCGCGCATTTCTTCAAGCTTGCCCGCATTATGCGTGGCAATCAGGATGTGGTCGCCCTCGAATTTGCGGCTCATGCGCAGGCAGCTCGCTGGATCGCGGTCAGCTCGGCGATGCCCTTTTCCGCCAAATCAAGAAGTTCGTTCATTTGCGCACGGGAATAGGTGGACCCTTCCGCGCTCATCTGTGTCTCGATCATCTGGCCGCTTTCAGACATGATGAAGTTGCCGTCGACGCCCGCCTCGGAATCTTCCGGGTAATCCAAGTCCAGCACCGGCTGGCCCGCGTAAATGCCACAGCTGATCGCGGCGACCGGATCCAGCATTGGATCGCTGATCACATCACCGGCCTTCATCAGCTTGTTCACCGCCAGACGCAAGGCAATCCAACCGCCGGTGATCGAGGCGCAGCGCGTGCCACCATCGGCCTGAAGCACATCACAGTCGATCGTGATCTGACGCTCGCCCAACGCGACCCGATCGACGCCCGCCCGCAAGGACCGCCCGATTAGCCGCTGGATTTCAACCGTGCGTCCACCTTGCTTGCCCGATGCGGCCTCACGGCGCATCCGTGTGTTGGTCGCGCGTGGCAGCATGCCATATTCGGCGGTGACCCAACCCAGACCGGAACCTTTGATAAACGGTGGCACGCGCGGCTCGATGGATGCTGTACACAGAACATGGGTATCGCCCATCTTGATCAGCGCGGAGCCCTCGGCGTGTTTGGTAAAGCCTACCTCGACTGAGACGTCGCGCATTTGGTCAAGTTTACGGCCGGATGGGCGCATGTGATATTCCTTTTGTTTGATTTGACCAATGGGATAGCGCTCGATCCCTTGCAGATGCAACCCCCGCACCCCTATTGTGACAGTATGACAGATACCTCAGGTCTTTTGCAGGAAATGAACGATCGATCGCGCGAGGTGTTCCGCCGCGTCGTCGAGGGATATCTGGCGAATGGGGATCCGGTCGGGTCGCGCACGCTGACCCGCGATTTCAGCGAGAAGGTCAGTGCTGCGACCATCCGCAACGTGATGCAGGATCTGGAGTATCTGGGCCTTCTCGACAGCCCTCATGCCAGCGCTGGACGGGTACCGACGCAGATGGGACTGCGTATGTTTGTTGATGGATTGCTTGAGGTTGGCAATCCGGACGATGGGGACCGCGCGCAGATCGACGCGACGATGGGCCGAAACGAAGATGATGTGACCGGGATGCTTGACCGCCTTGGCACCGCGCTGTCCGGCGTGACGCATGGCGCCTCGCTGGTTCTTGCGCCGAAACACGAGGCACCGATCAAACATATCGAGTTTGTGTCCCTGTCGCACGAACGCGCCCTTGCTGTTCTGGTGTTCTCGGATGGTCATGTGGAGAACCGTCTGTTTGTGCCGCCCGCCGGCCAAACGCCTAGTTCGATGCGCGAGGCCGCGAATTTTCTCAATTCGCTCGTCGAGGGCAAAACATTGAGCGAGCTACAGAGCACCATCAAAACCGAAATGAAGAAGCGGCGTCTGGAGATCGACGCCCTTGCGGCTGAATTGGTCGAAAGCGGTTTGGTGATCTGGGAAAGCGGTGAGGACCACCCTGAGCGGCTGATCGTCAGGGGACGTGCGAACCTGCTCACCGGGAGTGGTGAGGCGCAGGATCTGGAAAAGGTGCGCAGCCTCTTTGACGACCTTGAGCGCAAGCGCGATATCGCCGATTTCCTCGAATTGGCCGAAGATGGCGACGGTGTGCGCATTTTTATTGGCTCCGAGAACAAACTTTTCTCACTTTCGGGTTCCTCTTTGGTGGTTTCCCCATATATGAACTCTGATCGTAAGATAATTGGTGCTGTGGGTGTGATTGGCCCGACGCGCCTGAACTATGGACGTATTGTGCCGATTGTGAATTACACGGCGCAGCTGGTGGGAAAGCTGATTTCCGACCGGAGTTAGAGGTGGAAAATGGCAGACCCGAACGATTTTTTGGACGATCCCGAAGCGGCAGAGGCAGAGACCTATGCGAGCGAGATGGAAGAGATTGACGAGGGAGAGTTGGCTCTCGAAGAGATCATTCAGGAGCGCGACCAGTACAAGGACCGGTTCGTCCGTGCATTGGCTGACGCTGAGAATGCGCGCAAGCGGTCCGAGAAAGACCGCCGCGAGGCAGAGAATTATGGCGGAGCAAAGCTCGCTCGAGATATGTTGTCAGTCTACGACAACATGAAGCGCGCGCTGGAATCAGCGAACGAAGAACAGCGAACGATTTCCGGCCCACTGCTGGAAGGAATAGATTTGACCATGCGCGAGCTTTTGTCAGTTTTCAAAAAGCACGGTATGGAGATCATCGAGCCGCAGGTGGGCGACCGCTTTGACCCCAAGATTCATCAGGCGATGTTCGAAGCGCCGGTGCCAGACACGAAGGCGGGCGATATCATTCAGGTCGCTGCCGAGGGTTTCATGCTGTACGACCGTCTTCTGCGCCCCGCACAAGTCGGCGTGTCCTCGACACCGGGCTGATCGGTTCGAGCGAAATTCAGGGGAGGGGCGGTCAGGATTTGGCCGCCTCTTTCAGTTTATAGATCAGGTCAAGCGCCTCACGAGGGCTCAACTCGTCTGGCATGATTCCATCCATCATCGCACTGACGGCTGTTTCTTTTACTGCGGGCGATAGCGGCGCCGGGGTCATGGCAAACAGGGGCAGATCATCGATGAGAGTTTTCTGCGTCGCACCGCCTTCACGCTCACCCTTCTCCAATGCTTCAAGAACGACGCGCGCACGCGCGATCACTGCAGCTGGCAGGCCCGCCAGTTGGGCAACCTGAACCCCGTAGGAACGGTCTGCCGCGCCCTTCTTCACCTCGTGAAGAAAGATTACTTCGCCTTCCCATTCCTTAACGGTGACGGTGGCATTGTCGACTCCGTCAAGCTTTCCTGCCAGCGCAGTCATTTCGTGGTAATGCGTGGCGAAAAGCGCGCGGGAACGGTTGACGTCATGCAGGTGCTCCAGGGTGGCCCACGCGATCGACAGGCCATCGTAGGTCGCGGTGCCGCGCCCGATTTCATCGAGGATCACCAGCGCGCGGTCGTCCGCCTGATTGAGGATCGCAGCTGTCTCCACCATTTCGACCATGAAAGTCGACCGGCCCCGCGCCAGATCATCGGACGCGCCCACGCGGCTGAACAGTTGGCTGACAACACCGATATGGGCAAAGCTGGCGGGCACATAACTGCCCATTTGGGCGATCAGCGCCATGAGTGCGTTCTGCCGCAGATATGTGGATTTACCGGCCATGTTGGGACCGGTCAGCAGCCAGATCGCGGCGTCGGTATCTGCGCTCAGATTGCAATCATTGGCGACGAATGGCGTGCCGGATTGCTGGGCCAGCGCGCGCTCGACCACCGGATGGCGGCCGCCCTGAATATCGAACGCACGCGAATTATCGACAACAGGCTTCACCCAATTCTCGGCCTGCGCCAGATCGGCGAGGGCAGTCGCCAGATCAAGCTCCGCCAAGGCGGCAGACGTCGCGCCAATCTGCCCCGCATGTTTTAAAATCGAGGCTCTAAGAAATTCGTAGAGCCGCTTTTCAAGCTCTATCGCATGGTTGCCTGCGTTGAGAATCTTGGTTTCAAGTTCGGATAATTCAACCGTGGTGAAGCGGACTTGGTTGGCGGTGGTTTGCCGGTGGATAAACGTATCCGACAGCGGCGGTGACAGCATCTTCTCGGCGTGTGTCGCGGTGGTTTCGATAAAATAGCCAAGAACGTTGTTATGTTTGATCTTCAGAGCCGTAATGCCCGTGTCAGAGACGAACTTTGACTGCATCTTGGCGACAACGCTACGCCCTTCATCGCGCAGCTGGCGCATCTCGTCGAGTTCTTCGTGATACCCTGACGCGATAAAGCCACCGTCGCGCACAAGCTGTGGCGGCTCTGCAATCAGCGCATCGTCCAAAAGGGTGACAAGGTCGTCATGACCGGAAAGATTGCTCACGGCAGTTTTCAAAAGTTCTGGCAGCTCAAGGGAGGTAAGCATTTGATTGAGGTAGCCCGCTTGGGACAGTCCATTGCGAATTGCAGCCAGATCCCGAGGGCCGCCGCGATCGAGCGAAAGCCGCGACAGGGCGCGCTCCAGATCAGGAACGGTACGGAGGCTGTCGCGAATATCTGCCGCAACACGCGGAGCCTCGACGGCGAAATCAACCGCGTCCAGACGGCCATGAATCGTCTCTAACACGCGGGATGGGCTGGAGATTCGTCGTTCCAAAAGGCGCGCGCCGACGGACGTGACTGTCCTGTCCATCACCGACAGCAGTGATCCCGCGCGGCCGCCGGTCAGTGAATGGGTCAGTTCAAGATTGCGCCGTGTCGCAGCGTCGATCTGGACGGTCCGGGCTTCGGTTTCTCTGATCGGCTTGCGCAGCAGCGGCAGATTGCCCTTTTGCGTCATATCCAGATATTCGATCAGCGCGCCCATCGCTGAAACCTCAGCGCGGGAAAAGGTGCCAAAGGCATCTAGGGACGTCGTGCCGAACAGCTTGCATATTCGTGTCTCTGCGCCGGTGCTGTCGAAGCTTGCACGGGCTAACGTGGTAAGAGACAGATCAAATTCAGGCTCTAATCCGCGATGATCCTCTTCCTTTCCTTCGGCGATCAACAACTCAGATGGGGCGAGCCTTGCCAGTTCCGGTCCCAGACGGACCAACGGCAGGCTCATCACATGAAAGGCACCGGTGGAGATATCGACCCAGGCCAGTGCGTGAGCGTCGCGCACCTCTGCGAACGCTGCGAGGTAATTATGGCGCCGTGCCTCAAGCAAGGATTCTTCGGTCAAGGTTCCGGGTGTTACCAGCCGTACGACATCGCGTTTGACAATGGATTTGTGCCCGCGCTTTTTGGCCTCTGCGGGCGTCTCGAGTTGCTCGCCCACGGCCACGCGAAACCCTTTTCGGATCAGCGTGAGGAGATACCCTTCGGCGGCATGGAAAGGCACGCCGCACATCGGAATGTCTTCACCCTCATGTTTGCCCCGCTTTGTAAGTGCGATATCCAGCGCCTCGGCTGCCGCAACCGCGTCGTCAAAAAATAGCTCGTAAAAATCGCCCATACGATAAAAAAGCAAGGCGTCCGGATAGCCGGATTTGATCTCCAGATATTGCGCCATCATGGGTGTGATCGTGCCGGTGCTCATCTGTATCCCCTTTGCATGTACCGTCTGTACAAAACCCTGAGAGCCGAGGGAAGGGGCCGACCTTATAGACGCTTTGGGCCAGTGTGTTAATAAGAGGTTAACTGCCTCTCACAGAAAGACGCGAAACACATTGCGCAACAAGGTTGATCTAACTGCGACGCCCGAGACGCTCTTCCTCAATCCCTGGCAGGACAGGGGGCTGAAGCTGCTCTGCGCACCCGCGTTTTTCTGGCGTGAGACAAAAGGCGCGATCATCGACGGATTTGCAGTAAGCGCCCACGCTGAGATCAATGCCAAGACGAATGCGTTCATCACGACTGTCAATCGCCAGAAACGGTTCCGCAAGTGTCTTGAAATTAACGCCGTCCCAGCAGTTGTCGAGCGTGCGAGCTTTCGCAAATCCCACATCGCGACCGGGGGAAAGCTGGTCCTGTCCGGTGCCTCCGCGACGCGGTTGTTGAACAGCTACCGCGTGAAGAGCAGCGAAGGCCGTGTCGCCGCCAGTGAACAGCTGAACGAATATCTTAAGCAGTGTAGGGCAGCAAACGAGGGCAAGCGCATTGCCGTCGAAAATGTCTTTGTGGAATCCGATCTCGATTTTGCAGTGGAGTGCCGTAATACATTCAACTACTTCCATTTCATTACCGAGTCGCTGTGCCAGCTCTGCGTGCTCGACGATATCGGGTTTCAGGGAAACATCTATTTTCACTTCCCCAATCAACGAGAAAAGCAGCGTGATTTCGCCGCAAGCTTCGTTCAGGCGCTGTTTCCGGAGTACAGCGGGCGCGTGTTCTTTGAGCGTGCTCCGAAGGATTATGACCTCGTTCTGACCTCGTTTGAATTCGTTGGCGCAATAGGCCAGATGCCCGAGACTGATTTGGTAAGGCTGGCCCAGATTGTGCCCGACGGCGTCGTTACCGGCAGTCTGGCGTTTTTACCGATTCTGGCAATGAACTCGGTCAACTCCAGCTTGTTGGCGCTGCGAGCGCGGGCGCTCAAAGCGATTGAGGGGATGGACTTCAGCCATCTGCCGACGCGCTTTTTTGTCGGACGTGGCGATGCGGAAAGCCGTGCCAGACCGCTGGCGGGCCAGAACCTTTTGATCGAGCATTTGATGCGGTTCGGCTTCGATTATATGGTGTTCGAGGATCACCCACCTCTCGAGCAAATCGCGCTGATGGCGCGGGCGGAGATGATGATTTCGCAGCATGGGGCCGGATTTACAAATATGTTGTTTGCGTCGCCCGAGACATTCGTGATCGAGCTTGGGACATTGCAGACCGCACAATTGAGGTGGGCCGATTTCTGGCCGTTAGCTCATGCAGCAAAATGCCGCTATATTAGTTTTTTTGCTGACTTTAGTACCGAGAACCCCGTGCAGGAGCCAAAGTTCAGCACCGACGGTATTGTACCGACCTCCGTAACTGAAAAGGCTGCGGCGCAGATCATGACATTTGTCGTAACATTGCTGGGGCAGGTGCCTACGATGCCCGACGCGGTCAGCCTCGCGCAGTTGGGCATGCGGGTTTTGCGGGCGGGTGCAGCTGCGCAGGCGATTGATCTGCTGGCCAAGCATGAGCCGATGGTGCACGGCAATCTGGACCTCTGCCTTTTGCTCGCCGATTGCCACAAAGCATTGGATGAGCCTAAGTCAGAGCTTCTGGCGCTGGAGGCGGCCTTCAAGGCCGATCCCTCGCGTTGGCAAACGCTGGTCCGTATTATCTGGTGTGCCAACAGGATCGAGCGACCGCAGGTGATCCGTTGGGCGCTGGCGCGACTGGCCGCTGATTTCCCCGAGCGGCACGATGCGTTTGTCAGCAACCATGACTGGGTTCGTTTCGTCGGCTGATTGTGTGCAGGGCCGCGTGCCGTTATGCATGTGAAAACAAACAGTCAGAGTGGACAGCCCGTGAGCAATACTAAAGTAACTTCCGAAGAGGCGCTTGCCTTCCACCTTGAGCCGACACCCGGTAAATTCGAGATAACGGCGACCGTTCCGATGGCGACGCAGCGCGATTTGTCGTTGGCCTATTCCCCCGGTGTCGCCGTACCCTGTGAGGCGATCGCGGCCGATCCGCAGCTGGCCTATGATTATACCAACAAGGGCAATCTGGTCGCCGTGATTTCCAACGGGACGGCGGTGCTGGGTCTGGGCAATCTCGGTGCGCTGGCGTCCAAGCCGGTGATGGAGGGCAAAGCGGTTCTGTTCAAACGCTTTGCCGATGTAAACTCGATCGATATCGAGCTGGATACAGAAGACACCGAGGCGTTTATCAACGCGGTTAAACTGATGGGCCCGACGTTTGGCGGCATCAACCTTGAGGATATCAAGGCGCCAGAGTGTTTCATCATCGAGCAGCGGTTGAAGGAAGAGATGGATATTCCCGTCTTTCACGATGACCAGCACGGCACAGCGGTGATCTGTGCAGCGGGTCTGCTCAATGCGCTGAAAATCTCTGGCAAGAAAATCGAGGATGTGAAGATCGTCCTCAATGGTGCGGGCGCTGCTGGCATTGCCTGTCTCGAGCTGCTCAAGGCGATGGGCGCGCGACATAACAATTGCATCATGTGCGACACCAAGGGTGTGATTTATCAGGGCCGTACCGAGGGCATGAACCAGTGGAAATCTGGCCACGCCGCCGCGACTGACGCACGCAGTCTGGCGGATGCAATGAAGGGTGCGGATGTCTTCCTTGGCGTTTCGGTCAAGGGGGCGGTTACGCCTGATATGGTGGCGAGCATGGCCGACGATCCTGTGATTTTCGCTATGGCGAACCCCGACCCCGAGATAACGCCCGAAGAGGCCCATGCCGTGCGCGCCGATGCTATCGTTGCGACCGGGCGCAGTGATTATCCTAATCAGGTGAACAACGTTCTCGGCTTTCCTTATCTCTTCCGCGGCGCGCTGGATATCAATGCCCGCGCGATCAACGACGAGATGAAGATCGCCTGCGCCCATGCCCTTGCCAATCTCGCGCGCGAAGATGTGCCGGATGAGGTAGCGCTGGCCTATGGCAAGAACCTGAGCTTTGGACGCGATTACATCATTCCGACGCCGTTTGATCCGCGTCTGATCCATACGATCCCGCCTGCGGTTGCAAAGGCCGGCATGGACACGGGCGCCGCCCGCCGTCCAATCATTGATATGGACGCCTATGAGGCTGGTCTGAAATCCCGCCTTGATCCGACGGCGAACATCATGCGCGGCATCAACGCCCGGGCGCGAAGCAATCAGGCGCGGATGATTTTCGCCGAAGGGGATGACCCGAAAGTGCTGCGCGCCGCCGTGATGTACCAGCGGCAGGGCCTCGGGAAGGCGCTGGTCGTGGGTCGAGCGGATGATGTGAAGGCAAAGCTGATCGCGGCGGGGATGGAGGATGCTACTCGTGAGCTAGAAGTGGTAAACGCCGCAAACACGCTGCACCTTGAGACGTACAAATCGTTTCTTTACAAACACCTCCAGCGCCGTGGATTCGACAGCAAGGACATCCATCGCCTTGCCGCGACGGACCGGCATGTTTTTGCAGCACTGATGCTGGCGCATGGGCACGGTGACGGTCTGGTGACAGGCGCGACTCGGAAGTCGGCCCATATTCTGGACCGGATCAACCATGTCTTTGACGCGACAGCCCAAGGGGGCGCTGCGGGGATCACCGCGATATTGCACAAGGGGCGCGTTGTGCTGATCGGTGATACGCTGGTGCATGAGTGGCCGGGTGCCGAAGACCTCGCCAATATCGCGGAGAGCGGCGCGCGCGTAGCGCGGCATCTGGGGCTGGAGCCGCGTGTGGCCTTTGTCAGCTTCTCGACCTTCGGCTATCCAGTGTCCGAGCGGGCCGAGAAAATGCACCGCGCGCCCGAAGTCTTGGACGCGCGGGGCGTCGATTTTGAATACGAGGGCGAGATGACCGTCGATGTGGCGCTCAATGTTGAGAGCCAAAAGAAATACCCCTTCTCGCGCCTGACCGGCCCCGCGAATATTCTCGTGGTCCCCGCGCGCCACTCGGCGAGCGTCTCGGTCAAGCTGATGCAGGAATTGGCGGGGGCGACCGTGATCGGACCGATCCTCACCGGGTTGGACCAGTCGATCCAGATTGCCTCGACCACCTCGACGACGAACGACATTCTGAACATGGCAATTCTCGCCGCATTCAAGGTGGGCGGATGATCTGGAACCTTGGGTCGATCAACATCGATTATTTTTACGAGGTGACCCATCTGCCCGATGCGGGCGAAACGTTGGCGGCGCTCAGCTATGGTTTCGGCCTTGGTGGTAAGGGGGCCAATATGTCGGTGGCTGCGGCGCGCGCTGCGGCCCGGGTTTCGCACATCGGAGCGGTTGGCGCCGAGGGCCGTTGGACGCGCGACCGTCTGATGGAATACGGTGTCGATACCCCGCACATCGCGCAGGTTGACGGTCCGACAGGCCACGCCAACATCGTTGTCGATCCACACGGCGAAAACAGCATCGTCTTGTTTCACGGTGCCAATGTGCAACTGACCGAAGCGATTATCGGCGCGGCCCTGACCGAAGCATCACCCAAAGATTTTCTGCTCATGCAGAACGAGACGAACGGGCAGGAATACGCGGCAACGACTGCGCAATCGTTGGGGCTGCGGGTGGTATATGCTGCGGCCCCGTTTGATGCTGCCGCGATTGCGCCGTTATTGGGGCTCATCGATCTGTTGGTGCTGAACGCGGTTGAGGCTGCACAGCTTGAGGCGGCGACCGGGCAGGCACCAGATGCGCTGGGCGTGGCGGATGTGATCGTCACACTTGGGGCAGAGGGATGCAAATGGGTCACTAACAAAGGTGAAATGCTGTTTGACGCCTATCCCGCTGATGTGGTCGATACGACGGGAGCGGGAGACACTTTCACCGGCTATCTGGTTGCGGCCCTGGATCGCGGGATGCCGATGGAGGCCGCGATTGATCTGGCGCTCAAGGCGGGCGCCATGATGGTAGAGCGGCGTGGTACGGCGGATGTTATCCCCGACCTCAAGGAAATTCAGGACCGTTTCGGTCTGTAGTAGGTGAAGGGGCGCACCCATGAGAATCGCGATGTGGTCCGGTCCGCGCAATCTGAGCACGGCGATGATGTACGCGTTTGGCGCACGCCCCGATTTCAGCGTGATGGACGAGCCGTTTTATGCCCCTTATCTGGCCATAACCGGAGCTGATCATCCGATGGCGTCTGAGGTTTTGGCCGCCCATGAAACCGATCCTGCGCGCGTGGGGCAGTTGTGCCGCCAGACCGGAAAGCCGCACCTCTACATGAAACACATGCCGCATCATATGGTGGAAGGCTTTCCGCTGGATTGGGCGGCTGATTGCGTGCACATCCATTTAATACGCCACCCCGCGCGCGTGATCGCCAGCTACGCGGCCAAGCGCGAGGCACCGACGCTGGATGACATCGGATTTATACGCCAGACCGAGATATTTGAACAGTTTGGCGGGCTTGTTATTGACAGTACGGACATTCGCGCGCAGCCGGAAACGATGCTGCGGGCGCTGTGTGAAGCAATCGATCTGCCCTTTGATCCGGCGATGTTGCACTGGCCTGCGGGTCCGCGCCCCGAGGATGGTATCTGGGCGCGCCATTGGTATGGGGCTGTGCATGAAAGTATCGGTATTGCGGATGCCGAAGGGCCGTTTCCCCAGGTGCCAACAGAGCTTGAACCCTTGCTCGACGCTGCAATGCCGCATTATCAGGGGCTGTGGGAGCGTCGTATTTTACCGTGATTGCAGAAAATTCGCTGTTTGTTATTCAGCGTTCCTAAATGATGTCTGTGTAATCAGGCGGGAGTACCCGGTTTCCGGTTTGGGTAACGAGTAGCAGGCTCGGACGTGAAAATGTCCGGGCCCTTTGTTCTCGAAGTGCCCGTCGGGCAGCCCGCCCGACGGGCCGATTTTCGTTATTTCATCCGCTTGTCGCGCGCCGCCAGCAGTTTGAGCCGCAGCGCATTCAGCTGGATAAATCCAGCCGCGTCTTTTTGATCATACGCGCCCGCATCGTCCTCGAATGTTACATGCGCTTCGGAATAGAGACTGTAATCGGACCAGCGGCCCACGGTGCGCACGTGCCCTTTGTAAAGTTTTAGACGTACAGTGCCGGTGACATAGGTCTGGCTTGCGTCGATGGCGGCTTGGAGCATCGTCCGTTCCGGTGAGAACCAGAAACCGTTGTAGATCAGTTCGGCGTATTGCGGCATCAGCTGGTCTTTGAGATGCATGGCACCACGGTCGAGCGTGATAGATTCGATTGCGCGGTGCGCTTCGAGCAGCAGCGTGCCGCCCGGCGTCTCGTAGATACCACGTGACTTCATGCCGACGAAACGCCCTTCGACCAGATCGAGGCGGCCGCAACCGTGTTTGCCGCCCAACTCGTTCAGCTTGGTCAGCAACTCGGCAGGGGACAGTGCCTCACCGTTCACGGAAACCGCATCGCCGCCTTTGAAACCGACTTCGACATATTCCGGCTCGTTTGGCGCGTCCTCAGGCGCGACGGTGCGCTGGTAGACATAATCGGGCGCGTCAATGGCGGGATCTTCCAGCACTTTCCCCTCTGATGAGGTGTGCAGCAGGTTCGCATCGACGGAAAATGGGGCTTCGCCGCGTTTATCTTTTGCTACAGGGATCTGGTGCTGCTCGGCGAATTCCAGCAGCTTGGTCCGGCTGGACAGGTCCCACTCACGCCACGGCGCGATCACTTTGATATTCGGGTCAAGCGCATATGCCGCCAGTTCGAAGCGGACCTGATCGTTGCCTTTGCCCGTCGCGCCATGCGCAACGGCGTCGGCGCCGACTTCATGGGCAATCTCGACCAGACGTTTTGAGATCAGCGGCCGCGCGATGGAGGTGCCTAGCAGATAGAGCCCTTCGTAGACCGCATTGGCGCGGAACATCGGGAAGACGAAGTCGCGGACGAACTCTTCGCGCACGTCCTCGACAAAGATCTGGCTCGCGCCCATCAGCTCCGCCTTGGCGCGGGCGGGCTCCAGCTCTTCGCCCTGACCCAGATCGGCGGTAAAGGTGACAACTTCACACCCATATTCGGTTTGCAGCCATTTTAGGATGATCGAGGTATCGAGGCCACCGGAGTAGGCGAGCACAACTTTCTTGGGCGCAGACATGATCTCTTCCTTGTTCGAGTTATCGGCGGTGGCGTAGCGGGTTTTAGGCCGCACAGCAAGGGAGATGGGTTTATTGACGCCCTTGGTGTAGAGACCTATCCAAGACCGGCGGAATGAGGGATGGCAACAGATGAGTGATGATTTCCAGATGGGCGCGATTGCTGCGACGCGCGCAATGCGCGGCGTGTTTCCTGCGACGCCACTGTTGAAGAACGAGCATCTGTCGGAGCGGTTCGGAGCCGAGATTTACCTCAAGCGTGAGGATCTCAGCCCGGTACGTTCGTATAAATTGCGCGGTGCGTTCAATGCGATGCGCAAGTTGATCCCGGAACACCAGCTGTTTGTGTGTGCGTCGGCGGGCAATCACGCGCAGGGCGTCGCATTCATGTGCAGCCATTTTGGCGTGCGCGGTGTGATCTTTATGCCCGTCACCACGCCCCAGCAAAAAATACAGAAGACCAAGATGTTCGGCGGCAATAATATCGAGGTGCGCTTGGTGGGAGACTACTTCGACAAAACACTGACCACAGCGCAAGAGTTCTGCATCGAGGAAGGCGCCTATTTCCTGTCGCCCTTCGATGACGACAATGTGATCGAGGGTCAAGCCTCGGTGGCGGTGGAGATTGAGGACCAGCTGGGTGGCGCGCCCGATCACATTATTCTGCCCGTGGGCGGTGGTGGCCTGTCTGCGGGGACGCGCGCGTTTTTCGGTGACCGCTGTACGTATACCTTTGTAGAGCCTGTTGGCGCGCCGAGCCTCGGACGGGCGCTGGAGGAGGGGCGGCCCATCGACGTGTCGCCGATCAACAGTTTCGTGGACGGTGCTGCGGTAGCCAAGATCGGCGTCCGCACGTTTGAAAAGCTCAAAGACGCCAAGCGCAGCGATGTCGTGCATCTGTCGGAAGACCGGATTTGTGTGAGCATCATCGAGATGTTGAATGTCGAGGGAATCGTCCTTGAGCCGGCGGGCGCGCTGAGTATCGAAGCGCTGGGTGAGGTCGCGGACCAGATCAAGGGCAAGACGGTGGTCTGTGTCGCCTCTGGTGGGAATTTCGATTTTGAGCGGCTGCCCGAGGTCAAAGAACGGGCGCAGCGCTATTCGGGACTGAAAAAGTACTTTATCCTTCGCCTGCCGCAGCGGCCCGGTGCCCTCAAAGAATTTCTGAGTATTCTTGGCCCCGAAGATGACATTTGCCGCTTCGAGTACCTGAAAAAATCCGCGCGCAACTTCGGCTCGGTCCTCATCGGGATTGAAACTCTCAATCCCGATAGCTTCCCCCGATTCCTGACCCAGCTTGATGAGGCAGGATTCACCTATACAGACATCACCAATGATGAAACGCTGGCGCAATTCGTACTTTAGGGGGGCATATGAATATCTCAGGTAAGTCGATCGTTGTAACGGGCGGAGCGAGCGGCATCGGCGCTGCGATTGCGCGGCAGGCGGCGGAAGTCGGCGGAAAAGTGTGCATCGCTGACCGTAACCTTGAGGCCGCGCAGGCCGTTGCCGATGCGATTGGCGGCATGGCCGTTGCCTGTGATGTGACGCAAGAGGCGCAGATCATCGCGGCGATCAAGGCGGCAGAAGATGCGCATGGCCCGGTCGATATATTTGTTTCCAACGCCGGGCTTGGTCGGGGCGATCCGTCCCATGCGGCCTCTGCGCCCGACGCGGACTGGATGCTGAACTGGAACGTGCATGTGATGGCCCATGTCTGGGCTGCCCGTGCGCTGTTACCTGCGATGATCGCGCGCGGATCAGGGTATTTCGTCAACGTCGCTTCGGCGGCGGGATTGTTGAACCAGATTGGCGATGCCGCTTATTCCGCGACGAAACATGCCGCAGTCAGCTTTGCCGAATCGCTATTGATCACACATGGAAGTGACGGGATCGGCGTGTCTCTCGTGTGCCCACAATATGTGGCGACCCCCCTTTTAGGACTTGGTGATGGTGATGCACGGGGCAATTTATTGACTGCCAGTGATGTTGCAGCTTCCGTTTGGCAGGGTGTGGCGGAGGGAACATTCGTTGTCATGCCGCATAAGGACGTTGCGAAATATAACGCTTTGCGCGGTTCCGATCCTGCGCGGTGGATCAGGGGCATGCAAATGCTGCGGGCAAAGGCATTGGCCGATCACGGCGGCATTCGCGTTTCGGAGTTTTATAAACTGGTTTAAGCAGCCTCACCGTTTTGCAGGCCGCTCAGAAACGCGGTACGACTAAGGTCATAGCAATCGAGAATAGGCTCCAGTGCAATATCTTCCGCACGATTATGTGCCGCAAGCGTTTCGCCAGTTTGACAAAGATCAGAAAAGGCAGTGAATCCCAAATTCAACGCGCTCCCCTTGAGGGCATGAAGATCATCGCCGAGGGTGTCGACCTGCGGCGCGTGGCGCAGACGCTCAATCACCTCGGCTACCTCTTCGATGAAAATCTCGACAACTTCGTCGAAATCTTCCGCACCCACTTCATCGCGTAGGTTTTTGATCCGGGACCAGTCAATCATATCACGCCTCTCCAATTGCCTCAAAGGTAAGATCATTTCGTTAAGGCGGAGTAAGGACCGCGGAGTAAAATCGCTTCATCGACTGTTAAGCCGATGGGGGTAGGTTCGCAGAATATATTTTGTGAAAGTCATATGAAGCTTGGTCTCGAATATTCACTGTCGCCTACGCCAGTTCCGCGCCATGGGGCGATTCGGCATGTGCTGGTCGTTGATGATAGTAAATTGCAGCGCAAATTACTCACTGTCGCTCTTAAGAAATGGGGGTTTGACGTTTCAGAGGCGGAGAGCGGGGAGGAGGCGCTGAAGCTGGCGACGGTGCAGCGGCCGGATCTGGTGCTGAGCGATTGGATGATGCCGGGCATGTCCGGTCTTGAGTTCTGCCGACGTTTTCGCGAACTGGAGGGGGATGAGTACAGCTATTTTATTCTGCTAACGTCAAAAAGCGACAAGGCTGAAGTTGCCCGTGGCCTCGACAGCGGCGCGGATGATTTTCTGAGCAAGCCGGTGAACAATAATGAACTGCGCGCGCGGATCAGTGCAGGGGATCGGCTGATCGAAATGCAGCGCAAAATGGCACAATCCAACCGCATCTTGAGCGATACTCTTGGTGAGTTACAGCAGCTTTACGACAGCATCGACAGCGACTTGAAAGAAGCGAAAAAACTTCAGCAATCTTTGGTCAAGGAGCGATTTCGGGCTTTTGGTGTGGGCGATTTATCGCTTTTACTTCGCTCCTCTGGGCATGTGGGCGGTGATCTGGTTGGCTTCTTTGAGGCGGGTGCCGCACATGTTGGGCTCTATGCGCTGGATGTCTCCGGCCATGGTATCAGTTCAGCGCTCATGACAGCGCGTCTGGCGGGGTATCTGTCGAGCGCTGCACCGGATCAGAATGTTGCGTTGTGCAAGAATTCTGAGGGTAAGTTTGTGCCGCGCCCCCCCGAAGAGGTGGTTGCCGATCTAAACAATCTTGTTCTCGATGAAATGGAGACAGAGCATTACTTCACACTCATGCTCGCCTTTGTTGAGTTGGAGACGGGGCAGATGCTGCTGTTGCAAGCGGGCCACCCCCATCCCGCTATCCAGCGCGCGGATGGGCGGATCGAGATGATTGGTACTGGCGGATTCCCTGTTGGCCTGCTTTCAGATGTGACCTTTGAGCAATTTGGACTGCGGTTGCGTCCGGGTGACAGGATTCTCATTCTATCCGATGGTGTTACGGAATGTCCGGGCCCCGACGGTACGATGCTTGACGAGGATGGTTTGTCCGGACTGATGCACGATTTGGCAACCACGCGAGGTTCCGCCTTTCTGGAGGCTTTGATCTGGCGCTTGACCGAATTTAGTGGAAGTGAGGATTTCCCTGATGATATTTCAGCAATTCTGTTTGAATATCACGGTCAGCCTGACACATAGGAGGCCATAAACATTCGGTCGCCATCATTGCCAAGCGCACCGATGGCATTATCCGCATCGAGGATCAGCGTCTCATGATTGGGCTCGAGTGGCGGGTGAAGCTGGCGAACGGGATGAGCCAGATAGACGTGGCAAAGTTTTTCCGCCCACAAATCGTACTCAGGCATAAAAACAAACCGCCGGAACGCCCCGAGGCGGCGGGGCCGCGCGATTGACCAGCCGGTCTCTTCGCGCACCTCGCGGTAGAGGGCCCTAAGCGGGCTTTCTCCGAAATCGATGCCGCCGCCGGGAAGCTGGATGTCGGGTGGCGTCTGCATGTCCGCAGTGAGCAGAAATCGTCGGCCAATTGGCAGAATTGCATAAACTCCGGCGCGCAATTTGTAACTTTGGCTGCGCTTCGGCACCTCTCCCACACGTCTGATCACGGAACACCCCCTTTTGGTCGCTGCTTGTCCGTCCTACATAGGGCGGTATATGGCAAGCGCTTTGCGGCAAGGATAGATGAAAATGGCAGATGTAAACACCAGCGGTTGGGACGATACGGTCCTCCCGTTTCAACTTGATAATTCAGACATACGTGGCCGTATCGCGCGGCTCGATACCGCATTGGCTGGTATTCTGGAACAGCACGACTATCCTCCGGTTGTCGAGGCCCTCGTTGCTGAGATGGCGCTTCTGACAGCGTTGATTGGTCAGACAATGAAGCTGCGCTGGAAGCTGCAACTTCAGGTCCAGACGAAAGGACCGGTGCGCATGATCGCGACGGATTATTACGGCCCCGAGGCCGAGGGGATGCCCGCGCGCATCCGCGCCTACGCCAGCTATGATGCTGACAGACTGACGGATGGCCCCCCTATCGACCAGATTGGCGAGGGATATTTTGCTGTGATGATTGATCAGGGCAAAGGAACCACGCCGTACCAGGGTATTTCGCCTCTTTCGACGGAAAGCCTGTCTAAATCGGCCGAAGGGTATTTTGCGCAATCGGAACAGCTGCCGACGCGGTTTGAGTTGAGTTTCGGAAAATCGACCACGCCGGGTGCGACCGAGCATTGGCGTGCCGGTGGCGTGATGCTTCAGCATATGCCAAAGGCATCACCCTTTGCGGCGCAGGCCGAGGGCTCCGGGGATATTCTGCGGCCCGTTGATCTGTTAGACGATGATGAGGCAGAGAATTGGAACCGGGTGAATATTCTGCTCGACACGGTTGATGACCTAGAACTGATCGGTCCCACGCTGGAGCCGTCTGACGTGCTGTTACGTCTGTTCCATGAGGAGCGGCCGCGCGTCTTTGGCAAACAGCGTGTGCATTTTGGATGTTCGTGTTCTGAAGACCGCGTGCGCCAGAGTTTGTCGATTTATTCTGCGAAAGATATCTCGACGATGACAACGGATGACGGCCGTGTGACCGCTGACTGTCAGTTCTGTGGCGCGCATTACGACATTGACCCCGAAACAGTCGGTTTTGATGCAGTCAAGGATGCGTGAAACCATCGATCATTTTCGTCGGGCACTTGTTCAGACTGGCGTCGGCTCCTCCGATTTTGATCTCAACCCTGATACAGTTCTGCCTGCGGGTCGCGTGTTGCGGCCCGCAGGTGTTTTGGCGCCAATTGTCGAGACGGATCGTGGGCTAAGTCTTTTGCTCACGAAAAGATCTGCTGCTCTCAAACATCATCCGGGGCAAATCGCCTTTCCCGGTGGAAAGCAAGATGAAGGCGACGATGATGTAATCGCCGCCGCCCTGCGTGAGGCGCATGAGGAAATCGGCCTGCCACCCGACCATGTCGAAGTCTTGGGAACGTTGCCGCCGCACGAGACTGTGACCAGCTTTCAGGTGACGCCCGTTATTGGATTCGTACACCGCCCCTTCGATATCGTCGCGGAGCCGGGTGAGGTGGACGAAGTGTTTGCAGTGCCGTTGGTTCATGTCCTCGATCCGGCCAACTATCTCGTGCAATCGCGGATTTGGCGTGGACAGATGCGCCACTATTTTGTGGTACCGTACGGACCCTATTACATCTGGGGCGCAACTGCGCGTATGTTGCGAGCATGGAGCGAGATTACTCAAAAATAACGGCTGAAGACGCCTCATGGCTTACCGCGCCGTCTGCGCAGGCGGTTTGTGACGCAATTTCATCTGGCGGCCATCAGATTTTCTATGTTGGCGGCTGCGTTCGCAATGCTCTTCTGGGCGCCCCGGTGAGCGATGTGGATCTTTCGACCTCTGCTACGCCCAGCGAAGTGATCGCATTGGTCGAAACGGCAGGGCTAAAGTCTGTTCCAACGGGCATTGATCATGGAACGGTCACGGTCGTGTCAGGTGGCACCCCTTACGAGGTTACAACCTTCCGACAGGATGTAGAGACGGATGGCCGTCATGCTGTCGTTGTGTTCTCGACCAATATTTCTGACGATGCGCGCCGCCGCGATTTCACGATGAACGCGCTTTATGCGGATGCGGATGGCAATGTGATCGATCCATTGGGGGGGGCAGATGATCTTCGCGCCCGCCGGGTGCAATTTATCGATGACGCAGATCAACGCATTCGCGAAGACTATCTCCGCATACTTCGCTATTTCCGTTTTCATGCATGGTATGGTGATACCTCGAACGGGCTGGATCCAGACGCATTGGCCGCGATAGGCTCTAACATAACTGGCTTAGAGACACTGTCCGCAGAACGGGTGGGGAGCGAATTTCAAAAGCTTCTCGACGCGCCGGATCCCTCGACGTCACTTGCCGCGATGTCCCAAACCGGTGTGTTGGGAGCGCTTTTACCAGGCGCTGATCCTGCGCTGACCTTGTTGATGATCCACGGAGCGCAGCATGTAGGCCTGAGGCCGGATTGGGTTGGTCGCCTGGTGGCGCTTGGCGGCACAAATGTGGCAGCGCGCTTGCGGTTAAGCAGGGCGGAGGCGCGTAGGTTCGATACGATCAGTCGCGCTGCTTTTGATGATATATCTTTATTAGGGACTGCATTTGAATACGGTGTGGACATTGCGGTTCAAGCCTACTTGATCCGCTGTGCCATTGCGGAAGTGCTGCCGGACGCAGGATACATCGGCCAGCTCGACATGGCGGCCAAGCAACGGTTTCCGGTCACGTCGCACGATCTTATGCCCGCTTACGCTGGTCCTGCCCTTGGTGCGCGTCTTTCGCAATTGAAAACCGCTTGGATTGCATCAGATTTCACCTTGAGCAAGGCTGACTTGCTCGCCTTGCCTGCGCCATAAGGCGGGGAAAAACCGACTGGATCTCCCTATGATAGAGCGTGTATTTAGATTTTTTGAGAACCTGGTCGATCCTTACACGGAGTATACGGCTGAAGATCGCCCTTCGCGGGATCTGTGGCCGTTCTTCAAAGGGTATAGTCAGCCGTTCAAGAAGGTCTTTGCGCTGACCGCAGTTATGTCGATCGTTGTCGCAGCGATCGAGGTCGGTCTGATCTACTACATGGGCCGTATCGTGGACGTGCTCGACCAAGGCCCGGAACAGATGTGGGCGCTGCACGGCACCGAACTTATCCTGGTCGCGTTGTTCATCATTCTCGTGCGTCCGGTGTTGCAGGCGTTTGACGTGGCGCTGATCAACAATGCGATTTTGCCAAATTTCGGAACACTGATCCGGTGGCGGGCGCACCGTCAGGTGCTGCGGCAATCGGTGGGCTGGTTCGAGAATGATTTTGCCGGGCGTATTGCAAACCGGATCATGCAAACCCCACCTGCGGCGGGTGAGGTTGTATTTCAGGCCTTCGACGCAATCTCGTTCTCTCTGGCCTATCTCATCGGCGCGGCAATTCTGTTGACATCTGCTGACCCGCGCCTGTTGATCCCGCTGGTGATCTGGTTCGTGCTTTATGGATTTTTGACGCGTTGGGCGCTGCGACGCATCGGGCCGGCCTCTCAGGCTGCCTCCGACGCCCGTTCGGCGGTGACGGGACGTGTGGTGGATGCCTACACCAACATCCATTCGGTCAAGATGTTCGCGCACCACGACCGCGAGCAGCTTTATGCCAAGGAGGCCATTGAGGAGGCGCGCCGCACGTTCCAGATCGAGCAGCGCATTTTTACAGTCATGGATTTCTCTCTGGTGATGCTCAATGGGCTGTTGATTGTGGGTGTTGTTGGTTGGGCGCTGATGCTGTGGCTGAACGGGCAGGCCAGCGTTGGGACTGTCGCTGCCGCTGCGACATTGACGCTGCGCCTGAATGCGATGACTGGCTGGATCATGTGGGCGCTGTCGTCATTTTTTCGTCAGCTTGGCGTGGTGGCAGAGGGGATGGAGACGATTGCCCAGCCGATCATGCTGGTTGATGCGCCAGATGCAAGGCCGATGGTGTTGTCTCAGGGTCGCATCGAGATGAAAGGACTGACCCATCATTATGGGCGGGCGGCAGGTGGGTTGGACGGCATCGATTTAATAATCGAGCCGGGCCAAAAGGTTGGTCTGATCGGTCGCTCGGGTGCTGGGAAATCGACCCTGCTTAAACTGCTGTTACGGTTCTACGATGCTGAATCGGGTCGTATCGAAATCGACGGGCAGGATGTCACTCAGATCACGCAAGACAGTTTACGTCGTCAGATCGGTATGGTGCAGCAAGACAGCGCATTGTTGCATCGTTCGGTTCTTGAAAACATTCGCTATGGGCGCCCGGACGCTACGGAGGATGAGGCAATCCGGGCTGCCGTCCAAGCTGAGGCGCATGATTTTATTCGGGATCTGCAAGATCCGGAAGGCAACACCGGGTATGCCAGTCGTGTAGGTGAGCGAGGTGTCAAGCTGTCTGGAGGCCAGCGCCAGCGCGTTACGCTCGCGCGAGTAATTCTCAAAGACGCGCCGATCCTGTTGTTGGACGAGGCGACCAGTGCGCTTGATAGCGAGGTTGAAGCGGTGATCCAGAAAACGCTCTATGGGATGATGGAGGGGAAAACCGTTATCGCGATTGCGCATCGCCTCTCCACGATTGCGCAGATGGACCGGATCTTGGTGCTTGACGAGGGTCGGATTGTTGAGGACGGAAATCATGACGCGCTTTTGGCGTCAGGCGGGCTATATGCCCAATTCTGGGCGCGTCAATCCGGCGGGTTTCTCAAGACGGAAGAAGAAGACGCGTGAATTTCGGAAACTGGATCAATCCCTTTCGCCCCGCAGATGGGCCGCCACCGCAGGAATTGGGTGCGTTTATGCGCTGGTGCTTGTCAGGTGCTTGGCCCGCGCTGTGGCTCGCAGCGACGCTTTCGGCGATTGCGGGCGCGTTGGAGGCAGGCACCGCGCTCATTCTGGGTCTGGTGATCGACGCTGCCTTAGAGAGCGGTCCGGACGCGTTTTTCGACGGGACCAACATTGCCATTATCGCGCTGTCTATCGGGTTTTTCCTGATTGCGCGGCCTTTGTTCTTTGGCCTGTCTGCGGCGTCGAATTCGATCATTGTACAGCCAAACGTCAACCCGCTGGTATTGTCACGGTTGCACCGCTGGTCGCTGGGGCAGAATGTGACGTTCTTCGACGATGATTTTGCCGGTCGCATTGCGCAAAAGCAGATGCAGGCAGCGCGGGCGGTAACCGATGTTGCTTCCGAGACAATCAACGTAGTGGCTTTCGCACTGGCCTCGTTGGTTGGGTCTGTCCTGCTGCTGACGGCGATTAATTTCTGGGTGGCCATTGGTCTGGCGGTCTGGCTTTTCCTTTATTTTTGGCTGATCAAATGGTTCCTGCCGCGTATCCGCAAACGCTCGGCGGCGCGTGCGGGCGCACGTTCGCTTGTGTCGGGGCAGGTTGTGGACACGATTACGAATATCAAAACGGTCAAACTGTTTGCTCACGATGATCACGAAGACCGCGCAGCGCTGGACGCGATGGAGAGCTTTCGCAAGCGGGCACTAGAGTTTGGCTATCTCTCGGCCGGGTTCCGCTTCGCGCTCATGAGTCTTGCGGGGATCCTGCCCGTGCTGTTGATCGGCGCTACCGTAATCTTGTGGCAGCGGGGCATGGCGAGCGCAGGAGACATCGCCGCAGCGGGTGCGATCTCCATCCGTATCGCGCAAATGACCGGTTGGGTCAGCTTCACGATGATGGCAATCTACGCGAACATCGGTGAGGTCGAGGATGGGATGCGGACGCTTACGCCCCGCACGCGTTTAGAGGATGGTGAAGAAGCCGAGCAGTTGCAGGCAACCGGGGGCGAGGTACGCATTGACGGGCTCAAGTTTGCTTACGGTCGCGATAGCGGCGGGATTGGTCCGATTGATCTGACCATCCGGGCGGGCGAAAAATTAGGTGTGGTCGGTGCGTCCGGTGCTGGAAAATCGACGCTCGTCGCGCTCATGCTAAGGCTCTACGAGGCGGAACAAGGCCGTATCTTGATTGATGGGCAAGACATTCGTGAGGTGACGCAGGAAAGCCTGCGACGCGCGATTGCGATGGTCACGCAGGAAACAGCGATGTTTAACCGTTCGGCACGCGACAATATCATGTACGGTCGCCCCGACGCGACAGAGCATGAGATGATTGCAGCCGCGCAGAAAGCCGAAGCGCATGACTTCGTTCTTAAACTTGAAGATCACAAGGGTCGTACCGGATACGATGCGCATCTGGGCGAGCGGGGGGTAAAGCTTTCGGGCGGACAGCGCCAGCGCCTCGCCCTTGCCCGCGCGATTTTGAAGGACGCGCCCATCTTGGTACTGGACGAGGCGACGAGCGCGCTCGACAGTGAGGTGGAGGCATCAATCCAGAACGCGCTGGAGCGGGTGATGGAGGGCAAGACGGTGATGGCGATTGCGCACCGTCTGTCGACCCTGCGGGAAATGGATCGGATCGTGGTTCTTGATCAGGGGCGTATCGCTGAGACCGGCAGTCACGACGAACTTTTGGCGCTGGGCGGTTTGTACGCGAGCTACTGGGAACGGCAATCGGGCGGGTTTCTGGACCTGAAGGCCGCAGAATAGGGGCTGGCGGCAGAGCGCCTGCGGCGCTATGGCGAAGGCATGACAGAATATAGCATAAAACGCTTGGGTATTTTCGGAGACGGCATCGCCGACGGTCCGGTATTTGTCCCCATGACCCTACCCGGCGAAGTCGTAACTGGCACGCTGGAGGGATCTACCCTTCGGGAAATCAAGATTCTCACGCCCTCGGACGGTCGTGTTGCCCCGCCATGTCGGCATTTCAAATCCTGCGGCGGGTGCCAGTTGCAACATGCATCGGATGCTGTCGTGGCCGCGTTCAAAACTGACATCGTAGCGCAGGCGCTGGCGGCTCAGGGGATAGAGGCGACGATCAGGCCCATTGTCACATCTCCGGCACAGTCGCGCCGCCGTGCAACCTTTGCGGCGCGGCGCACCAAGAAAGGGACGACGTCCGGATTTTACGGGCGTGCTTCCGATACGGTGATAGAGATACCGGATTGTAAATTGGTCGAACCTGAGCTTCTGGCAGCACGTGATATTGCGGAAGCGCTGGCGGAGATAGGCGGAAGCCGTAAAGCGACGCTGGCCGTGACGGTGACTACGTCGCGTGTGGGTCTCGATATTCAGGTCAGTGGTGGCAAGCCGATTGACGGGCATTTGCGAATCTCGCTTGCCGCACTTTGTGATGCGCGAGGATTTGCGCGTCTGACCTGGGATGACGAAGTAATTGCGCAGCGCGCGCCGCCCGTTCAGCGATTTGGGAAGGCTGACGTCTGCCCGCCGCCCGGCGCATTCAAGCAGGCAACGGCCCATGGCGAGGCTCATCTGCTGGCCGCTGTTCAGGAGGCAGTGCAGGGGCGTCGGCGTGTGATTGATTTATTCGCTGGTTGTGGCACATTTACGCTGCCGTTGGCAGAAAATGCAGAGGTTTTTGCAGTCGAAGGTGACGCCGGGATGATGGCGGCGATGGATAAGGGCTGGCGCATGGCGAAGGGGCTTAAGACGGTCACGCATGTGGCGCGTGATCTGTATCGGCGCCCGTTGTTGCCAGATGAGTTTTTGAAATATGACGCCGTTGTCATGGACCCCCCGCGCAATGGGGCGGAGGCGCAAACGGCAGAATTAGTTCGCAGTGGAATTAAAAGGATCGCTTACGTTTCGTGCAATCCGGTGACTTTCGCGCGCGACGTGGCGCAGCTTATGGCTGGTGGATTTACGCTTGATTGGGTCCAGCCCGTAGATCAGTTCCGTTGGTCTTCGCATGTCGAGATCGCCGCGCAATTAAGCCGGGTCTGAGGTGCGAAACCGGCGCTGACTGGGTATAATTTTTGAAATTGACAGCTTTGTGATCTCTGTGCTTTTGAATATCATATACAAAACAAAAAAATCCGAAATCGGGTGAGGCAGTAGGTTTATGAAACGAAGACATCTTATTTTAGGTGGCGCAGCGGTCGCGACCCTTGGGGCTTGTTCGGCCGATACGAAATTCCTTCGCTACAGAGGCCCTGAAGTGACCGGGATCGTTGTGAACAAGACAGATCGAAAGATGTTTCTCGTACATAACGACAGGGTCTTGAAGGAATACGATATTTGGCTGGGGTTCGCGCCCGAGGGCCATAAGCAATTCGAGGGTGACGGAAAAACACCCGAAGGGTTGTACCGCATTGATCGGCGCAACCCGAACAGCAGGTTCCATCTGTCACTGGGGATATCCTATCCTAACGAGCAAGACATGCGCGTTGCGGAAGAGATGGGGAAATCACCCGGAGGCGATATTTTCATACACGGCCAAAGGCATCCCATGCGTAAAGACAAGGATGACTGGACTTGGGGGTGTATCGCCGTAGACAACGACGAGATCGAGAAGATCTATTCGATGGTCGGTGACGGAATTCCGATCGCGATTAATCCATAGTGATCACTGCCTGAGTGCGGCTGATCCTGAAGGGTCAGCCACCTAAGATAAGCGTCCACCAGATTTTTCCGTTGTTTTCCTGAAACCAAGAAAACCCCATGGTACGGGCCTCTGGTGACATGATCACTCTGCGGGTGTCGGGCTTTGCCATCCACGCGCCCAACGTCTCAAGCTCGGTCTCGTAGGTTTCTGAAATAACTTCACCGATGAGTGGGCCCGAAAAACCGGCGCGCTGTACCCGGTCAACCGGTGAGGAGCCGTCAGAGCCAAAGTGCCAAGGCCTGTTTTGTACCTGCATGTCACGCGAATGCGTTGCAGCTGCCGCTGTGAGCTGGGCGTTTAGCTCAACCGGCTGCAACGAAGATGCTGCACGCAAGGAGTTAACCGAATCGAGCATCCTAAAGGGGAGCTGCGCAGCTTCGGCAGTCCCGATCCGATACGCCGTCGGTATCGGTTGCCCATCGGCGCCCATGGGCGGTGCCGCAGGCTGACATGCGGCCAACGCCATTCCCGCAACCAACAAAAGAGTGAAAAGACGGGTCATTGCGCTGCTCCAAGTCAAAATACTGTTACCTGCCTTACAATGTGGGGTGCAACAGATCAAACACACTTAGCTGTGATCCGCTTATCTCACGGGTGTTTGAATTGAAAACGTGTCTTTGAAGCAATATACTAAATTATAACTTTTTTCTGGAGACATGATATGTCGAATGAGCGATTTAAGATCAACACACGACGCGGCTTCCTTGCTGGCGGTGCGGCTATGCTGGCTGCGCCAGCGATTGCGCAGACCACAGGATATGACGTTAACAGTGCAGCAACCACCGAGGTCGAGCGGGACGTCAGCGAAGTCGTGAGACGCAATATCTCCAGCTTCCGCACGTTGAGCTGGGAGCCGTATTTCGACAACACGAAGAACGGCGCGATTCTGGTAGATATCGACAGTCGGGCGGTACACTTCTGGTCTGAAGATCGCAGTGTTTACAAGCTTTACCCGTCGAGCGTCCCGTTGACACAAGATCTCACACGTCGGGGCCGCACTCAGATCACCGTGAAAGACCCCAACCCGTCGTGGCGTCCGACGCCTTCTATGCTGGAGCGGAATCCGGAATGGCCTGCGTTTATCGGACCCGGCCCAGACAACCCAATGGGCACCCGATCTATGCACCTGAGCTGGCAGTATTACCGGATCCACGGCACCCATGATACGCGCAAAATTGGACGTCAGTCCTCCAACGGATGCATTGGTTTGTTCAATGAGCACGTTGAAGAGCTGTTCGTGATGGCGAATGTAGGCACTCAAGTGTTGCTTATTTGACGACATTGCGGCCTTAGTCGTTATGCTGTGCTGAATGGATGTTTCCTTCTCTGAAGAGATGCTATTTAGGAAGTCACACGAGGTTAAGTCTTAGGCCGTAAACGCTGAGAATCGTCACGTGCCATCTTCTGGAGGTTATTTACTATGAAAAAACTCGTTCTCGCCGCCGCTCTGTCCGCTGCTGCTACAACTGGCTATGCCGGTTCCATGGCTGACGCAAAGATGGAGCCAATGATCGAAGCACCAGTAATCGTCGAAGAAGCAACAAGCTCTTCCGCAGGCATTCTGGTTCCACTGCTGCTTTTGGTTCTGGTTGCTGCTGCTGTTGCTGCCGACTAAGTTTCGGTCTCTGACTGAATGGAAAAAGGCGGCGCAATGCGCCGCCTTTTTTTATATTTTACTGAATTTCAAATCTTAAAAAACTTAGTCTGCTGAGTAGGTATAGAGGGCTTATTCCGAAGTAACCTCCCCAAGTATGACGACCGTATCGGCGATACAGAATGTTTCGTCACCGGTCTTAATGCGGAAATGTACCGTGATGTCTTCGGCCCGATATCAAAAGTCGATAACAACTGGTTTTCGCCGTAGCCTAAATCAAATCCAGCCCTGCAGGTTTTCGCGAATTACGTTCGAGAGCGCTTCGATGTGTGCATCATCGTCGTTCAAGCAGGGTATATAGGTGAAATGCTCCCCGCCCGCCTCTTCGAAGCTTTCAAAAATCTCCTCGTTGATTTCTTCAAGCGTTTCAATGCAATCAGCAGAAAAGGCGGGAGCGCAAACAGCAATATTCTTTTTGCCGTGCTCGGCCAGGCGCGCAACTTCCTCGACGGTATATGGCTGAAGCCACTCCTCGGGCCCGAACTTTGACTGAAAGGTTGTTTTGATCTCGGTATCTTCCCAGCCAAGTCGCTCTTTCAGCAGCCGCGTCGTCTTCTGGCATTGGCAGTGATAAGGGTCGCCCTCCATCAAGTAGCGTTTTGGGACGCCATGGTAGGAGCAGACAAGGATATCTGGCCGCTTTTCAAGCTTCGCATAGGCTGTCTCAATGCTCTTGGCGAGAGCGTCGATGTAATCAGGTCGGTCGAAATAGGGCTGAACAGTGCGGGACGCTGGCTGCCACTTTTCCTTTGCCAGCGCGTCGAAAAATTTGTCGCATGCAGTGGCCGAAGTAGCTCCGGCGTAATGAGGATATAGCGGGAAAAACAGGATCTTCTGACATCCGGCCTTTACCAGCGCTTCGACCTTACTTTTGGTTGACGGATTTCCGTAGCGCATGCAAAAGTCGACCATGACGTCATCGCCGTATGTCTTTTTCATCTCGGCTGCGATTTTGACGGTCTGTGACTTGGTGATCGTCAGCAGAGGGCTTTCCCCTGCCTCTTCGTTCCAGATGGATTTATAGGCCGCACCAGAGGTGAAGGGCCGTTTGGTCAAAATCACCAACTGTAGCAATGGCTGCCAAAGCCACGGCGAATAGTCGATCACGCGGCGGTCCGACAGGAACTCGCCCAGATACCGGCGCATCGACCAATAGTCGTAGTTGTCCGGTGTCCCCAAATTACCGACCAGCACACCCACTTTGGGCCGCGGCACCGGTGGGTGATCCGCGTCCGCGTGAATGGGACATGCTGCGTCCTGAAGGGGAAACGTATCTTTCATGGAACTATCCTGCTTAACTTGTGCTTTGACATAGTCAGATTTCGCGCGGGGTCAATCGCGCAGGGGTTTTTCACGGGTGTCGAGGGCATCTGCGAGCCGTTGTTTGGCAGACCCTGGGCGAAGCGGCTGCTGCTGAGACGCATCGGGCGCCCATCCTGTGAGGACCTGAAGCTCAAAGCTTGCTTTAAGACGGCCCGAGGGTGCGGCAAAATGCTCCGCATAGAGACGCTGTGCCTGTTCAAATACCGCGCGTCGGGTGGGGTGGCGCAGGCGGGCGCTCAGGGCGTTTGTCTCGCCCATAGCGCGCAAATCGTGCATGAGGTGCCAGATGTCGCGATATTCCACTGTCAGGGTAGCCGTATCGGCGACGGGCAGCGCAAAACCCGCGCGCTGCAACAGACCCCCCAGATCCCGAAGCTCCGGCATAGGGGCGATGCGTGGAGACAGGCCCCCGGTGACTGCAATCTCCGCCTCACCGAGCGCGCGACGAAGCTCTTGCAAGGTGTCGCCGCCAAAGCTGATGCCGATGAACAGCCCGTCAGGCCGAAGGGCGCGGCGACACTGGATCAATTGCCCCACCGGATCATTCGCCCAATGCAGGCTCAATAGGTGTGCGACCATGTCGTGAGACTGCTCCTCAAGCTCAAGCGTCTCGGTGTCAGGGGTGATTTTCGTTGTCGGATGCAAAGGTTGCCAAAAACCATCAAATCCAGTCACGATTGCCGGAGATGTAAACGACTTGTTAACCATATCCATACGATCCTGAAGCTCTTCTGCTGCGGCAGCGTGGAGAAACAGATCGCCATGTGTGGCGCGGGCACGGTGCGCCGCCAAGGCGCTTCGGTCGGTCATTGATGCAGTCATAAAAAGGTACATAGGCCGGTGCTGGCACAACTTCAAACGGCTGTAGCATTGTTCTATCCGCCACGCTGCATCACCTGCGGCGAAATGGTTGAGAGTGATTTCGGCCTGTGTGGAGTCTGTTGGCGGGACACTCAATTTCTGGGCGGGATGATTTGCGATTCGTGCGGCATTCCTCTGACCCCCGGCGGGGAAGGCGACATGCATCACTGCGATGGCTGCATGCAGGCGCCCGAACCGTGGGTGCAGGGCCGCGCTGCACTGATGTACCGCGATACAGGTCGCAAGCTCGTGCTGGCGCTCAAACATGGGGACCGGCAGGAGATGGCGCGGCCTGCGGGCTTGTGGATGGCAAACATGGTGCGCGGATTTGTACCGCCCGGAACTATTGTGGTGCCGGTGCCGTTGCATTGGTCGCGTTTGTTCAAGCGGCGGTACAACCAGTCGGCGCTTTTGGCCAAATCGGTCGCGCAAAAGCTTGATCTGCCGTGGTGCCCGGACGCTTTGGTGCGCAGCAAGCGTACGCCGTCGCTTGGTGGATTGAGCCATGAAGACCGGTTTAAAGTGCTGGAAAACGCGATCAAGCCACATCCCAAGCGTGGTATAGGACTGAAAGATCGGCCCGTGTTGTTGATCGACGACGTGATGACTACAGGCGCCACCCTGATCGCCTGCACCAACGCTTGTCTGGCGGCAGGCTCCGGCCCTGTTCGCGTTCTGACCCTAGCAAGAGCGGGCAAAGACACTTAAATCCTTTTTTAACATCTGTTGAAAAGGACCAGCCCATGCAACCTGTCGAAATTTATACATCCCCCCTTTGCGGCTTTTGCCATGCGGCAAAGCGTTTGTTGAACCAGAAGGGCGTAAGCTTTTCCGAGGTGGACGTGCTGTCAAACCCAGACCGTAAACCTGAGATGATTGAACGTGCCAACGGCGGCCGCACCGTGCCGCAGATATTTGTGGGCGAAACCCACGTGGGGGGATGTGATGATCTGTTCGCGCTGGAAAAAGCGGGCAAGCTCGACGCGCTGCTGGCCGCATGAAAGCCGCCCTCCTCCAGCTGAATGTGAGCGACGATCCGGCCGCTAATCTGGCTGTGACGCGCCGCATGTTGGGGGAGGCGGTGGCACGGGGTGCAGAATTTGTGTGTACACCCGAAGTAACCAACTGCATCTCAACCAGCCGCGCGCATCAGCAGGACGTGCTGCACCTTGAGGCTGATGACCCGACGCTTCTCGCATTGCGCGCCGATGCGCAGGCGCTGGGCGTCTGGCTGCTGATCGGATCACTGGCGCTCAAAACAGGCGATGCGGACGGGAGGTTTGCGAACCGGTCCTTCCTGATTGATCCACAAGGCGCGATTATGGCGCGCTACGACAAAATCCACATGTTTGATGTCCAGGTAAGTCCGACCGAGACCTACCGCGAATCGGCGGGCTACCGGCCCGGCAATACAGCCAATTTGGCGCGGACCCCTTTCGCTGTGATAGGCATGACCATTTGCTATGATCTGCGGTTTCCCGCCTTGTACCAAAGCTTTGCACAGGCGGGTGCGCAAATTTTGACCGTTCCTTCGGCCTTTTCATCGGTTACCGGTGCGGCGCATTGGCACACCCTTTTACGCGCCCGCGCTATTGAGACAGGGTGTTTCGTGATCGCCCCTGCGCAGACAGGCACCCACGCCAGTACCTCGCATAAGACTCGAGACACTTATGGCCATTCGCTTGTTGTGGCGCCTTGGGGGGAGGTCATTCTGGACGCGGGAACCGACGCCGGGGTATATTTGTTCGAGCTGGATTTTTCACAGATCGCCGCCGCCCGCGCACGTGTGCCCAGCATAAGCCACATCAGACCTTTCACCGGACCGACATGAGCGACACGTCAAACACCCTTGCCATTATGCTGTTCAGTGAGATTCTGGGGACGGACCAGATGCTGCGCAACCGGTTGAGCAAGGTGTTGCCCAAGGGTATGGAAATCTCGCACTTCTCGGTGCTCAACCATCTGGCGTGGCGCGATGTGGAGCGGTCCCCGGCTCAGCTGGCCGAGACATTCCACGTCACCCGCGGTGCGATGACGAACACGCTGAACAAGCTGGAATGGGCTGGCTATATCCACATCAGGCCCGATTGGGATGATGCGCGGCGCAAGATGATCACTATCAGTCCCGCTGGCCGACAGGCGCGGGAAAGCGCGCTCAGCTCGATCACGCCGATGATCAACAAGGTTGTCGAAGACCTTGGCGAGGACAAAGCCCGCGCCGCGCTGCCGATCCTGCGCGAGCTGCGCAAGCAGATGGATTAGCCTTTCGGTTTAAGGCTGGCGGTTACGTAATTCACGCTCAGATCCTTTGCCGACAGGCTCCAGTTCCACAGGATGGGGTTGAATACGAAACCCTTGCGGTCGACGGCCTCGAGGCCCGCCTCGTCCAGCAGTGTATACAGCTCGTCCGGCGTAATGAACTTCGACCACTCATGTGTACCTTTCGGCAGCCAGCGCATGACACGCTCCGCGCCAATAATCGCTACTGCATAGGATTTCGCATTGCGGTTGAGCGTTGAGCAAATGTGCAGCCCGCCGGGTTTCAGCAGTTGTCGGCAGGACGTGAGGTAACTGATTGGTGAGGCGACATGCTCGACCACTTCCATGTTCAATACGACGTCGAATTGCTCGCCTGCTTCCGCCAACGCTTCGGCAGTGGTGTGGCGATAGTCGATCTTGAGGCCTGACTGCTCTGCGTGAATCTGCGCCACGGGGATGTTACCGGCTGCCGCGTCCGCACCTACGATCGTGGCTCCCAGACGGGCCATCGGCTCGGACAGCAGACCACCACCGCAGCCGATGTCGAGGATGCGCAATCCTTTGAACGGCTCGGGCGACCTCAGATCGCGGTCAAATTCGCCAGCAATCTGCGCTGTGATGTAATCGAGGCGACAGGGATTGAGCATGTGTAGCGGCTTGAACTTGCCTTCCGTATCCCACCACTCGGCGGCCATGGCTTCGAATTTGGCGATCTCGCTTGCGTCAACCGTGCTTTGATCCGCTTGCATTTCGGCGCTCCTGTATTCAATGTCCCAACTCGTACTATATAGGCTGGTAATGGATAAGACCCCTGATCAAAAGCGCGCAGTGCAGTATCTGTACCCGCCCCTCGACCCCTATGACCGGCGCATGCTGGCCGTAGGGCAGGGGCATGTCGTGTATGTCGAGCAATGCGGAAATCCCGAGGGTATTCCTGTGGTCGTGTTGCATGGGGGGCCGGGCGGCGGATGCAGCTCCTCGATGCGGCGCTATTTCGACCCCGAGAAATATAGAATCATTCTGTTCGATCAGCGCGGCTGTGGTCGCTCGACGCCGCATGCGAGTGTTACGGACAACACTACATGGCATTTAGTTGCTGATATCGAGATGATTCGCGAAACCCTGGGCATTGCGCAATGGGTTGTGTTTGGGGGCAGCTGGGGCGCGACGCTGTCGCTCATCTATGCCCAAGCCCATCCGGCGGCGGTGCGCAACATCGTGCTGCGCGGCGTGTTTCTGATGACGCAGATCGAGCTGGATTGGTTCTATGGCGGTGGTGCAGGTAAGTTCTGGCCCGAAGTCTGGGACAAGTTCACCGCCCTCGTGCCAAAAGACGAGCGGGATGATTTCATCAAGGCGTACCACCGGCGCCTGTTCTCTGACGATATGTCGTTGCAAACACGGTACGCCCGCGCATGGTCGGGATGGGAAAACGCACTGGCCTCAATCTCCTCCGCCGGTCAGATGATTGAAGGGCCGGAGGAGTATGCGCGCGCCTTTGCACGGCTTGAGAATCACTATTTCATCAATCAGGGCTTTCTGGACTATGACGGTCAGATTTTGGCCCAGATGGACCGCATCGCCCATATCCCAGGTGTGATCGTACAGGGGCGGTATGACATGATTTGCCCGCCTGCCAGCGCCTATAGCATCGCGAAAGCGTGGCCCAAGGGTGAGCTGAAGATGGTGCGGAACGCAGGTCACGCCCTGTCAGAGCCGGGGATCAGCGCTGAGCTGGTCCGCGCCATGGACAGGATTGCACTTACATGAGCCGCCAGCGCCTTGACCGACGCGCACTCTTCGCCAGCGGTGCTGCGGCCGCCCTGCTCGCCGCGACGGGTCTGAGCGCGGGAATACTGCCAAAACAGGGTGGCAAATTGCGGCTGGCGCTGTCTGGGGCGTCGCGTGGGGATGATTGGACGCAGGGCGACGGATTGTTCATGCAGGTGGCAAAGGTCGGGCTGGTCTATGAGACCCTGACCGAAGTGGCCGCCGACGGTACATTGCGCGGGGAGCTGGCGACGGATTGGACCAGCAGCAGCGACGCGCGTGTCTGGACCTTCGATCTGCGTAAAAGCGTCTTATTTCACGATGGTGCGCCCTTCGTTGCACGAGATGCGGTGCACAGCCTTGCGGCGCTGGGCGACATTGAGCTTCACGGGAGCCACGGCATCCGGATCACCCTTGCAGACCCCGATCCGGCATTTCCGTTTGTGCTCAGCAAGCCTGCGCACATCATTCGCCCGGCCCATGCGCCACAGGACGGCATTGGCACGGGGCTTTATCGCGTGACGCATTTCGCGCCCGGTCAGCAGCTTTTGGCGAAACGCGTGCAGGGTCACTGGAAAGACGGACAGGCGGGGTGGTTCGACAGGATCGAGCTTGTCTCGGTTCCTTCCGCTCCCGTGCGCGCGCAGGCGCTGGCGGAATATATGGTAGACGGCGCCGACATCGCAGATGCGCCCGTACTAACGGGGTTTTCCGATATCGCTGTCTGGGATGGTCAGGCCGTATCGCGCACTGTGGCAATGCCCGCTAGACTGGGGCGTGGCGTGTTTGATGATCTGCGCGCGCCGCAGCGGTGGTGGGGGGCTTGATGTTCCTGCGCCCTGCGCGTATATGACGACTAACAGCGCGGCGTTCGGGTCCAAACCGAACGTCCAATGAACCTCTGATACGGGCCGCGCGCCCGTTTTTTTGTGCCTGAAGGCAATATGACTATGAACAACGATCTGATTGCAAAAGCAGCGATGGACCGGCGGCTGGCCGAGATTATCACTCCTGTCATCGAGGACATGGGGTTCGAATTAGTGCGCGTGCGGTTGATGACGGGAAAGACGTCGACGCTGCAAGTCATGGCCGACCGACCAGATGGCGGCATCGATGTAGATGATTGTGCCCAGATCAGTACAGCGCTCGGCGCGGTGCTGGATGTCGAGGACCCGATCGTGGACGAATACGCGCTTGAAGTGTCCAGTCCCGGTATCGACCGTCCGCTGACACGCCTCAAGGATTTTGCGAATTTCGAAGGCTACGAGGCCAAGATCGAGACCGATGATCTGATCGACGGTCGCCGCCGCTTCAAAGGGGAGTTGGCCGGTGTTGAAGGTGACGAAGTGCTGATCAACATCGAGGAAGGCACCGTGGGTCTGAAATTTGAATGGCTCACCGATGCCAAGCTTGTACTGACCGACGAGCTGATCAAGGAAATGTTGCGCCAGCGCAAAGCGACCGGCGTGATCGATGAAGAACAATTTGATGAAGTCCAGACGCATCTGTCTGACGAGGGAGAAGACTAATGGCCATTACATCCGCAAACCAGCTTGAGCTTTTGCAAACTGCCGAAGCTGTCGCCCGTGAAAAGATGATCGATCCCGGTTTGGTGATCGAGGCGATGGAAGAATCCCTCGCCCGCGCGGCAAAGTCGCGGTACGGCGCGGAAATGGACATTCGCGTGGCGATTGACCGCAAGACAGGTCGCGCGACCTTTACTCGCGTGCGCACTGTCGTGGCGGAGGATGAGCTGGAGAACTATCAGGCCGAATTTACTGTCGAGCAGGCAAAGCAGTATATGGCCGATCCCGAGATTGGTCAGGAATTTTCCGAGGAAGTACCCCCCGTGGAGATGGGCCGCATCGCTGCACAATCTGCCAAGCAGGTGATTCTACAAAAGGTGCGCGAAGCCGAGCGTGACCGCCAGTACGAAGAATTCAAAGACCGCGCAGGTACGATCATCAACGGTCTGGTCAAGCGTGAAGAGTACGGCAACGTCATCGTCGATGTGGGTGCTGGCGAAGCAATCCTGCGCCGCAACGAGAAGATCGGCCGCGAATCGTATCGCCCGAACGACCGTATCCGCGTGTACATCAAGGAAGTCCGCCGCGAGCAGCGCGGGCCGCAGATTTTCCTGAGCCGCACAGCGCCCGAGTTCATGGCCGAGCTGTTCAAGATGGAAGTGCCAGAGATTTATGACGGCATCATCGAGATCAAGGCGGTCGCCCGTGACCCCGGATCGCGCGCCAAGATTGCCGTAATCAGCTATGATAACTCCATCGACCCTGTCGGCGCCTGCGTCGGTATGCGCGGCAGCCGTGTTCAGGCGGTCGTAAACGAGCTTCAGGGTGAAAAGATCGATATTATCCCATGGAACGAGGACATGCCGACGTTCCTTGTGAACGCGTTGCAGCCAGCTGAAGTCTCCAAGGTTGTTCTGGACGAGGAAGCCGGCAAGATCGAGGTTGTCGTACCGGAGGAGCAGCTGAGCCTCGCGATTGGCCGTCGTGGTCAAAACGTGCGCCTTGCGTCGCAGCTGACCGGGCTGGATATCGACATCATGACCGAGGAGCAGGAAAGCGAGCGTCGTCAGGCCGAGTTCGAGCTGCGCACCAAGCTGTTCATGGACAACCTTGATTTGGACGAGTTCTTTGCCCAGTTGCTGGTCTCCGAAGGGTTCACGTCGCTTGAAGAGGTCGCTTACGTCGAGCTTGACGAGTTGTTGGTGATCGATGGTGTGGACGAAGCGACCGCAGGCGAATTGCAGGCCCGTGCCCGCGACGTTCTGGAAGCGCAGAACAAGGCCGCACTTGATGCAGCCCGTGCGCTGGGCGCCGAAGACAGCCTGATCAATTTCGAGGGCCTGACGCCCCAGATGATCGAAGCACTGGCCAAGGATGATGTGAAAACGCTGGAAGATTTCGCCACCTGTGCGGATTGGGAGCTGGCCGGTGGCTGGACCACCGTGAACGGTGAGCGGGTCAAGGATGATGGCACGCTGGAGCCTTTTGAGATGACTTTGGAAGAGGCGCAGTCTATGATCATGACCGCCCGTGTCATGCTGGGCTGGGTTGATCCAACCGATTTGGAAGGTGATTCCGATGACGTTGACGCAGATGAGGAGGCCGAGGCCTGATCGCAGGTCTCGGAGAGAGCCAGATGGGACGCGGCGGCGCATCCAAAGACCGCGAGAGCGGCGCAGAGCGTAAATGTCTTGCGACAGGTGAAGTGCAACCAAAGTACCGCATGGTGCGTTTTGTTGTCGGACCCGACGGTCAGGTGTTTGCTGATGTCATGGGCAAGTTGCCCGGCCGCGGCATGTGGGTTTCGGCAGATCGCAGTGCTTTGGAGTTGGCCGTTAAAAAAGGACTGTTTTCGCGCAGTGCGAAGCAGCTGCTCAAAACACCAGAAAATCTGGTGGATGACGTAGAAAAACAGCTGGCCCGCCGCGTGGTGGACCTGATTTCGATGCAGCGTAAGGCGGGCAAAGCCGTCGCAGGCTATGAGAAAGTCAAAAGCTGGCTGCAAACGGAAGAAGCTCTTGTGTTGATCCAGGCTGCGGATGGATCTGGACGGGGCAAATCGAAACTGAGTACGCCGCATTACGGGCATTATATCGGATGTCTGACAGCGGATGAATTGGGTTTGGCATTCGGTCGCCAAACTGTGATACATGGGGCGCTCGCCTCTGGTGGACTCACTCTGCGTGTTGTAGAGGAAGCTCATAGATTGAACGGCGTGCGCAAAAACGAGGCTGGCAGCGGCCAGCCGAAAGGATAGACGAGCTAGATGAGCGATAATGACGGCAGAAAAACACTGGGCCTCGGTGGCTCACGTCCCGGCAACGTAAAGCAGAGCTTTAGCCACGGGCGCACGAAAAACGTCGTGGTAGAAACCAAGCGCAAGCGCGTTGTGGTCCCCAAACCCGGTGGGCAAAAGCCAAGCGGCCCCGGCGCTGGCCCTGTTGGTGACCCCTCGAAGCGTCCCGCAGGGATTACTGATTCCGAGATGGAGCGCCGCCTGAAGGCTGTGCAAGCTGCGAAATCGCGTGAGGTCGAAGAGGCCGCCGCGCGTGAAGCAGAAGAAAAAGCCCGCGCGGAAGACCGTGAGCGTCGCCGCGCCGAGATTGAAGCCAAAGAGGCCGAGGATCGCGAGCGCGAGGAGAGCCTCAAGGCGAAGGCAGAAGAAGAAGAACGCGCCAAGCGGGAAGCCGAAGCAGATGCCCAGGCCGCCGCCGCCCCCGCGTCTGAGCCTGCGCAGGCCCGCGCCACGCCGAACAAAGCGCTTCCTCCCGCTACAGCCCGCAAAACGGAGCGTGATCGCGAGGAAACGAATAAGAAGAATCGTCAGGAAGACGACAGCCGCCGTTCAGGCAAACTGACAGTCAATCAGGCGATGCGTGGCGGCGAAGGTGGCCGTCAGCGCTCGATGGCGCAGATGAAGCGCAAACAAGACCGCGCCCGCGCCAAAGCGATGGGTGGTAATGTCGAGCGCGAAAAGATCGTGCGCAACGTGAATTTGCCCCCAGCGATTGTCGTGTCCGAGTTGGCCGCGCGTATGGCTGAGAAGACCGGCGCTGTTGTCAAAGCCTTGATGAACAGCGGTCTGATGATCACGCAGAACGAAACGATCGATGCCGATACAGCGGAGTTGATCATCGAAGAGTTTGGCCACAAGGCCGTGCGCGTGTCCGATGCGGACGTTGAGGATGTGATCAAGCTCGAAGTTGATGCAGAGGCTGATCTGGTTGGTCGCCCGCCCGTTATCACGATCATGGGTCACGTGGATCACGGCAAGACATCCCTACTTGATGCGATCCGTAAGGCCAAAGTCGTCGCAGGCGAGGCCGGCGGGATTACCCAGCATATCGGGGCTTATCAAGTCACGACCGACGGCGGGCAGGTGCTGTCTTTCCTCGATACCCCCGGACACGCTGCCTTTACCTCCATGCGATCACGCGGGGCGCAGGTTACTGATATCGTCGTTCTGGTGGTCGCGGCAGATGATGCTGTGATGCCTCAGACGATCGAAGCGATTGCCCACGCAAAAGCGGCCAAAGTGCCGATGATCGTGGCGATCAATAAAGTCGACAAGCACGACGCCGATCCAGACCGCGTACGCGCCGCTTTGTTGCAGCATGAAGTGGTCGTCGAGAAGATGTCAGGTGATGTGCAGGACGTAGAGGTCTCTGCCAAGACTGGTCAGGGCTTGGATGAATTGCTTGAAGCGATTGCGTTGCAATCCGAGATCCTCGAGTTGAAAGCGAACCCGAACCGGGCCGCAGTTGGTGCCGTGATTGAGGCGCAGCTGGACGTGGGCCGCGGCCCAGTGGCGACTGTTCTTATTCAGAACGGAACGTTGCGCACAGGCGATATCTTTGTTGTAGGCGAGCAATATGGTAAAGTACGTGCGCTCATCGACGATCAGGGCAACCGCGTGAAAGAGGCTGGTCCGTCGGTTCCTGTCGAGGTTCTGGGCCTGAACGGCACGCCCGAAGCAGGCGACGTGCTCAACGTGACCGAGACCGAAGCGCAGGCGCGTGAGATCGCGGAATACCGCGCTAACGCTGCCAAGGACAAACGCGCCGCTGCCGGTGCTGCGACGACGCTCGAACAGCTGATGGCGAATGCCAAAGCGGACGAAGACGTGTCCGAGCTGCCAATCTTGATCAAGGCGGACGTGCAGGGTTCTGCCGAAGCTATTGTTCAGGCGATGGCGAAAATCGGCAACGACGAGGTTCGCGTGCGCGTGCTGCACTCCGGTGTGGGCGCGATTACGGAAACTGATGTTGGTCTGGCGGAAGCGTCAGGCGCCCCGATCATTGGCTTCAACGTCCGTGCGAATGCGTCCGCGCGCAATACGGCGAACCAGAAGGGTGTCGAGATCCGCTATTACTCGATCATCTATGATCTGGTGGACGATGTGAAAGCGGCAGCCTCTGGTCTGCTCAGCAACGAGATCAAAGAGAACTTCATCGGGTATGCGAATATCAAGGAAGTGTTCAAGGTCACGGGTGTTGGCAAGGTTGCCGGTTGTCTGGTTACCGAAGGGGTCGCGCGCCGGTCTGCTGGAGTGCGTTTGCTACGTGACAACGTTGTGGTCCACGAAGGTACACTCAAGACCCTCAAGCGGTTCAAGGATGAAGTGCCCGAGGTCCAGTCCGGCCAAGAATGTGGTATGGCATTCGAAAGCTACGATGATATTCGCCCCGGTGATGTGATCGAGATTTTCACCCGGGAAGAAGTAACGCGTACCTTGGCATAATTTGGCCGAAAACAGATACGAAAAAAGGGGCGATGCAGTGCATCGTCCCTTTTACTTTTGTATTCTTAACTTCTCGTGACAGGAATGCCCGAATAAACCGTTTTGTCGACCATAACGGATATTTTCCCGTCCGGTGTCGAATGAACGAAAGTTCCTTGTACCGATACGCAGCTCCCGATGGTAATCGTCCGTAGCATGATGGATCCTCCTCAGAACATCACTGACCCCAGCATAACCCGACCCGGATAATTTTCCAGCGATATTTCGAAATAATCGAACAATTTATGCGGTGCTACAGAAACAATGTTGCGCCTGCGATTAAATCCAGTCCCGCAAGATTGCGATCAGGGGAATATCCGCAGCTGGCATAGGGTACGCATTCATTTCAACGAGCCTAACCCATTTCAGGGTTTGCCCCTCGCGTGCGCACGGCGTGCCTTGCCATTTCCGGCAGGCAAACAGCGGCATCATCAGATGGAACTCTTCGTAGGAATGGCTGGCGAAGGTCAAAGGTGCGAGACAGGAGGACCACGTCTCGATTCCCAACTCCTCGTGCAATTCACGAATTAAAGCAGCTTCCGGTGTTTCTCCCGGCTCCACTTTACCACCCGGAAACTCCCACAACCCAGCCATGGACTTTCCGGGCGGCCGCTGTGCCAAGAGAACGCGCCCATCTACGTCGATCAGGGCAACCGCGGAGACGAGCACCATCTTCACGAGCGGTAATCGGCGTTGATGCTGATGTAGCCATGCGTCAAATCACAGGTCCAGACCGTTGCTGTGCCCGATCCGATGCCAATATCGACACCGATCACGATATCTTGACCCTTCATATGCGCAGCAGCTTCTTCTTCAGAGTAGTCGGCGCTGCGCCAGCCATCTTTGGCAACCTGCACATCGCCGAACCGGATACTTAGGCGATCCCGGTCGGCAGCGGCGCCAGATTTACCAACAGCCATCACGACACGTCCCCAGTTGGGATCCTCGCCTGCGATGGCGGTCTTGATCAGCGGCGAGTTGGCAATCGACATTGCGTGGACTTTTGCATCGGCGTCAGTCGCGGCGCCCGTGACCGCAATCTCGACGAACTTGCTGGCGCCTTCGCCGTCTTTGACCACCTGATGGGCAAGGTCCAACATCACACCATGCAGTGCATCGGCAAAGCCTGAATGGCCTTCGACGTTCACACCGCTTGCCCCCGTCGCCGCGACGATCAGGCTGTCGGAGGTTGATGTGTCGCTGTCTACGGTAATGCAATTGAAGGTCTTCTCGTTGCTTTGTAAGACAAGTGATTGAAGGGCCTCCTGCCCGATCGCTGCATCGGTAAAGATATAGACAAGCATCGTCGCCATATCTGGCGCGATCATCCCTGACCCTTTTGCGATCCCCGCAATAGTAACTATCTCACCGCCTATTTCTACTGTCGCCGAGGATCCTTTCGGGAAGGTATCGGTCGTCATAATCGCCTTTGCCGCCGCCTCGACCCCCTCCGACGAAACGTTGTCTGCCAGTGTTTGGAGTACTGTAATGATCCGGTCGTGGGGCAGCGGCTCTCCAATTACTCCGGTTGAGGATGTAAAAACTCTCGCTTGCGGGATGTCACAAACCTTGGAGAGGGCGGCGGTGATTGCGTCGACCGAAGCGACACCGCCTTTGCCTGTAAAGGCGTTGGAATTCCCGGAGTTGACAAGAACCGCCGCAGCAGTGTCGCTGGGCTGACCCAGCTTTGTCTGACAATCCAGCACCGGCGCGGAGCGCGTGGTAGAGCGTGTAAACGCTCCCGCAACAACCGTGCCGGGGGTGAGCATCGCGAGCATGACGTCCGTCCGGCCTTGATATTTGACCCCTGCCGCAGCGGTGGCGAATTTGACGCCCTCGATCACGGGGAGGGCGGGAAACGCGGCCGGAGCCAGCGGCGAAACGGCGGTAATTTTTGCCATAGCGGCGCTTACTCCAGCACAGTGGTTTGTTTGATAATCGCCGGATCAACGCCCTCGGCGCCACTGCGGTCCACCTGTGCGGCGGCTGTAACTTCCTCGATCTCGGTTTGCGCACGGATCTGACGCAGCTGATTCTCGATCTCGCCGCGCACGTCTTCAAGGGCGGGGGCGTCCTGAATACGTGTCTCGTTCAATTTAATGATGTGCCAGCCGAATTGCGTTTTCACAGGTGCGGACACTGCGCCGACTTCCATCGCGACAACGGCCTCTTCGAATTCGGGCACCATCGCACCGGTTCCAAACCATCCAAGCTGCCCGCCATTGGGACCGGATGGTCCGGTGGATTGATCGCGGGCGACGGCGGCAAAATCCTCACCGGCATCCAGCGACGCAACCACTTCCAAGGCGGCCTCTTCGGTTTCGACCAGAATGTGGGACGCGTTGTATTCTGGTGTTTGCTCCGCGCTGCCATAATCGGCTTCATAGGCTGCCTGAACATCCGCTTCGTCCAGCGGCTCGAGCATGATGCGATTGATCGCTTCGCCCGCCGTCAGTGAGCGGCGCTCGTTTTCGAGCTGAAGATCGACGCGTGCGGGCAGGTCGTCTGCGAACTGCTGTTGCAGGGCGGTCTGCTGGATCAGCTGATCAAGGATGCCCTGAAACAGAACGTCGTCGGGCAGGCCCTGATATTGCTCGGGCAGGCTGGCCCAAGCCACAATCATGTGACCAACCGTGATATTCGTATCGCCGACCGTCGCGACAACAACGGAAGGATCGGCAGTTGCCGTCTCCTGTGCCGCTGCGGGCAAGGCAAGTGCGGCAACAAATGCCAGTGGAGCAAGAAAAGTGAGTCGTTTTTGCATGGATCGTCCTATCATTCCGGCGGTATCGGGCCGGTTACATTGACACGCTACATGGTGGCCCTTACATCGCTGAGGGGCGCGGCGCATCGCCACCATTCTCCCCTTCTATTTATGGACTGGGTGTTTGCGGGGCAAGCAGATCGCGCGAATGAATTAAACTTCGGCTGGAGATCGCATGCTGGGACTCGGAAAAATCACCAAAAAAGTTTTTGGTTCGGCAAATGATCGCAAGATCAAGGCTGCCCGCCCGATTGTTGACAAAATCAACGCGCTGGAGACGGAGTTTCAGGCGCTGAGCGATGAAGGCATCAAGAGCAAGACGGAAGAGCTTTCCTCCCGCGCGATGCAGGGCGAGAGTCTGGATGATCTGCTGCCGGAGGCATTTGCCAATTGCCGTGAGGGCGCGCTCCGCACGCTGGGTCTGCGCGCTTTCGACACCCAGCTGATGGGTGCGATCTTCCTGCATCAGGGTAATGTGGCCGAGCAGAAAACCGGGGAGGGAAAGACCCTGACCGCGACGTTTTCCGCCTATCTGAATGCGCTGACGCACCAAGGCGTGCATATCGTCACCGTCAACGAGTATCTGGTAAAGCGTGACGCGGAGTGGATGGGGAAGGTGTTTTCGACGCTTGGTATGACCACCGGCTATATTGTTCCCAACATGCCCGACGACCTCAAGCGGCAGGCGTACAACTGCGATATCACTTACGCCACCAACAACGAGCTGGGCTTCGATTATCTGCGCGACAATATGAAGGCCGAGCTGAGCGAAATTTACCAAAAGCAGCATAATTTTGCCATCGTGGACGAGGTCGATAGTATTCTGATCGACGAGGCGCGCACGCCGCTGGTGATTTCCGGTCCCTCAGATGACCGTTCGGACATGTACCAGACGATTGACGCTGTAATCCCCATGCTGCTCCCTGAGCATTACGAGTTGGACGAAAAGACTCGCAATGTGACGTTTACCGATGACGGTATCGAGTTCCTTGAAGAGCAGTTGCGCGCACGTGAACTCATGGAGCCCGAATTCACCCTTTATGATCCCGAAAGCACGTCGATCGTGCATCACGTTAATCAGGGCCTGCGGGCGCACAAGCTTTTCGAGAAAGACAAAGATTATATCGTGCGCGACGGTGAAGTTGTGCTGATCGATGAATTTACCGGGCGTATGATGACCGGGCGCCGTCTTGGCGACGGTCTGCATCAGGCGATTGAGGCCAAGGAACGCGTGGATATAAAGCCCGAGAACGTCACTCTCGCTTCTGTCACGTTCCAGAACTATTTCCGGCTTTATGACAAGCTTGCCGGCATGACCGGTACCGCGCTCACCGAAGCGGACGAATTTATGGAGATCTACGGCCTTGGCGTGGTTGCAGTGCCGACCAACGTCCCGATTGCCCGGATTGACGAAGATGACGCCGTGTATCGTACCGCTGCCGAGAAATACGCCGCGATGATCGAACGGGTGAAAAAGGCGCACGCCGCAGGACAGCCTTGCCTCGTGGGGACGACCTCTATCGAGAAATCTGAAATGTTGAGCAAACTGCTGGAGGCCGAAGGGATCACACATAACGTCCTGAACGCGCGCCAGCACGAGCAGGAGGCCCAGATCGTCGGCGATGCAGGCAAGTTCGGCGCAGTGACCATCGCGACGAACATGGCGGGCCGCGGGACCGATATCCAGCTGGGCGGCAACGTTGAGCTACGGTTTTTGGATGCGCTGGCCGCCGATCCTGAGGCAGATCCTGCTGTGACCCGCGCACGGATCGAGGCCGAGACAGCCGACGAGAAGAAAAAAGTGCTGGAGGCTGGTGGGCTGTTTGTTCTGGCGTCCGAGCGTCACGAGAGCCGCCGCATCGACAATCAGCTGCGCGGCCGTTCTGGCCGTCAGGGAGATCCGGGGCGCTCGTCGTTCTTCCTGTCCTTAGAGGACGATCTGATGCGCATTTTTGGCTCCGAAAAGCTGGAAAAAGTCCTGACGACACTTGGCCTTAAGGAAGGCGAGGCGATCATTCATCCTTGGGTGAATAAATCCTTGGAGCGTGCGCAGGCGAAGGTCGAGGGCCGTAACTTTGACATGCGCAAGCAGCTGTTGAAGTTTGACGACGTGATGAACGAGCAGCGTAAAGTGATATTTGGTCAGCGGCGCGACATCATGGAAGCGAAGGATCTGCACGAGATTACGGATGACATGCGTCACCAGATGATCGACGATCTGGTTGACCAGTATATGCCCCAGAACACCTACGCCGATCAGTGGGACACCCAAGCCTTCTATGCCGCCGTGATCGAACAGCTGGGTGTGGATGTGCCGGTGATTGCCTGGTGCGAGGAAGACGGCGTGGACGACGACACCATTCGTGAGCGTCTGACTGATGCTACGGATAAGCTGATGGCAGGCAAGGCGGAGCGGTTTGGCCCGGAGAATATGCGGAATATCGAAAAGCATTTTCTGCTCCAGACCATTGACGCCAAGTGGCGCGACCATCTTCTCACGCTTGAGCACCTTCGCTCGGTTGTGGGTTTCCGTGGCTATGCGCAACGTGACCCGCTGAACGAGTATAAAAACGAATCGTTTCAGCTGTTTGAGGGGATGCTGGACAGCCTGCGGTCTGACGTGACGAAGCGGCTGGCGCGGGTTGAGCCCGCGAGCGAGGAAGAGCAGCAGCGTATGGTTCAGCAAATGCTGGCCCAGCAGAAAGCTGCCTCCGAGGCCGCAGGCGAGGTAAATGTGGCTGTAGAGGGTGCAGTCGAAGGATTTGATGAAACCGATCCGACAACATGGGGCAATCCCGGCCGCAACGATCCGTGTCCCTGCGGTTCTGGCAAAAAGTTCAAGCACTGTCACGGCCAGCCAGTTTAATATATTGCGACATCGAGAAGGGCGCGCCTGATTAGGCGCGTTTTTCTTATTCCATTTACGCAGTGTTAACTAAAATTCGTCACAGTATGATCCTGTGACTGCCCTATTGCGGCCCCGATTGCAGGCGACACGTGACCCTGAGCTATTCCATAGCAAGAGGGTGAAGGTATGATAAATCGTAAGACAATCATCACGACCGCTGGCACGCTGGCTTGCGCAGTAGGTATCGGGTTTTTCATGCAGAACACCCCTACCGCACCGACGCCCGAGTACGAGGGGGTGAGCCTGGCAAATGCTGATGCGGTCGTTCTGGATGTTGAGGAGATTGTTCTGACGTCTGCCGATGTTGCGCAAGATCTGGTGCTTCCAAAGCCGGAAAGAGCCGTGTCATTAACCACGGCTCAATCGCTTGCTGTACCAGAAGTGGAGTCAGGACCAGTAATTCAGACTGCTGCCCTGCCGGATGACACACTAACAGCCGCAGATGAGGCCGAGCAAGATGCGCCATGCGCGATTGTCGCCTCTGCGCGGCCTGTCGCGGCAGCAATGGTCAACCTGACGCTGTCTGCCAGTTGTCTGCCGGATGAGCGCGTGACTGTACACCATGCGGGTCTGCTGTTTAACGAAGTGACAGATGGTTCAGGGAGCTTTGATATCACTGTTCCCGCAATGGCGACGGAGGCGGTCTTTGTCGTGGCGTTTTCGAATGGCGACGGTGCCGTCGCGCAGGCCACGGTCGAAGAGTTGGCCGATTACGACCGCGTCGCCCTTCAGTGGAAGGGTGACACCGGATTTGAATTACACGCCCGGGAATTTGGCGCTGATTATGGCAGTGAGGGCCATGTCTGGTCCGGTGCGATGCGTGAGATGTCTTTTGCAGTGACCGGTGAGGGGGGATACATCTCTCGCCTCGGCAACAGCGCCGTACCAGATGGTTTACTTGCGGAGGTCTACACTTTCCCTGTGGGGGCGGTCCAAAGCGCAGGTGATGTTGCCCTGAGCGTCGAAGCCGAAGTGGCGCGCAATAACTGTGGGCTTGAGATCGAGGCGCAAACATTGCAGACCTTTAGCGGCAAAGATATCACATCGCGTGATTTGACGCTGTCGGTTCCGGATTGTGACGCCGCCGGGAACTTTCTTGTGTTGAATAATCTCTTCGAAGACCTGAAACTTGCGTCCAACTAACGCAACGCAGAGGTCTCATGATTATAGCGATACGTGCGGCGGTCATCGCCGTACTTTTCCTGTTTGGGTCGATGTTGTCGGCCTTTGCGCAGGACATCACGCTTACATCTCGCGACAGCAAGGTTGAGCTGAGCGGAACGCTGCTCGGTTTTGACGGGGAATTTTACCGTGTTGCGACGGACTATGGTGAACTGACTGTCGATGGTTCGGGCGTGCTATGTGAGGGGCCGGGCTGTCCCAATTTACAGGATTATGTTGCCGAGCTTCAGATCTCAGGTGCTCCAACTTTGGGCGCTGTTGTCATGCCTGCCCTCATTGAAGCCTTCGGTCAAAAACATGGGTATCTTACCGAGCGGGAAGACGGTGACGACCCGACCTCCTTTACCTACATCTTGCGTCGCGCTGATGACGAAAAGCTGGCGGCGTTGTTCTTCTTCCGCGTTACCAATACTGATGAAGGGTTTGCCGATCTGTTGGCAGATGAGGCTGACATCGTGATGTCCCTGCGCGAAATCCGCCCCGATGAGCGCCGCCGCGCACGTGAGGCTGGCATGGGCGACATGACCGGCGTAAATCGAAGCCGGGTGTTGGCTCTTGATGCGATCGTCCCGGTTGTATCGGCGACGAACCCAGTGCGGGGCATTTCTCCGGTGAACCTGGCGCAGGTCTTGGCTGGGGGAATAACGAACTGGCAAGCGCTTGGTGGTCCGGACGTTCCGATCGACCTGCATCTGCCTGATGAAGCATCCGGATTGGGACAGGCGATTGTTGACCAGCTTTTGCTACCGGCCAACTTGTCCAGTATTACGAGTACTGCGACGCGCCATGCCTCACCGGGTGATCTGGCAAAGATGGTTGCGGTGGATACGTTTGCGCTTGGGTTGACCAGTTATGCTGAACGTGGCGATACGCAGGCGCTGATGCTGACGGGCAGCTGTGGTTTCTCGATGCAAGCGTCGCGTCGCACCATTAAGACTGAAGATTACCCGCTTACTGCACCGATGTTTTTATACTTTCCCGCTCGAAGGCTACCTCAGGTCGCTCGTGAGTTTCTGGCCTTTACGCGGGGGCCAGCTGCGCAAATCGTGATCCGACGTGCGGGGTTCGTTGACCAGACCCCTGAGGAGATCACGATAGAAGAGCAGGGCAACAGGTTTACAAATGCGATTACGAAGGCGGGCACCGAGATCACATTAGAAGAGTTGCAACGTATGACAGCGACGCTGAAGCCAATGGCGCGGCTGAGTACTTCGTTCCGCTTCGAAGCGGGATCGGTTCGATTAGATGCACAAAGCAGGTCGAACGTTCAGCAGCTCGCCCGGGCGTTGGAGGTTGGCCAATACGATGCTCGACGGCTTTTGTTCGTGGGGTTTAGCGATGGTAGCGGTGCCTCGGATGCGAACCGTGATATTGCCTTGCGTCGCGCCGATGCGGTGCGTCGCGCGGTGAGCGAGGCTGCCGTGACCGCAAATCTGGCGCGCGTAGAATTTGGTGTGGATGCCTTTGGTGAGGCAATGCCGATGGCGTGTGACGACAGCAGCTGGGGCCGCCGTGCCAATCGCCGCGTCGAAGTTTGGGTCCGCTAAAGGTAGCCTTCCGAGCGAAAGCTCAGCTCAGCAGATTTGCCGATGATGAGATGGTCATGCAGTGTTAGGCCAAGAGCGTCGCAAGCCGCGTTGATCCGTGCCGTCATTTCGATATCCGATTGCGAGGGTGTAGGATCGCCTGAGGGGTGGTTGTGGACCAGAATGATGGCGGAGGCGTTGAGTTCGAGAGCCCGTTTCGCCACTTCGCGTGGGTAGACGGGGACATGATCCACCGTACCCTTCCCCTGCTCTTCATCCCCGATGAGGACATTCTTCCTATCGAGGAAGAGCACGCGGAACTGCTCCGTTTCGCGGTGGGCCATGGTCGTGTGACAGTAATCGAGAAGCGCATCCCAACTCGAAAGCACGTGCCGCTGCATGATCTTGGAACGAGCCATACGGTGTGCGGCGGCTTCAACGATCTTCAGTTCAATAATTACTGCATCGCCCACACCACTGACATCGCGCAGGCGTGCCTCTGGCGCAGTTAGCACGCGGTTGAAATCGCCAAATCGATCCATGAGGGCACGGGCCAGCGGCTTGACATCACGTCGCGGGATCGCCCGAAAAAGTATCAGCTCCAGCAGCTCGTATTCTGGCATTGCGGTCGCGCCGCCCGCCATGAAGCGCGCCCGCAACCTTTGCCGGTGATCAGCGATATACGATGGCTGCTTCCCACCGACCGCTTTGGCGGTGGTTGCTTCGTCGATTAGAAAAGGAAGGGGCATTTCATTAAAGTGCGACATATCCAAGAATGGACCGGATATGGTTATAAAACGGTTAATATTGGGGAGGAGCCAACAATCGGTGATAAGTCAGCAGGAACAATGTATCACCACCGTCCTGAGCTGCTCCAGACAGGATGTGGTGTAGCGGTAGGTGTTCACTGCGATAAGGCGACGTAGTCTTAATCTACGCCGCCCTCAGACTTAGCCCTTCATCGAATCCCAGAAGGATTTGACCGACGAAAAGAAGCTGGTGCTCTCGGGGTTGTTCTCTTCCGACAGCTCGTCGAATTCGCGTAGAATCTCTTTCTGGCGGCTGGTCAAGTTCACAGGTGTCTCCACCGCCAGTTCGATGATCATATCACCGGTCGTGCCGCCCCGCAGATGTGGCATACCCTTGCCGCGCAGTCTCATCTGGCGCCCTGACTGACTGCCCGCAGGCACAGAAACGCGGCCGCGCCCGCCGTCAATCGTGGGTACTTCGATGCTTCCGCCCAAGGCCGCGCTACTCATGCTCACCGGGACCCGGCAAAAAAGATTGGGCCCGTCCCGCTCGAATAATTCGTGGTCCTGCACCTCAATGAAGATGTACAGATCCCCCGCCGGGCCGCCGCGCATCCCTGCCTCTCCTTCACCGGCCAGACGAATCCGTGTCCCTGTCTCCACACCCGCGGGAATGTTAACCGAGAGGGAGCGGTCTTTTTCGACGCGCCCCGCACCACGGCATGTCTTACACGGATTTTTAATGATCTGGCCGAGACCGGAACACGTTGGACAGGTCCGCTCTACGGTGAAAAATCCCTGTTGCGCGCGGACTTTGCCCATCCCCGAGCACGTGGGGCAGCTTGTAGGTTCTGCACCGCCTTCGGCACCTGACCCGCTACAGGACCCGCAGCTGACCGATGTGGGGACATTGATTGATTTTTGCAGCCCTGCGAACGCATCCTCAAGTGAGACCCGCAAATTAAACCGAAGATCAGAGCCACGCGCAGCGCGTCGTCCGCCGCCTTGCTGGCCTCCGCGCCCGCCCATAAAATCACCGAACAGATCGTCGAAAACATCGGAAAATGCGGAGGAGAAGTCTCCTTGACCACCGCCCCCAAAACCGCCGCCGGCGCCGGGACGCCCGCCACCTTCGAACGCGCCATGACCATAGCGGTCGTAAGCCGCTTTTTTATCGGCGTTTTTAAGTATTTCGTAAGCCTCGTTGGCTTCTTTGAACTGCGCTTCGGCGTTGGGATTGTCAGAGTTGCGATCGGGGTGCAGCTCTTTCGCTTTTGCGCGATAGCCCTTTTTGATCTCGTCGGCGGAAGCGCCTTTGGCCACACCGAGGATCTCGTAATAATCACGTTTTGCCATGAGTGGTATCCTTGTCAGGAACGTGAAGGGCCGGCCCGTCTGATCGGACCGGCCCTGTCATAGGTTCCGCGGCGCAGATTTAAGCGCGTTTGTCGTTATCGAGGTCTTCGAAATCGGCATCGACGATGTCATCGTCAGCCTTTCCACGAGGGCCCTCATCTGCGGCAGCAGCCATATCATCTTCGCTCGCGTCGTTGGCGTTTTTGTAGATCGCCTCGCCAAGCTTCATGGCAGCTTCGGTCACGTTCTGGATGCCGGATTTAATCTTTTCGACATTTTCGGTTTCCAGTTCGTCCTTGAGCGCAGCGATCGCGAGTTCAATCGCTTCAACTGTCGTCGGATCAACCTTATCAGAGTGCTCTTCGACAGATTTCTCGGTCGAATGGATGAGGCTCTCTGCCTGGTTTTTCGCTTCGATCAGTGCGCGGCGCTCTTTGTCCGATTCCGCATTGTCTTCGGCGTCTTTCACCATCTTCTCGATGTCGGAGTCAGACAAACCACCGGAAGCTTGAATGGTGATTTTCTGTTCTTTGCCGGTGCCCTTATCCATTGCACCTACGGACACAATGCCGTTGGCGTCGATGTCGAAGGTCACTTCGATCTGAGGCATCCCGCGTGGGGCAGGCGGGATCGATTCGAGGTTGAAGGCGCCGAGGATCTTGTTATCGGCTGCCATTTCACGCTCACCTTGGAAGCAGCGGATGGTCACGGCGTTCTGGTTGTCTTCGGCAGTCGAGAAGATCTGGCTCTTCTTCGTCGGGATGGTTGTATTGCGGTCAATGAGACGCGTGAACACACCACCAAGAGTTTCGATACCCAAGGACAGCGGTGTCACGTCGAGGAGCACAACGTCCTTCACGTCACCTTGAAGCACACCCGCCTGGATTGCAGCACCAAGTGCTACGACCTCGTCAGGGTTTACGCCCTTGTGCGGCTCTTTACCAAAGAATTTAGTCACTTCTTCGATCACTTTGGGCATGCGTGTCATACCGCCGACCAAAACAACTTCGTCGATGTCCTTCGCGGTCAGTCCTGCATCTTTCAGTGCGGCGGCGCAGGGCTTCATCGACGCTTTGATCAGATCGCCTACCAGTGATTCCAGCTTGGCGCGGGTCATTTTCATGACCATGTGCAGCGGCTGACCGTTGGCGCCCATCGAAATGAACGGCTGGTTAATCTCTGTCTGGGAGGACGAAGACAGCTCAATTTTGGCTTTCTCGGCGGCTTCTTTCAGACGCTGAAGGGCCATTTTGTCTTTTGTCAGGTCTACCTGATGCTCTTTTTTGAATTCGTCTGCGAGGTAGTTCACGATACGCATGTCGAAGTCTTCACCGCCGAGGAACGTGTCACCGTTGGTTGACTTCACTTCGAACAAGCCGTCGTCAATCTCGAGGATGGTCACGTCAAACGTACCGCCGCCAAGGTCATAGACCGCGATGGTTTGCGTGTTCTCTTTGTCCAGACCATAGGCGAGCGCGGCTGCTGTTGGCTCGTTGATGATCCGCAGGACTTCAAGGCCCGCAATTTTGCCAGCGTCTTTGGTTGCCTGACGCTGGGCGTCGTTGAAGTATGCGGGAACGGTGATAACCGCCTGCGTTACCTCTTCGCCAAGATAGCTCTCGGCGGTTTCCTTCATCTTGCCGAGGATGAACGCGGAGATCTGGCTCGGGGAGTATTTCTCACCCTTGGCCTGCACCCACGCATCACCATTACCGCCATCAATTACGGTAAATGGAAGGTTCTTCTTGTCTTTGGCAAGATCCGGGTCGTCGTTGCGGCGACCGATCAGGCGCTTTACGCCGAAAATTGTGTTTTCGGGGTTTGTAACGGCCTGGCGCTTTGCCGGCTGGCCTACAAGGCGCTCGTCATCTGTAAATGCTACGATCGAGGGCGTCGTGCGCGCACCTTCTGAATTCTCGATCACGCGAGGTTTGCTGCCATCCATGATGGCGATACAGGAGTTTGTCGTCCCAAGGTCAATACCAATAACTTTGGCCATATTTTCGATCCCTCATTTAGCTCAAGGCGATTACCCGAAGCGGTGGCCCGTTGTGGCACCATTGCTCCGATTTGGTTGATGCTGCAAACAGGGCGTTTCCAGCAGTTCGATGGGTATATAGTGAGCGGGTGCAGGGGCTGCAACCGGTGCAAACACCAAGATGTGATGATTCAGGGATAAATCCCTATAATTGGCTAAAAATTGAAAGGAAAACTGTGAAACTGTCGGTGAAGGGATTTGATATTTACCCTGAATTTCTTGGCGTTGCGGGACAAAGGGCGGTCTTGGCTGCGGTGCGCGAAGTTGTATCACAGGCGCCGTTTTTCCGGCCCGAAACACCTTCCGGCAAACCGATGAGTGTGCGAATGACGGCGGCGGGGACTCACGGCTGGTATTCAGATAAAAGAGGTTACCGTTACATCCCTAAGCATCCGTCCGGCACGCATTGGCCCGCGATCCCCGACGAGGTGCTGGAAATCTGGCACAAAGTGACAAGTCTAAGTCGGGCGCCGGAGTGTTGTCTCATCAATTACTACAATGCAGATGCTAAAATGGGTTTGCATCAGGATAGTGATGAAAAAAATATGGATTTCCCGGTGGTCTCGATTTCGCTGGGCGACGAAGGGCTTTTCCGGATGGGCAACGTGACGCGCGGCGGTAAAACTGAAAGCATCTGGCTCAGATCCGGCGATGTCGTGGTGATGGGCGGCGAGGCCCGATTGGCCTATCATGGCATAGACCGGATCAGATCGGGTTCGTCAAAATTGCTGCCGAAAGGGGGGCGGTTGAACCTTACATTACGGGTAGTAGATTGATATCCGCTATAGTCAGGACTCTTGGTAGAGGTCCGTTCTTCGATGTCATGGCGTGAGTGAACAGCATCCTGTCAGATATGTCTGCGCTTCGCCCGTGTCGATCAGTAGATCAATTTCCAGACCAAAAGTGCGGTCGGACATGCCGTCCGCGCAAATTTGACGCGTGACGATGGCGGTAGCAATTCCTGCCATTCCGCCGCCGCGCAACGCGTATCGGTCAGATCGTCCGGCAGCGGATGTGCGCGTGGTAATGAAATAATCCGAAGCCTCTCCATCCATCTGATTAAATTGCATATTTTGATCCGCCGCCAAAGACCAAAACGGCTCGGTACCGCCGCAGGTCAGAGCGCGCTCTGCATCTGGGACACTGTTTTGGGGGGTGAGATACGCAGTTGCGGCCCACCCACTTTGCTCCGCCAGGTTTACCAAGCCCCACCGGCCGTCATCGGACAACCTGATTATTTCGATATTCTGGGCGTCGGCCTGAAAGCTTCCGATCATAGGGGCGGCGCCGTCCGGTCGTGCGCGGATGTTCAATACATCGTCTGCCGATACATTGGTGACGCTATGCAACGCAGGCAGATCGGCGGCCAAGGCGGGACCGCAGAGGCAAGCCAGCAAAGCGAGAACAAACCTCACCGACGCGCGCTCCACGAAATCGACGCATGGCGACGGGTGTAGAATTCGCCCATCAGACCAATCATCAGCAGCACCAAACCGAACCAGAATGCATAGAGCGGCTCGCTGTAGCGTGGGTTGTAATTGAGAAAGACAAAACCGCGTGTCTGGTCGATTGTGTGAAACAGGGGGTTCCAGTCAAACATCGCCAGCATGAAACCGGGCAGAGTATTGGCAACAAACATCTTACCCGAAGCGATCATGTTTGCCCGCTGATATATCGTGGTGAAAATGCCGACCGCAGTGGGGAACCAAGGTTTTACCGCCAGCAGGACGAGGCCGAGGGCAGCGCCCGAAAACCATGCCAGCATGAGCATGGCAAAAGCACCGGCGGGCTGCTCAATATGTACGGGCGTGAAGGCGACATGGTAGACGAAAAGGATCACCGCCAAAGAAAGAATCTGGATGTAAAGCGCGCCAAGCGCAGCGGAACAAATGGCGATAATTGTATTCATCGGGGCGTGCTGCATCATCGCGCTTGCCGGACCTTCGGACCCCACAACGGCGCCCAGCGCCTTTGTGTGGGTCATGTAGAGAAAAATTCCAGACATGATGTAAAGAAGGAAGTCGCCGCGCAATGCAGCGCTGCGCAGGCCAAGAATGGTGAACATCACGTAGAAAGCACCCACAAAAATAACGACCTGCAACAGGTTCGTCGCAATCGCGAGAAACGCATTGTTATGGGTTTTGCGCACAGACCGCACGATGGAATGATAGATCAATTCGAGCATCGCCAAAACGACGGTGACGGAAGACCTGCGGGCGTGGATAGGTTGGAACATCTGTGTACTGCCTTGCGGTTACGACCACCCTTGCACGGAATTCTTGCTGTTCCGTTACAACGACATCATAAGGTATTAGCGGTACATATCAACGAAGGATGGCAACAGTTGGGCATGGATTACGAAAAATTGACGCTTGTGATGCGGCGGCTGGCGCTTGAAGCGGGTGATAAGATCATGGAAATTTACGGGTACGATGATTTCGATGTGAAATCGAAATCTGACGACAGCCCCGTAACGGCAGCGGATGAGGCGGCAGATAAGATCATCTCCGATGGTCTTCGCGTGGCCTTCCCCGATATGCTTTTGATCACCGAAGAGCAGGCGGACACACACAGCGCCACAGGCGATACCTTTCTGATCGTGGACCCGCTCGACGGGACCAAAGAGTTTATTCACCGCCGTGGGGATTTTACGGTCAATATTGCATTGGTCGAAGGAGGGCATCCGACGCGCGGTGTGGTTTACGCTCCGGCAAAAGGGCGCATGTTTTTTACCACAGCCGACGGTCAATCCGTTGAGGAGACTGGCGCGCTCAACAAAGATACTGTTGGTCCAATGACACAGATATCAGTCTCTAAACCAGACAATACCGCCCTGATGGTCGTGGCCAGCAAATCGCACCGCGACCAGGCGACAGACGATTATATCGGGAAATATGCTGTCAAGGATATGAAAAGCGCGGGATCCTCCCTCAAGTTTTGTCTGATCGCGACGGGGGAAGCCGATCTGTATCCCCGTGTGGGCCGCACGATGGAGTGGGACACGGCGGCGGGTCATGCTGTCCTGAAAGGTGCGGGCGGCGATGTGGTGCGCTTCGAAGATCACGCCCCGTTGACCTATGGCAAGAACGGGTATGCGAATCCGTTTTTCGTTGCCTATGCGCCGGGCATTGATCTGAAAGAGGCGTGAGGGACGGGGCATAGCCAGGGCACAGCGACGATGAGTGACCTGTCGGTTAGTGTCATCATTGTCAGCAGACATCGCCCGGATGCGCTGCGCCGGTGTCTGGCGGCCGTGGCGCAACTTCAATACCACCCTTTTGAAGTGGTGGTAGTTGCCTGCCCGAAAGGCGAAATAGCCACAAAAGAAGCCAGCCTGCTACCAGAGATCAAGTGCATCGGCTTCGACGAGCCCAATATTTCAGCTGCGCGCAACCTCGGGCTTGTGCATGCGGCGGGTGAGATCGTCGCGTTTATCGACGATGACGCGGTACCTGAGCCGCAATGGCTGCGTCATCTCGTGGCTCCGGCCCGGCGCAGCGAGGTTGCCGCGATGGGCGGTTTCGTGCGCGGACGAAATGGCATCAGCTTTCAGTATAAGGCGCGAACGCTCAATGCGCTGGGGATGCCGGAGGATCTGGACGTTGATCCGCTTCAGGCGACTGTTCTTTTGCCGCCGACGGGGCGGGCGATCAAGACGGAAGGCACTAACATGGCGTTTCGGCGTGATGTGCTGCTGCAACTTGGTGGGTTTGATCCCGCTTTCCGTTTCTATTTGGATGAAACGGACATAAACATGCGGTTGGCGCGCGCAGGATATGCCACAGCGTTGGTACCGCTTGCCCAAGTTCACCACGGTTTTGCCGCCAGCGCCACACGTCGCAATGACCGGGTGCCCCGCGACCTGTTCGAGATCGGGGCGAGCTGGGGCGTATTCCAGCGCAAGCACGTCGTACAAGCTGACCGCGCTGCGCAATGGCAGCAAATTATCGGGATCGAGCGTGTGCGGCTGATCGAGCATTTGGTCGCTGGCAGGCTGGAGCCGCGTGATGTGAGGCGTTTGATGAAACGGCTAAAAGACGGCTATGCCGTCGGGCAGACGCGCAGCTTTGGGGCGGTCAAGTTGGCACGCCACGCGCTGCTGCCTTTCCGGCCCGTCGTCGCGGTGAAGCGGACGTCACGGTTTACCGTTGCGCGAGGGTTGCGAGGATCGGCTGCGATAGACGCGGCCGTCGGACGGGTGGATGGCGCCGAAATAGAGACAGTTTTGGTGCTCTCTCTCACAGGGCTGTTTCACCGCGTGTGGTTTGATCCTCGCGGTGTGTGGGTTCAGCGTGGGGGGCTGTTTGGCCGCGCGAACCGCGATGAACCGCTCTTTCGTCTGACCACACTGCGTCGCCGCGCTGCCCGCGAGCGTGCCCGCGTCGCGTCTGTGCGCGGAATTTCGATTGACTAAATCCGCACCGTGAGCGGATTTCTTCCATATTTGGTCAAATTTATCAATATTAAGTTGTTATTTGTCAGCAAAATTTAACACAGACAAAAATTCTGGATTCTTGTGCTGCAACTCATCAAAGGGATGGGTACAAGCGGATACAGTATTAAAGAGATAGGGCGTTCTACGAAGATGAATAATAAAGTTACCACAGCGATCTTTCCTGTCGCAGGCATGGGCACACGGTTTTTACCGGCAACAAAATCAGTTCCTAAAGAAATCATGACATTGGTGGATAAGCCGCTGATCCAGTACGCAATCGATGAAGCGCGCGCTGCCGGAATTACCGAGTTCATTTTTGTAACGTCTCGAGGGAAAGGTGCGTTGGAAGATTATTTTGATCTCGCGCCCTACCTCGAAGAAGAACTGCGCCGAAAAGGGAAAAATGATATTCTCAAGATGCTCGAGGATACGAATATGGACAGTGGTGCTATCGCGTATATTCGCCAGCACAAGGCGCTTGGCCTTGGTCATGCGGTGTGGTGTGCGCGTCGGTTGATCGGTGATCAGCCTTTTGCGGTCATTCTGCCCGACGACGTGATTTCGGCAGAAAAACCCTGCTTACAGCAGATGGTCGAGGCCTATGAAGAGACTGGCGGCAATATGGTCGCGGCAATGGAAGTGGCATCCGACCGGACATCGTCCTACGGGATTCTTGATGTAGAGAACGCCGAGGGCAATTTGCTCGAAGTGCGCGGCATGGTCGAAAAGCCTCCGGCTGGCGAAGCGCCTTCCAATCTTGCCGCAATAGGCCGCTATATTCTTGCGCCGAGCGTTCTGAAAAACCTCGATGAAATGAAACAGGGAGCGGTGGGGGAGATCCAGCTTACGGACGCCATTGCTGCGGAGCTGGGACAAAAGCGAAAAGTCTACGGGTACCGCTTTGAAGGGCAGCGGTTTGATTGTGGCTCTAAATCAGGTTTTTTACAGGCGAGCGTGGCGTACGGTCTGGCCCGGCCCGATCTGCGTGACGATCTGGCAGCATACCTGAAAAGCATCGTGCCCGGTCTTGAGTAAAGGGCACTGCCGTGCCTGATTTTCCGAAAGCCTGAGGAGATCGACTGAAACTGGGCACTGGACCGCATAACGTACCGCCCGCGCGGTTGATAGACGTGACCCGAGTGATGCGGCGTGCGGGGCGAGTCTGGACGGGCGTTGACCGGGTCGAGCTTGCCTATATCGAGGGGCTGACCTCCCAATCTGTCCCTGTATGGGGACTTGCACGAACGCCATTGGGTTATGTCTTGCTGGACCGTGAGGGTCTTGTTTCATTCCACAAGCGTATTACCGGCGCGGAGCAATCCTCTGCGCCTGATTTGTTGTCGCGTCTTCAGCGAGGGTTGCACCCTCGCGCCCGCGCCGCGCTCACCATGCGCGGAAACTGGCCGTGGCGCGGTGCTTGCCGCAAGGTCTGGCGCGAATGCTGCGGCGTGGCCTCCCAATTGGCACTGCGTATCTCAATACCGGCCACAGCAACCTGTCGGAGCGTGTTTTGCGGGCGGTGCGCCTGATACCGCAATCCCGCATATCTGTATTCGTGCATGACGTGATCCCGCTGGAGTACCCAGAATTTCAGCGTGTCGGCACGGTTGAGGTGTTCGCCCGTAAGATGAAGCGCGTGCGGCGGTTTGCCGATCTGATTATCTATAATTCTGCGGATACGCAGGAGCGGACGGAACGCGTGATGGCCCACTGGGGAAGTGTGCCGCGCGGGATTGTTGCGCATTTAGGGACAGTGCCGCTTGTCCCGGTGCCCGCAGATCTGTCCGAAGGTTTGCCTCCGGCGGAGCCCTATTTCGTCACCACCGGAACCATCGAGCCGCGTAAAAATCACGCGCTATTGTTGGATATCTGGGACAGGTTGGGGCCGGACGCCCCGGTTTTGCTGATCTGCGGCAGCAGAGGCTGGAACAACGATGCGGTGTTTGCACGTCTGGATGCGCTGCCACGTGATGCCCGTGTGAGAGAGGTGGCGGGGCTGAGCGATGGCGCGCTGGCGGCTTTGGTTAAAGGCGCACGGGGGCTACTGTTTCCCAGCCATGCAGAGGGGTTCGGTCTACCTGCGGTAGAGGCGCTGAGACTTGGTACGCCCGTGATGTGCAGCAATATGGCGACATTTCGCGAAATCCTTGCAAATAAAGCACTTTACATAGATACTTCGGCGCAAGAATTGTGGGAAAATAGCATCACGGACTGGTCCAAACAGGCTTGGGAGACGCAAAGGGTTGTGGGGTTTGAGGCGCCAACCTGGGATATGCATTTCAAGACTGTGTTAACTTTGACCTGATAGGCGTCTTGGAAGGCTGACGGACCACGAGAATGAGGGCAGTGTTTGGGCGCGATCCGATCATATCGCCTGAGACTCCAGCGGAAACGTTGGCGCATTAGGGCATTCAGAAAGCGGCGCGAGTTGAAATGCGTCGTGGACCGGACCGAGCAAATTCGGCCCGACGGAATTTTGCTGTTCTGCACCCAGCGAAACGAGAAAATCCGCCTGTCCTATTTCCTTGAGTACTACCGTAAACAAGGCGTTGATCATTTCTTTTTCGTGGACAATAACAGTGATGACGGCGCGATGGAGTACCTGCGCGCGCAGCCTGATGTTTCACTGTGGCACACACGTGCTAGCTATCGCCGCTCCCGCTTTGGCGTGGATTGGTTGAACTGGCTCCAGCGCAAATACGCGCACGGCCATTGGGTGCTGACTGTCGATCCGGATGAATTTTTGGTCTATCCGTTCTGCGATACGCGGCCGCTGCGGGCGCTTACGGACTGGCTTGATGCGTCGTCGATCAAATCATTCTCGGCAATGCTGCTGGACATGTATCCCAAGGGAAGATTGGACGAACAGCCCTACCAAGCGGGGCAAGACCCGATCGAGATCGCCACATGGTTCGATAGTGGCAACTATACAATGTCGCGGAATCGCGCCTTTACGAATCTGTGGATTCAGGGTGGACCGCGCGCACGGGTGTTTTTCGCCGAGGAGCCAGCGAAGGCTCCCGCGCTCAATAAGGTGCCGCTGGTCAAATGGGACCGCAAATACGTCTATGTCAGCTCAACCCATATGTTGCTCCCACGCGGCCTTAACCAGGTTTATGATGAATGGGGCGGCGAGAAGGCAAGTGGCGTGCTGCTTCATGCAAAGTTCATCGACACCTTCGGCGCCAAGGCAGCGGAGGAATTGGAGCGCGGCCAGCACTATGCCGGTTCAGTCGAGTACAAAGCCTATGCCGAGCGGGTGAAGGAAAATCCGCAGCTGTGGTGTAAGTGGTCCGAGAAATACATCAACTGGCGGCAATTGGAGATTCTGGGGCTCATGTCGAAGGGCAACTGGGCATGACGGCGACATTGGGTGTTGTCATGCTGGTACATACAGCGCTGGGCCGTGCTGAACAGGTTGCCCGCCACTGGGCGGCGGCGGACGTGCCAGTGGTGATCCATGTGGACCGCAACGTGCCGAGCAAGACTTACGATAGTTTCGTGGCCGCCCTCGGTGATGTACCAAACGTCTTGTTCAGCAAACGCTATCGCTGTGAGTGGGGCACATGGGGTATTGTTGCCGCATCGCAAGGGGCATCTGAGCTGATGCTTGCCAGTTTTCCGGACGTCCGGCACGTTTATCTCGCCTCGGGTTCCTGCTTGCCGTTGCGCCCTGTGCATGAGCTGATTGATTATCTTGCAAATCGCCCACGCACCGATTTTATCGAAAGTGCCACAACAGCGGACGTGCCCTGGACCGTGGGCGGTCTCGATGAAGAACGGTTTACCATGCGTTTTCCATTCTCATGGAAGCGCAACAGGTTTCTTTTTGACCGGGCAGTCAGGATTCAACGTACCTTGGGTCTTAAACGCCGGATGCCTGCGGGCGTTGTTCCACACATGGGGTCGCAGTGGTGGTGTCTGACGCGCCAGACTCTGTCGGCGATTCTTCAGGATCCGGAGCGTTCTGCGTTTGACAGGTATTTCCGCCACGTCTGGATTCCTGATGAAAGCTACTTCCAGACACTCTCGCGGCTTTATTCAACAAATATCGAAAGCCGATCCCTGACATTGTCCAAGTTCGATTTTCAGGGAAAACCCCACATTTTCTACGATGACCATCTGCAATTGCTGCGGCGGTCCGATTGTTTTGTGGCGCGTAAGATCTGGCCTTATGCCGACCGTTTGTACGAGGCATTCCTGACCGACGCCGACGGTGCGATGAAAAAGACCGAACCGAACCCCGGTAAGATCGACCGCATATTTGCCAAGGCTGTGGAGCGGCGGACAAGAGGCCGATCCGGCCTTTATATGCAGTCACGTTTTCCAAATGAAGATTGGGAGAACGGCGTCACAGCGGCAGAATACTCGATGTTTCAGGGATTTTCGGAGCTGTTCGAGAATTTCGAGACTTGGTTGAACAATGCCACCGGTGCGCGGGTGCACGGACATCTGTTCGCACCTGACCGCGCGCATTTCGCCGAAGGGCAGGGCACGCTGAACGGCGCACTGAGCGATAATGCGGTGCACCGGGACTATAACCCTGAGGCCTTCCTGACCAATCTGATCTGGAACACCCGCGGGGAACGGCAGTGTTTTCAATTTGGGCCGATTGATAATCAGGACATAAATTGGCGTGTGGCAAAAGACCCGAATGCGCAGATTTCGGTAATAACGGGTGCATGGTCTGTCCCGCTATTCAGATCGAATATGGATTTTGCAGATATCCGCCGCATCGCCGCGACGCTGCAAAAGGTCGAGAGCGAACATATGGATATCCTGCGCTCCCCCTACACTAAGGCGCGTGTGCGGATTTGGTCGATGGCGGAATTTATCGAGGCACCGATGGAGCCGTTGCAGGGGGTCCTTGATGAGATCGGGCAGGCGCGGATCAGGCGCCTTTCAGAAGCGCCAAAGATGGTCGATTTGCACGGTTTTGGCCAGTTTCTGCAAAACCTCAAGAACCAAGGCATGCATCCCTATCTGATGGGTGATTTTCCAATTGAACGCGGACCGACGTCCAGCGCGCATGTGCCCCGCAAACCCTATCTGGTGAAGTAAATGACCAAACAGTTTCATAGCTTTGTCGTCTTTGCAGAGATGCGAACGGGATCCAATTTCCTTGAGGCAAACCTCAATGCCTTTGCCGGTATCAAATGCCACGGGGAAGCGTTTAATCCTCATTTCATCGGTTATCCGAATACCACCCAGATTCTAGGTGTCGATCAGGCGGCCCGCGACATGGAGCCGGGTGCGCTGCTGTGCGTATTCCGGAGGATCCGGCCACCCATTCCGACAACATCCGGCCACCTGTTCCAGGGTATCCGGCCACCTGTGACGAGTTGCCGTGAGGCAGCGTGTTTTGGTTATCAGTCCTGAGGGGTTTCG